>Ga0181537_10001096_pt1 | contig 25232 bp, 17 predicted proteins | sample PEATcosm2014_Bin_39_FD_119765 | JGI IMG/M metagenome (GOLD analysis project Ga0181537, IMG submission 119765) | Peatland microbial communities from MTU Mesocosm Facility, Houghton, MI, USA - PEATcosm2014_Bin23_10_metaG | ecosystem: Environmental > Terrestrial > Soil > Wetlands > Peat | place...
GCTGAACGCCGCGCTCTCCGCATTAAAGGATCATCCCGACTGGCACATCCGCGTGGAAGGCTTCACGGATAACGTGGGCGGCGCCGCAGCCAACAAGAAGCTCTCCGAAGAACGCGCCAACGCGGTTGTGGAATGGCTCGTCAACAACGGCATCGACCGCGCCCGCCTAACCGCCCGCGGTTACGGCGAATCTCGCCCCGTAGCACCAAACAACACCGCCTCCGGCCGCGCCAAAAATCGCCGCGTAGTCCTCGTCCGCACCTAAGAATCTCCGCGTCTTCGTAGGGGCGCAGCATGCTGCGCCCCAGCTTGCCCTGACCTAAGCGTACAAGCGCCTCCTTCGCTTTCTTTTGACTCCGTTGGCCTGCAATTGCATGTGGTAGCGGCCTAGTCGGCATTTGCCCCGAGTGAATCTTTCTACTGGTACTTTAATAATCCGCCAACTGGCGTGCGACGTGCTCCAAGCTGCCGAATAGCTTGGAGGTTTGAACATGCGTAGGACGTTAATCGGGCTTTTGCTCGTGCTGGTAGTCGCACGCGGCTCTCGTGCACAAGACCTGCCGGATTCACCGAAACCCAACATTGGCACGGACCAGCCCACCCCTTGTCCGGCTGGGCCCGGGAAACCGTGTGCGCTTCTTGGGGGGCGAGCCTATTTCCCCGACCAGTGGAAGATGACGCAACACGACCGCACGTGGTTCGACGCTATGAAACATCCCGCGATTTGGGGCGCTTCCGCCTTATTGGTTGGGGCGAGCATTCTCGACATCGAGGGCACCGACCACTGCCTGCGAAACCACCAATGCAGGGAGGGCAATCCGCTGATGCCAAAAACAGTGGACCGTCCCCGGCAGTACGCAGCGGTGTTGAGTGCGGACGCACTGGAGGTTTATTTCTTGGGTAGGGCAAAACGGCGCGGAAGAGGAAACCCGCAATTTTGTCTTGTCTACACGACTGCGATTTTTCACTTGGTGTTCGGGGTCGAAGGACTAGGTCTGTCGAACCATTCGACCACTGCCACCTCAACTCCGGCAAGAGCGCGATAAGTTCAGGTTCTTCGCTCCATGCTAGTTTACATGGTCTGCGGAATCGTTTCGCTTATCACGTGTTCGCGAACCGGGATTGTCCGATATTTTTTCGACAGGCCCGTACACAAGCTCCGCCATATTCCCGCTCTTCGCAAAAACCACGTAGACACTGATACTTGTAAAGCCCGCTCTGACTGCCATGCCTGTAACAAGCGCGATGTCGGAAAGACGGCAGCTTTCGTCTAGCAATACGAAAACGCGATGCTTCGACGATACATGGAGATGCATTTCCGCCAGTTGGAAGTTCAGGTCACGCTTGGAGTAGTTCTTGCCGTCAATAGACATCTCAAGTTCGTTGCCGGTCCTCTTCACGTTGACTACCGTGCGGTCAAGCAAAGTGAAACTCTGGCCGACAGCCAGTGGGCTGAGCACCAAAGCTGCCGTGAAAAGAATTGCGAGCTTTCTCATGCGGATACCCTTTCACGGAATCAGAATTACGGATTGTCTTTCCATCAGCCGTAATTTGCGTCCGTCGATGAGGGCGGAGGTTCCTTTTTCAAAGCGCTTCTGCAACCGGGTCAATTGCTTCCAAGTCAGTTTTCGTTTGGTCGGGACGAGCCTAAGAGTGGACGAGCGAGTCTTGGCATTCCACGCGCGAACTCCATACGCCTCGTTCCTGCGGATGTGACCGTAAGCATGTTTTAGTAGATTCCGAACGACTCTATGGCAGACCACGCACTCCTCAGCATTTATGATTGATGCGTCTAGAATTCGTGAGAGCCTGTGGCGCTCTTCGAGTTGAGTCCAGATTTTGCGCAGTTGTTGGATGTCTGGCATGATTCCTCCTGAATTCAAAATCTACAGAAATACGGCAAGTCCGAGCAGTGCAGCGATCACGCACAAAACAGTTCCGGCCAAAATGAGCGCGCGCGACGGTATCGATGCGACGGGCTGGTAGGGGTTCATTGTCTTCTCCTAGCGAAAAACCGGGGCCACGGGAAAATACGCGAGCGGCAAGTGACTGTCAAGTATCAGTTTATAAATCTTTTAGAGTACTAGACCGCTAACTAAGTCATAAAGGAGAGTAGGCTTTGGCTTGAAACCCTTCCCGAACTGGGAAGGCTGTGGCATCCCCGCAAAGCAGGCGCACGGCATCTCGAAGTCCCTTTCTCCGCGCGTCCAGCCGCCGAAGCAGCAGTTTGAGCAAAGGCAGGTCTTCCCGGTACCATTCGGGCGGAACAGCGCTCCAAGCGTCTTGGACGATGCTTTCGTCGAGATGCTCGACGAGCGAGAGCCAAGGCTCGAAGACTTCCATGCCATCTATCCATGAGAAATAGTGCGGATTGTTCTGCGGTGCGACTCTGCCTGCGTGGTGAAAACCCCACTTGCTCCCTCGGAAACAGTGTCCGCTGTCTATCATGCGCGCCCGCATGACCGATTCATTTGGCTTTCGGAAAAACAGGATTTCCCGAGCGTCCAGATTTGAGGTCCAAAGGTCAAACAGAAGGACACCAGCGAGGTCCGGGAGATTTTCCACCTCATCGACCTTGCCTTTAGGTAGTCGGGTAAAAATCAGGGTGCGATTTCCCGGATGTCGAGAACCGAAGCATAGGCCGGGACGGCAAAGCACCGACCCGTTGGGCCATTCAAATGAAAGTTTGTGTGCGGTAATCAGTTGTTGGCTGACTTGTATTATCTTGCCATCTGGAATCGGCAAGCGAAGTAATCGGGCCAGATTCGAGCAGATCAACTCGTTAACCAATGTCCGTGTCCCTTGCGGATTGTCTTGGAATTTGACGACGTAGAAACCATCCGAACAACGGAGCAGGTGCGATTGGGAACCTCCGGGCATCTTCGCGATGTGTGAAATTGCCTTCGGATAGTTGTCTAGCGGTATCGCGAATTCTGTTATCTGCTTGGGTGCTTCTACCTCGTTCGTTTCGTGATTGTCGTCAAGGCGCAGCACGCCTTCCGACATCGACCTGCTGGGTGCGGGCGACATCGCTTCCTCTTTCTCTCTCTTTGAATCTCCAATTCTTCTCGGGGGACGAAGAAGAAGGTAGCTCTTGTACGGTACCTGAACAGTACCTGTCAAGGAATATTCTACTGTGGTAACTAGTAGGTGACTACATTACTGTGGAAATCCCGCTGTATCGTCCCGTTTTGGGAGACAACGTTCCTAATTTGGAACAAGAATCTGTCGGGGACGGGCTGGCTTCCGCTCCTTGGACTCGCCGACACCGAAGATGCCAAATGCCAAGTCTGCCGAATAGACATTGGCGCGTCGTTGAACTGCCCCAGCGCAGCCGCAGCCATCGCGCTGAATTCCTCCGACGTGGGTCCAGATGGCACCGCATGGGGTCGGAATAGAAGTGCGCGCGGTTTTTGTCAGGCAAGGGCGGTCCGCCGCCGCCGTTCGAATGATAACCACACCAGTACTATTGACAGTCAACTATCCCCATGCCACACTATCCCCGTAAACAAGCCGCCTCCCGGCTTGACAGTCTAGCGCCCCACGCTGGCCAGCGAAGCCCACTCTTCGCGAATCATCACTTCTCCAACCGCCAGCAAGGCAAAAATCCAAAGGACGCATCTCGCCCGAGGCAAAAAATCCAAACGAAACGAGCACCCACTCTCATGCCCACAAAAAAGTCCCGCCCGCACCAGCACCGCCCCCGGCACCCACGCTGCAACTTCCAGTTCGCCGACGGCCGCCGTTGCCGCATGCTCCGCGACCCCCGCGAGACACTCTGCCTCTTCCACCATCGCGAACTCCTCCAACTCCAGTCCGCCGAGGAAATCGGCGCCGAACTCCTCGCGCTCGGCGGCAACTTCCAGGACCCCATCGCCCTCAACTTCGTCCTCGGCAAACTCTTCGCCCACGTAGCCACCGGCCGCATGCACCGCCGTCAAGCCAGCACCCTCGCCTACATCGCCCAACTCCTGCTCCAAACGCTGGACACCAAGCGTTACAACCTAGCCCGCGACCACCACGACTATCGCGCCCTAATCCCCGCCCTAAACTCCCTCTACGCCCCCGCGCCCATCGCCGACCGTTCCACCGCTCCCCGCCCCGCCGTTGTAGCGCCGCCCTTCAGTTCACCCAGAGGCACGAAGGGGGCGGCATCTTCTGTAGCGGCGGCATCTTCCGTCACGTTGACCAACAATAGGCCGTCTTCGATCAGTTCCCCCGTAACCGCATCTTCGCCTGAAGGTTCTTCTTCGCACTCCGCCCAAGACAAAAAATTGCCCCCAACGCCCACGACGTTCCTCAACGCCGCCACCACCACCCATGCCCACCAACCACCTGAACCTCAAGCGCGCCTCTGATCCCAACGCGCAAACCCACAACTCGCGGCCCCCAACTCCCAGCAAACGCCAGGAGCCAGCCCCCGCACGCCCAAATTCCGCCCGCCTCTGTAGGGGCGCAGCATGCTGCGCCCCAGCTTGCCCGGACGTAAGCCCAAACACCCTTCTCTCTGGATTTTTTATCCCTCTTGCTAGCACCAACGCAGCTGTTCCCGCCCCTACGCCAACCCACGCGATCCATGCCAGATCTCTTCTATCCCTCGCAAAATCAACACTTCCGCAAAGCCCCTCACGCAAACCCCGCAGAATGAACACTTCCGTAAAAGCGAGGAGTGGAGAAGTAACCACCTCGCCAACATCCGCCCCGCGAATGCCGTCCGGTTTTGCGATGGGGCGTCCCATGAGCGGTCAGTCTGATGCCACCAACGGTCGGCCTCCGCATCTCTTAGTGCCGTTTTTTCTATTACTTAGACTGGATTTGGAGTGGGCTGGCAGGTGCATTCCTTTGGCGACTGGTGCTTATACAGCGGAGGCTTTCGGGCCTCGCCGGAGGGGTTTATGGTTTGCATGGCGGCGGTGGCGGGTTGTCTGACGATGGATCGCGCAAGGATTGCGCGGGCGGCGATTGGTTGTGGGAACGAAGAAGCTTTCTTGGAGCATGTGGTGCCGGCGGCGGCGCGGCTGCAAAGGTTGGCAATGCGGTATGCGGGGAGCCGTGCGGATGCGGAGGATATTTGTCAGGAGTCCATGCTGAAGGCTTATTTGAAGATGGGGCAGTTTGACGGGCAGTTGGCTCGGCGCGATGGCGTTTTGGAGTATGAGTTTCAGGCTTGGCTTCGGAAGATCACTACGAATTCGGCGATCGATTATTTGCGGCGGAAGCAGGCAAAGCGATTTGTGTCTTGGGAAGAGAAGGTCCATGGGCGGCTCGGGTCGGACGGGTCTTCGAGCGGAACGTCGAGCGGGCCTTCTCGCGGAATGGGTAGCCGAGAGACTAACGGGCTCACCGGCGGGATGCCTGAGGAGGCGGCTGGGGCGCTGCGCAACGGGTTGGCGATGGACGTGTCGCGAGGTTCGTCGTTAGGGAACACATCCGCGTGGGCGGAGAATCCGGAGCGGGCTTATTTGCGGAAGGAACGGCGGAAGCAGATGGCGCGGGCGATTGCGAAATTGCCGGTGGAGTTGCGGCGGGTTTGTTTGCTGCGGAATGTTTTGCAGTATACGACCAAGGAAGTGGCGGCGCGGCTGGGGATTTCTACTACGGCGGTGCGGGTGAGGTTGTTTCGGGCGCAGGCGCGGCTGCGGGAGAGGATGCCGCAAGCGTGAATGCGAAACGACGCAGCCACGGCAACGGCAAAAACAAAGGAACGGGTCTGAGGACCCGCCGCTACAACGGAAGGCGGAGGCGGGCTTCGCAGCCTTGGGTGTCGGGGCGATTTTTTAGGGTGAGTTCGCCGCCGTGGGCTTCGGCGATTTGGCGGCAAAGTACCAAGCCGATGCCGGAGCCGTGTGGTTTGGTGGTGAAGAAAGGGACGAACAGGTTGGCGGAGTTGGGGATGCCGGGGCCGTCGTCCAGGACGCTTACGTCGACGTGGGAGCCTTGGCGTGTCCAAGTGACTTGCACGCCGCCTCTCGTTTCTAACGCGGCGTCGGCGGCGTTGCGGATTAGGTTGATGAGGAGTTGTTCGAGTTGGTCGGCGTCGGCCGAGATAGTGACATTTGGGCCGGGGTCGACGATTACTTTCAGGCGCGTTTCCAGTTTGGCGGTGCGAGTGATCCATTCGCAGGCGTTGACGGTGGTCATTTTCGGCTGCGGCAGGCGGGCCAGCCGGGCGTAAGCGGCCATGAAGCGGCCTAGCGCTTCGGTGCGCGAGCGGATGATGTGGATGCCAGCGCGCAAATCTTCGAGGAGTGGGGTGGCGGGGCTATCGCTCAGCTCGGGGGAGGCGATGGCGGAGTGCAGGCCGCTTTCGAGGCTTTGCGCTACGGATTGAATCGGCGCGAGGGAATTGTTGAGTTCGTGGCCGAGGACGCGGATGAGGCGCTGCCAGGCTTGGCGCTCTTCGTCGCGCAGGGTGCGGCTCAGGTCGCTAAGCACGATGAGTTGGTGCGGTAGACCGTCCTGGCGGAAGGCTACGCGACGGAGGCCCCAGCGTCCGCTGGCGCCGGTGAAATTAAATTCCATGGTGCGTGCGGGGGAGCCTTCGAGGCAGGGGGAAAGCTCGAGTTCCGCGGCGGTGAAACCGATGAGGCGGGCGGTGGGGCGGGCGAGCAGGCGTTCCCCGGCGCGATTCACTAAGCGGAGTTTGGCGTGATCGTCGAAGGCGAAGATCGCGAGATCGATTTCTTCCATCACCGTGCGAAGGAGCGCGGTGGCTTCGATGGCGCCAAGACGCTGGGTGCGCAGAGTTTCGCTGAGGGCGTTGATTTCGATCATGACTTCGCCCATGGCGTCGTCGCTGCGGGCGTCGCGGCCGCGGAGGGAGAAATCTTCTTCGCGAACGGCGGCGAGGAGATTCGAAAGCGTTTGCAGGGAGAAAACGACGCGGCCGCGGAGAGAGGCGGCGAAGCCGAACCAGAAGGCGACGATAAAGAAGGTGAGCGTCCAGCCGGTGCTGGAGGTATAGGGGCCGGTCCACAAAAGGATTATTGCGACCAGTGAACCCGGCAGACCGGCCGCCAGCGCGAGGAGCTGAATGCGGCGCTCGTAGGTGAGGCGGGACATTATTCCTTATTATTCCACTATTCCAGGCCGTGCTTTTCGAGGCGGCGATACATGGCGCTGCGGCTGAGGCCGAGGGCGAGGGCGGCTTTGCTGACGTTGCCGTCGTGGCGGGCGAGGGTGCGCTGGATCAGGTAGCGCTCGACTTCGTCGAGATTCATTTCTTCGAGGCGGGCAGTGGCACCCAGGGCGGGCGGGCGGAGGCCGAGATCGGCGGCGCGGACTTGCGGGCCTTGCGCGAGGAGGACGCCGCGTTCGACGGCGTGGTCGAGTTCGCGGACGTTGCCGGGCCAGGAATGTTCGCGGAGAGCAGCGGCGGCGGCGGAATCGAACGTGGAAATATTTTTGCGGTAACGCTGCGCGTAGCCCTGGAGGAAATGGTGGGCGAGAAGCGGGATGTCTTCGCGGCGGTCGCGCAATGGAGGGAGATGGATTTCGATGGTGTTGAGGCGGAAGAGGAGGTCTGGGCGGAAGCGGCCGGCGGCGGCTTCGGCGTTGACGTCGGCGTTGGTGGCGGCGAGTACGCGGGCGTCGGCACGGCGAGTGGCGGAGGAGCCGACGCGTTCGAATTCGCCGGTTTCGAGGACACGCAAAAGTTTGGCTTGAAGATTCAGCGGGACGTTGGCGATTTCGTCGAGGAAAAGCGTGCCGCCCTCGGCTAGTTCGAAACGCCCGACGCGGTCGGCGCGAGCATCAGTGAAGGCGCCCTTTACGTGGCCGAAAAGTTCGCTTTCGAAAATGCCTTCGGAGAGGCCGCCGGCGTTGACAGTGACCATGGGTTTGGTGGCGCGTACGGAGAGAGCGTGGAGGGTGCGGGCGACGACTTCCTTGCCGGTGCCGTGTTCGCCGGTGATTAGGACGTTGGCGTCGGAGGGACCGATGCGGGCGATGAGATCGAGAACGGGTTGCATGGAGGAGGATTCGGCGAGGAACGCGGGGCGCGATTCGGCGCGCAGGAGGCGATTTTCCGCTTCGAGGCGGGAGGCTTTGCGCAAGGCCTGGCGGAGATCGATTTGCGTGCGGAGGATGGAGAGGAGGCGAGTGTTCTCCCACGGCTTTTGAATAAAATCGCGGGCACCGCGGCGCATGGCTTCGACGGCGATTTCGACGCTGCTCCAAGCGGTCATGACAACGATGGGGAGAGTGCCGTCGATGAGCTGGATGCTGTTTAGGAGATCTAAACCTTCTTCGCCGGAGGTGGTGTCGCGGGCGTAGTTGAGGTCCATGAGGACGGCGTCGAATTCGCGATTTTGGATGGCGGCTAACGCTTCGCCGGGAGAGGCGACGGCTTGCGTTTCGAAGCCTTCGCGTTTGAGAAGGAGGCGAAGGGCGTCGCGGATGTCGGGCTGATCGTCGGCGATGAGGATGCGAAGAGAGTTCGGAGAAATGTTTTTCATGCGAGTGTATTTTTGAAGTTTACCTTAGTCTGCCGCACGGGCAGCACAGCGACGACGAGGGCGGTGCAACGCAATTGGCGAGCGTTATTCATAGCGCAAGGCGATGATGGGGTCGACGCGGGTGGCGCGGCGAGCGGGGAGGTAGCAGGCAGCGAGGGCGACGAGCGTGAGGGCGATGGCGACAGCGCAGAAGGTGAGCGGATCGGTGGCGCTGATGCCGAAGAGCAGGCTGCGCATGAAGTGGGTTAAGGCGAGAGCGCAGGCCAGGCCGAGGAAAACTCCGCCGAGGGTGAGCTTGAGTCCGTGGGCCAGGACCATGCGCAGGATTTGCGGGGGCGCGGCGCCGAGAGCCATGCGGATGCCGAACTCGCGGATTTGCAGCGAAACGAGATAAGACATCACGCCGTAGACGCCGAGCAGGGCGAGAATAAATCCGAGGGCTCCGAAGATGCCGAGCAGTAAACTTTGCGAACGGGGCGCGGCGTTCAGCTGGGAAACGCGCTCGTTCATGGTTTGAATGCCGTCGAACGTCTGATTTTTGTCCACGGACCAGATGCGCTCCTCGATGGCGGGAACGAGCTTCAGCGGGTCGGAATCGGTGCGCACGAGCAGAGCTACGCCGGTGAGATCGCTGCTTTGATAAATCGGTGCGTAGATCAGGGGTTTGCTGACGACGCCGGCGTTGCTTTCGCGGGTGTTGCCTGCGACGCCCACAATTTCGGACCACTCCGGTTTTCCGGCTTCGCGATGCATGGAGATGCGCTTACCGAGGACGTTCAGGGAGCCGAAATAGGTGCGGGCGAAGGCGGCGTTCACGATGAGGCGGCCTTTGGGTTCAGAAGCGGTGAAGTCGCGGCCGGCCAGAATGGGGATGCCGAGGGTGCGGAAAAATTCCGGAGCGACGTTGTTCATCATGCTGGTTTGGTCGTCGGATTTGTCCTGATGCTCGGCACCTGCGATCTCGAAGGTGCCTTCCGCGATGCCATCGCCCATGGGAAAAAGCAAACCGGCGGAAGCGGCAGTGACTCCCGGCGTCGCGCGAGTTTCTTGTAGGGCTTGGCGGATAAATGCCAGGGCCTGCTCGTCGTTGGCAAAGCGAAATTTCGGAAAATTCATCTGCATGGTGATGAGATGGTCTGGTTGGAAACCGAGATCGTGACGAAGCAGTTGCGAAAAGCTGCGGACCGAGAGAGTGGCTCCCACGAGCAAGATAGCCGCCAGGGCGACCTCGCCAACGACTAGTGCGTAACGCAAAAAGTAGTGGCCGGCGCGAGTGCCCTCGGAGTTTAGGTCCGAGGCATTTTGTTTGACGGCGGCAGAGACGTTTTGGCGCGAGAGCAAGAAGGCGGGAGCTACGCCGGTGAAGAAGGCGGCGAGCAGGGAGGCGCCGAACGTGAACCAAGCTACGCTGGCCTCGATGCGAATTTCTTTTACGCGCGGAATGCCCGGCGGGAGCACAAGCAGCAGTCCGTGAAGGGTCCAAACGGCGACGAAGAATGCGCAAACGCCGCCGGCCAAGGCGATGAGCAGGCACTCGACGGCGATTTGGCGGACGAGAGCGCCGCGAGTGGCGCCGACAGCGGAGCGAATGGCAAATTCGCGTTTGCGGGCCAGGCCGCGAGACAGAAAGAGATTGCTGACGTTGGCGCAGGCGATCAGCAGAACGAAACCCACGGCACTGAAAAGAATGGCCAAGGGAGCGCGGGCGTCGCCGAGGAGCAGGGTTTTGATGGCTTCGGCGTGAATGCTCCAGGTTTTGTCGGCGTCAGGGTAATCGGTGGCCAGGCGCGCGGAAAGAACCGCGAGCTGTTGCTGCGCTTGCGCAAGAGAGGAACCGGGTTTCAATCGAGCGAGCGCCGAGATGCCGTGATTTCCGCGTGTGGACAACTCTTCCTTGGTGGCAACGAAGGGAGTCCAGAGTTGCGAGTCCGTGGCGTAGCTGAGTTCCGGCACGGCGGGCATTACACCGACGACGATATGTGACCGGCCATCGAGCACGATGCTTTTTCCGACGACGGTGGGAGAAGCGGCGAAGTTGGACTTCCAGAGCGGAGTGCTGAGAATGACCACGTCGGCGCCGGGCTGCATGTCCGATGCGGTGAAGGTTCTGCCGAGAACGGGCTGCATGCCGAGGATGGGAAAAAAATCTTCGGAGACGGCGGCGCTGTCGAGGCGCTGGGGATGGCCTTCGCCGGAAAGTTCCGTGGAGGAGTAGCGGAAGGTGGCGAGCGACTGGAGGGCGGGAATATTGGCGCGGACGTCGGAGATGTCCGGTAAGGACAATCCGAGATTCGTGAAATCAAACAGTGTGCTGCGGGCGGAGAGGTCCACGATTTGAGAAGCGTTGGGGAAGGGGAGAGAGCGGAGCAATACGGAATTCACCACGCTGAAGATGGCGGTGTTGGCGCCGATGCCGAGGGCGAAGGTGAGGATGGCGACGATGGTGAAAGCGGGAGACTTGGCGAGTACGCGCAGGGCGAAGCGCAGGTCTTGCAGCAAAGCGTTCATGGGCGGTGGCTCCTTGGCGACGAATTTTGGCGCTTTACGCGGGGGCGACTCACGGTGCGGTGTGAGCCGTGGTGGCGGCGGTGGCGCCGCTGACGACCCAGCCGTCTTTGAGCTGGATGATGCGATGGCCGTAGGCGGCGTTGGATTCGGAGTGAGTGACCTGAATGATGGTGGTGCCGGCTTCGTTGAGCGAGCGGAAGAGCTGCATGATTTCCTCGCCCTGGGCGGAGTGGAGGTTGCCGGTGGGCTCGTCGGCGAGAATTAATTTGGGATTGAGGATGACGGCGCGGGCGACGCCTACGAGCTGCTGCTGGCCGCCGGAGAGTTGATTGGGGAAAAGGTCCTTTTTGCCGACGATGTGGAAGCGGTCGAGTGTGTCGCAGACGAGGCTCTGGCGCTCTTTGCCGGGAATATTTTTGTAGGAGAGCGGGAGCTCGAGATTTTCGAAGACGGTGAGATTGTCGATGAGGTGATAGCTCTGGAAGACGAAGCCGATGTTGGCTTTGTGGAGTTCGTTGCGATGTTTGACACTGAGCTTGTGGACGGCTTCACCGTTGAAAAAATATTCGCCGGACCAGGCGCTATCGAGCATGCCGAGAATGCTGAGCAGCGTGGATTTGCCGGCGCCGCTGGGGCCCATGATGGTAACGAATTCGCCGGGAGCGATGTCCAGGGTGATGCGGCGGAGGACGAAGAATTTGCTGCCGCCAGCATCGTAGGATTTTTCGAGATGGTTGAGACGGATCAAAGGTTCCACGGGTTCTCCTTGCGGCAGCATGTGTGAGCGATGCCAAACCGCAGTGTACAGGTTTCGTTCATTCGTAGCGCAGGGCGTGCAAGGGGTCGACGCGGAGGACGCGGCGGGCCGGGATGTAGGACGCTAGCAAGGCCACGGCGGCGAGCAGCAAAGGCAGGCCGACGAAGCTGACGGGGTCATTGGCGGTGACGCCGAAGAGGAGGCTAGAGAGTCCGAAGGCCATGGCGAGCGCGATGGGCAAGCCGATGGCGATGCCGATGATGGTGAGCAGCATGCCATTGCCGACGACGAGACGCTGGATTTGGCTGCCGCTGGCGCCCATGGCCATGCGGATGCCAATTTCGTGGGTGCGTTCGCTGACGGAATAGGACATGACGCCGTAAACGCCGACGGAAGCGAGGACAAGAGCGATGATACCGATGCCGCCCATCATGGCGGCGACGTAGGCGATGCCGAGGATGGAGTGGGCGATCAACTGGTCGAGCGACTTGGCGTCGAAGATCGGCAAGTCGGGATCGACGGCGGCGATTTCCGCGCGGACGGCGGGGAGGAACGAGAGTGGAGCGCCGTCGGTGCGTACGAGAAGGGAAGTCCTGAAACGAGGCGATTGGCGATAGAGGCGGTAAAGCGTGGGGACGTAATCTTTTTCGATCCAGTCGTAGTGGAGGTCGTCGACGACGCCGATGACGGTGAGCCAGGGTTCCGGTCCACTGGTGGGGCCGACTTTCAATTTTCGGCCCAGGGGATTCAGACCGGGGAAGTAGCGATTGGCGAGGCTCGCGCTGATGACCGCCACGGGTTGCGTGTCGGCACCGTCAGAATCGGCGAGGAGGCGGCCATCACGCAGGGCAATATTCATCATGCCGAAATAGTTGGGGCTGATGGTTTCGATGATGGCAATGGGCAGGTCTTGATGATCCGCGGGTATGCGGCCTTCGATGGAGAGAGTGTCGGTGCCAATGCCGCCGCCATCGGCGTAGGGAACGGAGGTGACCAGCGCTGCGGACTGTACGTGGGGGATGGCGGAGAGCCTCTCGAGTACGCGCTGCTGAAACGACAGACGGGTGGCGGGCTGCTGATACTTTAGTTCAGGCAGTTCCACGCTAAGAGAGAGGAGCGTCTCCGGGTGCGAGGTATTGTTCACCGTGAGCAAAGCGTGAAAGCCTTTGACGAGGAGGCCGGCGCCGACGAGCAAGACGAGAGAAAGGGCGACTTCGGCAATGACCAGCGCGCTGCGCAGACGGTGGCGGACGCGTCCGCTGGAAGAGCCGCGGCCACTTTCCTTTAGAGTTTCGCCGATGTTGGTGCGGGAAGTAAGCAAGGCGGGGGCGATGCCGGAAATGATGCCGCTCATTACCGCGAGGCATAGCGTGAAGGCAAAGGCGCCGGCATCGAGATGAATGGTGTACCAGCCGGCAATGTACTTGGCGACGTCGGCGGGCATATTCAGCATCATCACGGCGATTTGCCAGCGCGCAAAGAGCAAGCCGAAAGCGGCGCCGCCGAGGGAGAGGAGAATGCTTTCGATGAGTAATTGGCGGACGATGCGCATGCGGCCGGCGCCGAGCGCGGCACGCACGGCCAACTCTTTTTGGCGGCCGGTGATGCGAGCGAACTGCACGTTGGCGACGTCGGCGCAGGCGATGAGCAGCACAAAGGCTACCGCGCCCAAAAGCAGGATGACGTATTGGCGGGTGAGATTTCCGGAGGCGAATTCGCGCAAAGGCATCACGTCGAGCTGCCAGCCTTTGTAGGTGTCCGGAAAGTCGTGCGCCTGGCGTTGCGTGAGGGTGGCCATTTCGGCGGCGGCTTGCGCGTGGGTGACGCCGGGACGCAGGCGGCCGAAAGCCCAGATATAGCGCGACTGGCGATCAAATTTTTCTTTTTCTGTGAAGACCATGGGCATCCAGGCTTCGACCGGTTGCGGAAAGGTGAAGCCTTTGCCCATCACGCCGACAATGGTGAAGGTCTTGCCGTCCACCTTGACGGTTTTGCCGAGAATGGCGGGGTCGGAGGCGAAACGTCCTTGCCAGAGGGCGTTGCTGAGGATGACCACCTGATTCTTGCCGGATTGGCCCTCTTCCGGGAGAAAGCTGCGGCCGAGAGCGGGCTGCACGCCAAGCAATGCGAAAAAGTTTGCGGTGACGTCAAAGCCCTCGACCCTTTGCGGGGCGCTGTCGCCCGTAAGATTGACCTCGTCCCAGCCATAAGCGCCAATTTGTTCGAAGGATTTGGCTTGTTGTTGCCACTCGAGATAGGTGGCGGGTGCGACGGCGTTCATGAAGACATTTTCCTGCGGGCGCGTGTCCACAAGGGCGACGATGCGGCTGACGTCGGGAATGGGGACGGGATGGAGAAGGAACGCCTCGGCAATGCTGAAGATGGCGGCGGTGGCGCCCATGCCGAGGCCGAGAGCGATGACGCAGACCAGGCTGGCGAGGCGATGCTTCCAGAGCATGCGGATGCCGAAGCGGATGTCGTTGGCGATGCTGTTCACGGCGTTGCTCCTTTGCGATGGATTGCCAGCGCAACTCTCGGGATAACGCGAACCTGTCTACTACGCCTTGCTACGTCGCCCTATCGAGCGGCGAAACTACGCGCTGACGGCGGCTTCCTGGGATTCCTCGACTATGCGACCGTCGAAGAGGTGAATGCTGCGGTCGGCGAAATTGGCGTAGCGCTGGTCGTGCGTGACCATGCAGATGGTGGCGCCGTTGCGGTGGAGATCGCGGAGGAGTTCCATGACGGCTTCGCCATTTTTGGAGTCGAGGTTGCCGGTGGGCTCATCGGCCATGAGGATGAGAGGATCGCCGACGAGCGCGCGAGCTACGGCGACGCGCTGCTGTTGACCGCCAGAGAGTTGCGAAGGATAGTGGCGGAGGCGGTGGGCCATGCCGACGCGTTCGAGCGCGCTTTGCACTTTTTGTTTGCGCTCGGCGGCGCTGGTGCCGCGATAGGTGAGCGGGAGCTCGACGTTTTCGTAGACGGTGAGGTCGCCGATGAGGTTGAAGGCCTGAAAGATGAAGCCGATTTCGCGATTGCGGATGCGGGTGCGCTCGCTAGTGGTTAGTTCGGCGACAGGTTGGCCGTTGAGCCAATAGGCGCCACCGCTCGGCGAATCGAGCAGGCCGAGGATGGAAAGCAGGGTGGATTTTCCGCAGCCGGAAGGGCCGGCGATGGAGATGTACTGACCCTTTTTGATTTCGAGATGGATTTCCTCGAGGGCGTGGGTCTCGACTTCGTCGGTGTAGAATACTTTTTTTACGCCTTCCATTTTGATCAGCGTTGCGTTGGCATCCATTCTTTATTCTCCTTGAAGATAAAATCCGTTTGTCCCGAGCATTCGTTTGACCGGTGATTCGTAACGCAAAGTCGTCATTCGTAACGTAGAGCTACCAGCGGATCCACGCGCGCGGCGCGGCGGGCGGGCAAATAGCTGGCCAGCAGAGCTACGGCGGACAACAGAACGGCGACGGCGAGGTACGTCGACGGATCCGTTGCGGTGACCCCAAAGAGCAAGGTTGAAAGCAGGCGCGTGAGCAGCAGGGCGACGGCGATACCGAGGACTACACCGGCAGCCGCTAGCTTTCCAGCGTGAGCGAGGACGAGGCGGGAGACGTCGCCGGGTTGAGCGCCGAGGGCGACGCGGATGCCGATTTCGTTGGTGCGCTGCGCGACGGAGTAGCCCATGACGCCATAGAGGCCGATGGCGGCGAGGAGGAGGGCTACGCTGCCGAGCCCGGTGAGCAGGCTGGCGGAAATGCGCTGGGAAAAAAGGGATGCGGCGATGCTGTCGTTGAGGGACATGGCGTCGAAGACGGGGACAGCGGGATCGGTGGCTTGGGCTTCGCGGCGGAGTGCGGCGACGGCGAGATTCACGGGGCCGGAGGTTCGCACGAAAAAGACCAAACCCATTTCCGGGCGATAGATCTGGCGGATGGGGACATAGAAATACGGTTGGAGAGATTCCGTGAGGCGAAAAGTTTTGCTGTCTGGCACGACGCCGACGATGGTGAACCACTGGCCCCAGCCCTGGACTTTGACCCCGATGGCGTTTCCACCGGGAATGAAGCGGCGCAAAAATTCCTGGTTGACGATCATTACGGGAGCGGAGTCCATATCGTCACGCAGGTTGAAATCGCGGCCCTGGAGAATGGGGATTTTGAGCAGGTCGAAATATCCCGGCGCGGTGAGGGCGCGATAGATTTTCATGCTTTCGCCTTTGGCAGGCGCGTAGCCCTGGATTTCGAGATCCTCCCACGAGCCGCCGGAGACGCTGAGTGGGACGTAGTCTGTGTAGCTAACGGCAGTGACGCCGGGCTGGCTTTCGAGGCGCTGGCGCAAACGCTGGCAGAAGGAGTCTGCTTGCGCGGCATTGTAGTTGCCGGCGGCGAGGCTCAGTTGCGCGACGGCCACATGTGAAGAATCGAAGCCCGGGCGAACGGCGCTGACGTTGAGGAAACTCTTCAGGAAGAGGCCAGCGCCGATGAGCGCGACGACGGCGAGGGCCATTTCGGCGGTGACGAACCAGCCGAGCAGGCGGCCGGAACGCGCGTGGGAAGAGCCGCGACCGGCTTCCTTGAGGGCGTCATTGACGTTGCCGCGCGATGCGTAAAGCGCAGGGACAATTCCGGCGAGCAGGGCCACGACGACGGCGACGGCGATGACGAAAAGAACGACGGCGAAATCCATCGGCGCGCGCACGAGTGATGGGGTGGCCGAACGCGGCAATAGATATTGGAGCGAGCCGGAAAATTGCGCGGCCAGGGCGATTCCGAGGAGCGCGCCGGCGATGGTGACGAAGAGCGTTTCGGTGAGCAACTGGCGGACGAGGCGGGAGCGTGGCGCGCCGAGGGCGAGGCGCACGCTAAATTCTTTTTGCCGCGGGGTAACGCGGGCCAGCAACAAGTTTGCGAGATTGCCGCAGACGATCAGCAGCAGGACGAAGCAGGCGGCTAGCAAAATGCTGAGCGGGCCGAGCAACGAGTCCTGGATGCCGTAGTGGGAACGCCACATCGGCAGGAGCGTGGCGCTCAGCCCTTCGTTGGTGTCGGCGTCCATGTGGGCCATCACGATGGAGAGGGACTGAACCTGGGCGCGGGCGGGGTCGATGGAGACGCCGGGCGCGAGGCGCGCTAATACGCGGAAGGTGCGCCATTTGCGGTCGCGCAAGGTGTGGTCACCGGTGGAGGTGAGTTGGCCGTACATGGTGGCGGGAACCCACATCTCGAGGTCCAGGCCGGGCATGGAACCGTGAAACGATGCGGGGGCTACGCCGATGACGGTGTAGGGAAAATGATTGACGCGGACGGTGGCGCCAATGACGTGGGGATCGCCGCGATAGTGGCTGAGCCAGTAGGCGTGGCCGAGCACGAGGAGCGGGTGGGCATTTTGTTGCTGATCGACTTCCGCGGTGGAGAAGAATCTGCCGAGGGCGGGCTGCATTTGCAACAGCGCAAAGAAATTGCCGGAAACGGCTTCGCCCCAAACGCGCTCGACGGCGGTATCGTCGCCAACGGCGAGATCCATGGGCTTGGCGATGGACATGGATTCGAGGAGATTGCAATGATCGCGCAAATCGCGGAAATCCAGGTAGGAGGTGGGAAGCCAACCGCCGTCGGTGGCCAAAGTTTCCATCGCGACCACCCGCGATGCGTCGGCGACGCCGGGGAGTGGATTCAGTAAAACGGAATGCACCCAACTGAACACCGTGGTGGTGGCACCGATGCCGAGGGCCAGGGTGAGGACGGCGATGGCGGTGAAGCCCGGCGATTTGCGCAGCACACGCAGCGCAAAGCGAAAATCCTGGCGCAGCGTTTGCACGAACTGTAGCACGGCGGCAGGGCCACGGGAATCGCGCGAGAAGGATTGGCTTTCGTTGGTGTGCATAGTTTTACTCATACCGTAAATACACAACTGGTAACGCAAGGCGACTATTCATAACGTAAGGCCACCATGGGATCGACGCGCGTGGCGCGGCGGGCGGGCAAATAGCCGGCGGCCAAAGCGACGAGCGCAAGGAGCAACAGGGCAATGGCGATGCCGAGAGCCTCGAAAACTTTTACGCCGTAGAGCAGGGAATTGATGAGCTTACCGAGGCCAAACGCGAGCGGCAGACCGATGGCGATACCGATGCCCACGAGCAGCGCGACTTCGCCGAGAATCATCAGGCCGACATTGCGCCCGGTGGCGCCGAGCGCCATGCGCACGCCGATTTCGCGGGTGCGCTGCGTGACGGTGTAGGCCAGCAAACCGTATATGCCGATGGCGGCGAGAAGGGCCGCGAGCGCGCCAAACATGGTGGCCAGCGTGGCCACGAGGCGATCGTTTGACAACTGGCGATTGAGCTGTTCGTCGAAGGTGCGCTCGTTGTAAATGGGCAGGCTGGCGTCGAGTTCATGCACGGTGGAGCGGATGGAGGCGGCGAGCGCGAGAGGATCCTGAGTGGTGCGAACGTAATAGGTGAGATGGCCGATGGTTTTGTCCTGGCTGTAGGGGATGTAGACGAAGGATTCGGGAACTTCCTTCACGCCATTGTGGTGGCTGTCGCGCACGATGCCGACGATTTCGACGTCCAGCGGATGACCGGGGCCGCCAAAACGAATGTGGCGGCCGAGCGCGGGAGTATTGGGAAAAAACGTTTTGACCATGGTTTGGTTGACGATGGCGACCTTGGGGCTGGTGGGGCCGTCTTGCAGGGTGAACTCGCGGCCCTGCAAGAGAGGAATACCGAGATTCGAGAAATGGCCGATGCCCACGCCGTTGCGCTCGACGTCGCGCGTTCCGGCGATATCGGCAGGTTCGCCCTCGGCGGTGATGTTAGAGCCCCAATCGCTGTTGTCGAGCAGCGGTTCTTCGACGCCGCTGACGGAGCGGACGCCGGGCAAAGCGGCGATGCGCTCTTCGAGGCGGCGGAAAAAATCGTAGGCGCGTTCGTTGGAGTAGCCGTTGAGTTCCGGGGAGACGGAAAATTGCAAGACATTTGTGGATTGCAGGCCGAGGTCTACGTGTTTGAGGTTGTAGAGGCTGCGCACAAAGCCGCCGGCAACGGTGACGAGCAGCAGCGTGAGCGCTACCTGCGCGACGACCAAACCCTTGCGCAAGCCGGCGTGAGAGAGGCCGCTGGCAAGTCCGCCGGACTGTTCCTTGAGGGAAGTGACGAGTTCGACGCGCGTGGCGCGAATCGCCGGGGCCACGCCGAAAAGCATGCCAGAGACGAGCGCGACAGCGGCGGCGAATAGCAGCACCGGAATACTGAGTGAGCCGGAGAGGCCGTCGGCGATTTCGTTGGCGGCGGCGAAACGCACGAGGCCGGTGCTGATCCAGGTGGCCAGCAGCAGGCCGAGCAGCGCGCCGCCGAGCGACAAGAGGCAGGATTCGATGATCAGTTGGCGGATTAATTGCCAGCGGCTGCCGCCGAGCGAAAGGCGAAGGGCGATTTCTTTCTGGCGAGCGGCGCCACGGGCGGTCTGCAGAGCGGCGACGTTGGCGCAGGCGATGAGCAGCACAAGGCCCACCATGGCCATCAAGGCGAGAAGTTGCTGGCGCGTGTCGTGCTCGAGCAGCGGACGGCCGCGGGCGCCATCCTGCAGGACGATCTGCCTGGCGAGGAACTGGGCTTTCTGTTGGTCGTTGAAGTTGGAGTTGTTGGGAAGTTCGGCTTCGAGAAGCGCGTGGTAGGGCGGTGCGATGGCGGCCGCGGCTTGCACGCGCGACATGCCCGGCCGCAGGCGACCGACGAGCTTTATCCAATAATCCTTGTGATCGTTTAAGCCATCCCACGACGGGGTGATGACATGCTTCATGGTGATGGGAATGTAGAGATCGGGAATGTCGCCGAGCTGAATGCCGTGAAAGCCGGCGCTGACGACGCCGACGACGGTCATGGGCTGATTGTTGATGAGGACGCTTTCGTTGAGAATGCGCGTGTCACCGCCAAAATGCTTTTGCCAATAGCCGTAGCCGAGCAGCACGACGGGATTGCGGCCCTCGGAGGCGGTGTCGTCGGGTTGCAGAGTGCGGCCTAAAGCGGGCTGCACGCCCAGGACATCGAAGAAATTTCCGGAGACGAGGATGGAGTCGGCACGCTCCGTCTGGCCGCGCGAGGCCAGGCTGACGGGGAATCTGGCGAGGGCGGCCAACCCGGAGAAGGGTTCCTGCGCGGTGGTGAGCTGGTCGCGCAAATCCTTGTACATGGGATAGGAGAAGGATTCGGAGCCGTCCACTTCGTCGGAGCTGGTGTGACCCTGTTTTGGTCCGGGCGAGTAGAGCAGGGTGAGTTGCTCGGGGTGCGGAACTGGGAGACGCTGCAGCAGAACTTGTTGCAGGACGGAGAAAATTCCGGCGTTGGCGCCGATGCCCAGCGCGAGAGTGAGGACGGCGACGGCGGTGAAGCCGGGGTTGTTGCGCAAGGTGCGCAGGCCGAAGCGGATTTCCTGCCAGACCGTGTTCATAGAGAAGACTCCCATACAGCTGGCGAACTGTTTTCGGTGAGATAGTGCGAATTATTCATAGCGCAGGGCCACCATGGGGTCGACACGCGACGCGCGGCGCGCGGGCAGATAACATGCGAGCAACGCTACCGCTGCAAGAACGACTGCGACGGCGATGAAGGTGAGCGGGTCGCTCGGTTTGATGCCGAAGAGTTCCTGCGAAAGGACGCGCGTGATGGCGAGAGCGCCGAGAACGCCGAGGGCGATTCCCGCGACGGTCATGGCCATGCCGTGGCCGAGAATCAATCGCAAGATATCCGCTTTGCGAGCGCCGAGGGCGGTGCGCACGCCGAGTTCATGGGTACGCTGCGCCACGGTGTAGGACATGACACCGAAGAGACCAACGACCGCGAGGAGCAGCCCGGCGGCGGCAAATACGGCGCACAGGATGCTGATGAATTTGCGATTGGCTAGCGAAGCGGAAAGATAATCGTCCATGGTGCGCGTGGCGTAGACGGAGAGGTCCGGGTCGAGAGACTTGACCTGATCGCGCACGACGGGGACCAGGCGCAACGGATCGCCTTCGGTGCGCAGGACCATGGAGAGTCCGCCGACGGCGTCCTGGTCATATGGGATGTAAGACTCGGCGTCCGGTTCTTTCCACAGGGAGCGATAGCGCACGGAACCAACGACGCCGACGATTTCGCGTTCGAGGGGCTTCGCGCTATCGGCGATCTCCGGCGTGATGCGTTTGCCGATGGGATTTTCGTTGGGGAAAATCTCACGGGCGAGAACATCGTTAACGATCACCACTGGTGCGCCGCTGCGAACATCGCCCGCGGAGAAATCGCGGCCGGCAAGAACGGGAATGTGCATAGTGTGAAAGTAGTCGGTGGCGATGCCGCGGAACTGCGTTTTTGGCAGCTCACTCTCCGGCATGGGGCGGCCGGCGATCTTGAAGGTAGTGCGGATGCCATCGTTGGACAAAGGCAGCGGCAAAACGCCGGAGGCTTGCTGTACACCGGGTTGCGCGCGCAAGCGTTCGAGCAATTGGTGATAAAACAGGATGGATTGTTCCGGCTTGCCGTAGCGCTCGTTGGGCAAATCGATGTTGAACGCCAGCAAGCCATGGGGCTCGAAGCCAGGTGACAGGTGTAGTAAGTGCAGCATACTTTCGAGCAACAAGCCGGCGCCAACCAGCAGCACGACGGAGAGAGAGACTTCAGAGATTACCAACAGGCCGCGCAGGCGGGTGTGGCTGCGGCCTTCGGTGGCGTTGCGGCCGCCCTCTTTCAGCGATCCGAAAAGATTGAAACGCGTGGCGTGCATGGCTGGGGCGAGACCGAAGAGCAACGCGGTGACGAAGGAGACGGCGAGAGTGAAGACGAGGACGCGCCAGTCCACGTGGGCGGCGTTCAGGCGCGGTATGCGGACGTCGGTCATGGAGGCAAAGAGTCGCGTGCCCCAAAAGGCCATGAGCAAGCCGAGCGCGGCGCCAGCCAGGGAGAGCAACAGGCTTTCGGTGAGCAATTGACGGAGGATGCGTGCGCGTCCGGCTCCGGCGGAGACGCGGATGGCCATTTCACGCTGGCGGCTGGCGGCGCGCGCGAGCAGCAAGTTTGCGGTGTTGGCGCAAGCGATTAGGAGAAGGAACGCTACGGCTCCGAGCACCATGAGCAAGACGGGGCGAATGTCGCCGACCAGCGCATCGATCTGCGGTTGCAAGCCGAAGGTGAGATGACCGTTGGTGTCGGGGAACTGTTTTTCCAGCGCGGCGCCAACTGCGGCCGCGTCGTCATTGGCCTGTTGCACCGTGAAGCCTGGTGCCAGGCGGCCGATGACGTTGAGGAAGTGCGCGCCGCGCTGTTCGGACATGGGTTTGTCGTCGCCGGGAGCGGTATCGACCAGGCCAGGCTCGCCCGCCACGGTGGTCCACAGGTCGCGGGGTTCGGCGTCGAGAGGGAACTGGAAACTTGGCGGCATCACGCCGACGACGCTATAGAGCTGACCGTCGAGACGGACGCGCTTGTCGGTAATGTTAGGATCGGCGCCGAAGCGGCCCTTCCACAAAGCGTTGCTCAAAATAACGACGCGCGTTCCGGGGGCGTCTTCCGTGTTGAGGAAGGTGCGGCCGAGCGCCGGCGCAGCGCGCAGCACGGTGAACATATCGGCGGAGACGACTTCGGCGTGCACGTGTAACGGATCACCGAGATTGGTCAGCGTGAAACTGGCGTCGGTGTTGGCGGCGACGGATTCGAGCGCGCGGGATTGTTTGCGCAGGTCCGCAAAATCCGGAAGGCTGAGCGCGCGGCCACGCTCATTGTTGCGCACGTCCGTGCCGGTGACGGCCACGAGGCGCTGCGGTTCGGGGAAGGGCAGCGGCTGCAACAGGACGGCGTTCACCACGCTGAAGATGGTGGTGTTGGCGCCAATGCCAATGGCCAGGGTGAGAATGGCCACGGCGGCGAAGCCCGGGCTTTTCGCCAGCATGCGCAGCGCATATCGCAAATCCTGCCACACGGTGTTCATGAACTAGCTCTCCATCCCTAGCAATAAGACGAACATGGCGCTCGCCGAGTTCATTGTTATTCGTAACGCAGCGCGGTCATGGGGTCGACTTGCGTGGCTTTGTGGGCCGGCAAGTAGCAGGCCGCCAGGGCCACCATGGCCAGCAGCCCGGCCACGCCGATCAGCGTAACGGGATCCGTGGGGCTGACGCCGAACAACATGCTGGACATCAGCCGCGTCAGGCCGGCTGCGGCGAGCAGGCCGATCGCCAATCCCCACAGCACCATTCTTCCCGCTTGCCACAAGACCATCTGCAAAACCGTTGCGCGCGCGGCACCGAGAGCCATGCGGATGCCGATCTCTCGCGTGCGCTGGCCCACCACGTAAGAAAGCACGCCATAAATTCCAATGGATGCGAGCAGTAACGCGAGGGCGGCGAAGACGCCCAAGAGGATCATCGCGAAGCGCTGGGTGTTGAGCGAATCGGAGATAACGTCGCTCATGCTTTCGGTACCAAACACGACGATTTCACTGTTCAGGCCTGCCAGTTTGTGACGAATGGCATCCATGGTGGAAAGCGGGGAGCCGTTCGTCCGGACCACAAAGCGTACGCTCCTGGTGAAATTCGAGAGCAATCCATCGGGAACTTGCGCCACCGGCAGGTAGCTTTGCGCTTGCAATGGCGAGCCGGCGTCGCGGGTCAGGCCCCATTGCTTGACGTGACCCACCACGCCTATCACTTCTGCGTTCATGTCGATGATGTCCAGATGGACATGGTGCCCAATGGGATCGACGCCATGAAAATATAGTTTGGCGAACTGCTCATCGATGACGATCACCGGTGCGGCGTTTTCATTGTCGGAGTCCGCCAGAAATCGCCCACGCTTTAGCGGGATCTTCATCACGTCCAGATAATCCTGCTGCGTCAGGTAAAAAAGGGCTGATTTCATGTCGTTCTGTGACGTGGGCTTGGCTTCACCATCGAGCCAGAAGGGGACATCGGAATCGCCCTCCATCGGAGTCGAACCGTCCGAAAGGGAGGCGTACTGCACGCCGGGCACGGAACTGACGGCGTCGTGCAGACTGCGGAAGGCGGCGCGGATTCCGGCCGGGGTATCCCCCAGCGGACGCGCCGTCGCGATACTGAAGTTTTCCACATTTTGCGCATCGAATCCGGGATTGGTGCTCCACAGATGCGCCATGCTGCGGATCATAAGGCCCGCGGCCACCAGCAACACCACCGCCAGGGCCATTTCCATAGCGACGAATACGCTCTGCGTGCGGTGGCGAGCGCCGCTGCCGCCGCGACCGCCTTCTTTGAGGGTTTCGGAGATGCGTACCTGCGACGTCTTCAGCGCCGGGGTCAGACCGAAGAGCAGTCCCGACAGAATGGCTACGGCAAAGGTGAAGAGGAGGACGCGCAGGTCGAGATGAATTTCGGCGGCGCGCGGCAAGGCGTCCGGCAGAATCTTGATGGCCGCAGTGGTGCTCCAGGTGGCCAGTAGTATGCCTAAGGAGCCGCCGGCCAACGCCAGCAAAACGCTCTCCGTGAGCAGTTGTGAGATGAGCCGCGAACGGTTCGCGCCCATCGTCGTACGAATGGCGAATTCCCGGGTGCGGCCGGTCGAACGTGCCAACAGTAGGTTGGCGACGTTGGCGCAGGCGATCAACAGCACAAAACCCACGGCGGAGAGCAGCACCAGCAAAAATGGGCGGATATCCCCGACGAGATTTTCCTTCAGTGAAAGCAGCGTCACGCTGGAACCCTTGTCGATGTCCGGATAGGTTTCCGCGAGATGCGCCGCCACTTGGGTCATATCGGCGTCGGCCTGTTGCAGCGAAACTCCGGGCTTTAAGCGGCCCACGGCGTCCATGCCCATACCGGTTTTGCGGTCGCGAAAGAGCGGCTCGGTCCACTGCCCGATAGGGACGTAGACTTCCGCCTTGCTATCGTAGTTGTTATTTTCGTAGTGAAAACTGGCGGGCACCACACCAACGATCTGGTGCAGCGTACCGTCCAAGGCGAACGAGCGACCGATGGCCTGCTCCGCGGAACCGAACTTGCGTTTTGCCAATCCTTCGCTGATCAAGGTTACGGGTGTGCCACCGAGTTGGTCTTCCGCCTGCGAAAAGCCGCGGCCCGCCACCGTGGGGACCTGCAGAACGGGAAAGAAAGTGGAGGAAACCCTGTTTCCGTGAAGTTGTTCGGCGTCGCCGGCGCCAGTCAGGTTGAAGTTATGTGCGCTGAATGAGGCGAGCGCGGAAAACGAGCTGTTGTAGCGCTGCCAGTCGAGAAAATTCGGATAGGAAATCGAAGAATACCTGAACTCCGCGGTCTTGGAATACAGGGCCACGAGTTGGTCGGATTGCGGGTAGGGTAGCGGGTTCAGCAGCACGCCGTTCACGATGGAAAACAGGGCGGTATTCGCGCCGATGCCTAACGCCAGCGTGAGCACAGCAATGAGGGCGAAGCCGGGATTTTTCCTGAGCGCGCGTACCGCGTAACGCGCGTCTTGCCAGATGTTCTGCATCGCTAGACTCCGTCACAGAATCGAAGGCCGATCAGAGAAC
>Ga0181537_10001097_pt1 | contig 25226 bp, 17 predicted proteins | sample PEATcosm2014_Bin_39_FD_119765 | JGI IMG/M metagenome (GOLD analysis project Ga0181537, IMG submission 119765) | Peatland microbial communities from MTU Mesocosm Facility, Houghton, MI, USA - PEATcosm2014_Bin23_10_metaG | ecosystem: Environmental > Terrestrial > Soil > Wetlands > Peat | place...
ATGCCGGTGTCCATGAAGAGCGACTGGATATCGCGCAGGCGGCAGCCGACCTTGTTCAGCTCATACTCGCTGGCGCCGTCGCGGAAGACGCGGCGCGTGATGGTGACTTCGTTGTAAGCGACGCCGAGTTCCTTTTCGCAATCACCGAAGGTGAGTGAGACCTCGGCCATGCCGAGCGGCGGGCGCTGTTCGGTGCCGGAAAAGATGACGTCCTTCATTTCGCCGCCGCGCAGGGCCTTGGCCGATTGCTCGCCGAGCACCCAGCGGATGCTGTCGAGGACGTTGCTTTTGCCGCAGCCGTTGGGGCCGACGATGGCGGTGACTCCGGGATGAAATTCGAGGGTGGTGCGGTCGGCGAACGACTTAAATCCGACGACGTTGAGCGACTTCAGGTACATGCCGCTTTTCTACGCTTGCCTCCTTACCCCTGACAAGCAAATACCACCATTAGTTGTGGTCTATTTAGGCTATATAGCACTATCTATTGGTTTTCAGGGGGTTAGGAGGGAAGCAGGGACGGAAGGACTGAATTTTGACGGAATTAACGGAATGAACGGAATTCATCAGAGAGGACAAAATTATGCGACTGACTCGAAGCATGCCAGCGCACTATCGTTTCTTAGGTTGACAGATGCTTCAAAGGTGTTTATTAAAGCCTTCGCCCGTTGTATCGGTCCCAAAGAATAAAATGAAATTACCCAACCCCTTTTTAAAGCAATTATCCGTTTGCCTTTTCGCCGCCTTGCTCGTCCCGGTTTCGATTAGTGCTGCTCACGGGCAAGCAACCCTCATAGATCTTGGTGATTTCGGAGGGGGCTCGAGCTTTGCCACCGGGATAAATGATTCAGGTCAAGTCACTGGCTATGCCAACACCAACGCCAATATTAACGATGCTTTCCTATATTCGAACGGGACGATGGCTAACCTCGGAGCTTTACCGGGAGATGCTGACAGCTTTGCCACTGGCCTTAACAATTCGGGTCAGGTCGTGGGTTATGCCCAAGGCCCTCAGGATGCTTTCGTCTATTCGAATGGCACGATGACGGAGGTTCCCACCGCGTTCCTAGGTAACAGTTCCGCGAGCGGCATCAACAATTCCGGTACAGTCGTGGGCTGGAGCACTACCACAAGCGCTAGCCAAGAGACTGCCTTCGTTTACTCAGGCGGAACGAAGACCAACTTGGCGTTAGGGACCGCTTTCAGCTATGCCACTGCCATCAATAGTTCAGGTCAGGTGGTGGGTGATGCCGGGTCTACGGTCGGTGAAGGCTTCGTATATTCAAATGGAACGATAACTTACCTCGGTAACCTGCCGGGGGCTGGGGGTGGCAGTGACCCAACTAGCATTAACGATTCAGGCGTCATTGTGGGTGATTCCAATGATGGTAACGGCCATGGGATTGCTTTCATTGACACAGCAGGCACGATGACCAGCCTAAAAACGCTGGGCGGGACTACCAGCGAGGCTAATGGTATCAACAATACGGGTCAAGTTGTGGGTTGGTCCTATACTGTCAACGGAACTCAAGAAGCTATTGTCTATTCAAGCGGCAACGGAATGCAGGATTTGAATACACTCTACTCTGCACTGCTGGTGAGTGGTGGAACCGGCTCCAAAGATGGATTTACCAGTCTTTCTGATGCAACGGCGATCAACAATTTGGGCGATATTGTGGGCGATGGCACCTACTGGAATGGGACCACCGACCAGCATCAAGCCTTTGTGCTCAATCCTATCGCAACTCCCGAACCCTCTACGTGGGCGATGGTGCTAGGAGGTTTTGTGCTGCTTACGCTCTGGCGCATGCGCGCGTGTTGGTTGCGTGGCTGACCCCGACTAGATGGCCCTTCCTGTCTTCCGGAGCTGCGGTCAACAAGGCATCCCATTAGACCCATATACCGAGAATGCCGATGATGAACTGAACTTGTCACACGTGTGCGCGACACCACCGGAAAAGGTTCCCGCGCGACCGCAACCCGGCGGGGTGCCAGAACTCCGCGACCCCTGCCGGGGTCGGACTGCGTTCGGCGGTAAACCGGTGGTGGCGATTGCTACGCAATCTTACCACCGGCTAATTTGCTCGCAAGCCTCCGGCTTGCCAAACCACAGAATGGACTTTCGCAGAGGTCTCAAGTTGTCCGGGCCAGCCGAAGAAGGCAGAAATAGTTAGAGATCCATCGACTGCGCCGAAACAAGTTCGGCTTGCTCAGGATGACGGATCGTTAATGGAGAAAATGTTTGGGCGGTTTCTTGTGCGCTCGCGATGCCGCGGTCGCGCACCCGGACAAGCGAGTTGTCCGGGCCACCAATCCATTCCGTTGATTCCGTTATTCCGTCAAAATTCCGCTACTTCAACGACTGCATGTCGATGACGAAGCGGTATTTCACGTCGCTTTTGATGACGCGCTCGTAGGCTTCGTTGACTTTTTGGATGGGGATCATTTCGATGTCGGAGACGATGTTGTGCCGGGCGCAGAAATCGAGCATCTCCTGCGTTTCCTTGATGCCGCCGATGAGCGAGCCGGAGAGGATGCGACGCGGAAAGAAGAGGTTGAAGGAGGAGACCTCCAACGGCTCGGGCGGAGCGCCGACGAGGACCATGGCGCCGTCGAGCTTGAGCATGTCGAGATAGGAATTGAGGTCGTGCTTGGCGGCGACGCAGTCGAGGATGAAGTCGAAGGAGCCGGCGTGCTTCTTCATCTCTTCGGGGTTCCTGGAGATGATGACGTCCTTGGCGCCGAGGCGGAGGGCGTCCTTGGTCTTGCCGGGCGAGGTGGTGAAGAGAAAGACTTCGGCGCCCAAAGCGTGGGCGATCTTGAGTCCCATGTGGCCGAGTCCGCCCAGGCCGACAATGCCGACCTTCTGGCCCTTGCCGACCTTCCAGTGATGGAGCGGCGAGTAGGTGGTGATGCCCGCGCAGAGGAGCGGCGCGGTGGCGGCGAGGTCGAGGTTGGCGGGAATCTTGAGGGTGAAGGCTTCGTCGACGACGATGGAGGTGGAGTAGCCGCCGCAGGTGTATCCGCCGCTCTTTTTGTCGGGGCTGTTGTAGGTGAGCGTCATGCCGTTGAGGCAGAATTGCTCGAGGCCGGCCTGGCAACTGGAGCAGGTGCGACACGAATCGACCATGCAGCCGACCCCGGCGAGATCGCCCTGCTTGAATTTTTTGACATCCTGGCCGACGGCGGTGACGCGGCCGACGATTTCGTGGCCGGGCACGCAGGGATACTTCGCGGGGCCCCATTCGCTGCGGACGGTGTGGATGTCGGAATGGCAGACGCCGCAGAAGAGAATCTCGATTTGGACATCGAGCGGTCCCGGGTCGCGGCGTTCGAAGGAGTAGGGGGCGAGAGGAGTGGCGGCGGATTGGGCGGCGTAGGCTTTGGCGGTGGTCATGGCATGAGTAAAATTCCCCAGAAGATGAGGATGTCAACCCGAAGTCAGCGCGAAATAAAATTTCGCGGAGAGCAGTCCTGCGGTCGGCAGTAGCGTTCCCAAGTGAAACTTGGGAGCGAGGAGAATTTGAGAGTGAGGAGTTTGGACGGTAGCCGCCGCACGGGGTGCGACGGCTACCCTTTTCAGACTGTCACGCCCGGGAGCGTGGCAGGGTCCATTTCATTCTACTCCTCCGAAAAATTCCGATAAAAAATGCGGCGCGTTCGAGGCTATTTCTTGCTGACGTATTCGCGGACTTCCTCGAGATGACCGGCGGAGCCGAGTTTCTCGCAGGTGTGGGCGATGAACTTGGCGTATTCCTCGATGAAGATCTTGCCGGGCGGGCGGAAATCGAAGGCCTCGGGGTGGTCGCGGAAGAATTCGCGATGAACGCGGGTCCACACGAGGCGGCCATCGGTGTCGATGTTGACCTTGGTGACGCCGAGCTTGGCGGCCGGGAGATATTCGTTTTCGTTGACGCCGCAGGCCTCAGGATCGAGCGTGCCGCCCGCCGCGTTGATGCGGAGGACTTCGTCCTTGGGCACGCTGGAGCTGCCGTGCATGACGATGGGGAAGCCGGGTATCTTTTTCTTGATGGCTTCGAGCACCTCGAAGTGGAGTGATTGCTGGCCCTTGAACTTGTAAGCGCCGTGGCTGGTGCCGATGGCCGCCGCGAGCGAGTCGCAGCCGGTGCGCTTCACGAATTCGACGGCCTCATCGGGATTGGTCAGGCAGGCGTTGCCCTCGTCGACCTTGATGTCCTCCTCGACGCCGCCAAGCATGCCGAGTTCGGCTTCGACACTGAGGCCCTTGGCGTGGGCGCGGTCGACGACGCGCTTGGTGATGGCCACGTTTTCGTCGAACGGATCGTGCGAGGCGTCGATCATGACCGAGCTGTAGAAGCCGCTGTCGATGCAATCGTAGCAGGTCTTTTCATCACCGTGATCGAGGTGCACCGCAAAAATGGCATCGGGAAAAATCTCGCCCGCCGTGCGGACGATGGCCTCGAGCATCCGCTTTTCCGTGTAGGCGCGCGCGCCCTTGGAAAGCTGGATGATGAACGGTGCCTTGGCCGCCATGGCCCCCTTGAAAAGGCCCATGGCCTGCTCGGCATTGTTGATGTTGTACGCGCCAATGGCAAATTTGCCGTAGGCGACCTTGAAGAGTTGCGCGGTGGTGACAATCATGGAGGAGATTTTCGCGGTTTGGGTTGAAAAGTCGAGGCTGAAGGGAACTACGGTGAAGCTACTAGTGTGCCAGAGAAGCGACTACTTGTAGATGGCGTGGGTGCCGATATCGACGGTCCACACGATGTCGCCTTCCAAGTAAAAGATAGCTCTCAAATCTGACTCGATCACCACGGAATAGACCGTCTTGTTGAAACGGCCGGAAAGCTGCCTTATCTGGTGCGTGCCGAGTCGGGCATCGAAAGGATCGAGCTTAAAAATCGCCCACTTTTGGCGAACGCTATCTTTTTGACGGGGCGAGAGCCGATAGAATTTCTTCCAATAACTCTCGGCCGCCTTGAACCTATATTTCACGCGCCTGGCGGTTTCTGCGTCAAAGCCGTCTCCATATCAACCACGCGTCCCGCTTCAATATCGGCCATGCCTTGCTTGAAGGATTCCGGGACCCACGAATCATCCGCGTCCAAGACCGCGTCCACAACCTCCAAGCGCTGGGCGAGTGGAAGCGCGTTCAATTCCTTGATGAGTTCATCAACGCTCATAAAAAGAAGCTACGGCATCGCGTCGATTTTCTCAAGCTAGTTTACCTACTGGCGGTGGAGAAGACTTCGCTTTAAAAAAACTCCGTCATCCTGAGCGAAGTCTAGGTGCTGCCTAGCACCGAGACGGAGTCGAAGGACCTGCTTGGCCTCACCCAAGGGGCAGGTCTTCCCAGCCGGGATTCATTTTCTCGATGAGCGCGATTTTCTTGGCGCGCGTCCTACCCTTAAGCTGTTTTTCGCGGGCGATGGCGCTTTCGATGTCGTGAAACAATTCGTGGTAAACGAGCTGGTTGATTTTGTATTTCTTGGTGAAGCCTTCGTAGATGCCGTTTTTGTGCTCCCAGATACGGCCCGAGAGATCGCTGGTCACGCCGATGTAAAGGCGGCGCGAGTGGCTGCTCACGATGTAGACCCATCCGCCTTTGGCGATCATTTGAGAATAGAAGCTAGGTCCTTCGACTCAGGCTCGATGTGACATCTTGTGGAAAAGAAAACGCATCGCTCGCCTTCGCTCAGGATGACGGAGCTTTTAAGAGAAAGTTTTCCTTAAATCATCCACCCGCGATGGCGGGGACGATGCTGACTTCGTCGCCGGGCTTGACGGGGGTGTCCTTGTCCTGGAGGAAGCGGATGTCCTCGCCGTTGACATAGATGCCGACGTTACGGCGTATTTCGCCCTGGGGATTGTGAAGGCGCTCGCCGATACCAGGATATTTCTTATCGAGGGCGGCAAGCAGTTCGGCGAGTGTGGCACCCTCGACCTCGACGGTGTCGAGGTTGTCAGTCAAGGGGCGGAGCGGGGTGGGGATGGAGACGGGGATGGGCATAGGGGGAAAAGGTAGAAGTGAGAAGTGAGAAGGAAGAGGTAAGAGCGAAGCCAGACTGATATTATTTTCTAACGAGATACCGAACCGTAAGAACACCTGCTGTAGCTCCGATACCGGCGGCCAGTAACCAGCAAGTAAGGAACCTGGCCACCAAATAGCCCAAGTCATGAGCGGGATCTTCGTGCCATTGTTGCATTCCCGAAACAATAGGAATCACGACAGCAGGCGCGATGATAAGGGGATTAAAGCGCTGTCTTTTTGTCTCGGGGTTCATACTTTTCAAGCCGCCGCGGCATGAACGGCGGTATCGTTGGCGATGAGGGCCTCGAATTCGCGGAGGCTGGGGTTGATGAGGCGGGGCGACGGGAGATGCGGCGCAACGGCTTCGGCGGTCTTGAGCCCGTGCCCGGTGATACAGAGGACGGCCGATTCGTTCGCGGGAATTCTGCCGCTGGCGATGAGCTTCTTCGCGCAGGCGACGGTGACACCGCCCGCCGTCTCGGCGAAGATGCCTTCCGTCTCGGCCAGGAGCCGGATGCCCTCGATGATTTCCTCGTCGGAGGCGTCCTCGCTGCCGCCGTGCGAGGCCTTGATGACGTTGACCGCGTAGTAGCCGTCGGCGGGGGTGCCGATGGCGAGCGACTTCGCGATGGTCTTCGGCTTCGGCACGGGGCGGATGAGGTCGGTCCCGGCCTTGAACGCGGTCGAGATGGGACTGCACCCGGTCGCCTGCGCGCCGTGGATGGTGAAGGGCTGCTCGTCGATGAGGCCGACCTTGATCGCCTCCTGGTAAGCCTTGGCGACCTTGGTGAGGAGCGAGCCGCTGGCCATGGGCACGACGGTGTGGCGCGGCAGCTTCCAGCCGAGTTGCTCGACGATTTCGAAGCCCTGCGATTTCGAGCCCTCGGCGTAATAGGGGCGCAGGTTCACGTTGACGAAGCCCCAGCCATATTTGCCCGCGATCTCGGAACAGAGGCGGTTGACCTGGTCGTAGGCGCCGTGGATGCCGATGACGTTGGTGCCGTAGACGAGGCTGTTGAGGACCTTGCTTTGCTCAAGGTCGGCGGGGATGAGGACGTAGCTTTTCAATCCCGCCCCGGCGGCGTGGGCGGCGACACTGTTGGCGAGATTGCCGGTCGAGGCGCAGGCGACGATCTTGAAGCCGAGTTCCTTGGCACGCGAGAGCGCGACGGAGACGACGCGGTCCTTGAAGGAGAGCGTCGGGTAGTTGAAGGCGTCGTTCTTGACGTAGAGTTCGCGCACGCCGAGCGCACGGGCGAGCCGGTCGGCTTTGACGAGCGGGGTGAAACCGGTGTTGAGGCCGACGGTGGGCTCGCCGTCGATCGGGAGCAATTCCCGGTAGCGCCACATGCTGTGGGGGCGCGATTCGATGAGTTGCCGCGAGATGGAGTGCTTGATGTACTCGTAGTTGTAGTCGGCTTCGAGCGGCCCGAAGTCGAATTCGCAAACGTGGACGGCCTTCTTGGGGTATTGGCGTCCGCATTCGCGGCACTTGAGATAGCTGAAAAATTCCTTGCCCATAATTTCCATCGCTTACCGAGGATCGACCTCGACGAGAATTGGGACAGGAATACGAGATGCCAGTAGACGAGCAGGCACTCGCTCCTTATCCTCCCCGGAGTCGAACGCATTGGGCGTCGTCCCCGAGCTGGGTTTGGCACCTGGACGATGGAAATTCTTCAAGGAAGAACCTCCACCCGGTTGCCGCGGTTTCGCAGGGCCAGCCCCTCCACCGCTCTCGATAAGTTACGGACAGGTTAAGGGTTGAGGCAAAAATGTCAAGAGGCGGCTACATCATTTAGCCACAAAGGAACACAAGGAACGAAAAAAACTGCAAGTTTCGCACAGAGGACCGAAGAGGACGGCGGAGGGGCGGAAGGTTTGGAGACGGGGAAGTGTTTCGTTGGCGGTTACGGCCGCGAGAGATGAAGGGCTTTCAAGCCGAAGCCGTACATGAGGCACAGGACTCCTCCAAACACGGCGAAGATGGCGCCGACAAAACAGATTTCGCAGAGGGAGCGAAACACGTAGAGCTGCCAGTCGAAAATCTCATGAATCGGCATGCGGTGATCAGGAAGCGAATGCAGGCCACTATGAGACGCGAAGAGGTGATCGAAATAAAAGATGCCAGCGACGAACAACAAAATCGAAAGGATCGAAACGATGGCACCGCAACGCCAAATCTTATGGGTGAAGTTGAAGAGCATTTCTGTTTTGGGCATGGGCTTCAATGCTCCAGCCGGATGACGACGTCGCCCTTGAGGATTTTGACGCAGCAGGTCAGGCGATATTTCTCCGGGTCCTTGTTCCATTGATCGAGGACGTTGAGTTCCTCGTCGGTGGGCGGTTCGAGGTTTTCCATGCCGGAGTCGATGGCGATGGCGCAGGTTCCGCAGGAGCAGTTGAAGCATCCGGCTTCCATCTCGACTCCCGCCGCCTCCCCGGCGTCGAGGAGGAGGGTGCCGGCGGGAACTTCGGCGGATTGGCCGCCGGGCAAAAGCGTAACTTTGGGCATAATCTTGGGGGTAAACGTCGGGCGAGCGACGCGGTTTCTTGTATAGGATACGGGCGCATCGGCAAGAAACAAATCGTTCCGCGACTTTTCGGCCCATTCTTTTGCGTCGGTGAATTCGCGGAAAGGTTCGCCGAAGCCCTCGACTTACGCGCCCAAATACCACAGTATAGGCAGCTTGGTGATCCTGCAGGAATCAAGCTTTTACCTAAAAAAATAATCTCGATTAACCGGCCCGGCCTTATAAAAGCTTCGTAACCTCTTGTCGTTTCACTGAAAAAAACGTGATGGAAATTCATATCCGGCTCGCAGGCGTAGAACTTGGGCCCTACTCAGCAAAACAAGTACGCGACTACCTTTCGGAAGGCTTGTTATCCAACGGCGACCAGGCCAAGGAGTCGGGAACGGAGAATTGGATCAGCGTGGAAGAAATGCTGGCCAAGTATCCGCCCGACCCGGAGGCGGAGGGAAATTTGCGGACGGCGCCGATGCCGACGAACATCGAGACCCCGGCCGCGCCGACGATCGCCCTGGCGGACATGGATCCCACGCTTGACGAGGCTGCGGCTGAGCCGAGACGCGCGCCGGATGCGCCTCCAGGCGTCTCGCACCTGCCGATGAGAGCCCAGGAATCGAGTGAGGAACCGGCCCCCACGACGGTCGATACCCAGTCCAAAAGAACCATGATGATTGGACCGTCCGCGCCCGGCGTGCCCTCTTCATCGGGAAAGGTGGCCTCTTCGATCATGACCACGTCGCCCCTCACTCCGGCGCGGCAAAGCACGAAGAAAGTGTCGCGCACCAACCAGATCAACACGCTCGCGCAGAAAACCTCGCCGCTTCCAACCAAGGCCATTCCGGCACCACCCCTCGCGGCAGCTCCATCGGCCCCTCCGCCCGCGAATACGCCCCCGGCATCCCAGCCCGACGTGAAAAAGGCGCCCTTTCCTTCCGTGCTGAGGTCGCTCACGGCAAAAACCGTGCCGATGCGAGCGGCGCAACCCACTCCCCCTCCTCCGGTAAGATCGACCCTTCCCGTGACGACCCCGCTGCCGACGAAGCCGATTCTGCCGCTCAACCCGGCACCCTCGCCGCCTCCGTCCATCATTAAAGCCCTGACCAAGAAATTCGGACGCCACGAGCCGACTCCCCCTCCTGAACCAACCCCGCCGCCGGCGGAGGTACTCGTCGACACGACGAAGCTCGAACGGCCTGTTTCCCACGCTCCGTCCAAATCGAGGGCCGAGGAGAAGCCAGCCGAAGAGCCGCAACTGGAGCCGGTCGACGAAAGCGCCTCTCCGCCCGCGCCCAAGCGAAAAGTGTCCACCTTGATTTATGCCTGCGCCGGGATCGTTGCCCTGCTCCTGGTTTACTATGTTTGGTCGCCGTACCATGCCTCCTCGACGCTGCGGGATGCGCTGACCGGCGGCGATCCGACGGCGTTGGATGCCGCGGTTGATTTTAACGCCGTCCGGGATTCGCTCAAGCAGCAGATCAAGGACCAGGTCGCGCAGGGACCGGGGGATTCGGCCACGGCTGAGGCAGTCGCCATGTTGGATCGTTCGATTGATCTCTATGTCACCCCGGCGGGGATTTCAGGATTGATCACCAAGTCGGATCAATTCGCGAAGGAAGACCTGTCGCAGGTGGTCTCGCCCGATGTGGCCGGGAATATCCTGCTCGCCTTCAATGACCAACCGGTGAGAAACCAGGGGCTGGCCACGTATAACGATTTTGTCCTGGCGATGGATGCCACGCTGCTACATCTCCAATTTGCGCTCCCCGGCTGGAAGCTGAACCGGGTCGATCTGCGGCCCGACCTGAAAATACCCGGTTACACCAGTTCCGCCTCGCCGCTGCTCTCACCCGTGATCGATACCCACCTGGAACACGGCGACACCGATTTTAAGAATAACGATTGGAAATCCGCCATCGCCGACTATTCCAGCGTCCTGGCCATCGACCCGCAATCGAGCGTCGCGTATAATGCCCGGGGCAACGCCCGGCAGTCCAACGGCGATCTGGACGGGGCCATGAAGGATTACACGCAGGCCCTGACCATCGACCCGCAAATGGCCGCCGCCTTCAATGGCCGTGGCAGCGCCAAGGCCGCGAAGAATGACCTGGACGGGGCCATCGCCGATTTCACCGCCGCCCTGCGGATCGATCCCACCATGGCGGTCGCGTATGACAGCCGGGGCAACGCCAAGACCGCGAAGGAAGATCTCGACGGGGCCATCGCTGACTTCACGCAGGCCATCACCATCGACCCGACCCTGGCCGGCGCCTACAGCGACCGCGGCTTTGCCCGGCAGGCCAACGGCAATCTCGATGGCGCGATCTCGGATTACACGCAGGCCCTGGCGCTTAAACCCAAAACGGCGGTCGTTTATTATAACCGGGGCCTGGCCCGGCAGTCGCAGGGCAATCTCGAAGCGGCCATCGTCGACTTCGACCGCGCGCTGGCCTTTGATCCCAAAAATGCCGGGGCCTACTACAACCGGGGCAATGCGAAAAACGCGCTGCACGATCTCGACGGCGCGATCTCCGACTATACCCAGGCGATCAACCTAAACCCCAAGATCGCCCTCGCCTACTCCAACCGCGGGCTGGCCCGGCAAGCCAAGGGCGATCTTGACGGGGCGGTCACCGACTACACGCTGGCCCTGGCCCTCGACCCGAAAATTGCCGTCGCCTATTTTAATCGGGGCCTGATCAAAGAGCAGGAGAACGATCTCGACGGCGCGATTGCCGACAGCAGCCAGGCGCTTGATCTCGATCCGAAAAACGCCCAGGCCTACTACAATCGCGGTTTCGCGAAGCTGGCCAAAGGCAACCTGGACGGGGCGCAGGCCGACCTGCAACAATTCTGCGATCTCGCCACGCGGGACCATTACGCGGACCATGCGCGCCTTTATCTCTGGCTGATTGCCAAGGCGCAGAATGCGAAGACCGATTCGGACCATGACCTTTCGGATGCTCTCGAAAATAATTGGAATTCCGCTTCGGATGACGTGACCACCAAAACCGCCTCGTTCCTGCTGGGCAACATCAGTGAAGGCGATTACCTGGCCGCCGCCCCTTCGCCGGATGCGAAAACGGATCAAAGCCAGCAGTGCGAAGCCTGGTACTTCGCCGGGATGAAACGGTTGCTGATGGGAGACAAGAACACGGCCGTCGACTACTTCCATAAATGCCTGGCCACAAACCAAAAAGATCATCCCGAATATATTCTCGCACAGGCTGAACTCCAGGAGCTGGAATCGGCTCCCCCGCCGACCCCGGCCATCCCAGCGCCTGCGCCTGCGCCGGCACCCGCGCCTGCAACCTCCGCCGCGCCCGCGAAGACGCCTTAACTCATTTTAGCCTCGGTGTAAGCCCCTACTAGACCGATCAGCCATTCCGGAGGAATGATCGAAAGTAGCCCGGCGATTTATCGCCGGGTGTGATGGCGAGAAATTCGGCGTCCCAGCGGGACGCTTGAGCTTCAGCCGTCCCGCTGGGACGGGCAATAGCCATTCTGGACAACCCGGCGATAAATCGCCGGGCTACTCTCAGATGTCCCTACGGGACTTTAGCTCCGCAACTCGATCCGGCTCGATTTGAGCCATTGCTCCGCGCGGCGATAATCGGGACAGGCCCTGGCCACGAGCTTCCAGTAGCGCGCGGAATGATTCATCTCCCGGCGGTGCATGAGTTCGTGAATGATGAGGTAATCGACCACATGCGGGGGCGCCTGGATCAGACGCCAGTTGAGCGAAATCGTACCGCGCGCGGAGCACGAACCCCAGCGCGTCTTTTGCGCCCGGACGGAGACGCGCCGGATCACGATCCCCTGCGCGAGCGCCAGTTCCCGCGTGCGGACGGGTAGTTCCATCGCGGCCAGGCGGCGAAGATGTGCCTGCACCGCATCGCGATAATCGGGCAGCGCGTGCGGCACGGGAATGATTTGATCCGCGAAGCGAAGGCGCAGGCCGCTCTCCGCTTTTTCCACGCGCAGGTCGGTTTCCTCTCCGCGAAAAAGGAAGCGCGTTCCGTCCGCCCAGGGCAGAAGCGCGTGACTCCGGCTGCGCCATTGCGTGATGCGCTTGAGCAGCCACGCCTCGCTGCGTTCGAGAAAGCGGATGCCCTCGGCCTGCGTGCCGCGCCGGGGGATGACCAGCCGCGCGGCGCCATCCGGACGGAGGCCGAGCAGGTAACGCCGGGCGCGGGGCCGAAAGACGATATGGACGGTGATGCCATGCTTCCAGGCCAGCGGGTGGTCGATTCGCGCGCGCGGCAAACGCGCCGTCTTGAAGCGGTCGAGCTGAGTTCCCAAAAAATCGAGCGAGAGTTGGAGCATGGGCCGGGTCAGGCTTTCGGGACGCTCAAGCGCCGGTGGAAAAGTTCGAGCGCGAGGGCGAAGCCGAGCCGGCTCGCCGCCGCATCGTAGCGCGGCCCCTCATCGCGCGAGAAGGCGTGGGCCCCGTTGAATTCGTGCCACTGGAAATTCGCCTCGGCCGCGGTCAGCGCGTCGTAAATCATCTTTCTCCCGGCGAGCGGCACATGGGGATCCTGCCGGCCCCAGATAAGCAGAAGTTCCGCATGGGAAAGCTCCTTCACGCGGGCCAGCGTGTCGTCCTTTTTGCCCTTGCCGAGCGACGCGGTGTGGAGATCAGTCGCGTAAAAACAGGTCGTCGCGGCGACTCGCGAATCAAGCGCGGCGCGAAAAGCGAGGTGGCCGCCGAGACAAAATCCCCATGTGCCCACGCCCTGCCAAGGATAGGATCGCGCCATGATCCAATCGAGCAACGCGCGCGCGTCGCTGTCGAAGGCCGCGACCGGTTTCTCGGTTTTCAGGAAATTTCCGCGCTCCGTTCCCGCCGGGTCGTAGGCGAGCACTTGGCCCGGCACCTCGTATTCGTGATAAACCTCGGGAACGAGCACCTCGAAGCCTTCGCCGGCCAGCCGCGCCGCCAAACGCCGAATCGGGCCGGTGACCTGGAAAATTTCCGAGTAGAGAATCACCGCCGGACGCGGCGCTGTCGTCTTCGGAAAAAAGCGATGGACCCGCATCGGGCCGGTGGGCGTGGCGATTTCGACGAATTCCTGATCCTGGATGCTCATGGGTTTAGGTGTTATTTCGTTTCCATCACGATCCGACCGTCCCAATCGGGCGGGGGCGGTTCGGCGGAAAATGTGCGGCTGGCCTGGAGATAGCTCTTGGTGCAGTAGTCGTCGGGATAATCTTTTTCGCACGCCACAAAACCGGCCTCGGCCTGGGCGAAACGGCGGGCGAGAAAATGATCGAACGCCTCCTCGTAACGCGCGACGCCGCCGGCGCTCATCTTCGAGGCAGACATGTCGCTTTTTTCGGCGAGGACTTCGTAGACCATGGTCGGTTTGGTTTTACCCTTCAGCTGGATGAAGCCGAGCCTGCGCACGAGAAAGTCATTACCCAGAAGCAAGCGGACGCTTTCACTGATAGCCAGATCAGTCTTGAATTCCTTGGTGATGCCCTCCAGACGCGATGCAACATTGACTTCATCTCCCATGACCGTGAATTCCATGCGACCGGTCGAACCAAGCATTCCAGCCTGGACGATACCGTGATTTAAACCAATGCCAATGCGCAGTGGTATCAGCCCTTCGGTTTTGCGTTCTTCATTAAGCTCGCGTAATTTGCGGCGCATCATCAACGAGGAGCGGACGGCATTTTGGGCATCCGTTTCCGATCCCAAACTCGCTTCAGCAATATCGCCCCATGCCGCCATGACGGCGTCACCGATGAACTTGTGAAAGGTGCCTTTGCAACCGGTGACGCAATCAACCATGCGATCAAAATAAACATTCAACTGCCTCACGACTTCCGCCGCTTCGAGACCTTCGCTGAACTTTGTGTAATCGCGGATATCGGAAAACATAACCGTGGAAGCGCGATCCGAACCGCCTAATTTCATGTTTTCCGGGTGCTCCAATAGGTGATTCATGATCTCGGGCGACACCATTCGTGAGAAGAGTTGCTTGATTTGCTGCCGTCCTTTCTGCTCCTCGCGCCAGCGTAAGACCACGCCGCCGAAGTTGACCGCGCCGTAGCTGATGAGCGGCCAGGCCAGGGCGATCTGCACGCTCCAGAGCCAGAAAATGCCGAAGGCGATGACCACATAGAGAATCATCAGCACGATGGGCATGGAGACGGCCTCAACCAGCGGCGCGTCTTTCAGGCGGAAGAGCGTGGGCCAGACCACCAGCGACCATCCGATGACCACCCAGTACCACGGAACGAAGGTGAGATAATCTTTCTGCAAGACATTGTTGATGACGTTGAGGTGGGCGAAAGGGAGCGGACTTCGGCTGGCCAGCGGAGAGGGTCCCATGTCACCCAGCGCCGTCGCATCCTCGCCGATCAGCAGGGTTTTGTTCTCGATGTCGCATTCTTTTTTAATTGGCGCGCCATGGACAACGTGCTCACTCAGGTTGTGCAAGAGTGCGGCAAAGGATAGAGTACGAAAGCTTAGTTGCCGCCGGTAATTGATTGAATATTCGCCTCTTCCATTCGTCGGGATGGTCCAGTTTTTGCCGGAGAGATTTTTCAACGTGATGACGCGGTGGGGCAAATCGACTTCGACTTTGTCCGGATCAACCTCGAGCATCTGACACAAGGTCTGGAGCGCGAGCGACGGATAGACTTTGTCTTTTACGCGTAGCAGCAGCGGCATGGTGTGCCGGATGTCGTCGACGGGGGAAGGGTTGTCGTTGACGAAGCCGAAGAGACTCTGGGTCCGAATCGGCGTGACGGGAAAATCGGCCACGTTCGATCCGGGAATGTTGTTGATGTCGCCACGGATATTGGGAAGCGGCAGCGTCGGGCCGGGGCTGGCCAGCGCATCCTGGGTGCGCTTTTCCGCCGCTTGGGCCACCTCAGCCTGGGCTGGTTCACCGAGACTGAGCGCCCCGGTAATGACGACAAAATTTGCGGCCGCATCACCCAATAATTTGTCGTCGTTGTCCTTCGCCTGGGCTTTGAGCGGGTCGAGCTTGTCCGATTCTTCGGTGAACATCAGATCGAACGCCAGCGTGTTAGGCTTGACGCCAGCGTTGGCGATCTGGTTGATAAAATCGGCTTCGACCGAGCGCGGCCAGGGCCATTTTCCAATATAATTGAGAGAGAACTCATCGATGCCGACAAAGACCAGGCGCGGATCGGCGGGGGGATCGAACGGCGCGCGCGCCTGGAAGCGGAGATTGACCGTCAGGTTTTCGAGCAAGTCGACGAGCGTGGTGGTTTGCGTGAGAAGGCCCACCACGACCAGCGCCACCAGCGGCGCCAGCAAATGGTAGAGGCGCGCCCGCACCCAACCGGGCGGGAGGGATGGGAGGGCCTTCGTCATGACGATTACCTTCGGAAAAATGGCTCCGCTGGCAAGCTTTATAGAGACTGTCCGTAAAGTAGCCGCGCGAACGTCACCGGCGGCTTCCTTGCGCAGAGCAGCCCGAAGTTTCCAAATTTCTTTGCCATTTCCGGCGAAGCTTGCATAATGACCGTTCCGCCTTCACCGGAAATTTCGGCTCGGTAGCTCAGCGGTAGAGCAGGTGACTCTTAATCACTTGGTCCAAGGTTCAAATCCTTGCCGGGCCACTTCTTTTTTTCCTGACAAACCATCACGTCACTTCGCTGCAGGCGCGGGCGCGGAATTCATCGCCTGCTGGAGGGTCTGGCGGGTCTGGGGGGACAAGGCGGTGGTGAGGATTTGATGCTGAGGCCCGCTGGCCGGGGCGGGTCCAATGCTTTGAGTGGTGGTGGCCGGGGCGGTCGCACCGGGGGTGACTTGAGTCGTCTGCGCGGAAGCGGAAAGGGTGAAGAGGCAGGAGACGGCGGCGGTAAGAATGATTTTATTCATGGAAAGAATGGATGGAAAAATTCTGGTTTAATATCGCACGTTTTCAAGGCGAATGCCTGGTCTTTTTCTTTTTATCGGATTTGGGATTTAATTTCTTAGCGGGCTTGAATCGCTATTGGTTGGCCGCCCGGACGCCGACTTTGCCTTCCTTGACGCCGACGTAGGTTTTGCCGTTATAGACGAGCACGGCGTAGAACGTGCCGCGCGCGGCGGCGGCGCCTTCGGGGGTTTGCACCTGAAAGTCGGTGATCTTCGGCGTGGAGGGATCGATCAGCGCGCTGACGACCCCGGAGGTGAGTTGCAGCACCGCGGTGCGCTGGGTGACGTCGCCGCCCGATTTGGCGAAGGCCAACTGGTTGATCTTGATGATCGAATCATTCCCGACCTGGATGGCGGAGCCGGGCGTGGTCACCAGCACCGCGACGCCGTTATCGCCGGTGCGCACCGTGCTGCCGATGGCCAGCACCTGCCCTTTGTGGAGCGGCGCGTAGCTGGAGGAGCCGGGGCCGGCAAACTCGACCGTGCCGGTGACGGAGTAGACCCGCGCGTCGATGTTCGCGGCGCGCAGGTTGATCGCCGGCACGAGCAGCAAGGCCAGCAGGCACAGGATCGGGCGCCATTTCGCCGGGAGAAAATAATTTGGGTTCAAGGTTGGCGGGGTGGGTGGGTTCATAGGATTAGTAGCTCGCGGTTACGCCGAGGTGGGCACGGGAATGGTGGTAACTTTCGAAGCCGGTGTCGACGTAGTTGGTGTCGGTGAGTTGAAAGCCGTAGTCAAAGCGAATCGACAGGTAGGGATTGATGACGTAGCGCAATCCCGGCCCGACACCGAGCAGGTTGCTGTTGGGATTGACGTCGGCCGGGGTGACCTGGTGCAGGCTCGTGCCGCCGTAATCGACGAAGCCGAGAAACTGGAGCTGGTCCTTGATCGACTGAAGGTGAAAAATCTGCGCCACGCTGACCGGCGGCGTCGCCACTTCGGTGGAGATCAAAAAGCCGTCGTCGCCGTTGGCCTCGCGCTCGTCGTAACCGCGCACCGTGGCGTAACCGCCCATGCCCAATTGCTCGCTGGGCAGAAGATTGGCGTCGGACTCCTGAAGCTCGCCGCGGACCGTCCAGCTAAAACCGTAAGGGAGGCCCGTGACCCGGTCGAGCGTGAGCTGCCCATAGGCGTAGTTCGACCGCGCCCCGGCCCGCGTGGCCATGTAGTCGTTGTCGTCGTCGTTGTTGCTGATTCCGCCCGGACTCCAAAAGCCGGTGAGGCTGCCCGAGGTGCTGCCGTAATCGTCCTGGCCGCTGGCCTGATAGCCGAGCACAAACTGGTCGACATCGGTAAAGACATTGGAGACCGAGGCGAGGCCGAAGATGAGGTCGTTGTTGCTGCGCTTGAAATCAAACCCGCCCGTCACCGACTGGGTGAAGTGCTCCGTGCCCGGCAGCGGCACCTCGTAGCGACCGCTCACCTGCCAGTTCACGCCGCCCGACGCGAGGTCCGGGCCGAGGTTGGCGAACGAATTGGAGTAGCTGCCGAAGAAAGTCAACTGATGCCGCCACGGCAGCGGGATGACGTAGGTGCCCGAATGGGCGGTGAATTTGTTGACGTCTTCCGCGGTGGTGAATTGATACGAAACCTGCTGGCCGACGCCGAAGAGATTGCCGTAGTTGAACCCGGTCAGGATCCGGTTGTTGCCGGTGAACTGGTTGCCGCTGTCCTCAAATCCGCCGTAGACCCGCAGCGGAAAGCGGTCCTGCGTGCGCAGGAGCAGATCGGTCGTGCCCGGCGCGTCGCCCGGCGCCATCAGGATGTCCGATTGCAGAAACGGGTTGCGGTTGATCCAGTTCAAGTCGGTGTTCAACTGGCTGCTGCTGATCGGCTCCTCGGGCCGCAACCGCACTTCCGCCTTCAGCATGTTATTGGAAAAATAATGCGCGCCGGTCGCATCGACCTTTTCCACCCGGCTGATGACCACCACGATTTGCACGTAGCCGCTGGTGATGCTTTGATCGGGCACGAAGACGTTGACCACCGGCCGGTCGTGATCGCGAAAGAACGCAACGATCGACCGGGTCAGTTCCGCGAGCGACTTCATCGTCACCGGCTGGCCGAGATAGGGGGTGACGGTGGTGTTGAAATCGGGGTTCTGGGCCAGGGCGACGTCGCCCGGCTCAATGGCGCGCTGGCTCGTCACTTCGCCGTGTCGCACTTTCTTCGGGTCCGACAGCAGGATGATCCCCTTGAGATGGTCGACCAGAACCTCGGTGTCGGGATGGCCGGCCATCGGCTTCGCCTCCTCCTGGTTCACCACTTTGCCCGGCGCCGATTTTTCGGGCTGCTTCGGCGCAATCGGCTGGAAGCTTTGCGATTGGCCCTGGCCCTGCGCCAGCGTGGTCATCGCGGCGGCGGCCAGAAAAACTGCGCCTGCGGCCTGGCGCAATTTGGATCGCATGAAAAAAGTCATCATCGTGTGCTCGTGGAGAAAAAATTAATGGCCGGGTCCCATTCCCTGGAGCACATTGCCGCCCAACGCCTGTTGAAGCTGCGGGGGGGCCTGACTGAGCGGAATCTTTTTGGTGCCGTTGTCGCCCACTTCCGCCACGTCGCCTCCATTTAAAATCGTTTCCCCGTCGTCGTTCGCCGTCCCGTCGCCCGCCCCGGTGTCCCCCGCATCGGTCCAGCCGGTCAGCGCTTGCAGCGCATCCTGCAGGTTATGAAACACGGCCGGTCCCAGCGCCTGGTTCAACGCCCCCGCCGCCTGCGGACTGGCCACGTTGTTGAGCTGCCCGTTGCCGAGTTGCGCCACATCGCCCGACCCCACCTGCCCGCCGTTGCCGGAGGAGTTCGCCAGTCCGCCGCCCTGCTGCCCGGGCGGAGTGGACGTGCCGTTGCCCTGGAAATCCACCGGAGGAGGAGGAGGAGGCCCCTGGTTGCCCAGCGTCCCGGTGGTAGGCTCCGGAGGAGGCGGTGCCGGCGGTGTCGGCTGCGGAATGAGGACGGGCGGTATGATGGTGCCACCGCCACCACCGGCACCGCCGGTGGTCGTTGACGGCGGAGGAGAGCCACCGCCCGTGGGAGGATTGGGACCAACATCGCCCTCGGCTGCGACGAAAAACAACTCCGCGTTGCCGCTGGGCGGACTGACGGCGGGATAAGCCGTGTTGTAAACGACGTTGGCGGGATCAACCGTGATTCCTCCGAAAGTGTCATGCGTCGGGTCGCTCGAATAGAGATCGAAGCTGGCGCCGTTGGAAACCTGGATGGCATTCGCTGAGTCATTGATGATGTAGTGGGAATTCGCCAAATCGGTGCCTGCCGCCAGGACCACGTTATTGCCTTCGCCGGAATCGACGATCGAACCATTCGGCCCGATGGTGAGGCCGCCGCCCACTTCCGCGATGGTCACCGGGGCATCGCCTGTGATCGCATTATTGATGACCAAACCCGGATCGGTATAGAGATCCAGCGCGCCGCTGTGGACGATCGGTCCAAGCCCGGTGATGTTGTTGCCGGTGTTGGTCAGCGTGATGGCATCGGCCGCCGGGATCGTGAGCAGCGAGGTGGTCAGCGCGCCGGTCTGGATAAGATTCCCGGTGGCATCGACGCTCAGCGCGCTCAGGGTCGTCGCACCCAGGCTCACGTCGGCCGCTCCGTTGATCGTCAGGTTATTGCCCGTGGTTGTGCCGGTGGTCACGTCGTTGCCCGCGGCATTGATGGTCAGGTTTTGGACCGAAGCCGTGGAGAGTTGAGGCGCGCCCACTTGATTAACCGTGAAGTTTCCGCCCATCAACGACAGCGCGAGAGAACCGATGTTACTGAGGATGGAATTCGTTCCGAGCGGCGCGTTCACCGACATCGTTGCTGTCGTCCCGGTGCCAACGAAGTCAACCGGGCCGGCATTGGAAATCAAGCGCAGCGCGCCCGACGCATTGACCTGGGGATTGACGCCGGTTGAAACAAAATCGACCCCCGGCGTGGTGGCGCCGGCCCCGCCCGAAGTGCCGGTAAAGGTGAGATTGCCGCCGTTGGCGCTGGTGACAACCGACCCGGTGTTCGGGTCGTCGAGAACGCCGGCATTGGGCACCGCGCCGCTGGTGTTGCCCGGGCCGCCCGTTCCGGTAACGCTCATGGTTCCTCCGGCGGTGATGGAAACCGCAGCCAGATTGTTCGGGCCGCCGAGGAGCACGCCGACGCCTTCGCTCGGACTCGATCCAGCCGTGCCGGTGATGGAAAGATTGCCGCCCGAAGAAAGGCTGGTGGTCTGCTCCGCGATCAGGCTGAAGATGCCCACGCCCAGGGAACCCGAAACCGCATCGGTGCTGGCGTTGACGCCGCCGGTGCCGTTCAAGGTCATCGGCGCGGAACCGAGCGTCTCAATCGTGGCTCCGCTGGAGACAGTGATACCCACGCTGACCGGGTTGATGAAGACGCTGTTCTCACCGTTGTTGTCGAAGGTTGTCCCCATCGCGCCGTTGACTTTGCCCGCCGTGCCGGTGATCGCCAGGCCGGTTCCTCCTGCAGTGTCGGCCACGATGCCCGAGGCGCTCACCGTCGTGCCGAGGTCGCCGACTAAAACACCCGCATTCAGGAATTGCGCCGTCGATCCCGTCGTCACGCCGACGATGGAGACATCGCCCTGCGCCGTGGCACCCGCCGTCCCGCCCGTTCCTGAAGCCGTGACCTCGGAGCCGTTGTCGATGACGACTCCCGCCTCTTTCGTGTTGTGGGTTCCCGAACTGACCGTGCCGTTGATGTAAATGGATCCCGCCGACGCGGTGAGGCTGCTGAGCGCGTCAGTGGACGCATCGCCACCGATGTCCACGCCCGTCGCGCCGCCATCGCCGGTGCTCGATAAGGTCTCGAGCACAGCGCCCTCATTGGGCATGGAGCCGGTGAGCGTGATGTTCGCCGCCGTCGAGGTGATGGTAACGGAGTCGCCGTTTTCACTATCCACAGTAATGCCGCTGACATCGCCGATACTGCTGCCGCCGATGCCGGTCATCGTCATCGCGCCGCTGGCCGAGGAAAGGAGGACATCCGGGGAGTCGCCCGTAAATTCATTCCCATTATTGCCGGAACTGATGAAAATGCCTCTGGAATGTTCATCCGTCAGGTCGGCGCTGCTGGTGTTCGCATCCGTGCCGCCGGTGCCCATGAGTGTCAGCGGCGCGGAGCCGGTGGCCGTGATATTCACACCATCGTCGATCGCCAGGCCGGAGGTATCCGGCGTCGGGACGTCCTCTCCGCTCGGGCTGTTGGCGATGGTTCCCGCCGTGCCGGTGATCGAGATGCCCAGGCCGCCCGCCGCAGACAGGACCGTCGTCGTAATCGCATTCGAGCTGGTTGAATTCGAGATCGTGCCGGTAAGATAAACGCCGACGTTGGTGAACGTGGCCGTCGAACCGGTCGTGTTGCCCGTCAGGGTGATCGAGCCGGTTCCTGTGGAGGAAATAGCCGAGCCGTCGTCGATAGCGACACCCGCCGCGTGTCCCGACCCGGCTGTATTTTCGGTGCTCCCGCCCGCCGTGCCGCTCTTGACATTGCCGGTGATGGAGATCGCGCCGTTGACCACGCTCGCCACGCTGTGGGTGAAATAAACCCCCGTCAGGTTGCCGGTTAGAGATGTGCCGGAAGTGATGTAGCCGTTGCCCAGGAGCGTGATATTGCCGCTCGTGATCGAAGTCTGCGACGACGACGCATTTTCCAGGATGGAATTATCAATGTAGACCCCGATCGAGGCGAGATTGCCGTTGCCCGCGCTGCCGCCGACGGGCGACTGGCCGGTGAGGTTGATCGAGCCGCCCCCGGAGTCGATGGTGGAATTGGCCACAGTCGCGCTGCTCGCGACCTTGCCATTGCTGCCATAGGCGGTGAAGTTGCCGCCGCTCAAGTTGATCGTGGAGCTTTCAATATCGAGCGGCCCGGAGGTAATGGTGGAAGGATTGCCCGCGGTGGTTTCGCTGCCGAGGGTGGCCGATTGGGCGGTGAGGTCGGCATCAAGAGTTATACCCGTCCCGGACAGGGCCGTCGCGGTGAAAGCGCCCCCGGCGGTGATCGTGGGAATAACGGGGGTCGAATCGATGGTCGGATCAGTCGTGAGTTCCTCGACGCCAACGCCGTAGGAATTGGAGCCGCTCGATCCGTTGCCTCCGCCCGTGCCGGTCAGGCTGATCGTCCCGGTGCCCCCGGTCAGGAGCGTCGCCGCATCCACGATGCCGACGCCATAATTCGGAACATAATTGCCCACGGGACTGCCCGTGCCGTTGTAACCGGTGCCGCCAACGCCGGTGATGCTGATATTGCCGGTAGTCGATTCGACCGCCCCTGTGCCGCCATTGCCACCGAGGATGACCACGCCGATGCCCAGATTGGGAGATGTGCCGCCAGTGCCGGTGATCGTGATCAGGCCCGAGCCGGAAGAAACCACCGTGTTGCCGGGGTTTGTGGTGCTGTCGTCGCCAATGACCACGCCGATGGCCGACCCGAAGGTGGTGTTGCCGCCCGCCGTCACCGTGCCGCCCGTTCCATGGATGGTCATCGTCGCCGTGCCGTTGGCGGTGACGAGACTGCCGCCCGTGATATGGATGCCCTGAACATCCGGATTGTCGTGGTTCGGAGGAGTGGCGTCGTTGCTGATGTTCATGCTGCCGGCTGTGCCGGTGATGCCGATGCTGCCGCCGGTGCCGACCGTGATCTTCGCGACGCCAGTCACCCCGTCGTTATCCCCGATATTGACCCCGCCGGCCGAGCCGGTAATGCTGGTGCCAGTCTCCGCCAGATTGCCATCGTTGGTGATCGCCGCACCGCCATGGCCCGTGAGCGTGAGGGTCGCGCCCGCGCCGCCCGTGATCTGCGTGGCCGTCCCGATTTCCAGCCCCGTGGCATCGCCGGTTTCGTCGAAGCTGGAAGCGGAGGTGCTGTCGATCGTGCCGCCGGTGCCGTTGAGCGTGAGCGTCCCGTTCGCCCCCACGGAAATGATCGTATTGGGAGTGGTGTTGCCGGTAATGGCAATGCCCTCGTTTTGGCTCGACCCGTTGTCCGTGCTATCGAAGGCGGTCGAGCCGGTGGTGGTGCCGATCAGGCTGATGGAACCGCCGGTGCCGGTCGCCTCGATCAACGTTCCATCCCGGACGGCGATGCCCGTAATCGAGCTGGAAATGCTCGAATTCCCCGCGCTTCCCGCGCTGACAATTCCGGTCACCGAGATCAACCCGGTGGCGACCTGCACGCTGTTGCCGGTGCCGTCCATCGCCACGCCCTCGATTACCGGGCTACTTTCGTCCGGCGTACCGATGCTCGCGATGTTCTGCGCTGACGTGCCCATGAGGGTGATGTTTCCGGCGCCGTTCGTCTCAAGCACCGCGTCTCCATCCAGGTGGACGCCGACGCCTCCGCTGATGCCATCGCCCGGATTTTCATAGCCCGCCGTGCCGGTCAGGCTGATGCTGCCGCCCTGCGCGTTGATCGTGCTGGAGATGATGTGGACGCCGCTGTCATCGCCGTTCGCATCGACCGCGCTGACATAGCCGGTGCCCGACGCGGTGAAATTCGCGTCGCTCATCGTGATGGTCGAGTTCTGGATGGTCAGGTTGCCCGTGGCGGTGACGATGGCGGTTGTGCCCGTGACCGTCGCGTTGTTGAAGTCGATGTTCGCGGCGTTGATGTTACCGCCCAGCGTGTAGTGCGAAAGGATGTCCAGGTTCACGCCCGAAGTGGTGCTGAGGTTCGCGCCCGTAAACGCGTAGTTGATGCCATTGGTGGTCAGACCGCCGGATGTCGTCTTCAGGGAGGCGTTGCTGGCCGTGTCCGCATTCACGCGCAGCGTGCTGCCCCAAATATCGATCCCGCCAATCGTCAGCGACGGGCTGTTGGACTGGAAAAACGTGTTGCCCTTGTCGGTCGCGTCGGTGAGGAGGACGCCCGCCATCAAATCGGTGGAGCTGACGTTGAAGCTAAAGACGCCGCCGCTGGCGACGGTGCTGCCGAGCAGGCTGCCGTTGAAGACAAGATCGATGGTCACGCTCCCCGCTGCGGTCACGCCGCTATCGATGAACGCCGTGCCGCTGAGCGTGTCGAGGCTGACGCCGGCGACGGGCGGCGTGGTGGTCGGCAGGCCGCTCAACTGCGGCGTGTTGGTTCCGTTGTAGGCGACCCAAACGGGAGTGGTGAAGTCCCATTGGGTCGCAGCCGTTCCCGCAGGGAGGAAGGTGCTTTGCTGTTCCATCGCCGCGATGGTTTCCGGCGTGGCACCGGTGTTGTCAGCTGCTCCACCATTATTCGCGTCGTCACCGATTCCAAACAAACCCGTATTCAGGCCGGTATCCTGCGCCCAATAGCTCGTTTCTACCGTTGCATCATTATACCCCACCAGACCGCCGATAAAATATGAGCCGCTGACCGCCCCGGTGGCGTAGCTCGTTTCCACCGTTCCAAAATTATTATACCCCACCAGACCGCCCACATAATTGGAGCTGCCGTTCCCCGTCACCGCCCCGGTGGCGTAGCTTGTTTCCACCGTGCCATTGTAATTAACCCCCACCAGACCGCCGATCTCATAGGAGCCGCTGACCGCCCCGGTGGCGTAGCTCGTTTCCACCCCGCCGAAATTAGACCCCACCAGCCCGCCGATCTCATAGGAGCCGCTGACCGCCCCGGTGGCGTAGCTCGTTGCCACCGTTCCAAAATAATCATCCCCCACCAGACCGCCGACATAAGAGGAGTTCGCGCCTCCTGTTACCATTCCGTTAGCGTAGCTCGTTTCCACCGTGCCAAAATAATTATACCCCACCAGACCGCCCACATAATTGGAGCTGCCGTTCCCCGTCACCG
>Ga0181537_10001098_pt1 | contig 25225 bp, 23 predicted proteins | sample PEATcosm2014_Bin_39_FD_119765 | JGI IMG/M metagenome (GOLD analysis project Ga0181537, IMG submission 119765) | Peatland microbial communities from MTU Mesocosm Facility, Houghton, MI, USA - PEATcosm2014_Bin23_10_metaG | ecosystem: Environmental > Terrestrial > Soil > Wetlands > Peat | place...
ACTACAAGCTGATCCTGAACGACAAGCTGAACGATCACTGGGCGCTCAAGGCGCTCGGCAGCGCGCGCGACGTGCAGAGCGAGAGCTACGAGGACTTCACCAATGTCCCGTACCACCTGTTCGACGGTGCTAACACCAATATCATCCACGAGGCCACCGCAGAAGGTCAGCTGCTGTTCAACAGCGACAGCCTGACGGGCACCACCGGTTTCTATTACTACAATGACTTCAGGCGCTGGCGCCGTGAGAACTGGCTCGGCAACGAGCTGAATGTGGCCGTGAACGAGCAGGACAATACCGCCTTCAACGCATATCTGGGGCTTCCGCCCGGCACGGTGCCGTTTGCGGCTGGCAACATCGATGTACTGACCATCTACCACATCCACGGGTATGCCGGCTTTACCGAGTGGACCTACAAGATCACCAACGATCTGTCGTTGACGGCGGGCGTGCGCTATAACCGCGACACGGCGGAGGTGGGCGAGTACAACCCGAACGTGCCGATCCCGGTGCTGTGCTGCGCACCCAACCTCAGCGTGACTCCGAGTGGTGGACCGCAAGGGACCGTGGCCAGCGGCGTGTATAAAGACACGGCTCCGCGCGCCTCACTGCAGTATCAATGGACGCCGTCGATCATGACCTACGCCACGTATGCCGAGGGCTTCAGCGCGGGCGGCGGCAGCCAGGCGCAACAGGGCGCGCAAGCGTACCAGCCGGAGAAACTCTTCAACTACGAGGTGGGTCTGCGGTCGGACTGGTTTGAGCACACGCTGCGCGTCAACACGTCGCTGTTCTACAGCCAGTACACCAACGTGCAGGCAAACGAGAACATAGGCCTCTACAACATCACCATCAATGCCGGCCATGGACTGGTGAAGGGCGCGGAGCTCGAGGGTCAGTGGCTGGTATCGAGATCCTTCAGCTTCAACTATAGCGCGGGCTATCTGAATACCGGCTACTCCGAATACCCCCCGACCAGCGGGATCCTTCCGGGCGCCCCGTTTCCGTTCGCCCCGCGCTTCTCGGCCAATGGCGGCGCGCAGTTCGACACGCCGCTGCCCAACGGGGCCGGCCTGACGGCGCGCGTCGACGAGGGCTGGACCAGCTGGGTGAAGTCGGGTTCCGACGCCAGCGGCGTGTACATTCCATCTTATGGTCTGCTGGGCTCGCGCCTGATCTATCGCCCGCCCGGCAACAGGTGGGACGTGCAGCTGTATGGTTCCAACCTGCTCAACAAGTTCTACCGTCTCACGGGCTATAACATCCCGGGATTTGTGAATACCGGCACGGTGGGTCTGCCGCGGATGTGGGGCCTGACGGTCAACGCCAGATTCGACTGATGGATTCGGGCGGCAGCAACCGGCGCCCGGCGGCGGGCGCCGTTGCCGCCATGCTGGTGCTCAGCGCCGCGATCATGCTGGCCGGCGCCCACACCACCGGGGCCGCGGAGGCCGGTTCCGCGCCAGCCTTGGTTGCGCCGCCGGCAAGCGCGCCACCGCTGCGCCTGAAGGTCAAGCTGGGCGGCGTGGCGGCCAACGGCCGCCTGCCGGTGAGCGCCGCCTATTGTCCACCGGTGAAGATGGATCCGGCGCGCTACAACATCAGCCCGAGCGTGTCATGGTCGCGCGGCCCGGCGGGCACCCGCTCGTATGCGCTGATCATGACGGATCTGGACGTGCCGAAGGATCTGAGCCTGATCAACAAGCCGGGCGTAACGATCAGCGCCGATACACCGCGCGTACCGTTCATTCACTGGGTCCTGGTCGATATCCCACCGTCGGTCACCCGATTGCATAAAGGCGAGGAGAGCGCAGGCTTCGTGCTCAAGGGCAAGCCGGTCGGACCCACCGACCACGGCGTTCGTGGCGCCAATGTCTACACGTTCTTCTACCCCAGGGATTCCGACCTGGCAGGTCCGCGTGGCGGCTATGACGGTCCGTGTCCGCCGAACAACGATCTGGTGCCGCATCGTTACGTGACCTACGTCTATGCCCTGGACGTGACCACCCTCGGATTGAGCGGCCTGTTCTTCGGTGAAGACGCGCAGCGCGCGATGCAGGGACACATCCTCGCATCGGGTGAGGCCGGCGCGAGCTACTCGGCCACTCGCTAATCGGCCGGCGCGTGCAACACCTTGGCCGGATCCTCGCCATACGGCGGCGAGTAGATGACCAGCAGCTTGATGCGCTCGGTCAGTACATTGATCGAGTGGAACACCCTCGCGGGGAAGAACATCATGTCGCCGGCGCGCACATGGTGATCGACGCCGTCGATCCCGGCGATGGCTTCTCCCTCCAGGATGTAGACCGCCTGTTCGAGGTCAGGATGCGCGTGCGCCGGCGAACCCTTATGGCGCTCGATGTCGCCCAGGGCGATTTCCATGTAGCGCGCGCCGTTTACTTTCGGGCCGACCAGCGGGTAGTTGACGGTGCCGCTGTGATTGGCAGGGCTGTAGCCTTGCTGCTCCGACGCGCGGATGATGTAGGGGGACTTCGCGACCATGGATCGAACTCCTTCGAGACCAATGCTTCAGGCCGGGGCGCCGACCGGCGTCGGCTCCGTCCGGCGCAACAGGTACAGCGCAACCGAGAACGCCATCGCCGATACGGCAATTACGGCTAGCCCGATGCGAAAATTGCCGGTGGTGTCCTTCATGTAACCGATGAACCAGGGCGAGAGAAAACCGCCGGTGACACCGAGCGCGCTGATGGCGCCGATGCCGCCGGCCGCGGCGCTGCCGGTCAGGAAGCTGCCGGGGATCGACCAGAATGGCGAGGTAAATGCGAGCGTGCAGGCAAACGCCACTGCGATCGCCGCGATGCGGGCAGTCGGATCAGTGATCAGCACCGAGAGCAGCAGCGCCGCTCCACCGGCGAAATTGGCGAGCGCGGCGTGCCGGTAACGCTCCTTGTGGCGGTCGGAATGGCGTGCCCACCCGATCAGCGCGAACAGCGCCAGCAGACTCGGGATCGCGACCACGAAGCCAGTCTGTGCACTGCTCAGGCCGAAACCCTTGACGATCTGCGGCAGGAAGAACGTGATGCTGTTGAGAAGGCAGACGTTGCTGAAATAGATCGTCGCCAGGAACAGCACGCGCGGGTTCGACAGGCACTGCACGACGGAAAATACCCGCTTGCGCTCCACTTCCGAGCGCTCGAGCCGCAAGCGCCCGATCAGCCACTCACGCTCCGCATCCGGCAGCCAGCTCGCCTGCGCCGGACTGTCCTGCAGCCGGCGCACGACCAGCGGCGCGAGCACGAATGCGGGTGCCGCCTCGAGCAGGTACAGCCACTGCCAGCCCTGCAGCGAACCCATCCCGTCCAGCGACAGCAGCAGGCCCGAAAGCGGCGCGCCGATGATGCCACTGATCGGAATCGCAGCAATGAACATCCCCAGCATGCGAGCGCGGTAGGCCGCCGGAAACCACAGTGTCAGGAAAAACAGCACCCCTGGATAGAAGCCGGCCTCGGCGGCGCCCAGCAGCAGTCGCACCACATAGAAGCTGGTTTTGCCCTGTATGAAGGCCATGGCTCCAGCGCACAAACCGAGCGTGAACATGATGCGTGCGATCCAGCGCGTCGCGCCGATCCGGTAGAGCATCAGGTTCGAGGGGATCTCGAACAGGCAATAGGAAAGGAAGAACAGGCCTGCGCCCAACCCGTAGGCCGCGCTGTTCAGCCCCAGCGCCTGATTCATCTGCAGGGCAGCAAAGCTCAGGTTCACACGGCCAAGGTAGGCTACGAAATAACAGATCATCAACAGCGGCAGTATCCGCAACGCCGTGCGCCGCACCGCGCGTCGTTCCAGCTCGCGCAGCGCATCTGCCGGTGACAGGCTCGCCGTCACGGCCGCGACGCCGGGTTCAATGACGCCGGGGACTGGCTTCGACATCGGCACAGTATAGCCGTGGCAATAAATGACGCCAAGGCGGAAAGACATACGAAATGGCGAACTACACACGCGCCGCTTTCTCAGGCAGGTCCGGGGGTCGAGGCGCAGCCTGGTTTGAGCGGCAGGCGTCGGGTTGCGAGCCTCGGTTCGATCTCCAGTGGCCTCTTGCCAAGCGCGCTGCATCGGGGGTAAGATTTCGGTAGAGCGAAGTATATTTCGCTACAGCGAATAAAATCGGGCCGTTAACGTCATGTCGAACTGCTCGCCCGAGGCGCTGCCTAGCTGCTGTGGCTCGAACCGAGGAGTCGATGGAACCACGTGCGACGCGTGATAGCGGCGTTGTCTGGGAGGTCGCGGCCGGGTCGGCCACGGGACCGCTGCGCGGCGTGCGGGTATTGGACCTGACCACCGTGGTCATGGGCCCTTCGGCCACCCAGATGCTGGGCGACCTTGGCGCCGACGTCGTCAAGGTGGAATCGGCCGCCGGCGATTCACTGCGATGGATCGGGCCCTGGCGGCACGCGGGCATGGGACCGCTGTTCCTGCAGGCCAACCGCAACAAACGCAGTGTGGTGCTCGACCTGAAGTCGCCGCAGGGCAAGGCGCACGTGCTGCAACTGGCGAGCATGGCCGACGTGCTGGTCTCGAACGTCAGGCCCCAGGGCCTGCAGCGACTGGGCCTTGATTACGACAGCGTCCAGCGGCACAACCCAAAGATCATCTACTGCACAGCGGTCGGCTATGGCTCGGGTGGACCCGAATCCGGCAAGGCGGTGTATGACGATCTTATGCAGGCGGCATCCGGCATTGCCGGCCTGTTCCAGCGGGTTGACGGGGCGGCGCGCTATGCGCCGGTAAATCTGTGCGATCGTGTGGTGGGTTTGTACGTTGTCATTGCGGTCACCAGCGCGCTGTACCGGCGGCTGCAGACCGGCGAGGGCCAGGAGATCGAGGTGCCCATGTTCGAGACCATGGCGCAGTTCGTACTGTCCGATCACATGGGCGGCGCCGCGTTCGAGCCGGCGCTGGGGGAGATGGGCTATCCGCGGCTGTTGTCGCGGACGCGCGGACCGTACGCTACTCGCGACGGTTACCTGTCGCTGGTGGTGTACACCGACCGGCATTGGCGATCCTTTACTGAACTGGTGGGCTGTCCGGGACTGATCGATGCCGATGCGCGCTTTGCCTCGCAGGAATCGCGCACGCTGCACGCGGAGGCGGTTGGTGAGTTCCTTGCCGGACAACTGCCGGCGCGCAGCAACGCCGAATGGCTCGAGGCATTGCACCGCATCGACATTCCGGCCTGCCCGGTGAATGACATCGCCGACCTGCTGCAGGATCCACACCTGCAGGCGGTTGGTCTTTTCGAGCAGGTCGAGCATCCGACCGAAGGCAACCTGAACATGTGCCGATTTCCGATCCGATTCAGCCGCTCGCCGGCATCGGTGCAGCGGCTTGCGCCCAACCTCGGGGAACATAACGGTGCGATCCTGGGTTCAGCGGTCGGCAACGACGACAGCGGCCGGAAGTGACCCATGTCTGAAGTGACCCATGTCTGAAGCCAGCAACCCGGAGGTGCGGCTTGAGCGCCGGCGCGACGCCCTGTGGGTGTGGATCAATCGGCCGGCTCGCCGCAACGCCATCACTGCGGCGGTGCTGGCGGGCATCGAGTCGGCAGTACAGTCATCGGCCGACGATCCCGGTCTGCGGGCCATTGTGCTGACCGGCACGGGCGATAAGGCTTTCTGCGCCGGCGCGGACCTGACCGAGGGAACGGCCGCATTCCAGCCACGCCTGCAGCACAGCACGACCGATTTTGGTCGCCTGGCGCGCGTGGTGCGCGCCTGCGGCATTCCGATCATCGCGCGCGTCAACGGCGCCTGCGTGGCCGGCGGCATGGGCCTGCTGGCGATGTGCGACTTAGGCGTAGCCGCCGATCACGCCCGCTTTGGCCTGCCGGAGGTCAAGGTCGGCGTGTTTCCGATGCAGGTGCTGGTGTTTCTGCGTGCCATGATGCATGCCAGACACCTCAATGAGCTGTGCCTGACCGGCGAGCTGATCGGCGCGGCGCGCGCCGCAGAGATGGGCCTGGTGAACGAGATCGTGCCGCTGACCGATCTGGACGCGCGCGTCGATGCGTTGGTGGAGCGCGTGCGTGCCGGCTCTCCCAGCGCCATTCGCCGCGGCAAGCAGGTGCTGGCGAGGATGCAGATGATGAGGTTCGAGCAGGCACTGGCTTTCGCCGAGGCGCAGATCGCGCTGGCGGCGAGCAGCACGGATGCGGAAGAAGGACTGCGGGCGTTCAACGAAAAGCGCCAGCCGCGCTGGCTCAAGCCGCCAGATGAATAGGCCGTGAAACCATCGATGCTACGCATTGGGGGCGCCTCGGGGGCCTGGGGCGACAGCCCGCGGGCCGTGCCACAGCTGCTGCGGGCGTCCGTGGACTACCTGATGATGGATTATCTGGCCGAAGTAACCCTATCGCTGCTGGCGCGGGCGCGGATGAAGTCGCCCGAGGCCGGCTTTGCGCCCGACTTCGCGCTCTATCTGCAGGACTGGTTGCCGGAGATCGCGCGCCGGGGCGTCAAGGTCGTGTCCAATGCCGGCGGCGTCAATCCTCAGGGCTGCAGGGCGGCGCTGCAGAAGATCTGCGACCAGCAGGGGGTGGCGCTGCGGATCGCCGCGGTCGAGGGCGATGATGTCATGCCGCTGATCGGGGCGCTGCGCGACGAGGGGATACGCGAGGCGGTGTCGGGCGCGCCGTTGCCGCAGCGCCTGCTGAGCGCCAACGCCTACCTGGGCGCTCTGCCCATAAAGGCCGCACTGGATCACGGCGCGGATATCGTCATCACCGGGCGCTGTGCCGACAGCGCTCTGGCGCTCGGAATCCTGATGCACGAGTTCGAATGGTCGGCCGACGACTACGACCGGCTGGCCGCCGGCAGCCTGGTCGGCCACCTGCTGGAATGCGGCGCACAGGGCGTGGGCGGCCTGCATACCGACTGGGAAAAGGTCCCGGACTGGGAGAACATCGGCTACCCTCTGGCCAGGTGCCATGCCGACGGCTCGTTCATCCTCACCAAGCCGGAAGGCACCGGCGGGCTTGTCATTCCCGGGTCGGTCGCCGAGCAGGTGCTGTACGAGATCGGTGATCCTGCGGCCTACCTGCTGCCCGACGTGGTCGCGGACTTCTCCGAGGTGCGTCTGCAACAGGACGGTCCGAACCGTGTGCGTGTCAGCGGCGCCCGCGGTCGGGCGCCGACCAGCCAGTACAAGGTGTCCGCGACCTACCAGGACGGCTATCGGGCCGTGGCCAGCGTGTCGATCGTGGGGCCGGACGCCGCGGCCAAGGCCGAGCGCACGGCGAGCGCACTGATCGCACGCGCGCGGCTGATCTTCCGCGAGCGCGGGCTGCCTGACTTCAGCGCCACCCACGTCGAGGTGCTGGGCGCGGAAGCCTCCTACGGCCCGCATTCGCGCACCCGATCCTCGCGTGAGGTGCTGCTGCGGCTGGTCGTGGTGCATGAGGATGCCCACTGCCTGGAACTGTTCGCCAGGGAAATCGGCTCAGTCGGCATCGCCTTCGCCCCGGGCACCACCGGCATCTATGGCGGCCGACCCAAGCCGACACCCCAGATCCGGCTGTTCACCCTGTTCATCGACAAGTCGCGGATGGCGCGTCCGGTCGTGTCGCTCGCCGGAAAGTCATACCAGGTCGATATCCCTGCCGGCTCGCCGCTGGTAGTCAGGATCGCAAACCCCGAGCCGGCCGTCGAAGCGATCCCCGGCGCCAGCATCCAGGTGCCGCTCATCCGGCTGGCGCTCGCACGCTCTGGAGACAAGGGCGACGCGGCCAACGTGGCGATCATTGCCCGCGACCCTGCGTACGTTCCGTTACTGCGGCGCGAGTTGACGCCCGAGCGCATCGCGGCGCATTTTCAGCACCTGGTGGCTGGGCCGATCCAACGCTTCGAAGTGCCGGGACTGCATGCGTTCAACTTCCTGCTGCAAAATGCGCTCGGCGGGGGAGGGAGTTCATCGCTGCGCATCGATCCGCAAGGCAAGGCCTACGCGCCGATGGCGCTGGAGATGCCGGTGGCCGTGCCGGTAGCGCTGCTCGATCGGGTCGAGGGCAGGTAGCTGCTCACGGCTCCGGCCGCGGGGAGGTTTCCAGCAGTCGGCAGACGTTGGTCAGCAGTTCTGCGGCCCGCTCGATCTTGGAGCCGATGCGCGAGGTCGGACCGGCGATAGTGACGATATACACCGCCGAGGTCCACATGAAGCGCGCGGATATCGTCGTCACGCCTTCCTGGCTCTCTTCACGGTTCAGGAACCAGCCCTGCCTGTTGCCGGCCGCCAGCGCTTCGCGCAGCCCGGACTTCGACGTGATGGTATTGGGCGTCAGGCGCGGCAGGCTGTTCGATTTCAGGAATGCTTCCAGAGCGCGGCTGCTCAGGCTTCCCAGCAGCGCCTTGCCGGCGGATGTCGCGTGCAGGCTGCGGACGGTATCGCCGACCGTGGCGAGGAAGCGCAGCGGATGCGACGGCTCGATCGATAGCAGATAGGTGGCTTGCAACCCGTTCACCTTCGACAGCAGCACCGACTCATCGATGGTGTCGCGCAGCGATCGCAACAGCACGTCGGTGCGCACGACGATCGGATCGTGGTCGGAGATGACCTTGGCGATCTCGTAGATCCGCAGCGTCGGGTAATAGCCGCCACGCGGTGTCAGCTCATAGATATAGCCGCGCTGCTCCAGCGCCTGCAGCACGTCGTGGCAGCTCGAGGCCGCGATATCGAGCAACCGGGCAATCTCCGAAGCCGCTAGTGGACGCTTCTGATCGGCAAAAATCTCGAGGAAATCAAGGGTGCGGCCGACTATTTTGGACATGCAGGTACATTAAACCATCTGGTGGTCCGGCCGCCAATGCTGGACAGCAAGCCTGAACTGCTCCACGGCTCTTTGCGGCGAGGCCGTCAGCCGGCCAGGTGCCCTGGCGGTCGGCTCAGGCTAGCCGGATACGCCAACCGGTTCTGGTGCCGCCGCCTTCCTCGCCCAAGAGCGGCGTGAGGATATCGCCGATGTTGATGTCGGCGTCGATGACACCCAGGGAGAGCGCGGTGCGTTCGTTGTAGCTGTAGCCGGCGAACAGCGACAAGCCGACGGTCCTGCCGCCGATGCTGACCTGGTGGTGATGGCAACCACCCCATTCGCTGTTATTCACGTCAATGCCGCACCGCTGCGCAGAATCTCACAACTGACGCCGTGGGGCCGCGCGGCCTTGCGTTATGACAGGTCGACACGGCTGTGGCCACTCCGGTCAACCCTTTGATCGCAAGGCCGTTGCTGTCGGCAGGGATGAGCAACAACTTAGGTCTCGACGATGAGCCATTTCCCGTTTTCGACCAGCCCGCGGACCCGCCTGCAACTCGCCGCGGTGCTGTCGATCGTCGGGCTGCTCAGCGGCTGCGGCGGCGGTACAGCGTCAGTTCCGTCCACAGCCTCTGCTTCCAGCACGCCGACTACACCAACCTCTCCGTCGAGTCCAAGTGCGACGCCAGTGACGGCCAGTGATGCCGCACGCCTGCTCGATCAGGCCACCTTCGGCGTCACGGCGAGCGACGTTGCGCACGTTCAGAGCGTAGGCATCAGCGCCTACCTCGACGAGCAGCTGGCGTTGCCGGCAAGCCAGTACAGCGGCTTTGTCTACACGCCGCACACCGCGCCCTCGACTTGCGTTACCGATGCGGCGACGCCCACCGATGCGTCCAGCCTGTGCGCGCGCGACCAATACACCCCATTCCAGGTGCAGCGGGATTTCTTCAGCCACGCCCTGAATGATACTGATCAGCTGCGACAGCGCGTCGCCTACGCGCTGTCGCATATCTTCGTGGTCTCGAGCGTCGAGATCTACGAGGCCTACGGGCTGGCGGCCTACCAGAACATGCTTCTGAACGATGCCCTAGGCAATTACCGCACGCTGCTGCAGGACGTCACGCTGAGCCCGGTGATGGGCCATTACCTCGACATGGTCGACAACGCCAAGCCGGATCCCGCCAACGGTACGACACCGAATGAGAACTACGCGCGCGAAGTGCTGCAGCTGTTCTCTATCGGGCTGTTTGAGCTCAACGCTGACGGCACGCAGCAGCTGGACAGCAGCGGTGCGCCGATTCCCACCTACACCCAGGATGCGATAGAGGGCTTCTCTTCGGTATTTACCGGCTGGACTTATCCGCCGCTTCCCGGTGCGACCTCCAAATGGACCAACCCGGTGAACTTCAACGGCGTCATGGTGGCTTTTGACGACCAGCATGATGATACCGATCCGAAACCCTTGCTCAACGGCTACACCGTACCCCCGAATCAGTCGTCCGCAGCGGATCTGACCGACGCGCTGGACAACATCTTCAACCACCCGAATGTCGGACCGTTCATCGGCAAGCAGCTCATCCAGCACCTGGTGACCAGCAACCCGAGTCCCGCCTACGTCGCGCGGATTTCCGCGGTGTTCGCCAACGACGGCAAGGGTGTGCGCGGGAACCTGGCAGCGGTGGTGCGTGCAATCCTGACCGACCCTGAGGCTCGCGGCGATGCGCCGGCGAGCGAAGTCTTCGGGCGCCTGCGCGAGCCCGCGCTATTCATCACCGCCGCGATGCGCAGCCTCGGCGGCACGTCCGACGGCGTCTACCTGCGCAGCGCGAGTTCCGCCATGGGTCAACCGATCTTCTCGCCGGAGACCGTGTTCGATTTCTATGCTCCCAGCTATCAGATTCCGGGTACCCAGACGATCGCACCTGAGTTTGGCATCGATAATGCGGCGACGGTGCTGGCGCGAGCCAATTTCTTGAATACGGTGATCATGCAAAACGGCGCGACGCCGGACCCCACCGTGACCGGCAGCACCGGCACCAGCATCAACCTGGCGCCGTATGCCTCGCTCACGGACCCAGCGACATTGATCGCGCAGCTGAACCAGGTGCTGATGCATGGCAGCCTGCCAGCCGACGCCAGCAATGTGATTCTTCAGGCCGTCAAGGCGGCGAGCCCGACCGACGTCATCGCGCAGGCTCGCGTGGCCAGTTACCTGATCCTGAGTTCAGGTCAATACCAAGTGGAGCGCTGACATGCAACGACGACGTTTCCTGATGCATGCCGGCGCTCTTGCGGGTACCGCTGCCTTCGGCCAGTTGGGCGTCATCGCGGCCAATGCGGCCACGGCCGGGGACTACAAGGCGCTGCTGTGCATCTTCCTCTACGGCGGCAACGACACCAATAACGTGGTCGTACCTGTAGACACCGCCGGCTATGCCAATTACGCCCAGCTGCGCAGCACCATCGCCCTGCCTCAGGCGCAGCTGCTGCCGCTGGCGGTGGCCGGCGGCACTCCGGCCTATGGGCTGCATCCGGCGCTGCCGGGACTGCAATCGCTGTGGAATTCCGGCAATCTGGCGATCGTCGCCAACGTCGGTACGCTGGTGCAGCCGCTGACCAAGGCGCAATACCTGTCCACCAGCACCGTAAAGCCGGACAGCCTGTTTTCGCACATCGACCAGCAACAGCAGTGGCAGGCGTCGATCTCCGATACATCCTCGCTGACCACCGGCTGGGGCGGGCGGCTATCGGATCAGCTCGCCAGCCTGAACGTGAATGCCCTCGTTCCGCCGATGATCTCCGCCGGAGGCAACAACCTGTTCGTCACCGGTGCCGCCTCGCAGGCGCTCGTCATTCCGACCAGTGGATCGTTTGGACTGAGCGGCTACAGCAGCAGCAGTGCGGATAGCGCGCGTCGCGCAGCCCTCGCCCAGCTGCTGAACATCGACAGCCAAGCAAACCTGGTCAAGGCCGCCGAGAACGTCATGACCGAGGCACTCGCCAGCAGCGCGACACTCAATCCGATTCTCACCACCACCGACGCTACGCTGAGCGCGCGCTTTGGTTCATTGACCAGCAACTTTGCCAAGCAACTGCTGGCGATCGCCAAGGTCATCGAGGCGCGCGGTTCGCTGGGCGCACGGCGGCAGGTGTTCCTGGCGACGCTGGGATCCTTCGATACGCATACCGACGAGGTCAACCGACAGCAGTCGTTGCTGGCCGAGTTCGATGCCGCGCTGAGCGCCTTTCATGGTGCGATGGCCGACATAGGCGCTGGCAGCAGCGTGACGTCGTTCACGCTGTCGGATTTCTCGCGCACGTTTCTGCCTAACACCGGCGGCGGCACTGATCACGCATGGGGCAGTCATCACATGGTGATCGGCGACGCGGTCAAAGGCGGCCAGCTCTACGGCACCATGCCGACGCTGGCGATTGGCGGACCGGATGACGCGGGCGACGAGGGGCGCTGGATTCCAACCATCGCCGTGGACCAATATGCCGCGACACTGGCGACTTGGTTCGGCGCCGACTCGACGACTCTCGCGAGCGTGCTACCGAACCTCGCCTCGTTTAGCCCAGGGACCCTGGGTTTTGTCTAACAACCCGAGGTGCGGGGGCCGTCGCTAGGCGGTCATGCCACCGAGTTCCTTGCGGCAGGCATCGGCGAATTGCGCCAGCAGGTCGAGTTTGGCGCCGTCTATTACCGCGTCGCGCAGCTCCTTCAGGCTGCGGTTGGGCGCCACATAGGAATCCACGATCAGGCGTGCGACCTGTTCGGCGGCCGCGATCACCTCGGTCGAGGAGAACAATCTCATCTGGCCGATCGAGGCGACCAGAAGCACCAGCACCTCGGGCGTCTCCGCCTGGTGCGACAACGCGTCGGTCATGCGTTTGGCGGCCTCGGCGATGAAATCGGCGTACAGCCGCTCGCGCTTGCTGCGCTCCGTACCGCGATGCTGGGAGCGAAGCTGACTGGTCTGCACCAGCCAGGTGGTAGAAAACGAGCTCAAGGCGCCGATGCTCGAGCCGACCAGTGCGGACATGGCCGAGATGATGGCAACGTCCATGCTTAGTGCTCAATCCGCGGTCAACATCTTCGAGTCGCCGCGCCGATCGGCGTGCTCGGGGCTTGCCTGGGCGTCCGGCACGATGCTGTCGGTCAGCTTGCCGAGCGTGCGCGCGATGGCGTCCACCAGGCTTGCGTCGTTGACAGCGGCAGTGCCGCCCGAGTTCATGCTCTCGAATGTACCGCTGCCGCTCGTCACTGGAATCGCGCTGTCCTGATCGACGATGCTCCAGCTTGCGGCCAGCACGCAGCGTCCATCCTGCCACAGGTCCAGCGCACTGATGGTGATCCGCAGCTGCCGCCCGGCGCTGCTCGAACCATCCTGCACGATGGAATACTGCGGCATGCGCGCCGCCAGATCGGCGCCCACGGCGTGCGTCAGGCCTTGCGACAATCGCTCGCCCCAGCGCCCGGTGGCGCTGGCTTTGATTTCATCGCTACCGCTGCGCGTCAGGATATCGGTGCTATCGAGGTAGTCCGGAATCAGGATACGGCGCACCTCCAGGCGCGGTTTCGGCGTCGTCGTTGTCGGCGCCGTTGGATCGATGGGCGGAGTCAGCAGGTAGGTACGCCGCGGCGCACCGGAACTGCACGCCGCGGTACACAGCACACCTGCCCAAAGCAGCAACGGCCACCAGGATCGGAAGCGGGGTGTCATCGCGCAGCCTTCCTGAGCAGCGTACCGGCAGGATCGCGCTCCAGGTCGTGAGTGAATGCGCGCAGTGAACCGGCGCTGGCGGCCAGGTCGCGCACCGAGGACTGCAGGTTGTCGCGCATCGGTGAGCGCGGGGCAGTCATATCGTTTAGCGTGGCCACCAGCTTCTCGGCTTGTGCGGCCGTTGCCTGTGCGGTGCGCAGCAACTGGTCCAGATCACGACCGTTGGTCGCAATCTGGCCGCGGCCTTCGACGGCAAGCTTATCGATGTTTTCCAGTGTCCGGGCCGAATTGCCCTGCATGGCTACCAGCGTGTTCCTCGTCGTCTCCAGCGTGTTCTGCAGGCTGTCGGCCAGCGGGCCGATCCTGGCGCCGGCTTCATCCAGCAAGTGCTGCATGCTGGCCATGGTCAGGCGGGTCTTGTCTACAAGGTCACGCAGGTTCAGGTCACTGATTTCGTCCTTGAGGTTCTGCATAGTCGAGGGCATCGTCGGAACCTCCAATGTCTTGCCCTTCACGTGAGCCAGAACGATCGGTGTACCGGGATAGAAATCCAGGTCAACCGTAAGCTGACCGGTCACCAGGCTCTCCGAGCGCAGCTGCGCACGCAGTCCCGCGTTGATCGCCGCCGCCATGCTCGGAGCGTCGCTGCGATAGGATCCATTGGTCCACTCGACCTTGGCCGGCTCGATGATCATGTAGACCGGGATCACACCGGTATGATTGGTCGCGTCGACCTGCACTTTTATGTCGTCGACCTTGCCGATAGTGACGCCCCGGAACGTCACCGGCGAACCGACTGTAAGGCCTGCCACCGATCCGGTGAAGACACTGACGATGCGTCCCGTTCGACTGAACAGCTGCGAGCCGCCGAACAGCAATATCGCGACTACGCCAAGCGCAAGGCCGCCCACCACAAATACCCCGACCAGCAGCGGCTTGTTGGCTGTCATGGAGAGCTCACGCGGGCGCCGCGTTGCCCGCTGTCCGCTCGCGCTTCATGAACGCGTGCACCGTGGGGTCAGTGGAGGAATCACGCAGCGTTGCCGGCGCGCCATGCCCAATGACCGTGTGGGTCGCCGCGTCCAGAAACACGCCGTCGTCGCAGATGCCGAACAGGCTCGGCAACTCATGGCTGACCATCACCACAGTGACGCCGAAACCGTCGCGCAACTGCAGGATCAGGTCATCGAAGCGCTTGGCGGCGATCGGGTCGAGGCCGGCCGAGGGCTCGTCCAGGAACAGGATTCGCGGATCCAGCGCCAGCGCACGCGCCAGCCCGACGCGCTGGCGCATGCCACCGCTCAGGTCCGCTGGCATGCTCGTCCTGCCGCTGTCCAGACCTACGAGCGACAGCTTGAGCTGTACCAGTGCGTCGATCGCCGCTGCGCCCAGCCTGGTGAACATCTGCAACGGCAGCGCGACGTTCTCCGCCGCGCTCATCGAGCTCCACAGCGCACCACCCTGGAAAAGAACGCCGAAGCAGCGTCCCAAGTCGTCGCGCTGTCCCTGGTTCAGTGACCAGTAGTCCTGTGCGCCGAAGTGCACCATCCCGGCGCTTGGGCGCAGCAGCCCGATCAGCGCCTTGAGCAGCGTGCTCTTGCCGCAGCCGCTCGGACCCATGATGGCGAAGATCGACCCGGGTTTGACGTCGAACGACACATCATGCTGAACCTGCTGGTCGCCGTAGCCGATGGCCAGTCCTTGTACCTGCAGCACCGGTTCCTTGTGTTCCTGGTCCATCGGCTTATATGTTCAACGCGTTGGCGCACACCGCGAACACCGCATCGAGCATGATGATGCCGATGATGCTGACCACGACCGCGCTGGTGGCGGCGTGGCCGACGTCGGTGGCGCTGCGTCCGGCTTTTAGTCCAATGCGGCAGCCCGCAAGCGCAATGAGAGCGCCAAAGGCGAGACTTTTTGTGAGCCCGAACAGGACCTGATGGATCGTCACCGCACTGCGGGTTTGCGTCATGAACAGCTCCGGGGAGATGTTCAGCATCGATACCGCGACCGCGAAGCCGCCAAGAATGCCGACGGCGCTGCCATACAGATAGAGAACAGGGGTCATCAGCGTGAGCGCCAATACACGCGGCAGTACCAGATAGTCCTGCACCGGGATGCCGAGTACCCGCAGCGCATCGAGCTCGTTGCTGCCCTGCATCGAGGCGATTTCCGCCGCGTAGGCACCGCCAGTTCGCCCCGACATCACGATCGCGGTCATCACCGCGGCCATTTCGCGAACCTGTGCCAGACCGACGAGATTGGCGATGTAGATGTCGGCGCCGAAGCGGCGCAGTTCAATGGCGCCGACGAACGCCAGGATCGCTCCCACCAGCACATTGACCAGCGCAACCATTGGCAGGGCGGCGATGCCCGCGTCGTACATGCAGGCCACGAAATCGACCCGGCGCATCCTCGCGCGGCCCACCAGAGCGGCGCCGCTCTGCAGCACTTGTCCTCCGACCAGCATGGTCACCGCCACCACTTCGCACCATTGAGCGATGGTCCGGAGTCCAATGCGCTCGATCCACGGCGTTTGCTTGGGCCGTGTCACCGGCGGGGTGGCCTGCTGCGGCAGCAGCGCCAGCAGCCGCCTGGCGGCGATTGGAATGCCGCTGTCATCGACGCGTATCGAGCGCGGCGCGGCAGCGAACCTTACGCCCGACAAGAACACCAGCAGCGAGCTGTTCCACTGTCCCAGCCGGCTGCTATCAAACGTGATTGCGGTAAGGTCCTTGCGGTCGAATAGCGCCGCGGTTGCGCCGTCAGTGTCGCCGTCTTCAGGCGTGGTCCAGTCACCGGTCAGGGTGATCAGCGTATCGCCGCCGTTGACCTGAGTCGTCACGCGCGGATTGTTCGATGCTACGGTCACGGTACGGCGCGACCTGCGACGCAAGGGACCCTAAGCGTGACGATACGCCGATGCAGGGTCTGTACGCTGGCACACACACGGGTACCTGCGCTCCGGGATGTGTCTCGCGGCGACGGTGCAGGCAGTCCGCCGCCGCTGCCCGCCGCACTTGATCAGGTAGCCGACCCGCGCCCTTAGCGTGATATCACGCGGGAGCGCGTCCTCGTCAGCTCGCAACTGCATGCTGACGGGCTACGCAGTCGCCGACAAGGCCCTATCAAGGTAGAACGCAGCGCTGATCAGTGAAAGATGCGTGAACGCTTGAGGGAAATTGCCGAGTTGCTCACCGGAGCTGCCAGTCTCTTCCGCGAAAAGCCCCAGGTGGTTGGCATAACCGAGCACCTTTTCGAAGTAAAACCGCGCCTTCTTGAGGTCACCCGAGCGCGCCACGCACTCGACATACCAGAAGGAACACATGTTGAAGGTGCCTTCGGCGCCTTGCAGTCCGTCGAACCCCGTCTTGTTCGAGTATCTATGGACCAAGCTGTCATCCATCAGCTTCTCGCCCACCGCTTTCAGGGTGGATAACCACCGCGGATCGGTTGGGCTTATAAATCGAACCAGAGGCATCAGCAGGCAGGAGGCGTCCAATTCCGCGGAACCCTTGCTCTGGACGAAGCTGCCCAGCTTGTCATTCCAAAAGTCCCTATGAATGCTGTTATACATCTCGTCTCGAGCCCTGCTCCAACGGGTCAAAGGGGCAGGCAGGCTACGCTTTCTCGCCAACCTGATTGCCCGGTCCACAGCGACCCAGCACATGAGGCGAGAATGCAGAAAATGCATGCTGGCGCCGCGGATCTCCCATATCCCCTGATCGGCCTTTTGCCAGTTCTTCAGAACCCAGTTGACGGAACGACAGATCCCGTTCCAACCCCTCCATGGCAGCTGCTCCCCATACTTGTCCGACAGATATACGGCGTCCATGACCGCGCCGTAGATATCGAGTTGCAATTGCGAGCTGGCGGCGTTGCCGATTCTCACGGGTCGGGAGCCCTGGTAACCACGAAAATGCTTGAGCGCGACCTCCGCTAGGCTATGTTGACCGTCCGCGCTGTACATGACTTGCAGCTCACCCGTGCCGCCGCTACTGCTGGCACGGACGCTAAGCCAGCGCATGAACGCACCTGCTTCATTGGTGTAGCCCAATCGCAGGAACGCATAGACCGTGAAGGCTGCATCGCGCAGCCATGTGTAGCGGTAATCCCAGTTGCGTATTCCGCCGCTGCTCTCCGGCAACCCGAAAGTCGCTGCGGCGATGATCGATCCGTGCTCGCGCGACGTCAGCAATTTCAGCACCAGTGCCGACCGGTTCACGCTGTCGCGCCAGCGGCCGCGGTACTGCGACAGACCGACCCACTCGCGCCAGTAGTCAAGCGTTGACTTGAATGCGGTTGAAATGTAATCGGCACTAAGACCCGCTTCACCGTGGTTTGCCTCTTCAATTACGAACGCCGCCGATTCTTCGGCCTTGAGTTCGAAGGCCGCCGTAGCCGTCGAGGAGGTGATCTTCAAGGGAACGGTCGACCACAACCGCATTGCGGGCAGCGCTTTTACAGGCGTGAACACGATAGAGTGCTTCTCTGCGTGCAACGTATGCCTGCTTCGTCCGTAGTCAAAGGCAGGCGCGCAGCGCATTCGAAAGCGGACCGCATTTCTGATCGCCTTAACGCGCCTGATCAATTGCTGCCTCTGCCCCGTCACGGTCATGAAGTCTGAGATCTCCGCCACTCCCGTTGCGGATAGAAATCGACTGAGTAAGACGTTCGTGTCCGGCAAATACATTTGCCGGCGCCTGCTATCGCCAAGCTCGGGCACTAATTCAAATGCTCCGCCGCGTTCGGCGTCCAGCAATGAGGCGAATACACTGGCGCTTTCGCATCGCGGCCAGCACATGAAATCGATTGTGCCGTTCATGTCGACCAGGGCGACGGTGCTGAGATCGCCCACCACGCCGTGATGTTCAATCGACTCGGTCGACAAATGCTTCGATGCCAGACTTTGCTTACGCACAGATTTATAGTCTCAAGTACGGTACAAGCCGCTATGAATAGTTGGATGTCAAACTGCCTTACAGAAGGCTAATAAATTTTACAACTCCGACGCCGTGCATCGCCGGTCAATACTCCAGATGCAAGCGTACCGACCAGAAATGCACCGGACCGCGGTCGCGGTTGTAGCCCGGATTGAGAACGTACTGGAAGTCCGGGCTGAGCTGCCAGCGCACCGGCCCGGGTTGCTGCGGCCAGATCTGCTGCAGGCGGTAGTAGGTCTCGAGAATCTGCTCGTGGCCGTAATTCAATCGGCCGTCGCCCAGCAGGAAACCCGATCCACCGGCAGCCAGATAATCCCGATGGGATGCGGACAGGCTTTCGCTCACCAGCGCCAGGGCCAGACGATCGTCGCTGCGTTCCCAGTGGCTGCCGGCCAGCTGCGCGCCGAAGCTCTCGACCGCGTCAACTTCGGTGAACACGAAGCTCTGCTCCTTGCCGTCATTCCAGCCCCAGCGCATGAACAGGCCGGTGGCGCCGTCATCGGCCAGTGGCTGCTCGGCATTGAGGCCAAAGCCATGCTTGTGCCTGCCTTCCCGATCATCGGCGACGATATCCGGTACGGTGCTGGTCGCTGCGGCGATCGCCAGCGCCTGGCTGTAGATGCCCATGCGCGCGGTGTTCTGCCAGGCGAGCAGGCGCACGACCGTGCCCGAGCGCCACGGGGACAGCGTCAGCTCCACGTTCTCGCCATGGGCGCGGCGGAACGACGACTCCAGGGTCTGATCATTGGCGAGCAGCGGCATCAGGTAGGCGCCATATTTCAGGCTCCAGTGCGCGCCGACGTAACCGAGCACGAAGCCGTCGGTGTAACCGCGCGTATTGGCGGCATAGTCCCAGGCGGTATTGGCCCACAGCGACCAGTTCATGAACTCGGTGCGCGGCGAATCGGCGTAGCGGTTCTGGTCGAAGTCGTCCGGTAGCGCCATGCGCCCGATCTTCAACTCCAGGCGCGGCAGCGCCTCGCGGCCGGGAATCTGATCCTGGGCGCGATCCACCGTGGTGACCGCGTCGCCGAGCGGCCACATGAATCGAACAAAGCTGCGAGCGATGTAGAATTCCTTCTTGAGCCCGGCGGCGCCCTCACGCACCACATCGCCATCGGTCAGACCGGCAAGGCCGGTCGCGTTGCTGACGCCTGCACCCATGAATTTCTCGACGTCCAGATAGAGCTGAGCCCAGGTGAGGGGGGCCCAGCCCAGGTACAGGCCGATCGTGTGAGTTCGTTGCGTATCCCCGTCGGGATCCAGGCTCAGGCGCCCGGCATAGGGTGAGTGCAGCCGGCTCTGGTTCTGAAGGATGAACGTGTACTGTGCACCCAGCAGCATCGGCCAGCGGCTGGCCGCGCCTGGGAGTTCCGCCTCGGCGTCGCTTGTGTTGGCTGGCGCCGCCGCCGTTCCCGGTACTGTCGTCCCGGGGTCCGCGGCACAGGGGAGGGCGGTCCAGGCCAGACACAGGCTGAGCAGCCAGGACAGCCAGTACCGCGCCGGCGTTGCGATCGGCCGCATCCTACTGCATGTGCCAACCGTGACTGACCACCAATGACTGACCGGTCAGCGCATTGGACGGGAACGACGCAAACAGCATCGCCACCTCGGCGACGTCCTCGGCCGTCGTGAATTCACCATCAACCGTGTCCTTGAGCATGATGTCCCGGACCACAGCCTTCTCGGAGATACCCAGTAGCCGGGCCTGCTCCGGGATCTGTCGATCGACCAGCGGCGTGCGCACAAACCCGGGGCAGATCACGTTCGCCCGCACGCCGTGCGCCGCGCCTTCCTTCGCCACTACCTTGGCGAGGCCGATCAGGCCGTGCTTGGCGGTGACGTAGGGAGCCTTCAGCTTCGACGCCTCCTTCGAATGCACCGAACCCATATAGATGATGCTGCCGCCGTGCCCCGATCGGTACATGTGCGGCAGGCAGGCCCTGGTCGTCAGGAACGCGCCATCCAGGTGGACGCTGATCAGGCGCCGCCATTCCTGGAAGCTGAATTCCTCCAGCGCGTGCACGATCTGCAGTCCGGCGTTGCTGACCAGGATGTCAACGCCGCCGAATGCGGCGATCACCGATGCGACGCCGTCGTTGACGGCCTGTTCGGCAGTCACGTCCATGGCGACGCTGAGCGCCTGTCCGCCCGCAGCGCTGATCTCGCTGACGGTGGCATTCGCCGCCGCCAGGTCGATGTCGGCGATCGCGACCCGTGCGCCCTCACGGGCGAATGCCAGCGCTATGTGCCGGCCGATGCCGCTCGCCGCGCCAGTGACGATCGCAGTCTTGTCGCTGAGCTTCATCGATGCCTCCAGTCATGTCGGCTGGCAGCCACCAGCCGCCGGTGGCGACGCCATTGACGTCGGTGTGATCTGCACGCAGGCGCGAGCAGAAATGGAGAAGGGGGCAGGGCTATGCCGCGCCTTTGGCCCCGGCGTCCAGCGAAGCGAATTCATCATCGCTGAGTTTGATGCCGACCGCGGCGACGTTCTCTTCCAGATGCGAGACTTTCGATGTCCCGGGAATAGGCAGCATGACGGGACTGCGCCTGAGCACCCAGGCCAAAGCGACCTGTCCCGGCGTCGCGCGATGCCGCTTGGCGACGCTGTCCAGGACCGACCCGGGCCTGGTCAGGCTTCCCGACGCCAGCGGAAACCACGGAATGAAGCCGATGCCATGTGAGCTGCAATAATCAACAACCGCTTCGCTGCTGCGATCGATCAGGTTGTAGCGGTTCTGCACGGTCGCCACGCTGAACACCTTCGAGGCCGCCTGAATCTCAGCCACGGACACCTGGCTCAAGCCCGCGTGCCGGATGACGCCGCTGTCGATCAGCGTCTTCACGGCGCCAAACTGCTCGTCGCGCGGTACCTTGGGATCGATGCGGTGCAATTGCCACAGACCGATCTGCTCGACGCCCAGCCGACGACGGCTGGTGTGCGCCTGCTGGATCAGATACTCCGGCCGTCCAAGCGGAGTCCACAGATCCGGGCCGGTCCGTGCCAGTCCTGCTTTGGTCGCGATCAGTATCTCGCCGTACGGATGCAGCGCCTCACGAATCAGTTCCTCGGCGACATCCGGTCCATAGGAGTCGGCGGTGTCGACGAAGTTGATGCCCAATTCAGGCAGGCGCCTCAGTGTGCGCAGCGCCTCGGCTCGATCGGCGGGCGGACCCCAGATGCCGGGGCCGGTGGTGCGCATGCTGCCAAAGCCGAGGCGATGGACACTGGTGGTGCCGCCAATGCTGAAGCTGCCGGAAGTCGCTGCGGTGATCGTACCGTTCACCGCAGCTGACTGTCCTTGCTGCCGCGCCGGTTATATCCACTGAACGTCGCGCTGCTGCGATCGGCGCTGTCCTGGCAGGCGACACACAAGCGCACGCCGGGGACGGCGTCCCGGCGTGACTGCGGGATCTCGGTCCCACACTCGGCACAATGAGTCAGGCCGGGGCCTGAAGGCATGCGGCTCTGCGCACGCCGCACCGCATCCTTGACCGTCGCGTCGATCTGATCCTGAACCGCCCCGTCTTTTGCCCAGCCTGTGGCCACGCTTCACCCGCAACATGGAACCGTTGCGCTATTTTAGCACTGTGCCAGATACGGACCAAAGTCAGTGTGGGCGGCGATGTCAATCGGCGGCGTGCTAACGGCCCTTGTGCGGAGGCGCGTCGTCGGCTTTGGCGCCCGCTGGCGTCGGCGTCCGCTTGGCCGCACTTTCGTGTGTACAGGCATCGGTGCAAACGTGGGGCTTCGGCGCCGCCGCCGTGTGCTGACCGGTGACTGGTGCGACGGCCGCGCCGGCGCCGGGTTTCGTTACGCTGAGTGTGCCCATGATGACCTCTATATGACAGCGGCGCACGGGATTGCGCGCGGCCGGGATGCGCGTCGAGTGCGAACATTGGCGCGGCGGCGCTGGCGCGTCGGTGCGCCAGCGCCCTTAGCGACGAAGCGGCGTGGCAGGCTCGTTACGCGTGCCACCGTACAGACATCCGTGGCGCCGCCAGCTAGCTTGCCGATGACAGCTCAATCAGGTGATCCATGAAACGTGCGGGTTCGGTCTTTTCCCTCGGTTCCGAGTTCGATGATTTTCTCCTTGCGCCCATCGGTGACGACCATAACGGCATGCAGCTGAGTGTGCTGTCGGCGCTGGCGCGACTGGATATCGATCCATGGGAGCAGGCCGCTGCATTGGCGCGATTACCGGTCGACAGTGCAAGGCTGAAGCTGGCTTCACTGATTGCAGCGCTGCCCGCCGGGCCTACCGCGCGTGCCGACTCGGGGACGATCGCCGCTCGACTGATCCCGCTGCTGCCGCGCCCTGTGGTTGCCGGGGCGTCGGCGCACGCAGTATCGTCCGGGACGCAAGCGTTGCCCCGCTCACCGCTGCTCACCTATCTGATACTCTACGGCGTGTTCACATTGTTCATGCTGGCGATCCAGTGGCTGGTAGCGGCCCCGCACGGGCCGGGGGCAATCAACAGCGCGCCTGTGCCGCCGGCCAGCAGCATTTCCGCACAGCCGTCGTCACCGAACACTAATCCAGTCGCCGTACACTAATCCATAACACTCTGCGGCAGGAGTTCCTGGTGGCGGCGAGCAGTGCAGCGCGGCGGGCGCGCGGTGTCGGTCTTTGGCGACGCATGAACTGGTTTGACCGGGACAGGATTATTAATCATGTGACAGCGTTGCACGATTGCGTGATCGTAGCCTCGCGGTTTTGAGTTCACGGAAAGTCAGGAGACGCGATCACACTATGGATCAACCAAGACATTATCTGCTCGCATCGGACTTCGATCAGACGCTGAGTTTCCATGATTCAGGCCTGGTGCTGAGCGAACTGCTCGGCATCTCAGGCTTCCAGGAACGCGTGCAGGGCCTTGCACGCAGCAACCTGGTACAGCAGGGCGGGGAGCTGGCCTATCTGATTCGTCACGATCCGGAGTTTCGCGGCGTGCGCGTCGAACACCTGGTCGAGGCTGGCCGTCGCGTGCGCCTCAAGTGTGCGATTCCGGCGCTGGTGGATTTCCTGGAGCGCGGCGTCGACGGACACCGCTTCTCGTTCTTCGTGATCTCGGCGGCGCCGCGTGAGATCGTGGTTTCCGCGCTCGCGGGCATCGTGCCGCCTGAACATATCTACGGTACCGAGCTGGAATTCGACCCAAGCTCCGGAGAGGTGCGTTCCGTCAAGCGCGTGCCGGCTGGCTATGGCAAGGTCGCCGTCATCGAGGAGCTCGAGCAGCGGCTCGGCATTGCTCCGGACCGGGTGATCTACGTCGGCGATGGCAGTTCCGACGTCCATGTGATGTTGCACGTCAATAATCGCGACGGCTTCACAATTGCCGTTTCGGAAAATAAACAGCTGGCACGCATCGCCCAGAGCACAGTGCTCAGCGACAACGCATTCAGCGTCGTGGTGCCGGTCCTGGACCAGCTGCTCGACTGGCGCACCGGCCAGATCCGCGCGCTATTCGAATCCAACGGCCTGACGCTGCACGAGTGGGAAAAGGAACGCACCGACCGCGTGCGGATCAGCGAGATACTGCTGAGCCAGGTTCACGCCGTCGCGTGAATGAATGAGTCATTCCGGAATCCAGTATCTGGGCTGGGGCGCGACCGCGGTGTTTGTCGGCTCGTACTTCTGCCTTCGCCCCTCATGGCTGCGTGGCACCCAGATGCTGGGCGCGGCGCTATGGGTGCTCTACGGAGCGCTGATCAGTGCGTCGCCGGTCGTGGTCGCGAATCTTCTGGTGTTTTCCGCCGCGGCCTGGACCCTGTTTCGCCCGACCGCTTCCAAGTGAGTCGGTTCAGCTGCGGTCAGTGCGCCGTAATTGAAGACGCGGTCTCTGGCAGCGCCGACTCCCAGCCGCCGCCCAGCGCCTTGTACAGCTGGATCAGGTTGGTCTGCAGCATGGTCAGGCTCTGCGCGGCCTGCAGCTGGTACTGCAGCAGCGTGCGCTGGGCGCTCAGCACGTTCAGGTATGGGTCGATGCCGCTGCGGTAGCGTTCCAGCGCTATGCGCAGCGTCTCTTCGCTCTCGTGCATTGCGCGTGTCAGTCGCTGCAGCCGCTCCTGCTCGGTACTATAGGCGATCAGCGCGTTGGCGACATCGTGCCAGGCGGTAAGGACCGTCTTCTGGTAACTGATCGCAGCCTCCTGCTGCTGTACCTTGCGCAGTTCCACGGTACCGCGCAGCCGGCCGCCTTCGAACAACGGCAGCGTCAGGCTCGGCCCTAGCGAGTACTGGCGTGCGCTCCAGCTGCCCAGGTTGGTGAATTGTAGCGCCTGCAGGCCGAAGCTACCGGTGAGCGTGATGGAAGGGTAGAGCTCGGCGACCGCGACGCCCACCTGGGCGGTTGCAGCCTGCAGCCGCGCCTCGGCGCTGCGTACATCCGGGCGGCGCCGCGCAAGCTCGGACGGTATTCCGAGCGGCACCGTGGGCAGACTGCTCTGCGACGAGGTCTGCTGCGCGAGCTCCTCGCGCAGTGCCTCCGGGGGTGAGCCAAGCAGCAGCGACAGCGCGTTGATGAGTTGCGCCTCCTGCTGGCCGAGCGCCGGCAGTTGACTGGCAACGCTGTCGGTTTCGGCCTCTGCGCTGACCAGGTCCTCGTGCGGGGCGATCCCGGCGTTGGCGCGCTGTCCGGTGATCGATGCCGTGTCGCGATCGGCTGCCACGGTGGCCTCCACGATGGCACGCTGCACCTGCAGCCCGCGCAGCGTCAGGTAGTCGCGCGCCAGCTCGGCCATCTGCTCGAGCAGCTCGGTGCGCAGATCCTCCTGCGACGCC
>Ga0181537_10001099_pt1 | contig 25220 bp, 18 predicted proteins | sample PEATcosm2014_Bin_39_FD_119765 | JGI IMG/M metagenome (GOLD analysis project Ga0181537, IMG submission 119765) | Peatland microbial communities from MTU Mesocosm Facility, Houghton, MI, USA - PEATcosm2014_Bin23_10_metaG | ecosystem: Environmental > Terrestrial > Soil > Wetlands > Peat | place...
CACATGAAGGCGCTGATCGACGTCATGCGCGAACGCTACGATCTCATCGTGCTCGACACGCCGCCGCTGCTGGCGGTGTCGGACCCGCTGGTTCTTTCGCATTCCGTCGACGCCACCGTGTTCCTGGTGCGCTGGGCAAGAACTCCGCGGCAGGTCGTTCTGGGCGCGATGAAGTCGTTCCGCACGCTCGGCGGCAAGTTGGCCGGCGTGGTGCTGTCGCGCGTCGACATGCGCCAGCATGCGACCTACGGTTATGGTGATCCGGGCTATTATTACGGCTATTATGGCCGCTATAGCGGTTATGACACCTATGGCCACAACCCCAATCCCGACCAGGAATGGTCAATGACCAAGACCTGGACCGATCTGAGGCAAAAAGTGCTGCCCAACGATCGTGTCGATCCCTCTTAAATCGAAGGCGTTTCCGGCGGCGCTGGCTCTTTTACTCCTGGCCCTGGGAATTCCGCAGACTATCGATTCGATTTTATGGTTCCTGACGGGGGACACGCCCAGTCAGTTGGGCGGGGGAAGCCCGGCTTCTCCCGACCAGGCCGAGGCGAACGCGGCCCTTCTAGAAAAAGCCGATGCCTGGACCGGCGATCCCCCGGCGAGAATGCGCGCCGGCATTTTACGGCTTCGCCTGGCGCCCGCGAATGGCACCGTCGACCAGAAACAGCTGCAACGGGCGATCGACGATTTGACGGATGGTCTTGCCCGCGATCCGGCGAATTCCCTGGCCTGGGCCGCCTTGTCCCAGGCACAGATTTTGGCGGGGAACACAGGCGAGGCAAAAGATTCGCTTACGACTTCCCTGCTGCTCGGCGAGCACGAAATCGGCTTAAGCCTGTGGCGTTGCGAACTCGGCTTGCAATTATGGGGAAGCCTCGACAGTGACGACCGGAATCTCTGGAACGAGCAAGTCCGGATGGCTTGGGACAACCAACCCAGAAAACTCGCGGATCTCGCGCTCTCCGGTAATGGAGCCTATATGACTCCAATCAGGCTCGCTCTCTTGTCCGATCGGGAGCGGCTACAGGCCTTTGACTTAGCGGTTGGCCGCCAATAACGCCTGAGGAACCGATAATCTTCAATCAAGACTTCAAGGCGTCCCGATACATGCGCTCGAGCATTTCTCCCACCACGCCGATGCCATATTGATTCTCGATCAGTCTTCTGGCTCGCCGGGCCCGTTCCAAGGCGGTCGGGTAGGATTCCCAAACCGAAATCAATCCATTGAGGACCGAATTAACATCCGCTTGGACGATGCACGCCGCATCCTCCTGGGCGACCTGTTCCCATATGCCCACGCGATCGGTCATGACGATTGGGGTGCCGACCAGCATGGCTTCGGCCGCGGTGCGGCCGAAATTCTCGTCCCGGGAAGGCAGCACGAATATCTTCGCCAGCTTATAGGCCGCCACCCGTTGCGGTCCATCCAGCACGCCAGTGAGATGCACCTTGGACTCGAGATTGAACGATTGAACGAGGGAGCGGATTTTACGCTCCTCGCCGTTATCCGGACCCGCGATGACTAGATCGACATGGGGATAATGTTTCGTAAATTCATTGAAGGCATGAATCAATATGTCCGCGCCCTTTTTCCAGGCAAGCCGTCCCAGAAAAAGTATGAAATCGGAATTAATTCCATACTTAGATTCAAAATCAGAATCCCATGATTGTCCGTCAAATTCCTCGGGCCTGATGGGCAGAGGGACGATCCATGAAGTCCGGTTTTGACTGTTGGAGAGGTTCTGCTCGTCGCGTGACGTATAATGAATTCCCGCAGCGGCACAGGTGACCCGCTGTTGAAACAACATGTTCAAAACCCATTTCCTCCCCCTTTTTCGGTCGCGAATGACCGGATCGAAAGTCCCGTGCGGACGCAATATATAGGGGATGCGATGCTTTGTGGCGTAACGGTAGACCGCCCAGTCGTGAGGAAGAAAGAGGGAATGAAGGTGAACGATGTCGAATGACGCGATATTGTCGCGCAAATAACATTCCATTGCCTTCGAGTATTGCAAGATATTCGGGCCGCTTGTGGGAAAAATGAGCACAGCGACGCCGACCTTGAGGTAATCCGAATAATCGATGCTTCGACCGCCGAAATTCGTCGAGCAAATGGTTACTTCGTGGCCGCGCATCTGGGCGGCAAGCGCCAGATCGAACACGGCGCGGGATGGCCCGCCCGAGGACACGTCGATGCTGGAGATGACGTGTAGAATCCTGATGCGTCTGAAATCGGACGCGTTGCGTATAGCAATCCCTTGCTTTTGCTTCAGGGTTTCATCGAGATGCTCGGCCAATCGAAGCGCCAAGGCGATGGCCGAAAAGGTGGGCGCCGCTTGGCCCGATGTGCGGAACACGGCGCTTCCCGCAATGAACAGGTTCTCAAATCCGAAGACCCGGCAATCGGAATCGACGACGCCGTCGGCGGGATGCTCTCCCATCCGCGTCGTACCGATTTGATGCAAGCCGTCCGCTTGACAAGCTCGCCTGATCAGCAGGAATTGTTCGCGTGGCACGCGAAAAACGAGCTCGCCGATGCTGGTCTTGCGCAATGACTGATCGAGAAGGTCGTGCGCCTTGTAGACGCTATCGATGTCCTTGTCCGAATAATGGAAATCGATTGCCGCCCGGCGCATCCCGAGATAGTCGCGTTCGTCGGACAAGGTGATGCGATTGTTGGCGGCCGGAAGCTGTTCGCTGTGGTAATGTAGGCCGTATATTCCCTCCCTGTTGAACATGAACATGCGCGGCAAGCGCCGCAGCTTGATGTATCTTTGCTGCATGAAATACAGGCCACCCCGAATCAGACCAGAAAAATCGAGGATGCAATTCTTGATATGCTCCCACGGGGGAGATGGGTCCCGCAATTCATTGGCCCGAATCGCCTCGGCGAGAAGCGAACGGAATCTCAAAAATCTCAATAGCAGATAGCTGGCGGAAAGAAAGCCGTTCCCGTGGGCCGCGTTGGCCAAGGCCGGGTTGTCGGGCCAAAACGCGATGTTCAGCACGCGATGGGCTTGTTGCGCGCCGATCGACAACGTGAACCTTTTGCGCTTGGACGAACCCCTCTGGTCCTGGAACTCGAATTTCAGCGCGGTAAGCGGGGAGGAAAACTTTATGTCGGCAATCGTTCCGGAGACGTGCCCCATGTAATAGCGTCCGAGAACGCCGCCCGGCCCGCCGAACAATTTCGGCTCGCGCGACTGGACGTTCAACAGGAGCCGGGCGGTTTCGACCGCGCCCAGCGCCAACACGTAGGCCCTGGCCCCACGAAAAACGATTTTCTTGCGTTCATTCGTCACGACGAGCCCGGAAATCAATTTAGATTTGAGGTCGAATTCCAGATCAACCACCGTCGCATCGGTGCATATGCGAAGATTTCTGAACTCCTTGTATTCCAGGAGACGGTCGTGAATTTTCGTCTCATTAGTCCAATTTTCCAAATGATCAAACAGGATGTCGCCATATTGTTCTCGCGCCGTGGCGGCGCTCGATCCGAACATGCTATTCCCGATACCCAGCAATTCGGCCGCGTGCGAATTGAACCGGGACAATTCCCTGATCGGCATGGGCCATCCGCCCTGCGGCACGTACTCCCTGGGAAGCAGATCGATCTCCTCCAGTTCCGTGCAGCGCCCGCCCCAAAGCCACGACGTGCCGCCAAGCGCCCGGCAGGTGGCGATGGTCATCGGCTCGTGAAAGCGTTTGTCCTTGATCAGCGCTTCCGAGAGGGATTGAATTCTTGCATCCGGTCTCTCGAGGCCGGATTCGAGAATCAGCACCGATAAGCCTCGCTGGATCATATCAACCGCGAGACAGAATCCCACCGGTCCGCTGCCCACGACACAAACATCGACTTGAGCGGAACTCAATGAATCCAAGTCAGTCTGTGTCATCGTTCAAAGAGCCTTGTTTCGCGAAAGCGCGTCATTGACGGCGACGGCCAGCTGTAGAGCATAGGTCTCAGTTATTCTGGGGTGGGTGGGCAAGGTGATGACCGACCGGGTCAAGGCGGAGACGTTGCGCGAGTGACCGGGAACGCTCGTGAAGTCGGGATTTTCGTGCACATTGGGGTACAAGGACAAACCCACGTCAAAGCCGCGCGCCAGAATATCCTTGTAAACCTCACCGCGCCGTGCGGGGTCGGTGAAGATCGGATAGTTCACGAAACAGGATCCGGATTGGATGTCGGCGGAGGTTTCCGGCGATACCATGCGGGATTCCAAATATGGGTGATAAATCGCGGCAATGCGGCGCCGATGCCGAATATGCTCGTCGATCAAGGAAATTTTTCCGTTCCATTCCTCCATCGCGCCGAGGGATGGGCGGCTGGTGACGGTGTCTTCCAGGAACGCGCTTTCGACCCTGACCATGGGCAGAAGATCCCGGGCTTCGCTGGCGATGATTCTCCTTCTCAGCAGGGGAAAAACCACGCGGGAAAACGTCATCGGCCTGGTTGCAAGATCGTATTTCAAGGTCTTTAGCATCTGCTTCTGGTACTGAAGAAAGCCGAGCCGCTTCCATCGATCGACAATTTCGGTGATTTCCGCCGCGCGTTTCGCCGAGCCGGTGGTTATCGCTCCGCCCCAAAAATAATTGAGCGCCTTGAATCCCGACAGGCTGAACACGCTGGCATCGGTAACCGCGCCGATCCGGGAACCCGCATAGTCTCCGCCGATCGCCAAGGCGCAATCATCATAAAGATCGACACCGCGCTTTTTGCACAAGGCCCGGATGGCGCCGAGCTGATTTTGGTTTATGTGGTAATGTGTGATGAGAACGCAAGCCGTGTCGTCACTTATCAAACAGGATAATTGATCGACGTCGATGTTGGTGGAGTTTGGCAACGCGTCGACGAAAACCGGCTCGCCGCCGGCGAACCTCACCATGTTGACGATATCGGGTATGGTGTAGGGGAACATGATCACCCGGCGCCTGCCGCTTTTGACGGCAAGCTTGACCAGGAGAAAAATCCCGCCTCTCGCCCGTCCGATCGGGATGACGAAAGTCTTTCCGCCGAGAAACGCTCCGAAATCGGATTTGAAGCCTTCCTCGGACCGGGCGTCGCCGCGAAGGAAAGAAGGCAGATAGCGCAACGGATAGATTATTTGTTTCGGTCGGGTCATCGTATTTTCATTCATCAATAAAAGATAATCGTCATAAAGTCGCGGCGGATTAATCAGCCGGGAACTTCTTGGGCGTTAAGTCCAGGCATCCCCCGCATGGCGCGACGAACGCGACTGGGCAACGGCGATCCCGAGCACGAACAGATATAACACGGTAACGGCCGGAATTTGCAGGCTGAAATCGACCGTCGCGTGCACGCCGACGAGAACGGACATGGCGAAGCCGAGACAGGGATAGATCGCGTCTCGGCGCCTGATCCGAATACCGCGCAGGCAAATGGCGATCAGCCAGCCCAGGGAAGCGAACAGGCACAGGGCCACCGGTATCCCGAGTTCCAGGATATTCTGCAGGTAGTCGTTATGGGCCAGGTCGTAATTGCCGATAATGGCTGCCGTCCGATAGACGGGGAACAGGGCCGCGAACGAGCCGAGCCCGATGCCCAGAACGGGATAATCGCCGATGGCTTGCAAGGTGAGCTGGTAAACCGCGAGCCGTTCACTCGAGTCGGAATCGGCGACGAAGCGGGCAAACACCCCCCCGCCGCTGATGACCAGCGCGAAAAAGAAAATGGCAAGCGGAGCTAGGCCCCAAATCCCGACACGGTGAATCCTTCCCAGGCTGGGAGCCAGCCATATGGCGAGCAGCAGCGCCGCGATCCCCGACAATGTCGCGAGCAGGCCGCCGCGCGAGTGCGTCAGAAAGAGCGCGGTCGCGATCAGAAAAAGCATGAGGATGCGAATCGTCCGCCGGCTCAAAAGCTCCGCGACGGCGATGAGCTTGCGGCGCCAATCGCCGTGCAATTCGGTGCGCAGTGTCGATTCGATCAGCAGCGCCAGCGTCGCAACGAGGCAAAGACCGAGATAGGTCGCGAAAGAATTCCGGTTTATGAACGGGCCGGTAAGATCGTCCCCGTAATAGATTTTCGGAAACCACAAGACGGTCTGGTTGCCCGACCAATAGACGATCAATCCATATACCGCATAAAAGCACCCGGTCAGCGAGACGAGCTCAAGCGCGATCCTGGAGCGTTCGGCCCGGCCGGTAAGCCAAGCTAGGTAAAAAACGCCGGCATAGGACATCAAGCGCAGCAAATAGGCGAACCCCGCCGAACGATCGAGGGCAATCCCGCCTTCGACGCTTTGATGCAGCGTGGCAGCAGCCTGCTCCCAGACCGGATTTTGCAGCGCGGCCGGTATCCAGGGGCTAAGCTGGATGAGCGCGAAGCCCACGACCAGGGAGAACAACGCCGCCGGCCAACGCAGAGTCGATATCTCGTCGGCAAGAAATCGTTCTGGCAGTAACAAGCTGCACGCCAGCAGCAAACCGGTGGCGATTCCTAGAATGCTCCAGGGAAGCGGCCTATCCGTACCAAAGGGAAGTGGAACCAGTGAGACAATCAGACAAAGCGAGATAAAAATGGAGTGCAAAACAACCGGCCCGCGGAGCGGAGATTCCACTTTCTTTCCGGTCGCATGTTGTTCCGGTGGTATGGTTGACATTGGAATGCCTGTTTATCGTCCCAGAATGAATAGAACATGCAGATTTTAGCGCAATTAAACGACCAACTGAGTGAATTAATTGAATGCCGAGGATGAGATGAGTATAAAAATTCAGTTAAGTCGTTAATTCTACGCAGGAACTTTCGTATCTATTAACGACCGACCAAATGGCCGCGCCCCGTGCCGGCGCCTCAAGCTATAGATCAAACAACGTGAAGCGGAATGCGATTGAGCGACAATTCCCGTCCGAAACACCCGCAGGATGTCAATCGAATCCTGATTTACCGGCTGGGAAGTATCGGAGACATGGTCGTCTCCTTGCCATGCTTTCACCTTGTCCGCCGGTGCTATCCGGATGCCGAAATTACGCTGCTGACGAACCAGCCGGTGGAAAGCCGCGCGGCGCCGGCGGCGAGTATTCTCGATGGCAGCGGGTTGGTCGACAAATATCTGGCCTATCCGGTTCAAACCCGGAGCGTAAAGGTTCTTGCTGGTCTCGTGCGATCGATCCGGTCGCTAAATCCGGATCTGCTGATCTATCTCATACCGCGTTCGAGTTTATTCCAGGTGGTGCGCGACTATGTATTTTTCCACCTAGCGGGGGTTCGCAGCGCCGTGGGGTATCCGTTCCGGGGCGGCTTGCGGCGATTGCGTCCTCCGGCATCGGAGAACGGGTATTGGGAGCCGGAATCCGGTCGTCTCGCCCGCTGCATCGTGGCACTCGGCGACGCCGAAACCGGGCAAACGCAAAGTTGGGACTTGAATCTGTCGGCTGCGGAAATTGCAGATGCCGACCGCTTGCTTGAACGTCCCTTAAACGGCGACGGCACCCGCATGGACTTGATAGGGCTGAGCGTGGGGACCAAGCAAGCTAGGAAGGATTGGGGCGACGGCAATTGGCGCAGGGTTCTGGCCGACATCATGAGGAAGGATATGGGTCTTGTGTTGTTGGGCTCAGGCGAGGAACGCAGCCGCTGCGATGCAATCTCAAGCGACTGGCCGGGAGCCGTGTTCAACCTTTGTGGCAGCGCTACGCCGCGCGTCAGCGCCGCCGTGATGAAACAGCTTCAATTTCTACTCTGTATCGATAGCGGACCCATGCATCTCGCCTCGGCGGCCGGCGCGCGTTGCGTCGCGGTGTTTACGCAGCACGATCTACTGGGTAAGTGGTTTCCATTTGGGTCAGGGCACCGGATATTGTATCCGGGAGAGCGCGGGGGAAATGCCGAATTGATCGAACCGGAGACCGTGATCAAGGCTGCGCAAGAATTTCTTTCCGCCCCCCGCGTCATTGTGAAAGAACTGAGTCCATGAGCGATAAGATCGGAATACTATTGGACCGGCACATATTTCTTTCCATTCGGTCATCTTTCTGTTCATGACGGTCATCCTCATTCATCCAACCGGAAGTCAATTCATCCGCGCCGTGCTCCGCGCCTTGGCGGGAAAGGATATGCTGAAAACTTATTTCACGACCATTAATCTGACCGGCGGCTCACGATATTTCGGTTTCCTGCCGTCCCGGATAAGACAAGAACTCGAACGGCGCGTTTATCCCTCGACCGGCGGGCGGATCGTCAGTTTTCCGGCGCGCGAAATCGCCCGGCAATTGGCGCTGCGTTTTGGAATCAAATCCCTCACGCGGCATGAAACCGGCTGGGCTTGCCTCGACCGGGTCAGCGAAAGCCTGGATCGGCATGTCGCTCGCGTTATTCGCGCCGGCATCGAAGGAAGCGCGGCGGTCTACGCCTATGAGGATTGCGCCTTGAACGCCTTCCATGCCGCTTCCGAAAAGGGGTTGAAAAGATTCTATGAACTCCCGATCGGTTATTGGCGCGCCGGTATGAAAATCTTCGAGGAAGAACGGGCGTTGCAGCCCGAATGGGCGATGACGATTGGCGGCCTGCGCGACAGCGACGAGAAACACCGCCGCAAGGATGAAGAACTCCGGGCGGCGGATCATATTGTCGTGCCAAGCGAATTCGTCAGGGAAACCTTGAGCCTGCATCCATCCTTTGCCGCGTCCGTGGACGTGCTGCCCTATGGCGCGCCGCCCGTCGATCCCGCTGCTTTGTCCGGGCGCCGCCCCGGTTCCAAGCTGAGGGTTCTGTACGTGGGCCAACTCAGCCAAAGAAAGGGCCTGTCCTATCTGTTCAAGGCCATGGAACGCCTCAAGGGACGCGCGGAATTGACCCTCATTGGCTCGAGGCCAGACGTGGCCTGCGCGGCCTTGACCGAGGCATTGGCGCGTCATGCCTGGCTGGGCGCCATGCCGCATGCGCGCTTGATGCGGGTCATGGAACAGCACGATGTCCTCGTGCTGCCGTCGCTGTTCGAAGGGTTTAGCCTGGTGCTCCTTGAGGCGATGTCCCGGGGCTTACCCGTCATCACCACCCCCAATAGCGGCGCCATACCCACGATCCGGGACGGTAAGGAGGGATTTATCGTACCGATCCGCAGCGCCGACGTGATCGCCGAACGACTTAACCTCTTGGCGGATGATCGCTCTCTTTTATGGACCATGAGTTCCGCGGCGCTTGAGAGCGCGACAAGACAATCATGGTTCAATTATGGGGAATCCTACGCCGCCATGATCCAAAACCGGCTGGGAATTCATCGTTAACGGAAAGGATCGATTGAAATCAAGAGGAACGAATATAATTCAATGACGTTGAGCGGTGTGTTACTCTACGAATTCAAGACAACCGATTAAGATTCCCGCCAGATGTTCAATTCTCAGGTGCCGCTGGAATGGGCCGGGCTGGCGCTATGCGCCGGGAGCATTTGCTTTTTTCTGTCCCTGCGCAATTGGCGGCTTGGCCTCAACCTCCTGGTCGGAATCGTATTTTTTGGTGGAATAGCGGCGGTTCGCGTTTCTTCGGGGGATATCGCTAGCAGCGTGCCCGCGATCATATTCAGGGATTTGTTCGTCGTCTTGCCGCTCTACCTGGGCTTCTTCCTGAGCAAGCCCGGTAGCGTGGCCTTGCAACGTATGCCGATCGATATGGCTCTGGGCTTCCTCATTCTCATGGGGTGGCTGTTCGTTTGCGCATTTAACACCGCCGACATATCGCAGCTCGTGATCGGCCTTAAGGTTTGGCTTTTCTATTTGCCGTTCTTCGTCGTGGGCATGGGGCTGGCCTCGCAACCGGCCGCGATGCAAGGATTTTTCCGGACGATTCTCATTCTCGGGATGATCACTTGCGTCATTGGATTGCTCCAGTACGGACTGATCCAGGTCATGGGCTATCAGCCCGCTTTGGCGATTTTCTTCGGCAATTCCGGTGCCGCGGGAATCACGCTTGGCGGTGGAGATGTGGTAGGCACCATCGAGGGCATTTATCGAATTCCCGGCACCTTTTCATTCGTTACGCAATACACGCAATTCATTTATCTCTATCTGACCGTCGCGGTGATAGAAGCCAATTGGGATAGTGATTTCCGATACCGGAAAATCGGTCAAGGCGCCATGTTCCTGGCCTTGCTCGCGGGCATATTGTCGGGCACCAAGGCTGCGCCCCTGGTTTATCCGGCCTTCGTTGCCATTTACGGGCTCTTTGGGCTGGTCAACGCGTCGATTATCGCCATGATGCCCATCGCCGCGATTGTGGGAATCATAGTCATCAGTTTTTATCAATTGGATCTCTTGAGTTTTTTTAGCTTGAGCTCCGATTATGCCACCGGTGTCGTGCAGGATTTTTCCGGCGGTCAACAGATGAGCGATGCGCTCAGTAACGGCTTCTTCGGGGCGGGCATTGGTTCATCGACCGGTGGAGCGCGGTATGTCGTTTCAGGTGCGGAAAATTTAACCAGTCCGCTGGGTTTTGAATCCTTTTTTGGAAAAATCGCTGCCGAGCTCGGCTCCGCTGGACTGTTCATATTCACCATTTTTCTGATAACCATAGCCATTAAGGTGCTCGCGGCTTCGCTGCGGAACCGGTCGCGCCCCGCCAATTCGATCGTGGCGCCGTTCGCAGCCTACATATTTTACAACTTGATATCGTCGATCAAGGGATCGGTGATCGACATTGATCCCGCCAATATATTTTTCTGGCTAGGTTTGGGAATCATCGTTCAACTCGATAATTTGAAAGTTAACCATTCAGCGACGCGAATTGCTTTGCGCAAGAACGATCGATCGAGCGTTCGCGACGCTCGAAGCTAAGTTTGCGGTGTCAGTGAAAGCACCCTTAAGTGATATCACGAATCTGATGGATGTTCCAATCGAGTCGGAACGGACGTGCTCAAATCAACACGTTCGATCCGGAAGAAATATTATTAGCTGGGTTTCGATATCCGGCGCTGCATGGAATCCATATCGTCGATATACATCGTGACGACCCGGGACAGTGTATCGGCAAAACGATTGCGAATCGCGGACACGCCGGTCAGGCGCGATTCGAAATCCGCGCCTCGGGCCCAAATAATCAATTTTCTGAATTCCTCATGCAGCCATTTCGTCTCCCCGCTGGGGTCGCCCCAATTGCATATTACGGGCAATCCGTGTTCCACCATGGCTGCGACGGTGCCGCTCTTGCCGAGGAACTCAAAGGGGTAGGAGGTGAGTCCGAAATCGACGCCGTTGAAGAACTCCGAGATTTCGACCTCCGTCCGGCTGCCCAATGCAATGAAGGCGATTTCCCGGAATTGCTCTTTCAGCCGGCGAACAAACGCGGCCGCGCGTTGAGACCGCCCGACAAATATCACCAGCGGCCGTTTGCCGTGTTTCTTGGACAAGATGGCGATCTTCTCGATGACTTCTGCGGCGGGCCAGATTTCAAAGACCTCGCCGAATAATCCGAACAGCCAATGATCCCGCCGCTCGGACAGGATATCGATGCCGCACTCGCGGAATATCGTCTCGGCCAGCCACGGCGCGGATCGGGACGTGACCGGAATATGTCCGAATAACGGAAGGATTCGTGCCGCGATCTTATTCTTGGCCAATATCCCCCGGTAATAGCCGTTGGTCGTGAAAATCACCGCGGGCCGTATCCGGCGCACCAGTTCCAGCACGACCAGCCGCTGAACGGCTCCAACTATCGAATACTTGATCGAGCGGAATGAACCGAAACCGAGCCAAAGTTCGTGCAACATGAGGGTGCTGCGATACGGCGCCAGCAAGGCGGGCAGCCAAAACCATTCGCGCCAGGCAAGGCCCTTCTCATGGAAGCCATAGCAAACGAATTGCAGGCTAACGATATCTGGTCGCCATTGGGAGAGAAAGCGCGCGGCGATCTTGAGACGCTGGAACACCGGAATGGCATGCGGCAGCCGGACGAGCGGAATCGAAATCCCATTTGAAGCAATCGACGTTTCGACGACAGAATCGACTTTCCTGTCGTTGAGCGACATAAGAAAGCATTCCCGCCCGAGCCGAACGAATTCTCCGGCCAGGAGGCGGCAATGGTCGCCGACGCCATCCTCGATTTCTTGAAGCCCCCCGCAAAGCAAGACAATCGAGCGGAAACCGGTCATGCCGCAAGCCCATGGCATAAATTCATGAAATGAGCGTTCACCATGGGGAGCGGCCGGCCCTTTTCGCAGGAATTCTGGAATGCTTCCATGCGGAAATCATGGCAATTTGTCCGTGGCCACTCGCTTTCGCACGGGTCGCGCCGGGGTGCCGTAACAAATCATTCCGCCCGGCAGGTCGGCAAAAACGGCGCTGCGCGCGCCGACCACCGTTCCCCGGCCGATGGATACGCCGGGCGCCACGAACACGCCGGTCGCGATCCAGCATTCCGCTCCGATGAAAACCGGCGAGCCGAAGATGTCGAAGCTCGGAGTGGATGGATCGTGCGCTCCCGCGCAAATATACGCGTTCTGCGATACCACCGCATTCGTGCCGATGTCGATATTCGCCAGGGAATAAAGCACGACCTGATCGCCGATCCAGCTATGGTCGCCGATCGAGATCTTCCACGGATAGGTGAAACTGGCGGAGGGCCTGATCTTCACCGACCTCCCGATTTCGGCCCCGAACAGGCGCAAAAGGAAATTGCGCCATCCGTAAAAGACCTGGGGCGAGGCGTGGAACAGCGTCGCTTGAACCAGCCACCATAACTGCACGGTGAACGCGCTTCTGCCCCGAAAGCCCTCGGGCAGCCTGAAACGCGATAAATCCTGATAACCGACGGAGGTTTCGGCAAGGCCGCGTTTATTCGCCTCGTGCGACATGAAAAAATATTACTATAATTCAGCCCTAAACTCCTCAATCATGTTCGGCTGGCATGCTATCCCGAGGCCGCAACATGATTTATCTTCGGTCCTATCCGCCTATTTGGCTTTCCGCCGCCGAATCTATTTCCCGCATTTCGTGACATTCGCCGCCATGCTCGAACGGATCACTCCCCTGATATTGACCTATAATGAAGAGGCCAATATCGGGCGCTGCCTCGAGAAATTGGGGTGGGCCAGGGAGATCGTCGTCGTCGACAGTTTCAGCGCCGATCGCACGCTCGAGATCGTCCGGCGTTTCGGCAATGCGCGTTTGGTCCAGAGAAAATTCATGGGCTTTTCAGACCAATGGAATTTTTCCGTCGCCGAGACCGGCATCCGGACCGATTGGATTCTGGGGCTCGACGCGGATTTCATCTTGTCCGGGGAATGCGTCGCCGAACTCGAATCTCTCGTTCCGCCGCGGGAAACCGCCGCCTACAAAACGGAATTCCGTTTCTGCATTTTCGGCAAGCCCCTGCCGCAATCCATTTTGCCGGGGCGCGTCGTGCTGTTCCGCCGTGGCAAGGTGCGTTTCGAGCAGGACGGCCACGCGCACAAGGCGGTGCCCGCGGGAGAAATCGCCGCGTTGCGGAAATCGATCGATCTCGACGACCGCAAACCCGTGTCCCGATGGATGGTCTCCCAGGACAAATACGCCCAACAGGAACGGGACAAGCTTCTGGTCGCCGACGAGGCATTGGGACTGCCGGATCGGTTGAGGTGGCGACTGATCCCCGCGCCTCTGCTTGTCCTGGTCTACTGCTTGGTGTTCAAAAGACTCGCCTTCGCTGGCTTGCCCGGCTGGTTCTATACCTATCAGCGGGTTTTGGCCGAAATCATGCTGTCGCTTTATTTGATGGAAGCGCGTCTCTCGTCTTCGGATGAAAGATGATCATCCATGGTTTTTCGGAAAGTTGACCCGGCATCGCGCCGTCACGGAGGATTTCCGGCCTCCGTCTGAAAAGTCCAATGTCCCCATAGTTCCGGCCGCAGCTCGGCCTCGCTGGGTATGTCGGAGACCAGCGCGGTTGCCTTGTTGCTCCAATAGACGCGCTGGAGCGTTTGATCCCCGTCGCCGCGCAAAATCCCCAGATCCGCCCGGATCTTCATGCCGTCCCGCGGCGACAGGCCGAGCAGGGCCAGAGGCACGGATATCTCGTAATTGCCCGAGGATTCGGAAAAACCGATCGATCCACTCACATCCTCGACGTCGTCCAGGGTGACGGTCCGCCACGGCGAACTGAAGGGTGTTTGCCGTGACGCGCCGGGGACGACCGCCCGGTAAAGCATGGCGGAAATCTTGCCCTTGTTCTTGAAAACGATCAGACGAAGATCTCCGGGAAGCGGCTGAACCCGGCCGTCATTCGCGGCCGGGTCGGCCCCGATCAAAATATCCAGTCCGCCGCCGGTCGCGAAAGGCGCGATGGGTATGGTGTCGGCATTGTCCAACAACCCGTCGTCTCCGGTTCGGAAGGCGGCATAAAGCTTGTCTCCGGAAACCGTGACGGCGGCCGAAACATCGTAAGGCACGTTCTTGGGCGATCCGGCGAAGTGGGCCCTGGCGCCATTCGTATCGATCGTGGCCCACGCGGCGTCTTGCCAATCGTGGAGCCCGGCATCCATGGATGGAGGAGTCTTGCGCATGGTAACCGTTAGGCTCTTCGATGCGGCGCCGATTGCAAGATCGTCCCCGGCCACGCGCGAAAAATCGACGGCGCGTTGCAAATCGTCTGGGGTCACTGTGAAAGCGGCCGGCTTGATCCGGGCGATGCCGCCGAGTCCGTCGACCCTGACCAGGTTCGAGAATATCCCCGCTTGGAGATAGATCTCCCCATCGGGCGTTTGCGTCATGGTGGGCCAAAAATCCTCTTCATAAAGACTGACGTCGTTCATCGGCATGCCACGCTGGGCGACCGGCATGTCCCACGGCCGCCCTTGCCTTATGTCCTGAAAAAGCTGCGCGACGAAGAGCCCGTCATAGGTAAACAGGTAGATCTCGCCCATGTTGCCGTTGATCGCGAAAATCGAACCGCCATCGCCGGTTTTCGGCGTCACGAAACCGCCCAGGAGCCGGGTGGTGCCGATCAATTCTCCCGGCCGGTCCGCAACCGGCGCGGTATGAGACGGGTGGAGCCCGGGCCACGGGCTCGGATAGGACCACATCGGCTCGCCGCGAAAAACCCCGCCGAGCGATTCGGGCGCGAAGGGTTTCGGCGCAATGGTCAATATCGTCCAGCCTTCGCGTGAAACCAGGGCCTGGCCGCCGCCCGAGGTGGTAATCGGCCGGGCTCCGGCGGCGATGGTTTCCCCGGCGTTCATGCGATAGACGGGAACTGCGTCTTTCGTGAAGGCTTGAGGCCGATAGCGGATCGCCCGGCCGTTGACATAAGCGACCACGATGGAAAGATCCGGCATGACGGTGAAACCCATCGCGGCGGCGGGCGACAATTGCAGCTCGTCCGGCTGCACCAGGCCGTCGCCGTTGCGATCCCACCAGACGAACATGATTTTCCGGCGCCAATCCGGCTTGGTCGTGTCGATCGTGCTTCCCGGCGGCAGACGCTTTTCGATGTCGTCGATGTTCAGCCAGGGCCACGCGCTCAAACGTCCGGCGGCAGCGACGGGCACGGCCTTGTCCGCGCGCATGATCCAGATCGTCGCGGCATCAGCACCGGAGGTTGGGCTGGAATTGAAGGCGTTGGTCAGATAGAGGTGGCCCTGTCGGCGAATCGGGGTCTCGGGCATGGTCTCGGTATCGGAAGCATCGCCGACATAGGGACGCATGATGCAGGCCGTGCCTACCCGGCAAAAAACTTCGATCGGGCGGCTGGCGGCCTTGTCCCAATCAAGCTTGAATTCCATGCCGGAGTAATAAAATCGGGTTTTGTCCGCCGGATCGAGGGATCCGCCGCCGCCATATTGCGGCGGTCCATAGAGCGCTTTCCATAAACGGCCGTTCTCGGTCCAGACGCTGACGCGCTTGGGTTGAAAGTCATACTCGGCAACCCACAAGCGATGATGATCGTCGATGGTCAAGCCCAGCGGATGATTCATGTGATTGGGGTCGTATGTCCCCGCTTGCGGGGGGCCGCGATGTCCGATGATCCTCGCTTCGCTTCCGTCGGCGTTGAAAACCTTCACTTGGTGGCTCTGGCCCCAATCGGCGACATAGATGTCGCCATTGCCGTCGAGCGCGATGCTTTGCGGGTCTTCCAGACGATCGACGATCAAGGGCGCGCAATGTGCGGGAAATTCGGAGGCCACATCCCCGGCCGCGTTCGCCGGATGGAGATCGACATCGCATCGCAATAATTGCTTTCCCGACAGGACAAGTAGGCTGCCGTCGCGGTCGAATGCCAGTCCGCGCGGATCGGCCAGGGGGAGACTGCCGAGTGGCTTGTTCGCCTTGGTATCGACGAACAGGACATGGTCGGGGACGAGACTGAGCCCGGCGATACCGTCATGAACGGCAAAGCCGCGCAGGACGCCGGTGGCGCCCTTGGCATCCCCGGACTTGATATCCAATGGCGGGGAGATCGCCGGCTGGTTGCCGGAAGCGGTCAGCGCCGTGAGAAAGAGCTGATCCTTGAAATACGTGGCGGCATAGGCATAAGCCCGGGGATCGCGACCGGCGCCCTGATCGCTGGCGAGGAAGGACGCCCCTATCCAATCGCCGCCCAGCCAGCGAATGCCTTTCGTCTTTTTGCCGTTGAGATCGAGCCAGGCCAGCCCATGGCCCGTTTCGAGGGCGTAACTGCCGACGAGGATGGCCGGCTGCTGGGTGGGTGATTTCGCGGCGGGCATGAAAAGGACGCTGGAGGGCGGGTTATGATCCGCCAGCCAGCCGCCGCTGCCGTCCTTCGTCTCCCAAGGCGGCGTGCCGGAATTATAGACCGACATTTCATAGCGAAGGCCGATGTCGCCTCGAACCAAACCGCGCGCCCGATAGGTTCCGGCGGAAACCAATTCCGCGGGAATATGATAGAAGCCGTGCTCCGCGGCGTCATTATCGCGCAGCAGATCGTCCGTGCCGTCCCACCAAACGACATGATGGCCGGCCGGATAGAATTCGCCGGCGAGAAGATTGCGGACGCGGTGCCCCGCCGAATCCTCGATGACCAAGGTCACATAACCGGCTTTTGTTGTATAGAAAGGCACCGTGATCGGCGCGTGTGGCGCGGAATCGGATGCCGGAATTGCTCCATTCTCCGCCTGATTGGCTGCTTGGGACGGCCAAGCCAGGGCCATGGCCATGCCGCATGCCACGAAAATCAGGCTATATCTCAACGATTCCGAGTTCATCGCGCTCTTTCGACATCGCGGCCCGACTATAGACCATGGGTCTGCGTAATTCCGATGGCATATGACTCGGCTCGCGAAAGCAAAATCGACGTGTGACGCGCAAAGGGATAAAATTGGCCGCGATAGCCTCTCGAGCCCATCATTGCATGAACGTTTCCCGATTCGCCGCGCAAGAGGAAGGTTGATGAACTAGCATGATTTCATCGTGGCTACAGCTTTACAAATTTTTTTGGCCCGGGTTCGTGGCCGGGATTTATGTTTTCGGCGCGTTCGGCTGGGCCTATTTCCGAAGCAGCCACGCTTCCCGGTTTCCAAACGATTTGGTCACAAAATATGCCCGCTTCTTCTGGATCGCTTCGGGATCGATATTCGTCATTTGGCTCTCGGCGGAGGCGATATATTATCTTTTCTGGCCGGGCTACGTTAATCACATCGAATCGACGATCGTGTCGGTTGCGTGGCTGGCGGATAACGGCATGCCGCCCTACGAGCGGCCGGACAGTGAATTCCCCTACAGCCTTCCCTACGGGCCGTTGCTTTTCATTGTCGAGGGCTGGCTCCTCAAATTGTTCGGCCCCTCTCTTGTGGCGTCAAAACTCGGAGGTGCGCTCGGACTGCCTCTCGGCCTTGCTTTGCTGTGGATTGCGGTACGCCGCGCGGGCGGGGAAAACCGGCAGGCGATCGTCTCAATGGGACTCGTCTCGCTGGGATATCTGTTGTTCGGCACGGCTCCTTATGAAACTCACGCCAACGGTTTCATTTTAACGCTTACGTCCGCATCGCTCGCCCTCGCCACCGCGCCCGCTTCCATCCTCGCCGCGGCTTTATTGGGTTTGACCGCGGGTTGTCTGATAAATCTGAAATTGCACGCGGCGCTCTATGCGCTTCCCGCTCTGGGTTATTATCTGGGGCGCGCCGCGCGGCCGAAACGGGATATTTTCATATTGGCCGGTTTTGCGTTGGGCGCGGTTTCGGCGCCGTTCTTGCTCGGCGGCGTTTCTCTTTCCCAGTACATCGCGGTTCTTCGGATCACCGCCATGCACGGGCTGAGCGTCGATGAATTGGTGCCGAATGTGTTGTTCGGCGCCGCGCTGATCGCTCCCCTGGTTTGGGTGCTGGTCTCGGGCGGCTTAGGCGGCGGCCGTTCGGCGATTATCTCGATCTACGGATACGTCGTCGGGCTCAGTCTTGTAGTCGTGATCGCGTCTAAACCGGGCGCGGGACCCGTGCATTTGATGCCCGAGTTGCCGAATCTCGCTTTCTTGCTATGCGCGATCGTGTCACGGCGTCCATCCGATCCTTCCGGCCGCCGCTTGCAATATGAATTTTTGATGGGCTGCGCGACGATTTTGGTTTTGCTACCAATTTTATTCAACATCCAGCGCCTCGTTTTTACAAAGATCGGGGATTTTTCGGCAGCGGGCCGACATGTCACGGAATTGAATGTTTTTCTGAATGAATTCGACAAGGATGATGTCGCCATGGGATATGGTGATGACCAACATCAATTGCTGTCAAATCTGCGTCCCCTTCTCACGTTTCGTGGCGCCCCGATGAGGTTTGAGCCATCCGTGATCATGGATCGAATCCTCTCCGGAGAAACGGTGTTCAAGAAAACCGATTACGACGATTTTTCTCGTTGCCGACCGGAGATTTGGATCATCCCGAAAGGCGGGGAGCCGTTTTCGATTTCCAACGGCTATACCCAACAGGACCTATTTCCGGACGAATTTCGTCAGAGTTTTCTTGCGAATTACCGGCCGGTGCGGAGTGGAAATTATTTCGACGCCTGGGAATGCACGAATAAAATCAGATAAATCTAATCGACTTACCAGTTGCTGCTTATTGCCGGAGGTGACTCATGATAATTCTTGAAATTAACTACGGCGTATAAGCGCGGATTGGGTAGCGAAGCCTATTTCGACGTTTGGTGGCGCGGGCAATAAAACGCGCAAGTGGTTCCTTGTTTCATCGCAGGATTGATTGCAAGCCGGAACAGGATGGTGCCCCGCCGCGCCGGACATCATTTCCGGTGGTTGCAGCGGCCAAGCGCCGGCTGAACTCGACCGCGCCGGCCGGGTTGAGATGCAGGGAATCGGCGAACAGGGCCGGGTCGCCAATCCAGTCGCTCGCGTCGCAGAGCCTCCCGCCGCCGGCGGCGATAAGGCCACCGACATAAGCGAGATAACGGCGCCAGACCGGGGAGCCGTAGAATCGGCTGCGATGAGCCTCGGGCATCGGCATGACCACGAAAACACCTTGCGCCCCGCTCTGCTGGATGAGTCCGAGCAAATCGACGACCGGACGGCTCAACGGCGCCTGGTCGCGCAAATCCTTCTCGAGCAAGGCCTCGAATTCCGGCACCGAATTGGCTTCCAGCGCGCGGAAAGGATCGGGGGGCGGGCCCTCCGCCGCCGGCAAGCCGAAATCATGGAGCCAGCGCCGTAGGAGTTCGATTTTGCCCCAGGCCTGTCCGCGATCGACGTACAGCGCGAACCGGCCGAGCAGTTTGTTCAATATCCACGTTCGCCAATCCATGTCGGTAAGGGCGATCTCCCTGACGGGATCGAGCAGCAAGCCGACATTGCGATTGCCGATCAGATCATTCGCGCCCACTCGCGGCGGAAGCGTCAGCTGCTGATCGTACCAGCCGTAATAAACAATCTTGGGACGCGGAATCCGGTCGAGGGCCGCATGAAGCATCACGTCATGCTCGGCCGGCGTCGTCGCGCCCAAAGCGGCGTTCAGGCCCTTGCAGAATCCGCTCTGCACTCTTAAATCAAACGCATCCGCGTTGAATCCGCTGTCCATCAGGGAATTTCCGATGGCGATGCAAGTCGAATCGCTCGGCGCGTTTTCGATCGATGCGATCTTCAAGCGGGCGGGTTCCCGTCGCGCCAGGTATTCGATGCCCTGGTCTGCTCCGGTGAGAACCGCCAGGGCGAGCAGTGAAATGATGAGGAGCCGAAATTTCGTCATAATCAAAAATCGATATAGATAAATTTCGAGTCTTGGCCGCTGAACATCCAGATGACGATCAGTAATACCCCCCACCACAAGCCCCAGCCAAACCAGCCGAATCGCGCCGGATAAGGCGGCGCGTCGCGGGCGCCGCCCCAATATTCCAGCCATTCGCCCAGTCTCATTATGAACGGTAAAAGCTCGCGCATCATGGGAGCAGCAATCGTCTGAAAAACAGAAGGGCGGTCGGCATGTCCATGCAGAAAAAGGCCCATCCCAGGTTGACCAGGCCGAATGTCACGGCCCAGGCCATGAAATCGCCCAGCGGTTCCGGGAGTAGCGGTTTCGGAACGAAGAATTGCCAGAGACGCAGACCCGACAGCATGGTTCCGTGCCAAAGGCCCCAGGCGATGAAATTCAAGCCTGCCCCGTGCCAGGCGCCACTGACCAGCATCGTCACCAGGAGATTGAAGACGATATGCGGTAAGGCGACCCGGGAGCCGCCGAGCGGGATGAACACATAATCGCGCAGCCAGAACGAAAGCGAGATGTGCCAATGCGTCCAGAATAGGGCTATGTTTTTTTGCAGATAAGGCCAGTGGAAATTCTCGGGGATTCGAATCCCGAACAAGCGGGCCGAGCCGATGGCGATGTCGGAATAACCCGAAAAATCGAAATAAATCTTCATCCCGTAGGCGAAAACCCACAACAGCAAAATCCCGCGCGGGACGGACATGATGCCCTCGGCGGTCAGGTTGCCGGTCATCGCAGTCAGCAGATCAGCGATCGCGAATTTTTTCACCAGTCCGGTCAGAATGCGGGTGATGCCGATGCGCCAGTCCTCGGCCAACGGCGAGGCCGGAGCGCGTAGTTTCGGCAGGAAATCCCCGAAACGCTTGATCGGACCGGCGACCAAGGTGGGGAAAAACATGATGAAGGAGAGATATTCCGCCAATGTCCCGCGTTCGACCCGGCCGCGCCACCGTTCGGCCGCGTAATGAATGAACTCGAAAGTGAAAAACGAGATTCCGAGCGGCAGGAACGCGCCGTCCCAATGGAGGCTACTTTTCATCCCGGGCAGAAAAAGACCGGTGATAAAATTCCAGTATTTAAAAATGAACAGGAATATGACGGCCTGAAAAATTCCCAAAACGCAGAATATCGATCGTTTGCGGTAGAGTCGGCTGAAGAGCGACTCCCACAGGAAAATCAGGACGCAAAACGCGCCCGGCACGCCTCCGATCTCATAAACGGAAAAGTAGACGAAAAAAGCGATGCCGGAGACGATGATCACGTACGGGCGGAGATGGCTCGCCACAAGCCGATACAAAATCGCGGAGGGCAACAAAAATAAGCAATAATAGAATAGCGATGTAAAAATCAAACCGGCATTCCCCTAAAGAAACCGGGATCGACGCAGATGCTAGCATTCAACCGGGATATACAGTAGCTAAAAGGCAACCGTCGCGTCGAGCGGCGGCGCCCTGATTTATTTTTGCGTTTTCAGCGTGGAGATCGAGTTGCGGCATCCGGCTTTCGATCCGTCATGGCCGGCCGAGTGGATCGGCGCATACCGTTTCGACAGCTTCGAGATGTGGGGCGACCGCTCGAAGCTGGGTTACACCTACGCATACCGCGAGCGCTATGCCCGCGTCCTGCAAGCGGTGCGCAAGGCCATGCCGCCGCCCGCGCGGTTACTCGATTTCGCGGCCGCCCAGGGCAATTTCTCGATCGGCTTTGCGGCGGCGGGATATGACGTGGTGTGGAACGATATCCGTTCGGATCTTGTTGAATACGTTAAGTTAAAGGATGACACCGGGCGCATTTCTTACCGTCCGGGCAATTTATTTGAATTCGCCTCTCTCGAACCATTCGATATCGTGTTTGCCGGCGAAGCGATCGAGCATGTCGCGCATCCCGATGAGTTTTTGCGCAAACTCGCGAGCGTCGTGCGGCCGGGTGGCGCCATCGTCATTACGACGCCGAACGGCCTCTATTTCCGAAATAATTTGCCCCGGTTTTCCGACTGTCCGGATCCGTCAGTGTTCGAATCAGTCCAATTCAAGCCCGATTCGGACGGCCATATCTTCCTGCTGTATCCGGATGAAATCCGCGATCTTGCCGAAAAGGCCGGTCTCGAGGTCGAACGGCTGGACCTGTTCGCCAATCCGTTGACCGCGGGCCATGTAAAACTGGGCCATTTGCTGCCCTGGCTGCCGGAGGTTTTGGTGCGGCGGCTGGAAGGATTCTCCTCGCATGCAGGGATTTTAGATCGCCTGAAGACCGGGATGCTGGCCGTGCTCCGCCGGGCTCGCCGGTAGATAGGGGTAAGCGGGTCAACCGGTGGAAGCCGCTGCCCATATGATAACAAGAGCATCGCGTCGGCGGTGACCGCGGCGCCGTTCCGCGCGCGAAATGCCGAAAGCCGCTCAAGGCAATATCTATTTGCGTTCGAGGCCGCCGGTGCCGCTCTCCTCGATCGGCGAGACTTGGGATAGTGCAAAACAGGCAAGACACCAAACCAGGAAGATCGCGAAAAAAGACCAATAGGTCACTACAGCGTCCGCCACGATATTTCCCAATCTCATGCCGCCCGGGAACATGAAGAGCAAAGCCAGGATCAGAGTAGCGCTCAGGGAATTCTGCCACCGCATGATGATGTTCTCGGCCAGCACCAGTAGGGGCACGATCAATACCGGAAGATCGTAATCCTTCAATCGGGGAAGGCATAGCAGCGTCGATACGACAAGGAGCGCCCGGACGCCGGAATCCGATCTGGACGATCCTTGGGCACGAATGGAAATCTTCCAGCTCGCCATAATCACGATGAAGGCAAACACGGCGTAGCACCCATAACCGATCGCGTTGGGCAGATCGATTCCGGTGGCCTTTTGAAAATGGCCCAGCAAATCCATCACTACGCCCGCGAAGCCGTCGCCGTAATTCCCCGATCCGGGCGAATAGATCGTTTGGGCAACGGTCAGAAAACGGCCGAAATCTATCGGATCCGCGGCCCGGAGGGCAAGATATTCGCCGCCGAAAATTCCCGCCGAGACGGCAATTCCGCGCCAGTTCCGTCGCCAATCGAGCAGACAGGGCAGAATCAGGAAGGTGATGAAAAAGGGCTTGAACTGGCTGGCGACGAGAACCGCCAGGTAAAACGGCGCGGTCCGGCCGCGCATCCATGCGAGCAATCCGAGCGCGATCACCCCGTGAAGGATCACGGCGATGTTTCCCGAGGCGAACGCCGATATCGACGCGGCACTTAGACCGAGCGCGAAGGCGCCCAAATATAGAAGCCGGCACGGGCGTATCCGGCATAGGGCGCCGTAACCGATATAAATGGCGATCAAAGCCAGGATCGTGACCATCGCATCGGCGACAGCGGCAAAATCGTATGGAACGTAGGAGAGCGGTTTCAGTATCCAAAGGGCGTTGGGTGGATAAATGAATGGGAAAATGACGCCGGGATCGACGGATTGCAGCGCCGCCAGATCATAGGGGTTCAACCCCTGGCCCTGGGCCTTGACGGCCGTGTAGATCGTGCGGAAATCCCAGAAGACGTCCCCCATTTTGTGGAAATAGAAAACGAGATCGGCGAGCAGAAGAGACGCGATCGGTCCGATCATTATGTAAAACGGATACCGACGATCGGGTCTGATCAGCATTTCAATTGCGGCCCGCTGAAAAATGGAATTCGCAAGCACAGATATCGCGAATTCGACAACGCAATATAATCATATCCGTGGAATATATTACATAACGTCGATTTTGGCCGCCCCAGAGGAGCCCCCGGGCGATCAGCGCAGGCGTATGATCAGGCGCAGGGTGCCGCCGATATTGACGATGATCTGAACTAGATTGAAAATTATCGTGACGAGCAGGACTTCTATGATGGTCGACGCGCCGATCACGTAGAGCAGCAGGCCCTGGAAGCCGAGTGAGGTGGAGATGTAGATCCAGGGCGGCGGTATCCATCCGCGCGTTGTATTGAGCAAATACGTCGTGCTGTTGATCGTGGAGATCATGCCCGCGACGGTCGCAAAAAGCAGCGCCACGGGTAATTGCTCGTATTGCGGGCCCAGGAACCAGAGTATTGGCCCAGGGAAAATCCAGGTGATCAGAATCGGGATCAAGGAGATTGCCACCATGGAGGCGAGAATCTGCAGATAGATGATCGGCAGCCGCGCGGGATCGCGGCACCTGGCATAGGCCGGTATCAGCACATTCTCAGCCGCCGCCAGCAAGGCAACGTAAATGATGCTGATCCGGCTCAGCGCGCCCAAATCCGCCACCCGGTCGGGTGTACCAAATACGCTCAAGAGCCAAATGCCGATCTGCGATTGCAGCACATAATACAGGGAGTTCGGAATTTGCCGTTTGATGATCGCCATCAACTTATTCGACACGTCGGGATCGGCGGGAAGGTCGATCTCGACCTGGCGTCGCGTCCATGAGTACGAGACAAGGAATTGCAGGAGATAACCGGCCAGAACCACGCACATGGCCGATACGGCGTTGAGACCCAGGAAGGCGAGCACCGTCGCGAGAAACAGGCGGAAACCCGCCGCGGCGAGCGTGATGGTTTGCAGCAGCCTCACGTGGCCCATCAACCGAGGGGCCACCGCGTAGATTCCGTTCGCCAGGGAAAGGGTCGCGCCCAAAAGAACCACGGGCGTCAGATAGATGATCTCGGCGATGCCGGATCCGTTAATCCACAAAAGCCAGACGAGCACGATCAATACCGGCAAGGCAAAGACGTTTCTGATAAAGGCGCGAATCCCCAGCCCCGCGCGTATCGCCTGTCCGAGCTTGTGCTTGTCTTCCCATATCTGTCCGCCGATGCCGACCAGGGCGTTGCCGATGCTCCCATCGGCCAGAACGACCAGCGAGGAGAGCACTGAATTGGCGATCGTGTAAAAGGCGTAATCCTGCTTGGTGAGATTGCGCACGATGATGATCCCGGTGATTGCCCCGATGACCTGCGCGGCGGTTTGAGCTGATGTGAATGTGAAGAAGGGACGAAACCATCGTTTCGCGGGATCGAGGACCAGACGGTCGAATGCCTGCAGCATATTGATGTCCTACCGCCCGCGAGGC
>Ga0181537_10001100_pt1 | contig 25187 bp, 25 predicted proteins | sample PEATcosm2014_Bin_39_FD_119765 | JGI IMG/M metagenome (GOLD analysis project Ga0181537, IMG submission 119765) | Peatland microbial communities from MTU Mesocosm Facility, Houghton, MI, USA - PEATcosm2014_Bin23_10_metaG | ecosystem: Environmental > Terrestrial > Soil > Wetlands > Peat | place...
CTTACTTATATGGTTAAAACCTTCGTGATCAGCCGACTAACCGGCCAATCTTGAAGGGGCTCTTTACTAATCGCACAAATCAATTTTCAAAGAACAACAGGTGTCTAAACACCAAAAAATCAGGCTCAAAATCCGACCCGTTTCATTTCCCATTTAGGGGACAAAAAAACCCGAGCGCCGAACATCGCTTTCTACTCGGCATCTCAGATTCGAGTTTTGAGGGCGCGTGATTTTCAAATCCGCACCGCTTGTCAACGGACATTTCTGTCCAGCCGTCCACCCAATTCATCAGGCGAAGGACGGACAATCTATCAAACAATTTATCCCACGCAAGAGATTTTTCAATTTTTTTTGGGCAGGCAAAAGGGCGAAAACGCCCATAAAACCGTTCATTCCAGCCCGCGCTTCGTCAATTCGTCCTCATCCAAACCTAAATAATGACCCAGCTCATGCAAAAAAGTCGTCCGCACTTCATCACGAAAAACCTTTTCGTTCTCTTCAGCAACGTCCCAAATATTTTTCAGGAACAAAATAATCTGCGGCGGCATCGGCACATTTTCCTCGTCAGCAAAATCCGGCCCCGTGAACAAACCTAGCGTGTCCGCCTCGATTCCATCCGCCTGCAAATCCGCATTCGGCTGGCGTTCAAACGTCACCGGCAATTTTTCCACCTGCACACGCAACGGTTCCGGCAACGCCAGCAAAGTTTTTTCAACCTCCAACGACGCAACCGCGCACAACTTTTTCCAATTCATGTCCATGGGAAAACTGTGGCGAGAATTTCTCTCCGTGACAACTATTGCCATCACACCACAAGTTTTCAACTGCGGATTGCGACGCTCGCAGAGCACAGTTACAATTAATTGCATGAGCGCATTTCCCGTCAGTCTAGAAAAAGAAGGCCAGCTAGCACAACGCATGGCCGCGCTTGGCGTGCGCGAGGCGGACATCGAGGAATCTTTTGTCCGCTCCGGCGGACATGGCGGACAGAACGTGAATAAAGTTTCCACGTGCGTGATGTTGATTCATCGTCCGACCGGCGTTCAGGTGAAATGCCAGGAGACGCGCCAGCAGGGACTCAACCGTTTCATCGCGCGCCGGCTGCTGCTCGACAAGATTGAAGCGGTGAAGAATGGTTTTGTCGCCGCGCAACGCGCCGAGATTGAAAAAATCCGCCGGCAAAAAAGAAAGCGCTCCCGCCGCGCAAAAGCACGGATGCTCGCCGACAAATCCCATCACGCCGACAAGAAAGCCGCACGCCGCCGGGTTGAAATATAATCATAAATTACATGCGTGTTGTCTGGGGAATCTGCTAACGTGTCCGTTCATGAACATACTTATCGAAGACGCGGAGAAGCTGGAATATCTCACCAGCGGCAACCTTTGGACAAAAAATGCCGCCGATGGCAAAAACTTCGGAACGACTGGAACCGCCTTTGACGTTGCGAAAAAAAGAACTGATGGGCAAGTTCAACATCGTCGCCTACATCGCCGAATCAAAACAATTCATCAACATGGATCACGGACGCGGCAAGGGCATTACTGAAATCGGAGCGGTTTAAGGAACGTCTGCGGCGCGCGATGGGAATAAAAAAGACGCGTCAAAACTGACGCGCCTGTGTTGTTTCAAAATAAAACCGCCTACGACTTGTTGCAGCACTTGCACATGCCACACGTCATGCATTTCAACCCGCCCAAAATCATGAGGACGGCAATGGTGACCCAGAAGCCTTTATGGCTCAATACGTCCAACGCCCGCAACAACACGGTGATGCCGACCAGCACGACACCCACGCCGGGCATCTTGTGGCAGAAGCAGCCGCATTTTTTGGTTTCACAACACTTTTTTTCTTCAGTTGTTTCCATAACTTATCTCTTTGGTTGATGGTTTGTGTTGTCGGATGTGTCCGGTCAAACTTGATCAAGCGGCTGCAGCGGCTTTCGCGGCTGCAAGATCGCTCTTGCGTTCATTGAGGCTCTTAAAAAATTCGTAGCCTTCGCGGCAGCGGCGAACCAAAATGTCCTTGTCCTCGAGCATCGTCTTGATGATGCGTAAAATCGGTTTCGGCCGCAGATAATAGGTGCGGTAAAAACGGTCCACTTCTTCGAAAATCTTATCCTTGTCCAGGCCGGGATATTCAAGCGTGCTTTGTTGCAGGCCGTCGAGTTCCACAAGGTCGGTCTTGTCCTTCTTCACGAACCATCCGTTTTGCTTGGCCATTTCGTAAAGTTCCGTGCCCGGATACGGCGCAGCGAGCGAAACTTGCAATGAAAACACGTCGAGTTCTTTCGCAAAATTAATTGTGCTCTCAATCGTCTGCCGCGTTTCCACCGGCAATCCCAAAATAAACGTGCCGTGAATTACCACGTCGGCGCGATGGCAATCTTTCGTGAAACGGCGCATCTCGTCCATCGTCACGCCTTTTTTGATGCGCGTGAGAATATCGTCGTTGCCACTTTCGTAGCCAACGAGAAAGAGTCGAAGTCCATTGTCCTTGAAAGATTTTATTGTGTCGTAATCCAGGTTCGCGCGGCTGTTGCAGCTCCAGTGGACACCGAGCGGCGCGAGCTTTTTGGCGATTTCGCGGGCGCGCGGGAGATTCGCCGTGAACGTATCGTCGTCGAAGAAAAATTCGCGCACCTGCGGAAAAATTTTCTTCATGTAGGCCATTTCGTCCGCGACATTTTGCGGCGAGCGGACGCGATATTTGTGTCCGCCGATGGTCTGCGGCCAGAGACAGAACGTGCATTGCGCCGGACAGCCGCGGCCCGTATACATCGAAATGTACGGATGCAGCAGGTAGCCGATGAAATATTTTTCGATCTGCAGATCGCGTTTGTAAACGTCCGCGACCCACGGCAGCGTGTCCATGTCCTGGATCATTTCGCGCTCGGCGTTGTGAATTATTTTTCCGTCGCGATTTTTGTAGGACAAACCGGCGATGCTCGCGAGGTCGCGATCTTCGGCGACTTCCTTGCAGGTAAAATCAAATTCCTTGCGACCGACCCAGTCAATTGCCGACGACGCCTTCAACGTTTCCGTCGGTAACACCATCGTGTGTGCGCCGACGAAACCAATCTTCGTGTCGGGCTTTTGCGCCTTGATTGCTTCGGCGACCTTGCAATCGTTCTTCAGCGACGGCGTGGAGGTGTTAATGATGACATGATCGAAATCCTTCGCAATGGCGAGAGTTTGCTTCATGTCAATGTGATGCGGCGGACAGTCGAGCAGCTTGCTGTCCGGCACGAGCGCGGCCGGCTGTGCCAGCCACGTCGGATACCAATAGCTCGTGACTTCGCGCCGCGCCTGATAACGCGCGCCCGCGCCGCCGTCAAAGCCGTCAAACGACGGAGGTGAAAGGAATAGTGTTTTGCTCATTTGGATTCTAAAAATTTTCGGCGGCGAAAAACTCACATGGTTTTCTTCGCGTCTTTGATTTTCGCCAGCAACTCGTCGCGCTCGGACGTATCTGTCGTGCCGCAGGAACTGCCGACGTGTGCTTCGTGATGAACTTCGTTGGCGAATGCGCCGCGCGCGCCGGCGGCGGGTGAATTGATCGCAGCCTTCGCCTCGGCCAGATGGCCTTTGCCGATGGTCGCGCCGTTGAATGCGCGCTTTGCCAGCTCCGGCGACGCGGGAAACGGTTTCGGTTTCGCGCCAAAGTTGTATTTGAAATTTTTCCAGTTGTCGCCGGATTGGTAATTCGTACCGAGCGCGCCGCTCGGGTCGTAGCCGCAATGCACCATGCAGTGCTCGCAGCGCGGGTCGCGCGCGACGCCATCCACGACGCCGTATTTTTCCCACTGCACTTTCGAGAGCATTTCCTGATAACCGCCGTAATGGCCGTCCGTCATCAGGTAGCACGGAGCTTTCCATCCTTTGACGTTGAATGTCGGAATTGCCCACGCGGTACAGGTCAGCTCGCGTTTGCCCGCGAGAAATTCCTGGTAAACCGGCGTGCGAAAATCGTGAACGCCTTGCCCCAGTCCTGAATCTTCGCGAATTTCGCACGCGTCATGTCGCGCGTGAGGAAAAACTGCTTCGGGTCCTTGCCGAGGCGCGACACCATGTCTTTTTTCGCGGCATCGTAATCGTAGCCGGGCGAAATCGTGTGACCGTCCACTTCGAGCGAGCTCAAATACTTGAACATGTCCTCGATTTCCTGCACATCGGTCTCGCGATAAACCGTCGTGTTCGTGGCAACTTGATAGCCGCAAATCTTCGCCATCTTGATGGCTTCGACGCATTCTTTGAAAACACCTTCGCGCTCGACGATCAAATCGTGAGTGAACTCCAAGCCGTCCACGTGGACGTTCCAATACATCCATTTCGTCGGGCGGATGACGACTTTTTTCTTCGCCGTGTCGTCGGATTTGCGGATGACTTCGGCTTCCTTTTCGGAAATCAATTTGGCTTCGAGCAGCTTTTTCAGCTTCGGCTCGATTTCCGGCGAATAAATCGCGGCGAGATAATCGCGCATTTTTTTGCGCATGAACATGCCGTTCGTGCAGATGTAAAGCACGCGGCCTTGATCGAGCAGTCCGTTGATGAGTTCCTCAATCTTCGGATAAATCAGCGGTTCGCCGCCGCAGATGGAAACCATCGGCGCGTCACATTCCACCGCGGCCTGCAGGCATTGTTCGAGCGGAACCATGTCCTTGAGCGACGTGGAATATTCGCGGATGCGCCCGCAGCCGGTGCAGGTCAAATTACAGGTGTGCAGCGGTTCGAGCTGCAGGACCATCGCAAACTTGGGCGTCTTGCGAAGCTTGTGCTTGATGATATGACCCGCAATTTTTTTTGTCAGCGCAAATGGAAATCTCATAAATTATCTGTTCAAAGCGAACTCTTTCGCCGACACGCCGTCCTTCGGCGGCTCGGTTTTCATGATTCCCGGCAACAAAAACGTCGCCGGCGAAACCGAAGTGCCGGTGTTGATACCGCTGCAACCGGCGCCGGGCAGCAAAACCACCACCAGCATTGCCAGCCGCATCAAACTCCAGTTTAATCTCACTAGCCGATTATAAAACAACCCGACGCAATGGCAACTTCTAATTCCCAGACCAAGCTTAAATTGGCCGCCACAATGCTTTTTTTGGCCGCCGCCGGAATTGCCTTTGCCGACGTGACAACAAATAAAATCTTCGCCGCGCGCGCGGAAAGCGGATTCCACAGCACGCAAACCCGGTTCCAATCGGATGAAAACAATTCCACCAACGCCTGGCAGTTTGCGCGTGCGTGCTTCGACTTTGCCGATTTTGCGACGAATGACACCGGCCGCGCCGCGCTCGCCAAACAGGGCATCGCCGCCTGCCGCCGGATCATCGCGCGTGAGCCAAAAATCGCCGCCGCACATTATTATCTGGCGATGAACCTCGGCCAGCTCGCGCGCACGGAATTGCTCGGCGCATTGAAACTCGTGAAGGAAATGGAACTTGAGTTTAGGACGGCTGCGAGCCTGGACGCGCGCTTTGACCACGCAGGGCCGGAGCGGAATCTTGGATTGCTCCACCGCGAGGCGCCCGGCTGGCCGGCCAGCGTCGGCAGCAAACGCAAGGCGCGGACTTTTCTGGAACAAGCCGTGAAACTTGCACCGGATTATCCTGAAAACCATTTGAATCTCATCGAATCCTACTTGAAATGGAAGGAACCCGACCACGCGAAACTGGAATTGAACGCGCTCGATTCGCTCTGGTCAAAGGCACAGACAAATTTTACCGGTGAAAAGTGGGAGCAAAGCTGGGCCGACTGGTCATCCCGACGCGACGACGCGCGCAAAAAAATCGGCGCGGCTTCCGAATCCGCCAAGCCGTCGAAAAACAGCCGGTGAATTAAACCGAAATTTTCTGTGGCAGCGGCCGGGCAAGTGAACTATTCTGCCGCCTGAAAAATCGGAGTTGAACAAAAGTTTTCAGCCTCATGGCCAAAAAACTCATAGCGGCATTGGCCGACTCGACCGTGTTCTTGCAGGAATGGTTCGCCAATCCGCAGCGAACCGGCTCGGTCACGCCAAGTTCGCCAAAGCTCGCCGCCGCCATGGCGCGCTGGCTGCCGTCCGACCCGGAAAGCTTCGTGCTCGAACTCGGCCCCGGCACCGGTGCCGTCACCGAGGCGCTCATCAAACGCGGCCTGCGCGAGGAAAAGCTCGTCGCCATTGAACGCAACCCGAAAATGGCGCGGCTGCTGCGTGAAAAATTTCCGCGCGCCCAGATCATCACCGGCGACGCCTGGCATCTGGACGATTTGCTGCGCCGGCGGCGCGAACCGATTGAATCCGTCGGTGCGGTCATCTCCAGCCTGCCGCTGTTGAATTTTCCGCCGGAGGAGGCCGAGTCGCTCGCGCAAAAAATCCGCGCCGTTTTGCAGCCGCAGGGCAATTGGGTTCAATATAGCTATCACCTCGGCAAAAAACAGGCGCGCGGCTCATCCGGTTTTCAACTGCACGCCTCCAAAATCGTCTGGCTGAATTTCCCGCCCGCCCGCGTCAGCGTCTTTCAGAAATAATTTTCAGCCCGCATTTCACCGCTTGTTTCTCAATTTAGAATTATTCTAAATCTTGACGCTTCCGCCTTTTGCTCTTAATTTGTTTCCGCAATGAATGCGGTCGAGAAAAAATCAAACGAGAATTTCAGCGAACGGCTGAACACCAGCGGCTTTCGTTTCACGCCGCAGCGCCAGCATGTTTATGACGTGGTCATGCAAAAGCGCGACCATCCGACGGCGGAGGAAATTTTCATCCGCACCAAGAAGGCGATGCCGGAAATTTCCCATGCGACGGTTTATAATTGTTTGGACGCGCTCGTGAAATGCGGTCTCGTCCGTCAGGTACAGCTCGAACGCGGCGCGACGCGCTTCTGCCCGAACATGGAGGAGCATTGCCATTATTTTTGTGATTCGTGCGGCGAGGTTTTTGATGTGGCGTTGCCGACGGATTCGACGGTCATGCCGCGACCGAAAGGTTTCAAAGTGGATCATTATGACATCGCGGTTCACGGCGTCTGCGCGGAGTGCGCGAAGAAAAAATGACGATTCACGATTCAACCATTTAACGATTTAACGAACGCAATGAGCACCGCCACCGAGACAATTGAAGATTTGGTCAAGACGGAATACAAATACGGCTTCGTCACCGACGTTGAGACCGAATCCACGCCGCCGGGTTTGAGCGAGGACACGATCCGCCTGATTTCGCGCAAGAAGAACGAGCCGGAATGGTTGCTTGAATGGCGGCTCAAGGCGTTTCGCCATTGGCTCACGATGCCCGAACCGACGTGGCAGTTCGTGAAATATCCAAAAATTAATTTTCAGGACATCACTTATTTTTCGCAGCCGAAGCCGCCGGCCAACGCGCCGAAAAGTCTGGACGAGGTTGATCCGAAACTTTTGGAGACTTACGAGAAGCTCGGCATTCCGTTGCGCGAACACGCCAAGCTCGCGGGCGTGGCCGTGGACGCGATTTTTGATTCCGTTTCGGTCGGCACGACGTTCCGCAAACAGCTCGCGGAAAAAGGCGTCATTTTTTGTTCGTTCACCGAGGCGGTGCATGATCATCCCGAACTCGTCAAAAAATATCTCGGCTCGGTCGTGCCGCACACGGACAATTATTATGCCGCGCTGAATTCCGCCGTTTTCACCGACGGCTCGTTCTGTTACATCCCGAAAGGCGTGCGCTGCCCGATGGAACTTTCCACTTATTTCCGCATCAACGCCGCGAAGTCCGGCCAGTTCGAACGCACGCTGATCATCGCCGACGAAGGCGCGCACGTCAGCTACCTCGAAGGCTGCACCGCGCCGATGCGCGATGAAAATCAATTGCATGCGGCCGTCGTGGAACTGGTCGCGCTGGACAACGGTGAAATAAAATATTCGACCGTGCAGAACTGGTATCCGGGCGATGAGAACGGCAAGGGCGGCATTTACAATTTCGTGACGAAGCGCGGTTTGTGCAAAGGCAAAAATTCAAAAATCTGCTGGACGCAAGTCGAGACCGGCTCGGCGATCACCTGGAAATATCCGAGCTGCGTTCTGCTCGGCGACAATTCCGTGGGCGAGTTTTATTCCGTCGCCGTGACGAACAACTACCAGCAGGCCGACACCGGCACGAAGATGATCCACATCGGCAAGAACACGAGCAGCACGATCATCTCCAAGGGCATTTCCGCCGGTCACGGACAGAACAGCTATCGCGGCCTCGTCAAAATCCAGAAAAGCGCGACGAACGCGCGCAATTTTTCGCAGTGCGATTCGATGCTCATTGGCGCGAAATGCGGCGCACATACGTTTCCGTATATCGAGGTGAAGAACACGTCGGCGAGCGTCGAGCACGAGGCTTCGACCTCGAAGATCGGCGAGGACCAGATTTTTTATTGCAACGCGCGCGGCATCGCGACGCAGGACGCGGTGAACATGATCGTGAACGGATTTTGCAAAGAAGTGTTCAAGGAATTGCCGATGGAATTCGCCGTCGAAGCGCAGAAACTTCTGGGCGTGAGCTTGGAAGGCAGCGTGGGCTGATTTTTTAGCCACGGATTAAACACAGATGAAACGCATCATTCTTGGTTTTTTGATTGCTGTAATCGCATTTACTGCGCTTGCACTTTCAAATACCACGGCTGTCGTTCAAACCATAATTGCATTGCCAGGTTCAGCAGGTCTTTTATTTGCTTTATGGGAACTGTTGAAATCCAACATCAAACACCAACACAAATTGGAGGAACAAAATGCCGACAATTCATTTATTCTCAGCGCAACTTCGCACATGGCGCAAAAGGCTTTCGATAAACACGTCAGTTTTTGTGAGGAATATCTGACTAAAGTTAATGAGGGACTTGTGACTTTTTTTCAAGAGGGACCGACTACAAAAGCGTTAGAAATATCTTCACAGCTCTATTTCATTAGAAGAAAATATGTGGTTTGGGAGACGACCGAGGTTTCACAGCTTTTGAATAAATTCGAACAGGCTTTACGAAACATAGGCGCGGACAAAATTCTTATTCAGGATTTGCCGGTTGGAAAAGAACGGACGGACGTAATCAAAAAAATGTATGCTACTTTTAAAGACGTTACTGATTTAAAAGCTCTTCCAAGTGACCCAAGCCCAGAAATCGCAATTTCACACATTATTGAAGCACTCCGAAATCATCTTGGCGTTTCTCAACTCACTGCGTTGAGGAAATTTTATATTTCCGAAGCTGTTAAAAGGATAAAATAAATCCGTGTTCAATCCGTGGCTAAAAAAGAATTTAGAAAAATGAGCAAAACGATATTAGAAATCAAAAACCTCTCGGCGGGCGTCGAGGGCAAACAAATCCTCAAGGGCGTCAGCCTCACCATCAATGCGGGCGAAGTCCACGCCGTCATGGGCCCGAACGGCTCCGGCAAAAGCACGCTGGCCGCCGTGCTGGCCGGTCGCGACGGTTACGACGTGACCGGCGGCGAAGTGCTTTATTGCGGCAAGGACCTGCTCGACCTCGATCCCGAGGAACGCGCGCGCGAAGGCCTGTTCCTCGCGTTCCAATATCCCGTCGAGATTCCCGGCGTGAACAGCACTTATTTTTTGAAGGCCGCGCTGAACGAAATCCGCAAATCGAAAGGCCAGACGGAACTGGACGCGATCGAATTTCTGGATCTGGTCAAAGACAAAATCAAACTGCTGGAGCTCAAGGACGATTTGCTCAAGCGTTCGGTCAATGAAGGTTTTTCCGGCGGCGAAAAAAAGCGAAATGAAATTTTCCAGATGGCCGTGCTCGAACCGAAGCTGGCGATTCTGGACGAAACAGATTCCGGCCTCGACATTGACGCGCTGAAAATCGTCTCGAACGGCGTGAATAAATTGAAGACGAAGGAAAACGCGCAACTGGTCATCACGCATTATCAACGGCTGCTGAATTACATCGTGCCGGATTTTGTCCATGTTTTGGTGGATGGCCACATCGTCAAATCCGGCGGCAAGGAACTCGCGCTCGAACTCGAAGCGCGCGGTTACGATTGGATTTTGAAGGACAAAGCCGTTACAGTTTGAAAATGAATTTAAGCGAAGAGCAACGTCAGCGCGTCAGCGCGTGGATTTTGGAAGGTGCGAAACTTTCGGAAATCCAGAACCGCCTGCTGTCAGAATTCAAATTGAAGTTCACTTACATGGAAGTCCGCTTTCTCGTGGACGATTTGAAACTCACGCCGAAAGATCCTGAACCGCCGAAAGTTGTCACTCCGCCCGCCGCAGCTCCACCCAAACTCACCGCCGAAAAAAATCCCGCGCCGGAGGGAACGCTTCCGGCTTCCGGCGTTTCCGTGAGCGTGGATCAGATCGCAAAACCCGGCGCGATTGTCAGCGGCAAGGTCACGTTCAGCGACGGACAGGCTGCCGACTGGATTCTCGACCAGACCGGACGGCTCGGCGTCGTCCCGAAGCAGGCCGGCTACAAACCGTCCGCCGCCGACGTGCAGGATTTCCAACTCGCGCTGCAAGCCGAAATCGCAAAACTGGGTCTCTGATTTCTTGCCGCGACTCCGCGCGCTTGGCACATTGACGGGCGATGCGCGAAAAATTCCGGGTCTGGCTTGAAAGTTTTGAAACTTTCTTCCTCGAGGTCATCTTCGAGGAACGTCGTGATTTCCGCGCGAGGCTCACGCGCGGGTTTCTTTTCGGCAGTTCGAAAATTTTCATGGTCGCCGTAAAGCTGCGACGCTGGCTTTACAACTTCCGCCTCCTGCGCGACAAAACGCTCGGCGTCCAGGTCATTGCGATTGGAAACCTAACCGTCGGCGGCACGGGAAAAACTCCCGTCGTCGAAAAATTCGCACGCGAACTGCGCGACGCCGGTCGCAACGTCGCCATCCTTTCGCGCGGGTATCGTTCCAAGCCGCCACCGTTTCACATCTGGCTGCTGAATAAAATCCTTTTGCGCGGAGACCAGACGCCGCCGCGCGTCGTGTCCGACGGCAAATCATTGTTGCTCGACTCGGAAATGGCCGGCGACGAACCTTACATGCTCGCGTCCAACCTCAAGGACGTCGTCGTGCTCGTGGACAAGGACCGCGTGAAGAGCGGGCGCTATGCGATTGAAAAATTCGGCTGCGACACGCTGCTGCTTGACGACGGTTTCCAGTATTGGGATCTGCGCGGACGACGGCACGACGTGGTCTTGATTGACCGCCAGCAGCCGTTCGGCAATGAGCATCTGCTTCCGCGCGGCACGCTGCGCGAGCCGCCCTCGCACCTTGCGCGCGCGCAAACCATTTTCATCACCAAGAGCGACGGCCAGACCGCCGAACTTCGCGAACGAATCTCAAAATTAAATACCACCGCCGCCGTCATCGAGTGCGTCCACAGCCCGCTTTATTTTGAGGACGTTTTCACCGGCGAACGGCGCGGGCTGGATTTTCTCGCAGGCAAAAAAGTCGCGTCGTTGAGCGGCATCGCGCAGCCGGAAAGCTTTGAAAAAAGCATCGCGAAGCTCGGCGGCGAACTGGTCTATTCCAAGCGCTTCGCCGACCATCATCGTTTCACGCAGCAGGAAGTGCTGAACGTCATCAACCGTAGCAAAAAACGCTCAGCCGAAGTCATCATCACCACGCAGAAGGATGCCGTGCGCTTCCCGAAAATCGACCGGCGAGACCTGCCGATCTTTTTCATGCGCGTCGAAATCAAAATCGTCAGCGGCGCGAACGACTTTCAGGATTGCGTCCGCAAAATCTGTTTTCGCTGAACCAAATGGACGACCTGCTTTACATTTTTGCCCGAGGACTGATCGCCGTGCTGCAATCGCTGCCGCTCACCTGGGTCGCGCGCATCGGCCGCGCGGGCGGCGCGCTGGCCTATCGGCTCGACGCGCGGCACCGGAAAGTTGCGCTTGAAAATCTGACGATGTGTTTCGGCGGCGAAAAATCGCCGGAAGAAATCCGTGCCATCGCAAAGGAGAATCTGATGCGCATCGGCGAAACTTACTGCTGCGCCGTCAAAACCTCCGCGATGACTTTTGAACAATTGCGCCCGCATGTCGAATATGTCGGGCTTGAACACCTGCTGCCGCCGCGCCGCGTCGTCAACGCCGGCGGACATTTCGGCAATTTTGAATTGTATTCGCGGTTCAAAGACCTTGCCCCGATGTATCAATGCGCCGCGACGTATCGCGCGCTGAACAGCCCCGGGCTTAACCGTGCCATGCAAATGCTGCGCGACCGCTCCGGGTGCCTGCTGTTCGAACGCCGCACCGAGGGTGGAAAGTTGCGCGCATTCATGAACCAGCCCGCCTGCATCGTCAGCCTTCAAATTGACCAGCACGGCGGCGACAAAGGCATGCGCCTGCCCTTTCTCGGCCACGATTGCTCGACCAATCCGTCGCCCGCGATTTTTGCGCTGCGCTACGGCTGCGATTTTTACGCCGCCGCCTGCTTTCGCACCGGACTGGCGAAATGGCGGCTCGAACTCGGCGAAAAAATCCCCACGCACGATGAAAACGGCCACCCGCGCACCGTCGAAGACCTTATGCGCGACGTGCTGCGCGCGCAGGAAAACCATGTGCGCCGAGACCCGGCCAATTGGTTCTGGGTTCACAGGCGCTGGAAATCCCAGCCCCGGCAAAGCGTGCCGCCCGCCTCAAAAAATTCGTGATGCCTTCCACGTTAAACACAATTCTTGTCCGGTCTCCGAATTGGATTGGCGATCAAATCATCGCTTATCCCTTTTTCTACCATCTGCGGGCGGCATTCCCGCAGGCGCGGATTGCGGCCATTTGCGTGCCTTGGGTCGAGGCCGTCCAATTCCGTAATCTGGTGGACGAGGTTTTTGTCCTTCCGAAGGCCGGAAAATCTTTTCTGGCCGGGGCAAAAAACATGGAGATGCTGGCGCGCGAACTGCGTTCGCGCGGCCGCTGGGATCTGGGAATTTCCCTGCCGAATTCCTTTTCCTCGGCCTGGCTGCTGTTCCGCGCCGGGGCAAAACGAAGGAGGGGTTATTTCAACGACGGACGCGCCTTGTTGCTGACGGAAGGACTCCGCCTGCGGGACGACGGGACGTCGCACCGCGCACAGATTTTTGCCGACCTTTTGCCGAAAGAAGCGCCTTCCACAAATTCAGCGGCCGAATTCTGGAGCCGCAACGTGCCGCCGTTCGATCCCGCCGCAGCCTGGCCGCAAACCAAAACCATCGAACCGCCCGTCGAACCGTTCTGGATACTGGCACCCGGTTCCATGGCGGAATCGCGGCGCTGGCCGGCCGAAAATTTTGCCGCCACCGCGAGGGAAATCCATTCCCATACCGGATGGAAGGGCATCGTTGTGGGTGGTCCGTCCGAGACGCTTCTGGCCTCAAAACTGGTCGGACTGACGGGCGGAATTTTGTCCGACTGGACTGCGCGCGGAACGGTCACGTCTTACTGGAAGCTTTTTAACGCCGCGAAATTCACCCTGGCCAACGATTCCGGTCTGGCCCACATGGCGGCGCATTGCGGGACGCCGGGACGTTCGTTGGTGCAGGTCGTCTGGGGTGCGGGCGATCCCAAACGAACGCGCCCTCTGGGTCCCGCCCAAGTCAAACTCTTGTTCAACCCCGTCCATTGCTGGCCTTGCGAGCGCAACAATTGTTCACAACCGCCCGGACGAAAGCTGGAATGTTTGCTGGGAATCGGGCCGTCCGCCGTCTGGAGGGAAATAGCAGCCGCGCTTCAAAACCAAACCGCCCGCTAAAGCAGGCGCATCGCCAGCCGTCCGCAGCTTGCGTTTATGTCATCACTTCGGGATACTCGTCTTGTGGAAACGGTCACCAAACTCACGAACGAACTCGTCGCGTCGTATGCCCGCGTCGGCGGCATCAATCATCTGGACGGAAAAAATCTGCCGTCCAAGCGGATCGTCACGGACATCACCTGCGATTTGCTGCGGCTGCTGTTCCCCGGATTTTTTGACGAAAAATTGATCCACTCGTCGGAAATAAAAACGGAGACGGCGGCGCTGCTGGATTCGGTTCTCGGAAAATTAGAGGACGAAATCCGCAAGAGCCTCGAATACAATCCGCCGAAAGATTTGCCGAAAAATGAAATCACGAAAGAGGCGCACAAGTTGACGGTGGAGTTTCTCGGCAAGCTGCCGGACATCCGCGAAATTTTGAAAACGGACGTGACCGCCGCATTTGATGGTGATCCGGCGGCGTTAAGCCGCGAAGAAATTTTGGTTTCATATCCGTTTGTCGAGGCGATTGCGGTGCAGCGGCTGGCGCATGAATTGTATTTGAAAAGTATCCCGCTGATTCCGCGCATCATGTCGGAGTGGGCGCATTTCCGTTCGGGCATGGACTTGCATCCGGGCGCGAAGATCGGATCGCATTTTTTTGTGGATCATTGCACCGGCACGGTCGTCGGCGAGACGGCCGTCATCGGCAACCATGTGAAGATGTATCATGGCGTGACGCTCGGCGCGAAGTCCACGGCGGGCGGGCAGCAATTGCGCGGCAAGAAACGGCATCCGACCATCGAGGACAACGTGACGATTTATCCGGGCGCGACGATTTTGGGCGGCGAAACGGTCATCGGCGCGGGCAGCACGATCGGCGGCAACGTGTTCGTCATGGACAGCGTCGCGCCGAACTCGCTGGTCATTTACGACGGCCTCGACATGCGCGTGCTGAACAAGACGGATAAGAAAACGGCGGTGGATTTTCAGATTTAATTGTAGAAAATCCGAATTCAATCCATGTCATTCGTCCCGCTCGTCAGGCTCTGGATTTGGATTTCCGTGTTCGCAAGCGCGGTGGGCTGGACGCTCTCGGCCTTCGGACAGTTGAACCGCATCGGCTACGGGATTTGCTTCATCGCCTTCGTCATTTTTCTTTGGCTCGGATGCAAGGAATTGGGCCTGATTCCCGCCGGAAAATTGTTCTGCCTGAAAAAATTCCTGCGCCGGTTTCGCCATCCACTGCCGTTGTGTTTCGCAGCGCTGGCAATTTTGGTTTTTCTGGGCGGCGCGCTTTATCCGCCGAGCAACTACACCGGGTTGAACTATCGCGAGGCGCGCGTCCTGCAATGGCTGGCGCACGGCCACTGGTTCTGGGTGCACACGGCCAATTACCGGATGAACGACCGCGCCTGCGGCATCGAATGGCTGACCGCGCCTCTTCTGCTGTTCACGAAATCCGATCGCGCACTATTTCTGATCAACTTCATTCCATTCCTGCTTTTGCCCGGGTTGATCTTCAGCGTCTTCACGCGGCTGGGTGTCCGCGCGCGCGTGGCGTGGCAATGGATGTGGCTGCTGCCGACCGGCTACGATTTTCTGCTGCAGGCGGGCAGCATCGCCAACGACACGTTTCCTGCGGTCTATGCGCTGGCGGCGATCTATTTTGCGGCAAGCGCATGGAGTTCGCGGTGTGTAGCGGATTTGTGGCATTCGATTCTAGCCGCCGCGTTGCTGGTTGGAGCCAAGGCGAGCAACCTGCCGCTTCTGCTGCCGTGGGCCATTTTGATTTTTTTGGTACTGCCATTGCTCCGCCGCAAACCGGTGGCGACGCTCGCTGTCATTTTGCTGGCGGCGCTGGTCTCATTTCTGCCGACGGCCATTTTGAATGTGCATTATTGCGGCGACTGGTCGGGCACAAAACTTGAACCGCCGTTCATGATCATAAAGAACCCGTGGGTGGGGCTCTGGGGCAACAGTTTTCAAGTGTTGCTGGCCAACTTCGTTCCGCCCATTTTTCCGATGGCCGGCTGGTGGAATCTGCACGCGCCGTTGTTCATGCCTCGCTTCATGGTCGCGGCGGCGAAGGACTATTTCGACACGGGATTTTTTAGCACCGGCGAACTGCCCACTGAAGATTGGGCGGGCCTCGGTTTCGGCGTCAGCTTGCTGCTGACGGTTTCTGTCATCGGCTCATTTTGGATTCGCGGAACGGCTTCGCAAATGCCAGCCACCTGGAAAATCCCCTCCGCACTTTGCCGGTGCGTGCTGGTGGCCGCATGGGTTTCGCTCGCTGCCTATTGCATGAAATCAGGGATGACTACCGCCGCGCGGTTGATTGCGCCCTACTATCCGTTGCTCCTGCCGTTGCTGTTCATCGGCCCGGCGCAATCGGAAATCATCCGCCGTTGGTGGTGGCGCAGACTGGTGGGCGGGGCTTTATTTTTTGCCTTTGTCATTGTGGTTTTGGTGCCGGATCGACCGCTGTGGCCGGCCAAAACCATCCTGTCCAAATTGCATGAGCAACATCCCGACCAGCCCCTGATCAATCGCGCGCTGAAAGTTTACACGGTCTACTCTGAACGCTGGGATTCGCTCGCGGGCGCCCGCGCGTTGCTGCCGCCGGGAATCAAGGTCGTCGGCTTTCTCGGCGGCGAAGATGACTGCGACATTTCCTTATGGCGTCCGTTTGGCGAGCGCCGCGTGGAGCATTTTTTGCTGACGGATTCACCGGCTCAAATCAGGGAACGGGCCGAATATGTCGTCGTCAGCGGATCCTATTTGGAAGGACGGGGTATTTCTTTCGATGACTGGCTGCAAAAATCCGGGGCAAAACTTGTGGGCACAACCGACGCCATGCTCAAAATCGCCAGCGGCATGCAAACGTGGTATTTGGTGCGTTTTGAGCCGTGAGGGACGCAGTCATAACAACTTCGCTTGTATTTTACCGGCTTGCACCCCTCGGATTTGAGCCATGTTCTCTGACGCCGGGATGTTCTTTTTCAAAAAGATAAACGCGAAGGTCAACCTGTGCGACGTAGTTGTCGGGATCAATTTTCAAGGCGTGTTCCATCAAGGTCTGAGTGTTCCGCCAGTAAGCAAGCTGGTGGCGGGTCAGGATTGCGCACGCCAGCAAAACCGCCGTCGCGCCGGCAGTCGCCAGCGCGCGGCAAATTTTTTTGGGAACCAAGGCGGCAAGCAAATCCATGATTCCCCAAACCGCCATGAGGTAAAACCCGATTGCGGGCAGATAAGTGTAGCGGTCGGCGATGGACAGGCGGCCAAGTTGGAGCAGGCCGCTGACGGGCAGCAGCATCACCAAAAACCACAGCCAGCCGACGACAAGCCAGGGACGGCGGCGAAAGTTGGCGGCGGCAAGGATGGAAATGCCCGATAAAGCGAATGCCGCCAGAAAAAATTCCGCGAGGGAAATCTGGTTTGAGCGCAGATAAAGGAAGGAAAGGTTCTGCGGCCAGAGCAGTTTTTCGATGTAGCCCCAATATCCGACGACGACGCTTTCGACGCACTGGAAAAAATACGAATCCCCCTGAACCCAGCCGCCGCCCGCCCGTTGCGCGAAGAGCGTGATGATGCCGGCGATGAACGAGAGCAAAAAGAACGGCAGCTTTTCGCGAAGCAGATTCCGCAAGGCGGTGGAATTTTTGATTTCAGAAACGGCGAGGCGGTTCAGCGGCCAGAAATCCAGCAGGATCAAAATAATGGGAACGGTCACGAGCATCGGCTTGGCCAGGAGCCCCAAAATGAAGCAGAGCCACGAAAGCCTGTAAGAATTGTTCCTTTGAAACTTTGGGTTGTCGCCAGTGGTTTGTTTTTTGGCGTGCAGAACGTAAAACCAAAGCGTGAGCATGAAAAAAAATCCGCTCAAAACGTCCTTGCGTTCTGAAATCCACGCGACGGATTCCACGCGCAGCGGATGAAATGCAAAAAGGGCGGCGACAAGCGCGCTCCGCCAAAACGCGCCGGTCATTGTTTCCAGCAGCAGCAGCAGCAGCACGGCATTGGCGCAGTGGAAAAGAACATTTTCCAAATGCGCCGCGCCCGGATTCAAACCGAACAACTGGCAGTCGGCCATGTGCGACAGCCATGTCAGCGGATGCCAGTTAGAGGCGTGCTGGTCTGCGAACGCCCACACGAATCCCGGCCAGCTCAATCCAGCGCGCACCGCCGGATTGTCAAAAACATAATTGTCATCGTCGTATTCAACAAAACCGTAATGGCGCACCGGCCAGTAAATCGCGAATGTGGCTATGGCCAGAAACAGACAGGCAAGCCAGTTTCGACGGTTGGATTGAAGTCCGGTCACGGTTGAATACTGGAATATGCGCGGCGGTTTCCAAGACATTTCCGGCGATGGCCGCTCGGCAGTTTTCGCGTTCTACGGCGCGGCGATTGAATAAATCTGGCCGCCTTGCGTGAGGACGTAAAGTTCGCCGTCCAAATCTTCCGCGAAACTGGTGATATTTTTCTTTTGGTCAAGCAGCGTTCCGTGCACGGTGATCTTTTGCGCGTCGTAATCGTAGCGCAGTCCCCAGATCGTCCCCAGATTGTAATCGCCGTAAATGTAGACGCCGTCGAGCGTGGGGAATTTTTCGCCGCGATAAACGTATCCGCCGATCACGCACAGGCCAGTGCTGTGGTCTGGAAACATCGCCTGCGGCTGGAGATTCGGACGGTGCGGATATTCGATGACGGGATCGATGTATTGCGCACCGCGGGGGCCGGGCTTGAAATGATGCGCGCCTTCGCGGACGCTCCAGCCGTAATTGCCGCCGCTGGTGACGAGGTCTACTTCCTCCCACAAATCCTGCCCGACATCGCCGACCCAGAGCGCGCCGGTTTTTTTGTCCCAGCTGTAACGCCACGGGTTGCGGAGGCCGTAGGCGTAGATTTCCTTTCGTGCACCGCGATCACCCATGTCCGGTTCGCCCGCAAACGGATTGTCGGACGGGATGCCGTATTGCAATTCGTGTTTGCGCTGGCCGGAACCGGCGGTCGCGCGCTTGTTCACGTCAATCCTCAAAATTTTCGCGAGCAACGTGGAGGTGCTTTGGCCGTTACCGAGCGGATCGCCGCCGTTGCCGCCGTCGCCAAGTCCGAGATAAAGATAACCATCCGGGCCGAAGGCGAGTTCGCCGCCCTTGTGGTTTGCAAATGGTTGCTGGACTTCAAACAAAATGCGCTCGGAAGCCATGTCCGCCTGGTCCGGATTGGTCGCGGAGACTTTGAATTCGCTGATGACGCTGCGGAATGGAAAGTTCAGCGGCTGCGTGTGCTGGTTCGGGTTGTTTTTCTGGTTGTAATAAATGTAAAACAGGGCGTTGGTCTTGAAGCCCGGATGAAACGCGATGCTCAACAGGCCGTCCTCGTTGTCGAAATACGGATGACGATCCTCGATGTTCAGAAATTCCTTTGCGTCGCCGCCGTCCGAGCCTTTTTTCACGATGAGAATTTTTCCAGATTGATAGACGACGAAAAATCTGCCCGAACCGTCCGGTGCTTCGCTCATCCAGACGGGACGGTCAACCTGCAACGCTGGAAAAACCGGGCGCAACTCGATTTTTGGGAGCGGCTGCGCGAACGCAACGGCGGAAAAAATCAGGGAGCAAAAAATTTGCGCGAGTAAAAAATTCGGCTTGCCCATGCCATCGAAGGAGAACGCAAACGGTGTGGAATGTAAAGCGCGGCGTATCGGATTTTAGGCGGCGGCGAGAACGATCTTGATGGCGTCCCGGAGTTCCTCGAACGTGAAGGGCTTGGCAAGGCAGGGACGGTTTTCACCTTCGAGAAATTCCCGCATCTGCTCGTTGATGACGTCGCCCGTGACAAAGACGAAGCGCTGGCATAGGCCGGGGTTGTCAATGCGGAGATTTTCATAGACCTGACGGCCATTGAGTCCCGGCATTTTCCAGTCGCAAAACACCACGTCGCTTTGGTTTTGTTTCAGCCGGAGCAGGGCGGTTGCGCCGTCGGCAGCCACGTCCACTTCGTAACCGTGGCGGGTCAGGCCTTCACGAATCATGCTCAAGATGAGTTCCTCGTCGTCAATCACGAGAATTTTCGTGCCCGCGCCCTCGTTTGAATCCAGCGAATCGTCCTCGTGTTTCCTCGAAACCTCGGTGGTGTCGTCGGCGATGTGCGAGACGGGCAGTTCGATGATGAACGTCGCGCCTTCCCCGCGCCGGCTCAAGGGCGTGATGGTTCCGCCGTGTTCCTTGACGATGCCGTAGCAGAGGCTCAAGCCCAGCCCCGTGCCCTGTCCGACTTGCTTCGTGGTGAAGAACGGATCAAAGATGCGCCGCAAATTTTCCTCCGGGATGCCAGGGCCGCTGTCTTGTACGATGATGCGCACGTTCGATTCGGATGCTTCAGTGATGATTTTGATCCAGCCCTGCGGCTGGTTTGATTCGATGGCCTGACGCGCGTTGTTGATGATGTTGAGGATGACCTGCTGCATCTGGTGCGGGTCGGCAAATACGACCGGCAGGTTCTGGTCGAGCTGCGTGATGACCTCGATGTTGCTCGTGCGGAGATGGTATTGGACGATCTCCAGCACGGTGGCGATGAGAATGTTCACGGACACGGCCGTGCGCTCGGGCTGATGCCGCCGCGCAAAGCTCAACAGCGATTGCACTATCTTCTGGCAGCGTTGCGCGGACTTGTGGATCATTTCAAGATAGCGACGGTGCTTTACGTCCACGTCGGCGTCCTTGAGCATTTCGGAAAAGCCCATGACCGCCGCGAGCGGGTTGTTCAACTCGTGCGTCACGCCCGCGACGAATTCGCCGACGCCGGAAAGTTTCTCGCTCTGGATCAACTGCTCCTGCGTGTTTTTGAGCGTCTCGACGGTTTTTTCAAGTTCCAAGCGCGATTGCTGGAGATTTTCCGTCATCTGGTTGAACACGATCGCCAGCTCGCCACATTCATCCTTGGAGCGGACCAGAACGCGGCGTGAAAAATCGCCGCGCCCCACCGCCTCGGCGCTGTCGCGCAACTCGCGCAACGGCCTGGTCGCCTTGCTGATCAAAAACCAGACGATCGCCGCGCCAATCAAAATGGCGCAAAAACTGACGGCCAGCAAAACCTGCTGCGTCCGGTGCAACGCGACCAGAGGCTTTTCATAGGAACTCAACAGCACGTAGCCGATAGTGTGGTCGCTGTTCAAAGTCTCCAGCCTTCCGGCGACCGAGTAATAGTGTTCGTCGCCCAGCACAATCGGTTTTGCGCCGGCCGCCGTCAGGGAATTTGTGAACAAGTTGATGAGCTGCGCGTTTTTGCCCGGGCCGGGAAAAGTGGACGCGACGACCTGGCCGTCCGCGAGCAAAGCGATTTCGCTGTGCGTGCGGCGGCCCAATTCCTGCGCGTCGAAAGCACCGAACGCCGAACCCAGCGTGAGCACGCCGATCAAATCGCCGCCGGAACTGCGCACGGGGATGGAAGTGACATCGTAAAGCTGGCCGTCCGCAAAAACGGTGTCCACTTTGTTATCACCCTGCAAAGCCTGTTCCACCGAGATCATGGACGCCGCTTGAAATGCCAGGACTGAAATCGACGGGTCGCGCACTTCGCTGTCCAGCACGCCTTTGCTGCCCGAAGTGTATGACACAATTTGCACGCCCTGTTCCGACAGGAACTCCTGAAGCGGCTCGTGCAAGGTTTTCGGGTCGCCATTTTGGAACAGTGCGCGCCAGTGCGGTTCGCTCGGCAAGTTTTGAAACCGCAGCAGGAAATTTTGCTTTCGATCCTTCTGCAAATACTGCAGCGATTCCTGCGCCGCCGCCAGCGAGTCGCGCGCCTCCGTCTCCAACTGCTCCTTGATACGCTGTTCAACGACAAAAACCGTCGCCGCGATGAGCGCAACCATGCACAACACGACCGGCACGAGGACTTTCGTGCGGAAACTTGCCTTGTGGTATTGACGGCGCAGAGGCATGGCGGATCAATGCAGTTGCGGCAATCCTTTTTTGACGGGCGTGGAACCCCCCGGCCTGGACATTATGAAATTTTCGAAAGACACGCCGTTTTGACAGCAAGCGATATGCCTAAACCTGTTCATTCTTCGGCAATTTTCCAGCGTTATTCCCCTTGTTTTTCACGAAATCAAAATGAAATCGCCTCTGGCCGGCAGTGTGTTACCTTGTCCGTCTCAAAAGTTTGAAAGCACTTGTCTCAAAATCAAGCAGACGGACGGAACGCGTCTTTCTCGTCGGCGTCGAACTCAAGTCGCGCGACCGCGCGGAACTGCTCGATTCGCTCGCCGAACTCGGCGAACTCGCCGCGACCGCCGGCGGCGAAGTGATCGAGCAAGGCACGCAAAAAATGGAGTCGTTGAACGCCGCCACGTTCATCGGCAAGGGCAAGGCCGGCGAGTGGGGCGATTTTTGCCGGCGCAGCGAAGTGGACACGGTGATTTTCGACGATGAACTCTCGCCCGCGCAAAGCCGCAACCTGGAAAAAATCTTCGAGTGCAAAATCCTCGACCGCACGTCGCTCATCCTCGACATTTTCGCGCAACGCGCCCGCACCAAGGAAGGCAAGATTCAGATCGAACTCGCCCAGCTCCAGCATCTGCTTCCGCGCCTCACAAAATACTGGGGCCACTTGTCGCGGCAAAAGGGCGGCATCGGCATGCGCGGCGACGGCGAAACGCAATTGGAGACCGACCGCCGCCGCGTGCTCGACCGCATCGCAAAAATTTCGCGCGAGCTCGAAGGCGTCCGCCAGCAACGCTCGACCCAGCGCGTCGGTCGCCAGCGCAGCGAGTGGCCGCTCGCGTCAATCGTCGGCTACACAAATGCCGGCAAATCCACGCTGCTCAACCGGCTCACCGGCGCAAAAGTTCTGGTCGAGGACAAATTATTCGCCACGCTCGACCCGACGACGCGGCGCTTGCGATTGCCGACGAACCAGAATGTTTTGCTGACGGACACCGTGGGCTTCATCAAAAAACTGCCGCACGGTCTGGTCGAGGCGTTCAAGGCGACGCTTGAAGAAGTCGTGCAGGCGGATTTGCTGCTGCACGTCGCGGATATCAGCCATCCGCAGGCCGAGGAACAAATTGACGCGGTTAATTCCGTTCTCGCTGAAATCGGCGCGGCGGAAAAGCCGGTGCTGATGGTCTTCAACAAGATTGACCAGCTCAACGGCAACGGCGCATTAAATCGTTTGCAGGAAAAATATCCGAGCGCTGTCGCGATTTCCGCGATGACCGGCAAGGGCATTTCAACCTTGCTCGCGGAAATCGGCACGCAACTGCGACCGACGCGCGAATTTCTGGAATTGCGCGTGCCACACGAACAATCCGCCGTCATCGCGCGTTTGCACAAAGTCGGCGAAGTCGTCTCGCGCAGTTATCGCGGCTCGAAGGCAAAATTCAAAGTCCGCATCCCGCCGCAGCATCACGACGAGTTTGCGGCTTACATCGTGCCCGCAGCGCAGGCGGAATAAGTTTTGCGAAATTCAATCTCCGGCTTGCTTCGCACCGGCAATCGGCGTTAAATTTTTTGCTGCAACCCGACAAAAGTCTTTATGTCACAAACCGGACGCCAATCGCTCAACACCAGCAGGGTGCTTTGCGTCATCATGGGCGGCGGCCAGGGCACGCGGCTCTTTCCGCTGACGAAGGATCGCGCCAAGCCCGCCGTGCCGCTCGCCGGAAAATACCGGCTCGTGGACATCCCCATCTCCAACTGCATCAACTCCGGCTTCCGGCGCATTTATATTCTGACGCAGTTCAATTCCACCTCGCTGCACGGCCACATCTCGCGCACCTACAAGTTCGACCATTTTTCCAGCGGCTTCGTGGAAATCCTCGCGGCGCAGCAGACGTTCACCAACACGTCGTGGTATGAAGGCACGGCGGACGCAGTGCGGAAAAATCTCGTCCATTTTTTGAACCACGATTTCGACCAGCTCATCATCTTGAGCGGCGACCAGTTGTATCGCATGGATTTTCAGGAGGTCGTCACACAGCACATCGTGACCGGCGCGGAGATCACCATCGCCACGCTGCCGGTCAGCCGGACGGAGGCGAAATCGCTCGGCATCATGCAGATTGACGACACCAACCGCATCACGCGTTTCGTGGAAAAACCGAAGGAGGCCGCCGTGCTGGATTCGCTCAAGCTTCCGGCGCAAACGCAGGCGAACCTCGGCATCAAGGGCGACGGCGAATCTTTTCTCGCCTCCATGGGCATCTACGTTTTCAACCGCGAACTCATCCGCGAACTGCTCGACAATCCGCTCTCCGATTTCGGCAAGCACATCATCCCGCACGCCATCAATTCGCGCCGCGTCTTTTCCTACGTTTTCCAGGGCTACTGGGAGGACATCGGCACCATCCGCTCGTTCTTCGAGGCGAACCTCGACCTGGTCTCCGAACTGCCGCGCTTCAATTTCTTCGACATGAGCGCGCCGATTTTTTCACGGCCGCGCTATCTGCCCGGCTCCAAGATCAACGGCGCGCAGATCGACCACGCCGTGATTTCCGACGGCTGCATCATCAACCACGCGCGCATTTCCAACAGCATCGTCGGGCTGCGGACCGTTGTCGAAGCGGGGACGGAACTCAACCGCGTCATCATCCTCGGCAGCGACTATTACGAATCCGAGGAATCCGTGCGCAAAAACGAAGGCGAAGGCAAACCGCGCGTCGGCATCGGCACGCATTGCAAGATTGAAAACGCCATCATTGATAAAAATGCGCGCATCGGAAACAACGTCACGATTTCGCCCGCCGGAAAACCCGACCAGGTTGACCATGAACTTTATTTCGTCCGCGACGGCATCGTCGTCATCCCCAAAAACGCCGTCATCCCGCACGGAACGGTGATTTGACCCACCGTCTCCACGTTCGCAGCGGAGCGGAGAAAATTGTTCGCGTTAAATCCGCTGGCCTGGTTTGCAGTTTAATTCACCGACCGAAAAATTTCTGAATCTCCTTCACCACTTCCACGAACCGGTCCACCTCGGCCTTGGTGTTGTAAAAATAAAAACTCGCGCGGGCGGTGGATTCCACGCCGAGCTTGTGCATGAGCGGTTGCGTGCAGTGATGGCCGCCGCGCAACGCCACGCCCGCCTGATCCGCCAGCGTCACCACGTCGTGCGCGTGGACGTCCTTCAGCAGAAAACTCACCAAGCCGGCGCGGTTGGCGGAATTTAATTTCGGGCCGAACAAACGGATGTCTTTCAGCGCGGACAATTTTTCGTAGGCATGGTTCGCCAGTTCCTGATCGTGCTTCCAGATGTTTTCGCGGTCGATGGCGTCGAGATAATCCATCGCGGCGTGCAAACCGATCGGACCGGAAATGTCCGGCGTGCCGGCCTCGAACCGGTGCGGCGCGTGCTTGAATTCCGTCTTGTCGTAGCCGACAGATAAAATCATTTCGCCGCCGCCCTGATACGGCGGCATGGCGTCGAGAATTTCCTGCCGTCCCCACAAAACGCCGATGCCGGTCGGCCCGCAAATCTTGTGGCCGGAGAACGCAAAAAAATCGCAGCC
>Ga0181537_10001101_pt1 | contig 25173 bp, 23 predicted proteins | sample PEATcosm2014_Bin_39_FD_119765 | JGI IMG/M metagenome (GOLD analysis project Ga0181537, IMG submission 119765) | Peatland microbial communities from MTU Mesocosm Facility, Houghton, MI, USA - PEATcosm2014_Bin23_10_metaG | ecosystem: Environmental > Terrestrial > Soil > Wetlands > Peat | place...
AATGACTTTGAATTCGAGATCGGCGAGCCTGGCGTCGCCTTCGCGCCGGTCGCGTGTGACACCCGGCTGATCGTCGACCAGCGCCAAGCGGCGGCCGACGAGCCGGTTGAACAGCGTCGATTTGCCGACATTCGGGCGGCCTACGATGACGACAGTGGGAGACATGGCAGGGGTCGGGCCGGGGCTTGGGAAAGGCCAGCTATAGCACCCTAACCGAACCGGTGCTCACAAAGTGCCGGCAGCCATCGGGGAATGAAGCTTATTGAGACGGCGTGCCGGTCGCCGGCGGATTCGGCCAGACCGATTGCGAAGGCTGCGCCGTCTGTTGCGCCGGTGCGGTCGATGGCGGTGTCGGCCAGACCGATTGCGATTGGCGCGTTGCCTGCTGCGGCGAAGGCGGAGCCGGCCAAGCCGTCTGCGACTGGTTCTGCACGGCGGCCGGGTTTGAATTCGGTCCGACCGAAATTCGCGTCGGCGCGGAGCCGGCGGGCGCCTGATTCCAGACTGAATCCTGCTTCTGCGCTGCGGCGACCTTGGGCTTCGGTTTTGCGGCAACTTTTGGTTTGGGCTTCGGCGCTTCAGCGGGGGCTTGAGCTTTGGGCGGCGAAGCGGCCGCAGGGCCGGTGTTCGCATCGGCGTCAGAATTGTCGGCCTGATCCGGCGGCGGCTGATAGCCTTTGACGAGATCAGCCGGCACGCCGGTCGTCGTTCCGGGCACGCCGTTGGGAAATAGCGGCACGCGATCGCCCTTGAGCTTGGTCTTGCTGTCGAACACATCCGAATTGAACATTTCGGTGGGATCAAACTGACCGCCCGGCGTGCAACCCGCGAGCACGAGGAGAAAGCCAAGCACGGAGGCTGCACGAACCGGCGAAGATTTGGAACTCATCGGCATGCGCTTTAGCCCTTGCCGTTCGCGGCGATCAGTTCGCTCAAGACTTGCACGCGGCTGCGCGTTCCTGCCGGCGTCTGCGGATCGGCCATGATCATGTCGGTCCATTGCCGCGCGGCTGCAACATCGCCGGACTTCCAGGCTGAGAGCGCGAGCAGCTCACGCGCGGTATGACGGAAGGTGCGGTCATTCGCCGTCACCGGCTCAAGCCGCGTGCGAAGTTCGGAATACGGCGCCGTGTCGACAAGGAGCACGCCGGCGCGCACCGCCGCCAAATCCTGAATCGCCTGGCCGACGCTGTTGTCGGAGGCGATCGCGTCATAGGCGCTCACCGCGGCCTTGCGATCGGTCAGCGCCAGCTCGGCCGCCTGACGCAGCCGCGCCAGCACGCGGTAGCCGGCCGAACCATCGCTTGCGAGTTTGGCGAAAGCAGCCTCAGCTTCCTGATGTTTGCCGGCCTCGGCGAGCGAGACAGCCTGCTGAAACGCCGCGCCGGATTGCGCCGCCTGCTTGGCCTGCCACCATTGATAACCGCGCCATGCCCCGACGGCGATAACCACAAGGACGCACAACGCGATGAGATAATTGCCGTATCGCTCCCACAGCTTTTTGAGCTGTTCGCGACGGACTTCCTCGTCGACTTCATTGAATATGTCGGTCACGAAACCCGTCCCCGGAGCCCGCAAAGGCTTGTTGCAACTAGTTTAATGATGTGGCGCGAGCAAGGCAAAATGCGGCTGCACGGCCGTCACCTTTAACCATGGTTCAGACCCGTCAGGCCCGCGACGGACCCTTGCCGCGGTCCGAAAGCTTGGTCACCGGCGATGCGGCAACGGGCTTGCGCATCGGATAGACGTGGTCGGGGCCCGGAAAGGTGCGCGCGCGGACCTCCTGCGCATAGGCCTTGATCGCCTGTTCGATCGAAGGTCCGAGATCGCCGAACCGCTTGACGAATTTCGGTACGCGCGGCGACAGACCGAGCATGTCTTCAAGCACCAGGATCTGGCCGTCGCAGGCGGCACTGGCGCCGATGCCGATTGTTGGAATGGTAATATGCGACGTGATGCGCCGGCCGAGGGGTTCGGCAATCGCCTCGAGCACCACGGCGAAAGCGCCGGCGTCCGCGACCGCCCGCGCGTCGGCTTCGATCGGCGCCCAGTCGCCCTCGTCGCGACCCTGCGCGCGGAACGAGCCGATCGTGTTGATCGCCTGCGGCGTCAAGCCGACATGCCCCATCACCGGCACACCGCGCTCGGCGAGGAAAGCAATTGTTTCTTCCATGCGCCGGCCGCCTTCGATCTTGACGGCGCCGCAGCCGGTTTCCTTCATGATCCGCGCCGCCGAAGCGAAGGCCTGTTCTTTGGCGGCCTCGTAGGAGCCGAATGGCAGATCGACGACCACCAGCGCCCGCTTGGAGCCGCGCATCACCGCGAGCCCTTGCAGGATCATCATGTCGAGCGTAACCGGCACGGTGGTTTCCAGACCATGCATCACCATGCCGAGCGAATCGCCAACCAAAATAACATCGCAATGGGCGTCGACGATGCGCGCGGTGTGCGCGTGGTAGGAGGTCAGGCACACGATCGGCTCGCCGCCCTTGCGGGCGCGGATGTCGGGCGCAGTCAGCCGCCGGATTTCATCTTGTGCGGACATCGCTATTGCCCCAGCGCCGGCGTTCCGAACGCCGGCACGCCGACGACGACCGGATGGAACACAAAACCAAGCGCAAGATAGATGATGGTGCCGACGACGACGGCGATCATGTCGTTTTTGCCGCCGCCGACTGGAATCGGCGGCGCGCCGGGATCGCTGCGGTGCTTGAGGGTGATGCGATCATAGACCGCCCAGGCCAGCACGGAGCCGAACAGAACGATGCCGCCAAGATCGCCATTGGCGCAAAGATGCGCGAACGCCCAGGTCTTCACGCCCGCCAGCATCGGATGCTTGAGCGTGCGCTTGATGTTGCCAGGGATATAGGCGGCGGCGACCATGATGCTCGCCGGCCACATCAGTATCACCACGATGTGACGCGTCCAGGCCGGCGGATTCCAGACCGCGATCATGCCGGCGGCGCGATAGTCGGCGAATCCGTAAGCGATGAGCACGATGCCCACGATCGAAACCAGCGAGAACAGGCCGCGATACGGCCATTCGCCGAGCCGTGCAACAAGCTTGGCGCGCTCATCGCGCATCGTCACGAAGACATGCGCGCCGAGGAAAATAACGAGGCCCAGAATTTCAACAGCTAATCCCATGGCGGGGGATCATGGCGGCCAAGTCATTAATGTCAATGACGGGCGCTCATGACGCATAAAGCTTGTCGCGATCGAGATAGGCTGCGGTGCCGATAATGGCTTCGCGCTCCTTGAATGACACCATGTCGTCGCGCATCGCCGCCGAGCTGCCGTCGCGGGCGATCGCGGCCAGCACGCGCTGCATCGCCTTGATCGCGGCGCGCTGCGCGTCGCTCGGGATAATGACAAGGTTGAAGCCGAGCCCTTGCAGCCGCTGCGCCGGCAGGAGCGGCGTCTTGCCGCCCTCGAACATGTTGATCAGCTTCCAGCCTGGAAGCCGCTTTCCGATCTCGGCGATTTCGGCTTCCGACGTCGGCGCTTCGACAAAAGCCATATTCGCGCCGGCCTCGAGATAAGCCGACGCGCGGTCGATCGCGGCGGAAAAGCCTTCGACGGCTATTGCGTCGGTTCTCGCGATCAGAACGAAATCGGGATCGTGCAAAGCATCGCGCGCGGCTTTGATCTTCTGGACCATCTCGGCCTTCGTAATCAGCGTCTTGTCGTCGTAATGGCCGCATTTCTTCGGAAAGGTCTGGTCTTCAAGATGGAACGCGGCGACGCCGGCACGCTCGAAGTCGCGTGCGGCGGCCTGCGCATTAAGCGCATTACCGTATCCAGTATCCGCATCGGCAATGATCGGCACGCCGACGACATCGACCATCGATGCGAGGTGGTCGACGATCACATTCATCGACAGGAGCCCGAGGTCGGGCACGCCGGTCGAGCGCGCAATCGCGCCGCCGCTGGCGTAGACCGATTGAAATCCCGCTTGCTCCACCAGGCGCGCCGAGAGGCCGTCGTAGGCGCCCGGAGCGACGACGATCTTGCCTGAATTCAGCAGTGATTTAAGCTTGGTCGTCGCCCGCATCACATCACTCCATTTTCGATCCATAACGCCGCTCAGGCGCGGGCGCCCACGGACTTGCTGTAAAGCTCCGGCGCAAATCCGACCAACAGTTTGCCGCCGCCGAGGTCGAGCACCGGGCGCTTGATCATCGACGGCTGCGCCAGCATCAAGGCAATTGCCTTCTTTTCGTTGATGCCGGTTTTGTCCTTGTCCGGCAATTTACGGAACGTCTGGCCGGCGCGGTTGAGCAGCGTTTCCCAGCCGACCTTCTTGCTCCACTGCTCGAGCCGATCCCGCTCGATGCCAGCGGTTTTATAGTCGTGAAATGCATAATCGACGCCGCGCTTGTCGAGCCAGGCGCGCGCCTTTTTCATGGTGTCGCAGTTTTTGATGCCGTAAATGGTAATTGCCATATGCCTCACCCGGCCGGATTCATTCCAACAGGCGGACATTACGACAAATCGGCAACCGCTTCGATAAGCCGCTCAGCGTTGCGATTTCACAGTGTGCGGGGCGTGTTGCTCAGCGCCACCAGGCTGGCGATAGCGCCGACCAGCAAGTAGCCGCCGCACGACATCAGCCCGAAATGGCTCGACACGTAGAGCGCCAGGAATGGCGCAAAGGCAGCGCCAGCAAGCCACGCAAGGTCGGTCGTCACCGCGGAACCGGTGTAGCGGTACGCTTTGGAGAAAGCTGAGGCCACCGCCCCAGACGCCTGACCGAAGGAAAGGCCGAGCAAAATAAACCCCAACGTCATGAATGCGCCTTCGCCGATATCGCCGCCGTCGAGAAATTGCGGCGCGAAACCGCTGAATGCGGCGATCGCCCCCGACGTCACGATGAGCAGCGTCCGGCGCCCGAATTGGTCGGCGAGCACCCCAGACACCACCATCGCGACGACGCCGATGCCGGCGCTGAGCAATTGAATGATCAGGAAGCGATCGGGCGGCTGGCTGGTGAAAAGGAAAATCCACGACAGCGGAAACACCGTGACCATGTGGAACAGCGCAAAGCTCGCCATCGGTGCGAAAGCGCCAATGATGATGTTGCGCCGTTCGTGGCGGATGGTAACGCCTACGGGCGCGGGATCGAGCGCGTGACTTTCGAATTGTCTGATGTATTCCGGCGTGCCGACGATACGCAGGCGGGCGAACAGTGCGACGACGCTGATCGAGAAGGCGACAAAGAACGGATAGCGCCAGCCCCAATCGAAAAAATCCTGCGCCGAAAGATTGGCGACGAAATAGGCGAACAGCCCGCTCGCCAGCATCAGACCGAGCGGCGCGCCGAGCTGTGGAACCATCGCGTACCAGCCACGCTGCTTTTCCGGCGCCGACATTGCCAGTAGGGACGCCAGGCCGTCCCACACGCCGCCCAGGGCAAGTCCCTGACCGATTCGGAACGCTGCGAGGAGGAAGCCCGAGGTATAGCCGATCTCATAGTAACCGGGCAGGAACGCAATCAGCACCGTCGAGGCACCGAGCAGAAACATCGCGACGCCGAGTTTTGCACCGCGGCCGTAGGCGCGGTCGATCGCCATGAACATCGGCGTGCCGAATGGACGCGCGACGAAAGCAAGCGCGAAGATCGCGAATGAATAGAGTGTGCCGCTTAGCGGGTCGGTTTCGGGAAAGACAAGCTTGGGAAACACCAGCACCGACGCGATGGCATAGACGAAAAAGTCGAAGAACTCCGACGTGCGTCCGATAATGACGCCGATGGCGATTTCGCCGGGATGCAATTCGGCGTGGGCCGTTGTTGCAAGCTGTCCGTCACGGCTGAAGGTTGTCGTCGAAGCCAAGCCATCCTCCAAGAATCTGCACGATGTTGCCTCTCAAAGAGGCAAGCGCAGTCAAGAAATTCGGTCCAGATCGCGGTCGGGCGTATCAACACGCGTATGCTGCAACGCAGCTATTCGCACCGCCGCTTAATTTGCACTGCGATAAAATACACTATAGTGGTTATGTTGCAATGCACCAAAAATCACCATCGCCGCCTAAATGTTAATCTGGAAAGCGGTCAATTGGCATGATGCTTGTATGTTGCGACGCAGCTATTCGTCTATTGCATTGCGGCAGGGATTTTGTTGCAGTGCAGGTCATGACCGGGAAGCGACGGAAGTTTGACAGGTAACGCCTTGGAACGCTTGCGCCTCATCGTCCTCGTGCCGCTCCTCGCTTTGCTCGGCGGTTGCAATCTGATCGTGCTCGATCCGGCAGGAGACGTTGCCGCGCAGCAACGCGATCTGCTCATTGAGTCCACGCTTTTAATGTTACTGATCATCGTGCCGGTGATCGCGCTGGTTGGCTATTTCGCCTGGACCTATCGCGAATCGAACGCGCTCGCACGCTACGAACCGGAATGGGACCACTCGACGGCGCTCGAACTCGTGATCTGGGGCGGACCGCTCCTGATCATCATCTGGCTTGGCGCGATGACCTGGATGGGCACGCATCTGCTCGATCCCTACCGACCGCTGGCACGCGTGTCCGAGGGCAAGGCAGCCGTCGCCGAAACCGAACCGCTGCAAGTCGACGCCGTCGCGCTCGACTGGAAATGGCTGTTCATCTATCCGCAACTCGGCATCGCGACCGTCAACGAAGTCGCCGCACCGGTCGATCGCGCCATCGATTTTCACATCACTTCGTCGAGCGTGATGAACTCCCTCGCGATCCCCGCGCTGGCCGGCCAGATCTACGCGATGCCGGGCATGCAGACGATCCTGCACGCGGTGGCGAACCAGCCCGGCAGTTATGATGGATTTTCCGGTAATTACAGCGGCGCCGGATTTTCCGGCATGCGCTTTACGTTCCAGAGTCTGAGCAACGACGATTTCAACGCCTGGGTCGCCAAGGCGAAGGCGGGCGGCGGTTCGCTTGGCCGGCAGGATTATCTTGCGCTCGAACAGCCGAGCGAGAACGAGCCGGCGCGCACATACGCGACAGTCGATCCAGGGCTTTACAACGCCATCGTCAACGAATGCGTCGAGCAGAGCAAAATGTGCATGAGCGAGATGTCCGCGATTGATGCGGCAGGCGGCGGCGGTCTCGCCGGCGCCAACGACGTGCTGCCGCTCGAATACGACAAGTTCGCGCGGCGCGGCGGCGACTACGGCGTCGCGACGCGCTATGTCGCGACCCAGTGCGGGCCCAACAATCCGCGCGGCGACACGCTCAGCCAGGCCGACGCAACACCGCTGAAATCACCCGTCGCGGGTGCGCCGCTGCGCGGCGCCGGAATGCCGCGGCCGCCTTTTGCAGGCTTCCTGCGCACGCCAGCCGCCGCCACGCCAGCCATGTCGCCCGTCATCCCGCTCAAGCCCTCCAACATTTGATCGCAACCGCGCCGCCATGTTTGCAAACAACTCGGCCCTCATAAAATTCATCCTCGGGCGATTTACGCTGGACGCGTTCCCGATCCACGAGCCGATTCTGGTAGCGACATTTTGTGGCGTCGCGCTCGGAGGCACAGTGGTCCTCGGCGCGCTCACTTATTTCCGGCTCTGGGGTTATCTGTGGAGTGAGTGGTTCACGTCGATCGACCACAAGCGCATCGGCGTCATGTACATCGTGCTCGGGCTTATCATGCTGCTGCGCGGCTTCGCCGATGCACTGATGATGCGCACGCAGCAGGCGCTGGCGTTCGACGGCTCGCAGGGCTTTCTGCCCGCGCACCACTACGATCAGGTCTTCACCGCGCACGGCGTGATCATGATCTTCTTCGTGGCGATGCCGCTGATCATCGGGCTGATCAACATCGTGGTGCCGTTGCAGATTGGCGCGCGCGACGTGTCGTTCCCGTTCGTCAATAATTTCAGCCTGTGGATGACGATCGCCGGCGCCATCATCATCATGATCTCGCTGTTCGTCGGCGAATTCGCGCGCACCGGCTGGCTTGCCTACCCGCCACTATCGGAATTTGCCTACAGTCCAGATGTCGGCGTCGACTATTACATCTGGGGGCTTCAGATCGCCGGCATCGGCACGCTGTTATCGGGCGTGAACTTCACCTGCACCATCGTGAAATTGCGCGCACCGGGCATGACGCTGATGCGCATGCCGATTTTCACCTGGACGGCGCTGTGTACCAACATTTTGATCGTTGCCGCCTTCCCGGTGCTCGCCGTCGTACTCGCGCTGCTCACGCTCGACCGCTATGTCGGCACCAACTTCTTCACCAACGATTTCGGCGGCAACGCCATGATGTATGTGAACCTGATCTGGGTGTGGGGCCACCCGGAAGTTTACATTCTCATCCTGCCGGCTTTTGGCGTGTTTTCGGAGGTCACCGCGACATTCTGCGGAAAGCGCCTATTCGGCTATACATCGATGGTCTACGCCACCGTCGTCATCAGCATCCTCGCCTATCTCGTGTGGCTGCATCACTTCTTCACTATGGGCTCGGGTGCCAGCGTCAATTCGTTCTTCGGGATCACCACGATGATCATTTCGATCCCGACCGGCGCCAAAATGTTCAACTGGCTGTTCACGATGTACCGCGGCCGCATCCGCTTCGAATTGCCGATGATGTGGACGGTCGCTTTCATGATCACCTTCGTCATCGGCGGCATGACCGGCGTGCTGCTGGCCGTTCCGCCGGCCGACTTTGAGCTGCATAACAGCCTGTTCCTGGTCGCGCATTTTCACAACGTGATCATCGGCGGGGTGCTGTTCGGCATGTTCGCCGGATTGGCCTATTGGTGGCCCAAGGCGACCGGTTTCAAGCTCGATCCATTCTGGGGAAAGCTGTCGTTCTGGTTCTGGGTCACCGGCTTCTACTTCGCCTTCATGCCGCTCTATGTGCTCGGCCTGATGGGCGTCACCCGGCGGCTGCGGGTGTTCGATCAGCCGTCGCTGCATATCTGGTTCATCATTGCGGCCTTCGGCGCGGGGCTGATCGCGCTCGGCATCGGCTGCTTCCTGATCCAGATCGCGGTGAGCATCCTCAAGCGCGAGGAACTGCGCGACACCACCGGCGATCCGTGGAACGGCCGCACGCTGGAATGGTCGACCTCGTCGCCGCCGCCGGCCTACAACTTCGCGTTCACGCCGGTGGTGCACGGCATCGACGCCTGGTGGGACATGAAGCAGCGCGGCTATCACCGGCCGCTCACCGGCTTCAAGCCGATCCACATGCCGAAGAACACGCCGACCGGCATCATCCTCGGCGGACTGGCAATGGCATTCTCGTTCGGCATGATCTGGTACATCTGGTGGCTCGCCGCGCTCAGCTTCGCCGCGGCCATCGCGACCACAATCGTCCACACCTTCAATTACCATCGCGACTACGACATTCCGGCGGACGACGTCGCCCGCACGGAGGCCGAACGCACCCGCCTTCTCAACGCACGGGCCGCGTGATGTCGACACTGGCAGCGGTACGCGAACCCGAACTCGATCAGCACGAGGAGGAGCCGGTCTTCTACCTGGTCGATGAGCCCGTTCATGGTGAGGGCTACAGCACCATGTTCGGGTTCTGGATCTATATTATGAGCGACTGCCTGCTGTTCGCAGCGCTGTTCGCCACCTTCGGCGTGCTCGGCGCCAATTATGCCGCCGGGCCGGCGCCGAAAGACCTGTTCGACCTCAAGCTCGTCGCGCTCAACACGACGATGCTGCTGTTGTCCTCGATCACCTACGGCTTCGCCATGCTGGCGATGCAGAAGAACCGCGTGCTGTGGACCGAGGCGTGGCTCGTCGTCACCGCGTTCTTCGGACTGTGCTTCATCGGCATCGAGCTCTACGAGTTCGCCGATTTCTTCCGCGAGGGCGCGACCCCGCAGCGCAGCGCTTTCCTGTCGTCGTTCTTCACGCTGGTCGGCACCCACGGCCTGCACGTCACCACCGGCCTGATCTGGATGGTGACGCTGATGGTTCAGGTCGGCTGGTACGGGCTGATCGAGGCGAACAAGCGCCGGCTGATGTGCCTGAGCATGTTCTGGCACTTCCTCGACATCGTCTGGATCGGTGTCTTCACCGTCGTCTATTTGTTGGGAATGCTGCGATGAACGACGCGCACGTCACCACGCATCACGGCCACGGGCATGCTCACGGCCACACGCACGCGCATGGCGCCGTGTATCCCGTTGCTACGCTGCGCGACTACCTGACCGGCTTCGGCCTTTCGGTGGTTCTCACCGCGATTCCGTTCTGGCTCGTCATGAGCGGCGTGATCGAGAACAAGACAATTACCGCGATTCTGATCATGCTGATGGCCGCGGTGCAGATCGTGGTCCACATGATCTATTTCCTGCACATGAACGCGAAGGCGGAGAGCGGCTGGACGCTGATGTCGCTGATCTTCACCGTCGTGGTGCTGGCGATCGCGCTGAGCGGTTCGATGTGGATCATGTATCACCTCAAGGTGAACATGATGCCGCCGACCATGAGCCAGATGCCGTAGGGTTTTTGAAGCGAGAAGCCGAGCGAAGCGGGCCTCTATCACTCCCACTCGATCGTGCCCGGTGGCTTGCTCGTCACGTCGTAGACGACGCGGTTGACGCCTTTGACTTCGTTGATGATGCGGGTGGCGACGTCACCGATAAATTTCATGTCAAACGGATAGAAATCCGCGGTCATGCCGTCGGTCGAGGTAACCGCGCGCAGGCCGACGACAAAGTCATAGGTGCGGAAATCGCCCATGACGCCGACGGTTCGCACCGGCAGCAGCACCGCGAACGCCTGCCAGATGTCGTCGTAGAGGCCGGCGCGGCGGATTTCTTCGATAAAAATATTGTCGGCAAGCCTCAGAATATCGAGCTTGTCGCGAGTAATAGCACCGGGACAGCGGATGGCGAGGCCGGGGCCGGGAAACGGATGGCGGCCGACAAAAGCATCGGGCAGGCCGAGCTCGCGGCCGACAGCGCGCACCTCGTCCTTGAACAATTCGCGCAACGGCTCGACGAGCTTCATGTGCATGCGCTCGGGCAGGCCGCCGACATTGTGGTGCGACTTGATCGTTACTGACGGGCCGCCGGTGAACGACACGCTTTCGATCACGTCGGGATAGAGCGTGCCCTGCGCGAGAAATTCCGCCAGTCCTTTTCCGTCATTTGCGATTTTCTTCGCCTCGGCCTCGAACACGTCGATAAACAATTTGCCGATAGTCTTGCGCTTGGCCTCCGGCTCGTCGATGCCGTCGAGCGCCTTGAGGAAAGTCTCCGATGCCTCGACATGGACCAGCGGGATATTGTAGTGGCCGCGAAACAGCGCCACGACATTCTCGGCTTCGCCGAGGCGCAGCAGCCCATGATCGACGAACACGCAGGTGAGCTGCTCGCCGATCGCTTCGTGGATCAGCACCGCGGCGACGGCGGAATCGACCCCGCCGGACAGCCCGCAGATCACCCTGCCCTTGCCGACCTGGCGGCGGATTTTATCGATCGCTTCGAGCTTGAACGCGCGCATCGTCCAGTCGCCGGTACAGCCGGCGATCTTGCGCACGAAGTTGCGCAACAGCGCCGCGCCATGCGGGGTGTGCACGACTTCGAGATGGAATTGCGTCGCGTAGAATTTGCGCTTGTCGTCGGCGATGATGGCGATCGGCGCATTGGTCGATGTGCCGGTTGCGACAAAACCGTCCGGCAATTTGGTGACGCGGTCACCGTGGCTCATCCACACCGGATAGCGCTGCCCGACTTGCCAGACGCCGTCATAGAGCGGCGACGGCTCGAGTATCTCGACCTCGGCGCGGCCGAATTCGCGGTGATGGCCCGCTTCGACCTTGCCGCCGAGCTGGTGCGCCATGGCCTGCTCGCCGTAGCAGATGCCGAGCACCGGAACGCCGGCCTGGTAGATCGCCATCGGCGCGAGCGGCGCATCTTTGTCGAGGACGCCGGCCGGTCCGCCGGACAGGATGACGCCCTTCGGCTTCATCTCGCGGAACGCGCTTTCGGCTTTCTGGAACGGCACGATCTCGCAATAGACCTTCTCTTCGCGCACGCGCCGGGCGATGAGCTGGGTCACCTGCGAGCCGAAATCGACGATGAGAATTTTGTCGTGGGATCGCGACTGAGACTGCGAATGGACTTGCGATTCTTGCGCCATGGCGGGTTCTAAAGCAGTCGCCGCAACCTGTCGAGCTTGGGCCGTCATGCGGACCGCCGTAACAGACTGACGAAAAATCCGTCGGTATCGCTGCGTCGCGGCGTCATCAGCAGACCTTCGTCGGAAATAAGCACGGCACGGCCGAAAAGATAGGCGCGCTCGCCGAGGGCGGTGATGACGTTTCCCGGCTTTTCCACGGAAAAATTGGGATGCCGGCCGGCGAAGGCGCGGACCTGGTCGCCATTCTCTTCGGCCAGCACCGAACAGGTGACGTAAGCGATCCGTCCGCCCGGCCTGATCAGCGGGACGGCGCGCTCGAGCACCGCTTCCTGTTCGCCGAGCCGCACGGCAAGCGCGCCAGGGCGGATACGCCATTTGGCGTCGGGGTTGCGCCGCCAGATGCCGGTCCCGGTGCAGGGGGCGTCGATCAGCACCAGATCGATGCGGCCGGCAAGATCAGCCAAGACATCGCCCACGCTCTTGGGCGTGCGCACCTGGATATCGCGGGCGCCGGAGCGAGCGATGCGCTCGTGGATCGGCACCAGCCGGCGCTTGTCGGAGTCGGTCGCATAAATCTGGCCGCGGTTCTCCATGGCGGCCGCAAGGGCCAATGTCTTGCCGCCGGCGCCGGCGCAAAGATCGATCACCTGCTCGCCTGGCTTGGCGCCGGCCAACAAAGCGGCAAGCTGCGAACCTTCGTCCTGGATTTCGATCTGACCCTTGAGAAACGCGGGCTCGGCATGGATTGCCGGACTTTTGGCGTCGGCGCCGAGCCGGACGCGAAGCCCGGCCGGCGACCAGCGCGCTGCTTCGGCGCCGAGATGCGCAAGCTTCGGCAGTACGTCGTCGCGCGTCGCGACCAACGTGTTGACCCGCAGATCGAGCGGCGCGCGGCTCGAAAGCGCGGCACCTTCGGCCGCGCGTTCGTCGCCGAACACGCGCGCCAGATTTGGATCGAGCCATTCCGGATAATCGCCGGCGACATGCGGCGGCGCATCGGCGACGGTATCGGCCGCGAGCGCTGTTTTCTCCGTTTCGGTCAGCGGCTCCGGCGCATAGCGCGCACCGCTGCACAGCGCTGCGATGGCTGCGGCATCAAGCCCACGCTCGCGGCGTAGCATGCCGATCAGCGCGGCGCGCGCGCTCGCCTCGCCCATCAGCCAAGCCGACGACGATTTGCGGCGGAGCGCGTCATAGACGAGACCGGCGATAGCGGCGCGATCGCCGGAGCCGGCATAGCGATGCGCGAGGCCCCACTCTTTCAACGCGTCGGCGGCCGGGCGCCGCCGCGCTTCGATATCGGAAAAGACCTCGATCGCGGCGGAAAGGCGTGCCGAAGGCGTCATGACAATGATCGCGCCGGTCCGCTCACTTTGCCTTCGGCTTGAGCCGCTTCATCGCGGCGAGCCGGCGGCTGGCTGGAGTATCGTGACGTCCGACCTGATGGCGCAATTCCTGGATTGCCCCCGCCAGATCGCGGACATGGATGCCCTTCGGCGCCTTGCCCGCGCGTACGCTTTTGAGCATACGGCGCAAGAGATCGTCGTCCTGTTCGTCGCGGTAGGGTTTCAGGTCGAGATCCTTCGGTACTTTGGTGAGACGCTCGTCACCGATGGTCTTGACGTATTTTTGCATGAAGCGGTCGTAGGCTCGCCATCCGATGCCGGCGGCGCGAACGGCAGCCTCCTCGGCGCGCGTCGCGATCTGGTGCGCGTGCAAATAATGTAGGTCAAGCTGATCGATCAGGGTCTTCTCCACCTCCTCGTGCAGGATGAGAAAGCGGTCGGTGTCAATCTTGCGGCCGCGGAACTTGAAGAATTGCGGCATATGGCGGTCGATGTAAATCGTCTTGCCGTCGAGGCTGTAGCCCGCGAGGTAGGGAATATCGTGCTTGCGATCGAATTTCTTCACGCGCCGGCAGACAGCGTCGAGCGCGCGATCCATCATCAGGCTTGAAACATACCATTCCGGCAGCCTGAGCTTCTTGTGCGGAGCGGTCGGATGGCAATAGTCGAGCGGCATGATGATTGTCCTCTAGAACGGCGCCGGCACCGTCAGCACCTCGACGATATAGATCACCCACATAACAGCGAGCACGACGGCGGAAACCATAAAGAATCCACCGCGCACGCGGATTTTATTGCTGGTCACGTGCACGTAGGCCTGGAGATAGCGGAACAGCACGAATACCCACGCCAGCACCACGAACGCGATTCCGGCACTGTGCGTGACATATTCGAGTATGGTCAGCACGTAGAACAGCACCGGCAATTCAAACTGATTGCTGAAGGCGTAGCTGAACTGCAGCGTGCGCGGACCCCAATTGGGCTCGCGCAGCGAGACATTGTCCGGCCGCGCTAACCCGGACTTAAAGTCGCGCATGCGCAACGGCGCGAGCGCGAACAACAACAGAAAAGTGAGGATCACTTCGAGAAATAGCGGCAGCAGGATCATTTGCGTGGACATTTGTTCCCCCGGGCTTGTTCCACTAACGCTTCACGCTGATTGCAGTCTCGCCGTCCTCGTCGAGGAGCGCGCTGCGCCACGATTTTCCGTCGAACAGTGCCTTGCGCACGGCGTCCGCCGTGCCGCCATGATTGAGGTTGGCGGTGATGAGAGTCCCGCCGGTGCGCAGCAAACCGCGCAGCGTCTTATGCAGCGCCGTCACCGGAGTGCCGCCGTCGAAGAAGGCGACGTCATAGCCGGGATCCAGCGTCGGCAGCACCGCGGCAAAATCGCCCTCGTGCACGGTGATGTGGTTATCAAGGCCTGCCGCCGCGATGTTGTCGCGCGCGAGCGCAATATGCTCCGGATCGCGCTCGACAGTGTCGACTGTGGCATCCGGCGCGCCGGAGGCAAAGGACAAGGCCGTGTAGCCGAGCGCCGTGCCCAACTCCAATATCCGCCGCGCATTGGCGGCCGCCGCCAAAGCCGCCAGCAGCGGACCATTGTCATATGGAAACGCGTTGCAGCCGTGCTTGGCGCGATGAGCGTTGGTTGCGGTACGAATCTTCGCGAAAGGGTCGCTCATCGGGCGGGCTAACCCCGGCTTGGATAATTCGGGCTCTCGCGGGTGATTGTCACGTCGTGGACATGGCTCTCGCGCAATCCGGCGCTGGAGATGCGTACGAACTGCGCCTTGTCGTGGAATTCGGTGAGGTCTTTGGCGCCGACATAGCCCATCGCGGCGCGCAAGCCGCCGACGAGCTGATGCACCACATTGGCGACGGGACCTTTATACGGCACCTGGCCCTCGATGCCTTCGGGCACGAGCTTGAGCGTGTCCTTGATCTCCTGCTGGAAATAACGATCGGCGGAGCCACGCGCCATGGCGCCGACCGAACCCATGCCGCGGTAGGTCTTGTAGGAGCGGCCCTGATACAGAAATACTTCGCCCGGCGTCTCATCAGTGCCGGCGAGCAATGAGCCGACCATTGCAACATCCGCACCGGCGGCGAGCGCCTTGGCAAGGTCACCAGAATATTTGATGCCGCCGTCGGCAATCACCGGCGTGTTGCGCTTTTTAGCCACGTCCACCGCATCCATGATCGCCGTGAGCTGCGGCACGCCGACGCCGGCGACGATGCGCGTGGTGCAAATCGAACCGGGGCCGATTCCCACCTTGATCGAATCCGCGCCGGCATCGATCAGCGCCTTGGCGCCTTCGGCGGTGGCGATGTTGCCGGCGACCACTTGCACGGCATTCGACATCCGCTTGATACGGGTCACGGTCTCGAGCACGCGGCGCGAATGACCATGGGCGGTATCAACCACGACAAGATCGACGCCGGCCTCGATCAGGCTTTCGCTGCGCGCGTAACCGGCTTCACCGACCGAGGTAGCGGCGGCGACGCGCAGTCTTCCCTGTTCGTCCTTGCAGGCGTTGGGATTGGCAACCGCCTTCTCGATATCTTTCACCGTGATCAGGCCGACGCAGCGATATTCGCTGTCGACAACCAAAAGCTTCTCGATGCGATGTTGATGCAGTAACCGCTTGGCCTCGTCCTGGTCGACGCTTTCGCGCACGGTGATGAGCTGATCCTTGGTCATCAGCTCGGACACTTTTTGCAGTTTGTCGGTGGCGAAGCGCACGTCGCGGTTGGTCAGGATACCGACGAGCTTGCCGGGCACTTTGCTGTTTTGGCCATTGCCCCCGCCCTGAACCACCGGAATGCCGGAAATGTGATGCTCCTGCATCAAAGCGAGCGCTTCAGCGAGGGTGGCTTCGGGATGGATGGTGACGGGGTTCACCACCATGCCGGATTCGAATTTCTTCACCTGCCGCACCTGCGCGGCCTGCAATTCGGGTTCGAGGTTGCGGTGAATGACGCCAAGGCCGCCGGCCTGCGCCATGGCGATCGCCATAGCGGATTCGGTCACGGTATCCATGGCCGAGGCGACGATCGGGATATTGAGCAGAATATTCGGCGTGATGCGCGAGCGGATATCAACATCCGAAGGCAGAACGTCGGACAGGCCAGGCTTCAACAGAACGTCATCGAAGGTGTATGCTTCGCGCGGTAGGTCTCTTGAAGTCTCTGCCATTGCCAACTCCGCATGGCCCGGTCCCGGGCCAGCACATCGTGTGACGCCCCGCGGGCGAGCGGAACCGAAGTCCCGTCCCCGGCTCGAGGCCCACTTTTGGGTTGGCGGCGGTCGATAGCACGCCTTGCCTGCAAATGATAGGGCCTAACGCCCAACAAGCGCCGAAAGGCGTGCAAAAGCCGGAGGAAACGCCGTGACAAAGTGGATCAATCGCCGCGAGCTTAATGTAGGTGGGGCTGCGGCCGCTGCAATGCTGGCGGCGGGCGGCACGCGCGCTCTGGCGCAATCCGCGCCGCTCAAAATCCGCGTCGGCTGGGTTGTGGTGCCGGCCTCCACCGCACCGCTGGTGCTGGAGAAGAAAGACATCCTCAAGCATTACGGCCAGTCTTACGTCGCCGAGGGCACCCGCTTTGCCGGCACGCCGCCGGTGATCAACGCGCTCGCGGCCGGCGAACTTGATATCGGGCCGCTGGCGTTTTCCTCCTTCGGGCTTGCCATCCAGAACGCGCATATGGACGACCTGCGCGTCATTCGCGACGAAATCCAGGATGGCGTGGCGGGTTATGGCAGCAACGAATTCATGGTGCTCAATGACGGGCCGGTCAAAACCGTGGCCGACCTGAAAGGCAAAGTGCTCGCCACCAACGCCTTGGGCAGCGCCGTCGATATCGCCATGCGCGCCATGCTGCGCCGGAACGGGCTTGAGGCCAACAAGGACTACACCATCGTCGAGGCGCCCTTCCCGGCCATGCGTGCGATGCTGGCGGAGAAAAAGGCCGATCTCATCAGCGCGGTACCGCCGTTCTCGCTTGATCCCGATCTACGAGCGATGGCCAAGACGCTATTCACGCAAAAGGATGCCTTCGGCATCACGCAACTGACGATGTGGACGGCGCGCACCGGATTCATCGCGCAGAACCGCGCGGCGCTGGTCGATTTTCTGGAAGACAGCGTGCGCGCGATCCGCTGGTACACCGACCCAAAAAATCACGAGGAAGCCGTCGCCATCGTGGCGCGGCTGAACAATGCACCGCCGGCGCGGGTCGATTGGGCCTTCACCGGCCGCGATCAATATCGCGATCCGGACGGCATGCCGAACCTCGATGCACTGCAAAGCAATTTGCAGCAGCAAAAGGCGGTTGGCCTCCTCAACATGGATATCGACGTGAAGCAGTATTCCGACCTGAGCATGGTGCAGGAAGCGGCCAAACGGCTGACATGACAGCGCCGTTAGAAGCGGGGCGCGCCACCAGCCGATAACCACGCATGGAGCAACGTCCCTACGACCGCATCGTACCGCTGATCGTCGCTACCGCCCTGTTCATGGAGAATATGGACTCGACGGTCATCTCGACCTCACTGCCGGCGATCGCGCGCGCGCTCGACACCAATCCGCTGGCGCTAAAACTCGCGGTGACGTCTTATCTCTTGTCGCTCGCCATCTTCATTCCGGCGAGCGGCTGGACCGCCGACCGCTTCGGCGCACGCAATGTCTTCCGCACCGCCATCGCCGTGTTCATGGTCGGCTCGATCGGCTGCGCCGCCTCGCACTCGTTGCAGGAATTCGTGCTCGCCCGCATCGTGCAGGGCATGGGCGGGGCGATGATGACGCCGGTCGGCCGGCTCATCATGGTGCGCAACATCGACAAGCGCTTCCTCGTCCACGCCATGTCGCTTGTCACCATGCCGGCGCTGATCGGTCCGATATGCGGCCCGCCGCTCGGCGGCTTCATCACTACCTATTTCTCCTGGCACTGGATATTTCTGATCAACGTTCCGATGGGCCTTGTGGGCATCGCGGCGGCGACGCGCTTCATCGCCAATGTGCATATCGAGCGGAGCGATCCATTCGATTACGCGGGCTTTGTCTTGTCGGCTCTTGCGATCGCCGGCCTCGCCTTTGGGTTTTCGGCCATGGGGCTCAAATCGCTGCCAATCAGCGTGGTCATTGTTCTCCTCTGCGGCGGCACATTGTCGGCCATCGCTTACGTCATCCACGCCAACCGCACGCCGGCGCCGATCCTCGATCTCACGCTGTTCAAGCTGCCGACGTTCCGTGCCTCTATTTTCGGCGGGTTTCTGTTTCGGCTCGGCATCGGTGCGCTGCCGTTCCTGTTGCCGCTTCTGCTGCAAATCGGCTTTGAGCTCAACCCGTTTCAGTCCGGCCTGATCACGTTTACCACCGCGGTCGGCTCGATGTTCATGAAGGCCGCGGTGGCGAGCGTGCTCGGCCGCCTGGGCTATCGGACTGTGCTTCTCTACAACGCGCTGATCTCAAGCGCCTTCCTCGCCGCCTGCGCCACTTTCGTGCACGGCATGCCGTATTTCGTCATGGTTGCGATCCTCTTGTCCGGCGGCTTCTTCCGCTCGTTGCAATTCACCAGCATCAACACCATCGCCTATGCCGAGATCGAGCCGGCGAAGATGAGCCGTGCCACCACAATGGTCGCCGTCGCACAGCAGTTGGCGCTGTCGACAGGTGTTGCCGTCGGCGCGCTCGTTGTTGAGACCATGCTGCAACTGAAAGATACGACGACGATTACGGTTGCGGATTTTCCGCCGGCGTTTCTCGTCGTTGCCGCGCTGTCGGCGAGCGCGGCGTTAATCTTCTATCGACTGGCGCCGGATGCCGGATCCGAACTGTCGGGGCGCCGGGCGGTGGAGGCAAAAATAGCCAATCCGCACTAAGCCGCACCGCGCCGATGGCGAAATCCCCGCGCCAACAGATAAAGCTCCGCGGAATCGGCGCGGCTCGCCGGCGGCTTGACGTGTTTGACGCTCTCGAAATCGCGCTTGAGCCCGGCCAGCAGCGCGGTCTCGGTGCCGCCCTGCAACACCTTACACAAGAATGTGCCGCCGCCGGCCAGCACTTCGCACGCGAACATCACCGCCGCTTCGGCGAGCGCCATGATGCGCAAATGATCGGTCTGACGGTGGCCGGTCGTATTTGCCGCCATGTCGGAGAGGACGACGTCTGCTTTTCCTTCTTTCCCTTGGGCGCCAAGGAGCGCAATGAGCCGGTCAGGCGCCGACGGATCGAGAAAATCCAGATGCAGAAATTCGACGCCGGGAAGCGGCTTCATGTCGAGAATGTCGATCGCGATCACGCGGCCTGTCGGGCCGACACGCTTGGCCGCGATCTCGCTCCAGCCGCCGGGCGCGGCGCCGAGATCGACCACACGGGCACCAGCTTTGAGGAAATGATATTTGTCGTCGACTTCGGCGAGCTTATAGGCCGCGCGCGAGCGAACGCCTTCACGCTTGGCGCGCAACACATAAGGATCTTTGAGCTGGCGTTCGAGCCAGGTGCGCGATGACAGCGTGCGGGGTTTCTCATCCTTAAGCCTCACCATAACCGCTCACGCTTCTTCCCAGACGCCGTCCTCGCGCATCATTTCGACCAGCATGCCCTCGCGGAGCCCGCGGTCGGCGACGCGCAGCCGCGGACAGGGAAACGCGCGGCGGATGGCGTCGAGGATGGCGCAACCGGCGAGCACCAGGTCGGCGCGCTCGCTGCCGATGCAGGGATTGGCGGCGCGCTCGTCAAAATTCATTGCCAGGAGTTCTGCTACGACCTGCGAGACTTCGTCATCGGAGAGCCAGCAGCCGTCGACCCGGCGCCGGTCGTAGCGGGGGAGCCGCAGAAACACACCGGCGATCGTGGTCACTGTGCCCGACGTGCCGAGTGTATGGAAACCGTTGAGGTCGCGATGATTGGCGGCGAACCCGTCGACCAAGTCCGCGACCTCATCCACCATGGCCTGGTAGATTTCGCGCGACACCACCTTGCCGCCATAGCGCTCGGCGAGCGTGACGACGCCGACCGGCAGCGACGCCCAGCCGATAATGTCCGGGAGCGGCGGTCCGCGCCGACCGTTGCCCGGCTGGCTTTTGAGCCGCACCAGTTCCGAAGACCCGCCGCCGATATCGAACAGGATCACGCTCGACGCCGAAGGATCGAACAATTCGGTGCAGCCGGTTGCAGCGAGCCGCGCTTCGGTCGCCGAATCGATGATCTCGAGTTCGAGACCGGCTTCCTTGGCGACGCGCGTGCGGAACTCCTCGCCGTTTTCGGCTGCGCGGCAGGCCGCGGTCGCAATCAGCCGGGCACGCGTTACCCCGCGCGAGCGCATCTTGCCGCCGCAGACGGCAAGCGCACTCACCGCCCGCGCGATCGCCGCTTCGCTGATGCGGCCTGATCCAGCGACGCCTTCGCCGAGACGGATGATGCGCGAGAAAGCGTCGATCACGCGAAAGCCTTCCGCGGTCGGCCGCGCCACCAGTAACCGGCAATTATTGGTGCCGAGATCGAGCGCCGCGTAGGTCGCATTGTGCGAAGACTCGCGCCAATCCTCGCGATGGCCATCGCGGCGAATGCCATACGGCGTACGGCGACCCCAGCGAGGCCGGTGGCCGGCCTCATCGGCGCCGAGGCCACGCGGGGGGGCCTCGTCGTGCATCAAAGCCTTCCTGCCGTACCGGAGCCCTTTTTGCTCGACGGCCGCGGTCTATTGTTCAAGCCATAATCGGGGAAACTGTAACAGGGGCAGGTATGAGGGCCAATACTGCGCTTGGACCGCTTATGTGCCATGTTCCACGGCCAGTTGCCGGGGTCCGGCAAGTCGATTATCTCACGACAACCAGCCCTACAGGATTGAATCGTCATGAATTTGCAGCAATCCGTCAAAGCCCGGGCGGATGAACTCACGGCCGAGCAACTGGCGCTCCAGAAATATGCCGTCGGCCAGTCGGTCCCGCGCAAAGAGGACCCGACGCTACTGCGTGGCAAGGGCCAATATACCGACGATGTCAGCCTGCCCGGCCAGGCCTATGCGGTGATGGTGCGCAGCCAAAACGCCCACGGCGTGATTCGCGGCATCGACACCGAAGCGGCGCGGAAAATGCCGGGCGTGCTTGGCGTCTATACCGCCACCGATCTGCAAGGCTACGGGCCGCTCAAATGCGTCGTGCCGTTCAACAACCGCGACGGCACGCCGATGAAGAAGCCGCTGCGCGAAGCGCTCGCCAAGGGCAAGGTTCGTTATGTCGGGGATCCTGTCGCTTTCGTCGTCGCCGAAACGCTGTTGCAGGCGAAGGACGCAGCCGAGGTTGTGCGCATCGATGTCGAGACGCTGCCTTCGGTCACCGATGCCGAGGCGGCTGCGCAAAACGGCGCGCCGCAGCTCTACGACGACGTTCCGAATAACATCGCGCTTGATTATCACTTTGGCGATGCCGAGGCGACCAAGGCGGCGTTTGCCCGGGCCGCGCACGTCACGCGATTGAAAATGATCAACAGCCGTCTTGTCGTCGCCGCGATGGAACCGCGCGCTGCGCTTGGATCGTACGAGGAGAACCGCTTCACGCTTTACGTCGGCTCGCAGGGCGTGTTCGGCATGCGCGGCAATATCGCCGAAGCGATGGGCGTTACGCCGAAAGACGTGCACCTCTTGACCGGACAGGTCGGCGGCTCATTCGGCATGAAGGCTGCGGTCTTTCCCGAATATATCTGCGTGCTGCATGCGGCGCGCGCGCTCGGCCGGCCGGTGAAGTGGACCGACGACCGCTCCGGCAGCTTCGTGTCTGACAGCCACGGCCGCAATCACGATGTCACCGGTGAACTCGCCCTCGACGCCGAAGGCAATTTCCTCGCCGTGCGGCTGACGAGCTTTGCCAATGTCGGCGCGTTCTTGTCTCCGGTCGCGCCGATGCCGGGCACCATCAATGCGGTAAAAAATGTGCAGGGCATGTACCGCACGCCGCTGATCGAAGTTTCAACCAAGGTGGTGTTCACCAATACCTCGCATGTCTCGGCCTATCGCGGCGCCGGACGGCCCGAGGGTAATTATTATATGGAGCGGCTGGTTGACGCCGCGGCGGCCGAGATGGGCATCGACCGCATGGCGCTCCGCCGCCGCAATCAGATCCGCAACTCCGAACTGCCGCGCAAGACCGCGTCCGCCGTGACCTATGACTCAGGCGATTTCATCGCGCTGAGCAAGCAGGCCTACGAGCTTGCCGACGGCAAGGGCTTTGCCAAGCGCAAGCGCGAGAGCAAGAAGCGCGGCAAATTGCGCGGGTTTGGCATCGGCAACTTCCTTGAAGTAACAGCGCCGCCGATGAAGGAACTCGCCGGCGTCAAGTTCAACGATGATGGCACCGTTACGCTCCTCACCGGCACGCTCGATTTCGGCATGGGCCATGCCACGCCGTTCGCGCAGGTGCTGAGCGAAAAACTCGGCGTGCCATTCGAGAAGATTTCGCTCCTCCAGGGCGACAGCGACCGCCTGATCGCCGGCGGTGGTTCCGGCGGTTCGAAGTCGCTGATGCATACCGGCACTGCGATCGTCGAGGCTTCCGCGAAGATCATCGAGCGCGGCAAGGAAGCGGCGAGCTACGTGCTTGAAGCCAGTCCCGGCGACATCGCTTTCGACCGCGGGCGCTTTACCATCGTCGGCACCGACCGCTCGATCTCGATCATGGATTTGGCGCAGAAACTGCGCAACGGATCGAACCTGCCGGACAATGCGCCGAAGTCACTCGACATCGACCATGTCAGCGACGGGCCTTCGGCTTCAACCTTCCCCAACGGTTGCCACATCGCCGAAGTGGAAGTCGATCCGGAAACCGGCTCCGTCGAGGTGGTGAAATATTCCTGCGTCAATGATTTCGGCACCGTCGTTAATCCGATGATCGTCGCCGGCCAGCTCCACGGCGGCGTGGTGCAGGGCATCGGCCAGGTGCTGATGGAGAAGACGGTCTACGACAGCGAGGGCCAGCTCCTGACCGGCTCGTTCATGGACTACGCCATGCCGCGCGCTGGCGACGTGCCGTCCTTCGTGCTCGAGGATCATCCGGCGCCGGCGACGACCAATCCGCTCGGCGTCAAGGGCTGCGGCGAAGCCGGCTGCGCGGGAGCGCTGACCTCGATGATGAATGCCGTCATCGATGCGCTCGGTGATTATGGCATCCGCCACATCGACATGCCGCTCACACCGGCCATCATCTGGCAGGCGCTGCAAGCCGCCAAAAAAGCCGACAAGGCGACACGGCCGCAATGACCGAGGCCATTTCCGTCCGTACCATCCGCCCGGCGGAGTCACGGCTTATTGCCGGCGTCTGCGCGGCGCATATGATGAGCCATTATTACATGCTCATGCTGGCGCCGCTGTTGGCGTTCATCCGCGGCGATTTCGGCGTGACCTATACCGAACTGGCGCTGGCGCTCACCGTCTTCAATGTCGTTTCGGCCGTGCTGCAAACCCCGGTTGGCTTCATCGTCGACCGCATCGGCGCGCGCATCGTGCTCATTGTCGGACTGACGCTGTCGAGCGCCGCCTTTGCCATCGCCGGCATGGTCGGTTCTTATTGGGTGTTCATTGCCATGTATGGCGTCGCCGGGCTCGGTAACACCGTCTATCACCCGTCGGATTATTCGCTCTTATCGAACCACGCTCCGGCCGACAGGCTCAGCCAGATTTTCTCGTATCACACCTTTGCCGGCATGCTCGGCTCGGCCATCGCTCCGGTGACGCTGCTCTACATGCAAAGCCTGTTCGGCTGGCGCGGCGCCTATATTGGCGCGGCGATCTTCGGGCTCCTCGTCCTTGCCGTCATCATCTCGCAACCGGAACCTGTCGAGCTTCCCCATGCCAGCAGAAGCGCAGCGAAAGCCCGCGCCGCCGCCAATGATCCCGGCTGGCGGATCCTGATTACGCCGCCGATCCTCCTCAATCTCATGTTCTTTATTCTGACGTCGATCATGGGCGGCGGGCTCAACACCTATCTCGTCGTGGCGCTTGGCGCGCTGCATGCGACGCCGCCGTCGATTGCGAACATAACGCTGACCGTATTGCTCGCCATGAACGCGCTCGGCGTGCTCGCCGGCGGCATTCTCGCCTCGCGCACGCGGCGTCACGCCGTTGTTGCCGCGACCGGGCTCACGGTCGGCGGCATTGTCACTGCGCTGGTCGGCCTGTTCGATTTTCCCTCGGTTATTCTTATTATATTGATGGGCCTGAGCGGATTCTGCGTCGGCACGACCTATCCGTCCCGCGACATGCTGGTGCGCGCGGTCACCCCGCTTGGCGCCTACGGCCGCGTGTTCGGCTTCGTCTCGACGGGTTTTAATATCGGCGCCAGCATCGCGCCGATCGTTTACGGCATGCTGATGGACCATGGCCAGCCGCGCATGGTGTTTCTGTTGTCGGCCGCGGTCTGCGTGCTGTGCGTGTCCACGGTGACGTTCGGCTTTTCCGGCCGCGAGACGCGCTGATTACCCCAGGGAGACGATCATGAAGCTCTGCCGCTACGACGATGACCGGCTGGGCGTGGTCCGTGGCGACCTGATCCACGACGTCAACGCGGCGCAAACCGAAATCCGCAAATCATCCCCCTATGCGATGCGAGGCGATGCGGTGGTCGCGGCGCTGCCGCAATGGCGCGAACGGATCGAGCGCATGGCGGACAAGGCGCCGGGCAAGCCGATCGGAGCGGTCAAGTTGCTCGCGCCTGTGGCGCGGCCGACCAAGCTTTCCTGCGCACCAACCA
>Ga0181537_10001102_pt1 | contig 25168 bp, 19 predicted proteins | sample PEATcosm2014_Bin_39_FD_119765 | JGI IMG/M metagenome (GOLD analysis project Ga0181537, IMG submission 119765) | Peatland microbial communities from MTU Mesocosm Facility, Houghton, MI, USA - PEATcosm2014_Bin23_10_metaG | ecosystem: Environmental > Terrestrial > Soil > Wetlands > Peat | place...
TGCTCGGCGAGGAAGGCGATTCCGGCGACGTGACCGCCGAATACCGCTGGGTGGTTGACCCGATTGACGGCACGGTGAATTATTTTTACGGGATGCCGCACGCGGCGGTTTCCATCGCGTTGCAACACCGGGGGAAATCCGTCGTCGGCGTGATTTACGGCCCGTTCACGGATGAAATCTGGACTACGGTTCGCGGCGGACCGACGCGGCTGAACGGGAAGATTGTCCGCGTCAGCAACCGTTCGAAGCTGGAAGATGCCGTCATCGCAATGGGCTTTTCCAAAAACCGCGAAAACATGGAAAGGAGCCTGCCGCATTTGAACCGCCTCGCGCGCCGCGTCAAAAAAATCCGTGTCATGGGTTCCGCCGCGCTGGAGCTGGTCTATGTCGCCAGCGGACGGCTGGATGCCTACATCGAGCGCACCATCAACCTGTGGGACGTGGCGGCGGGACAATTGCTGGTGGAAAACGCAGGCGGCGAATTTTATGTGCTGCCCGCGCCGCACGGCAAACTGCGGATGTGCGCCTCCAACGGCAAGCTCCGGAAGAAACTTCAGATCGACAGCTTGCTGAAATAATCCTTCAACTTCGCCAGCGCCTTCGCGCGGTGGCTCAACTGATTTTTCACCTCGTCGCCCAACTCGGCGAACGTCTGCTCGAAACCAACCGGCACGAACATCGGGTCGTAGCCGAAGCCGTTTTCCCCGCGCGGTGCCAAAATAATCCGTCCTTCGCAAGCGCCGTCGAATGTTTGCGGTTCAAATTCATCCGCAGAACAGACGGGGGATGCAACTTCGGTTTTCCCGGCCGGCACCGCTGCCAGCGCGATGACGCAGCGGAATCGTGCCGTGCGTCTCTCCGGTGGAACATCCTTGAGCAAGCGCAGCAGCTTGACGCTGTTGTCGGCGTCGGGCGTGTTGCCGGACTTGGCCGAATCCGTCGCCGCGAACCGCGCGGAATGCACGCCGGGCGCGCCGTTCAGCGCATCTACCTCCAAACCGGAATCGTCGGCCAGAACGAAGTTCAATTCCGAATTCCGAATTCCGAATTCCGAATTTGGCAAAGTGAGCCATTTCGCCAGTTCAACGGCTTTCTTCGCCGCGTTCCCTGCAAATGTCGGGGCATCTTCGATTACCTTCGGCGCGGCGGGAAAATCATTCAGCGTGAGAAAATGGAATTGCGCGCCGAGGATGGCGCGGATTTCCCCGACCTTGTGGGCGTTGCGCGTGGCGATGAGCAGCGTCGTCATGCGCGGAGACTAGCAAAAATTTTCCGGCAGGCGAGCTTGACGCGCAAAATTTCCACCGCAAAATCAGTGGATGAAACCATGCCTGCTGCTCGCCCTTTGCCTTTGTTGCGCCGTCAATCTTCTCGCCGCCGACACAAACTCACCTGCCGCTACAAATACGCCTGTCGCGTCCTACATCCTCACGCCTCCCGCGCCGGCCACACCGCGCATCAACGGCGCGGATATATTTGGCGTGCGGCCCGGTTCGCCATTCCTTTACACGATTCCGGCCACGGGCGACCGGCCCATGATATTTTCGGTGACGAATCTGCCGCGCGGCTTGAAGCTGGATGCCAAGACAGGCCGCATCACCGGCAAGCTGAAGAAGAAAGGCGAAACCGTCGTGACACTTACCGCCAAAAATGCGCTCGGCACGGCGGAGAAAAAATTCCGCGTCGTCTGCGGCGACCAGATTGCGCTGACGCCGCAAATGGGCTGGAACAGTTGGAATTGTTTCGCCGGCGCGGTTTCGGAGGACAAGGTCAAAAGCGCGGCGGACGCGATGGTGAAGAGCGGCCTCATCAACCACGGCTGGACCTACATCAACGTGGACGATTACTGGCAGAACCATCGCAACTCGAAGGATGAGACGTTGCGCGGGCCGTTCCGCGATTTGCACGGTTACATCGTGCCGAACTCGCGCTTTCCCAGCATGAAAGGGATGGCGGATTACATCCACGGACTCGGGTTGAAGGCCGGGCTTTATTCCTCGCCCGGCCCGTGGACGTGCGGCGGTTGCGCGGCAAGCTGGCAGCACGAAGAGCAGGACGCGAAAACTTACGCCCGATGGGGTTTTGATTATCTGAAATATGACTGGTGCAGCTATGGCAATGTCGTCCACATCGCGAAGACAAACGTGATAGCCGTTCGCTCGAATGGTTCGCCGGCAAAAACAGGCGAAGAGGCGATGTATCCATACAGGCTCATGGGAAATTTTCTGCGCGAACAAAATCGCGACATCGTTTTCAGCCTCTGCCAATACGGCAACGCGGATGTTTGGAAATGGGGCGGCTCGGTGGACGGCAATTCCTGGCGCACGACCGGCGACATCACCGACACCTGGCGCAGCATGAGCCGGATTGGTTTTTATCAGGACAAGGCCGCGCCTTACGCGAAGCCGGGAAATTGGAATGACCCCGACATGCTCGTCGTCGGTCAGGTCGGTTGGGGACGGCTGCATCCGTCGCGCCTGACGCCGGACGAGCAATACACGCACATCAGCCTGTGGTGCCTGCTCTCCGCGCCGTTGCTCATCGGCTGCGACATGACCAAGCTGGACGACTTCACACTGAATCTTCTGGAAAATGACGAGGTGCTCGCGCTTGATCAGGACGCGCTCGGCAAGGAGGCAACGTGCGTCGTCACCAACGGCGACGTGCGCGTTTATGAAAAGGAACTGGAGGACGGCGGACACGCGCTCAGCTTTTTCAATCTCGGCTCCGAGCCGGCCAGCCTGGAATTCAACCATCTCGCGCAACTCGGCTTCAACGGCGGACAACATGTCCGCGATTTGTGGCGGCAGCAGGATCTGCCGGACGTGGATGCCGCCAACGGAGTTTTGAAAATGACCATTCCCGTCCACGGCGTCGTGCTTTACAAGCTGACGGCGGTCAGGTGACTTGCCGGTTTCACCGGATCAAATTTGCCGGCAGCGTGAAGTGATAAGTGCCGGACGGCAGCGGAAGTTTGGTGACCGAATCGTCCGGCAAATGGAGCGGCTGGCCGGATTCGTTGATTTCCTTTGGCGGAACCGGAAGCTCCAGCGTCGCGGAACTGTTCGGCGGAATTGTGACGTCGTAAAGGATTTGGCCTTTCTCCACCCGCCAGCCGGACGCGATGACGCCGTAAGGCGAATCGAGCGTTGCCTTGACGTGCGAGAGCCGGGCGGTAAATTGCGGGGCCAGGAAGAAATGTTTGTAGCCGGGGCTGGCGTCGTCGGGTTGAATGCCCGCCGCGCCGGAGTAAAGCCACGCGCCGACGGAACCGAGCGAGTAGTGGTTGAAGGAATTCATCGAGGAGTCCTGGAAGCCGCGCTCCGGCGTCCAGCCGTCCCAGCGTTCCCAAATCGTGGTGGCACCGTTCTTCACGGAAAACAGCCACGATGGATAGGTGTTGGTCAGGACCAATTCCCACGCGAGATCGGAGCGACCGATTTGCGTCAGCACGGGACAAATCAGTCCATTGCCGACAAAGCCCGTGGTCAGGTGTCCGTTCGTTTCGACGTTCCCGGCGAGGCGCTGTGCGGCGACGGCGCGGAGATTTTCCGGCAGCAAACTAAATTGCAACGCGAGGAGATACGCGGTCTGGGTGTTGCCCACGCGCGGCGTGCCGGGGGGCGGCGCCGTGTAAAGAACGGGAGCGCGGCCACGACCGCCATCAACGCCGGTGATGGAACCGTCGGGGCCGACAAAGGCGGTGTTGAACGCGGTGGTGATGTCCCGTTGCAGCGCGTCGTATTTTGCCGCGTCTTCGGTTTTGCCGAGGAGCGCGGCGGCTTTCGCGACGATGCGAGCGGAGTTGGCAAAGTAGGCGGTGTCCACGATGTTCACGGGCGTCGGGCGGGGCGCGAGGTGATCCCCAACGCCGCCGGAGAGAATGAGATTGGGGGCGGTGACTTTGCAGTAATCCACCCAGCGCGCCATGTGTTCGTAGTTGTCGGCGAGAAACGCCTTGTCGCCATACGCCATGAACATCGCCCAAGGAATGATGACGCCGGCATCGCCCCACACCGGCCAGGAATTATTCTGGTTTGCGCGCGGTGAAACGGTGGTGAATTCGCCGTTCGCGCCCTGCGCGTCGTCCACGTCCACCATCCACTTGGTGAAGAAGGCGGACACGTCGGCGTTGCGGGCGGCGGTGGGCGCGAACACCTGCGCGTCGCCCATCCAGCCGAGGCGCTCGTCGCGCTGCGGGCAATCGGTGGGCACGCTCAAGAAATTTCCGCGCTGGCTCCAGACGATGTTCTGGTAAAGCCGGTTCAAATCGGGATTGGAACTCTCGAAATTCCCGGTCGGCGGATTGGCGGAACCAACGACGATGGCGCGGAGGTCATCCGCGTTGAGCTTGCCGGGATAACCGGTGATTTCGACATACCGAAAACCGTGAAAGGTGAAATGCGGTTCAAGCGTCTCGCGGCCCGCGCCGCCGAGCGTGAACTTGTCGGTCGCCAATGCCGTCCGGAGATTTTCGGTGTAGAGCGAACCATCGGAATTGATCGTCTCCGCGTGGCGCACGGTGACGGTTGTGCCAGCCGGGCCGCGCGCAATGAGCCGGACATGGCCGACGAGGTTCTGGCCGAAATCAATAATCCAAGCTTCGCCGTGCCGGGTGATTTTTTGCGGAGCCAGTTCCATCAGCGCACGCACCGGCGGGCCGAGTTGCGGAACGAGCGCGACGGAATGCTCCTCGGTCACGGCGTTTGTCCAAATGGATTCGTCGAAAGTTGGCTGGTCCCAATCTTTGACGGCTTTCTGCGCGTCAATGATTTCGCCCCATTGTTGGTCAGAGCCGATGATTTCGCCCGGACCCGCTTTCCATGAATCATCGGTGGCAATGACGTCCATCGTCCCGTCGGCGTAGGTGATTTCGAGTTGGGCGTTGAAAACCGGGCGCGTGCCGTATTGCGCGGCGCCCATCCAGCCGAGCCGGCCCGCATACCAGCCGTCGGCGAGCACCGCGCCCACGGCATTTTGGCCCGGACGAACCAGCTTGGTGACGTCGTAGGTCTGGACCATCACGCGCTTCGTGTAATCAGTCCAGCCGGGCGCAAGCAGATCGTCGCTGACGCGCTGGCCGTTGAGCGAGACTTCATAGACCCCCAGCGCCGTGGCATAAAGCCGCGCGCGGGCAATCGGTTTCGTTGCCGCAAAATTTTTCCGCAGGTAACGGCCCGGCCCGATGGTGATGTCGTAATATTTTGAAAGCTGTTCGGAATAAGGCGCGACGACCGTCGCCGCCGCCCAGCCGGAATCGTCAAAATCGGGCGCAAACCAATAGCCGTCGGGCGCCACAGCCGCTTTCCACGAGCTGTCGGTGTTGAACTCGATGCGTTGCCCGTCCGCCAGCTCGATGACGCCGCGCGCGGCGATGGCATTTCGTCCAGCCTCGCCGCGATCACGCCGGATGCCGCCCCGCACGACGGCGGAGCTGATGGCAATGATATTTTTGCCGGGCGTCAATTGCCCGCCAATCTCCACATGCAACGGCGCCGTCAGACTGGTGAAGCCCGGATGTGTGGCTTGGCCGTTGACGTAATTGGTGATGAGGCCGTCCGCCGCCACATCAATGAAGGCGCTGCGAACGACGGCGTTGGTCGGAAGTTCAACCGCAAGCCGGATGGCTGCGGACTGGCTCGCGGTCGAACCGGCGTTTATCCAAGACGCCTTTTCCAACGCGGATTGTTCGATGTCGTATCGCGGCAAATCGGCGGTGATCCAGCGGCCCTTCCACTCGTTGGTGAAATCAAGCAATCCCAACTCGAACGAGGCCGCGTCGCTCCAGGCGGAAGGTCGGTTGTCCTTGTCCCACACGCGAACCTGCCAGAAAACTTGTGATCGCGAGCCGAGGGGTTTGCCGGCCCACGGAACCAGAACGGATTGATCGGAAACAATTTTACCGGAATTCCAAAGGTCAGGCGAAGTGGCAGTCAGACCGGAAGCTGACGAAGCGGCGCGAATTTCCCAAGCGGTCTGGATTTCACCGGTGCGGTCGGAGCGAAGTTTCCACGACAGGCGCGGCTGTTGATTGCCGATGCCGACGGGATTTGAAAGATGTTCGCAGGTGAGCGTGTCAATTCGGACCGGTGAAAAATTTTCCGCGCGAAGCGGATTTATCACACGCAGCGCGGCCAGAAGGGAAAGGAAGCGGCGTGTCATGGATTTTTTTTTGGAGTTGGCGGGCTTGAAATATTTGTCGGTAAAATCCAGAAAGGCGTTCCAGTCGGACGCGGTGATGGTATGTCCGCCGGTGTGATAATGAAAACCGAGGTCGCCGTTTATAATCGGCGTGTCAATTGGCGGGCCGTTGGTCGTGCCGAGGTCCTGCCTGCCGACCAGCCGATAGACCGGGCCGGCAGCCACCTCGCCCAGAAATTCGCCGCGCGGATCCGCCCATTGGTCCAGCGTGCCGCCGCCGATGAACACCGGATGCGGCGCGTTCAGGGCGATGATTTCGTGCGTGTCCACCGGCATGTCGTTCCAATGGCCGGCGTATTTTTGGAAATTGCCGGCGAACTGCCACGGAAAACTCGCAGCCATGTCGTCAATCGTCTCGCCATAGTCGCGCCGGGCAAGCGAGGAACCCATTTCGCCGGCGCAACTGGAATAAATGAGCGCGAAGCGCGGATCGCGCGCGCCCGCCACCAAAACCGTCTTGCCGAGACGCGAATGGCCGATGAGCGCGACGCGCTTGGCGTCCACCGATCGGTCCTTCTCCAAATAATCCAGCACGCGGCTTGCGCCCCAGGCCCACGCGCTGATGGTGCCCCATTCATCCGGCGCGGGCTTGGCCTGGCCCGGCTTGAGCGTCAGGCTGATGACACCGGAATGGAACGTGTTTGAGTTGTCTGGTTGAATGTCTGTGTAGCGGAACGTGGCGTAACCGTAGCCGTGCGCGAGGATGTTTGTGATGGGACCACCCTCACTGATTCCGGGGCGTCGCATCGGACTCGCCGAGGCTGTGTTGGTGGTTCCATCCGGGAATGGCGGATTGGAGAAGAAAACGATGTGCAGCAACAGCGGCACTGGCCCGGTGGCGTTGGCTGGCAGATAAATGTGCAGATGTGCGACAGGCGCGTTGGTGGCTTTGCCGAAACGAATCTCGACGTGCTTGTGAATCGCCAGACCGCCAAGAGCATTGGTGTCGGTTTCAACGACCTTGAAGCTCGCCTTCGGTGCGTTGGCCGGGACGCGGCCATAAATTTCGGTGGCGTAAATCTTCAGCAGTTCCGGTCGGCGCACCTTGAACCACGTTTGGGCGTCGCGCACGGGCTGGCCGTTCGCCAGCACAAGCGGGTCGGGCAGAGTGTAGTTGCCCACCTTGGATTCGTCGTAATTTGAAATATGCCCTGTCGGCGCGCGGCGAAGTGGATTGCCGTTGGCGTCCGTGCGGGGCAGCGGCGCGTTGGTCGCGACCGTTGAATCCGCCGCACGCAGGGAAAAATCGGCTAGGAGGCTGACGCACAAGAGAACCGGAATGGCACAATTGAGATATGCTTTCATAATAACTGGGGCTGTGTTGGCATCAATCTAGCCAGCCCGTCTGCCGGAGGAAGCCAAATCTGCGTTGCAATTCCGCATTCCAACCACACGGGAAAATTCTTGCCGCGCCGCCGCTTCTATTTCATTTTCGGCGCATGAACTTTCCGCCGTTTTGGGCCAGCGGCGCCAGCGGGAATTTTTCCTGCTGGCGCTGGTCATTCGGCAGCGTCGCCGAGGCGCAGTCGCTCGCCGACTCCGCCGCGCGGCAACTCGCTGAGCGGTTCGAGCGCGGCGATTTTCCGCCGAAAGGCGGCGGCTATTATCCCAACCGCCCGTTTCGCGAGCCGGTGCTGCAGGAAATCAAGAACGACGCCGGCGAAACCGCCGCCGTCATCACGCGCAATTCCTACGGCTGCCTCGTGCTCAACACCGGCCGCGTGATGTTCGTGGACGTGGATTTGCCGGAGCCGAAACCGGCGGGTTTGTTCCAAAAACTTTTCGGCAAACCGGCTTCCGCACCGGTTGTCACGCAGGACAGCGCTATTGCGAAGGTCGAAAATTGGACGCGGAACAATCCCGACTGGGGCTGGCAGATTTACCGGACGCGCGCCGGGCTGCGGCTGCTCGCCACGCACGCGCTGTTCGATCCAGAAGCCGCCGCGTCCGACGGCGTGTTTGACGCGCTGGGCGCCGACCCGCTTTACCGCCAGCTTTGCAAGGCGCAGAAATGTTACCGCGCACGCCTGACGCCCAAGCCGTGGCGCTGCGGCGTCCGCACCAAGCCAGAACGCTGGCCGTTTCCGGATGCCCGCGCCGAAAAACATTTTCAGAAATGGGACGCCCAATATCAATCCTTTGCCGCCGGCTGGGCCACGTGCGATTTCGTCAAAAAAATCGGCAACGACGTAGTGCATCCAGCCGTCCAGCCCATCCTAGCCGTCCACGACCAGATGACCCGCGTGGAATCGAAATTGAAACTGGCGTGAGCGTCATTTTGTCTGCCAAAATTTGATGACCTCTGCCCAAAATTTCACAGGTGGTTCCATGATTTCAATGTGTCCACCACTCGGAAATCCCCAAAGTCGCTTTGGACCGGAATAGTTATCGTAGAGACGCAGGCTGAATTTCTCGGGCACAATATTATCCCGACCGTCCGCCGTTATTCCAACCGGCCCGTGATATTGACGCAAATAATCCTCTGACGGGAAATGGTCCACGAGTAACAGCCAAACAGGCAAAATTGGATAATGATTTTGCGCGACGCTGGTCAAGCGATTGAAAGGCGAAAGCAAAACCACACCGGCCACTCGGTTGGAATAAGTTCCGGCCAGATACGAGGCAACGCCGGAGCCGAGCGATTCACCGAGGAGATAAATGGGTTTGTTCGTGGCCAGCATCTGGAACCCTTCATCGGCGGCGCGGAACAAACTGTTCTGGCTCGGCGAGCCGGAACGATCTTCATAACCCGGATATTCCAAAATGAAAACGTCGAACGCCGCAACGCTTTGGATGTCGTCTGCGTAATCTGATGAGCCGATAGCCGTGCTGCCATTTCCATACGCAATCAGAACAGTTCCATCGGCAGGTTGTTTTGGGGAATGACGTTTGAACCCGATGAACTGGCCTGCGGAATTTGTCCAGCGCTCCAATTTAGCAGATTGAGCCATTTGATCCACCTGTGCGGTGGTAAAGGCAGAGGGATAGTAGATGAAAGACCTTTGATAAACCGCCATGAGCACGCAAACAACCAGATAAAATGCGAGAGCAGACAGGATTAGCAGCCGAAACAGGCGGGATAGAACCACCGGTTTGGGTCGTTCAGTGTGCTGGCTCATGCGGCGTCAGAATCGCAAAAACAGGATAGCAAAACGAATTGAAAATTTGCGTTGCTCGACCACGACAAACGCTGACGGGCTGCTATGGAGAAAGTGAATGATTGGTCTGCCAAAATTTGATGACCTCTCCCCAGAATTTTTCCGGCGGTTCCGCAATTTCAATATGCCCGCCCTGCGGAAATTCCCAGAGCTGTTTCGGGCCGGCGTAATTTTTGTAGAGACGAAGGCCGAATTTTTCCGGCACGACCGCGTCCCGGCCGTCCACCGTGATTCCGACCGGGCCGTGGTAGCGGCGCAAATCGTCCTCCGAAGGGAACCGGTCCATGAGGATCAGATGAACCGGAAAAACGGGCATGTGATACTGCGCGACGTCGGTCAGCGAGTCGAACGGCGACAGCAAGATCGCGCCGGCAATCTTGTCGGGATGGGTGCCGGCCAGATGCGCCGCCACGCCGGAGCCGAGCGATTCGCCCACCAGGTAAACGGGCTGGTTCGTCGGGAGCATTTCCAATCCATTCTCGGCGGCCTGGGTCAGGCTGTCCTGAGTCGGCGTGCCGGGGCGGTCGCCATAACCGGGATATTCCAAGATGAACACGTCGAGCGGGGCGACATTTTGAATGTCGTCCGCATAGCGGGCGCAGTTGACGGCGCAACTGCCATTTCCGTAAAGGATCAATGCGCTGCCCTGCGCCGGTTGCCGGGGTGACAGGCGTTTCATCCCGATGGGTTCGCCGACGGCATCCTTCCAACGCTCAAGATTTGCCGCGTGTGCCAGGCGGTCCATGTGCCGCGGGGTGTAGGTGGGAGGAACATAAATGAACCAGCGCTGGTTGAAGCTGACGACCGCGCCGGAGACCAGATAAAACACGAGCACAGACCAAAACAGCAAGCGAAACAGGCGGGATAGTCTCACCGGCTTGCGTCGTTCAGATTGCTCGCTCATGCGGCTTCAGCATTGCAAAAGCGGGATGGCAACACGAATTGAAAATTGAAAAGGCGAACGGACTTCTCCGTTCGCCTTGTTGTAGCAGCGTTGTGTCAACGACGATCATAGACCGCCGCTGCGATTTAATACCGGTAATGCTCCGGCTTGTAAGGGCCTTCGACCGGCACGCCGAGATAGTCGGCCTGTTTCTTCGTGAGTTTGGTCAACTTCACGCCAATCTTTTCTAGGTGCAGCCGCGCGACTTCTTCGTCAAGCTTCTTGGGCAGGCGATAGACGCCAATTTTGGCGGTGTCCTTGTTCTTCCACAGGTCGAGTTGAGCGAGCACCTGGTTGGTGAAGCTGTTCGACATCACGAAGCTCGGATGGCCGGTGGCGCAGCCGAGGTTCACCAGCCGGCCTTCGGCGAGCATGTAAATGCTGTTGCCAGCCGCGAAGGTGTATTTGTCCACTTGCGGCTTGATGGTGAGTTTCTTCACGCCTTTCGCGGTATTCAGGCGGTCCACTTGAATCTCGTTGTCGAAATGGCCGATGTTGCAGACGATGGCCTGGTCTTTCATCTTCGCCATGTGTTCGAGCGTGATGATGTCGCAATTGCCGGTGGTGGTGACATAAAGGTCGGCGGTGCCAAGCGTGTCTTCGATGGTCGTGACTTCAAAACCTTCCATCGCGGCCTGCAGCGCGTTGATCGGATCAATCTCCGTGACGATGACGCGGGCACCAAAGCCGCGCAGCGAGTGTGAGCAGCCTTTGCCGACATCGCCGTAACCGCAGACGCAGGCAACTTTGCCGGCGACCATCACGTCGGTCGCGCGCTTGATGCCGTCGGCCAGCGATTCACGACAGCCGTAAAGATTGTCGAACTTGGACTTGGTGACGGAGTCGTTGACATTGATCGCGGGAACCAAAAGTTTTCCCTGCTCCAACATTTGATACAAGCGATGCACGCCGGTGGTGGTTTCTTCGGAAACGCCTTTCCAATCCTTCACGACTTCGTGCCAGAAACCGGGGCGTTCCTTCGCCACGCGCTTGAGCAGCGCCTTGATGACGGCGACTTCGTGGTTGTCGCTGGGCGTATTGACCCAGGTGTCGCCGTTTTCGAGTTCGTAGCCTTTGTGGATCAAAAGTGTGGCGTCGCCGCCGTCGTCCACAATGAGCTGCGGACCTTTGTTGCCCGGATGCGTGAGCGCGCGGAGCGTGAAATCCCAGTATTCCTCGAGCGATTCGCCCTTGTGCGCGAAGACCGGAATGCCAGCGGCGGCAATCGAAGCGGCGGCATGGTCCTGCGTCGAGAAGATGTTGCAGCTCGCCCAGCGCACGGACGCGCCGAGCTCCACGAGCGTCTCTATGAGAATCGCCGTCTCGATGGTCATGTGCAGCGAGCCGGTGATGCGCACACCCTTGAACGGCTTGCTCGCGCCGTATTTTTTGCGGATGGACATCAGGCCGGGCATTTCGTGCTCGGAAACCTGAATGGTTTTGCGCCCCCATTCGGCGAGCGAAAGGTCGCGGACGGCGAAGTCCTTTTTGGACGCACCGTTGCCGTTGGCTTTCACAACGGTGCGGCGTGCGGGAGATAATTTAATTGCTGCCATAAATTTTAATTTTATTGGTTGAAAGGTTAATTCAATTTCAAAGCTCGCTTCAATTCCTTGATCTTGTCGGCTTTTTCCCAAGTGATGTCAGGATCGTTCTTGCCGAAGTGGCCGTAGTTCGTGGTCTTGCGGTAAATTGAGCGGAGCAGGTTGAGCTGCTTGATGATGTTCGCCGGCTTGAAGCTGAAGACTTCGCGCACAGCCTTCTCAATCTGTTCATCCGTGATGCCGTCAATCGCCGTGCCGAATGTGTTGATGCACACGCTGACCGGTTCGGGGTAGCCGATGGCGTAGGCGAATTGGATTTCCGCGCTGCTCGCGATACCCGCCGCGACGATGTTCTTCGCAACATATCGTCCCATGTAAGCCGCGCTGCGGTCCACCTTGCTCGGATCCTTGCCGGAGAACGCGCCGCCGCCGTGACGGCCCATGCCGCCGTAGCTGTCCACGATGATTTTTCGGCCGGTCAATCCGGTGTCGCCTTGCGGTCCGCCGACGACAAAGCGGCCGGTCGGGTTGATGAGGAACATTGTTTTCTTTGTGAGCAGGCGCTTGGGCAAAACTTTTTTGATGATCTCCTCGATGCAGAATTCCTCGATGGTCTTGTGCTTCACATCGTGCGCGTGCTGGGTAGAAATGACGACGTTGGTGATGGCGACGGGCTGGTCGTTGACATATTTGACGGACACCTGTGATTTCGCGTCAGGGCGCAGCCAAGCAATTTTGCCGCTCTTGCGAATCTTCGTGAGCGCGCGGCCGAGCTTGTGGGCATACATGATGGGCGCGGGCATGAGCTCCGGCGTTTCCGCCGTGGCATAACCAAACATCAAGCCCTGGTCGCCGGCGCCTTGTTCGGCCTTCTTCTTGCCAACGGCCTTGCGCGCGTCCACGCCCTGCGCGATGTCCGGCGACTGCGACGTGATGGCGTTCATGATGAGCACCTTGTCGGCGTGAAAAACGTCGTCATCGTGCGTGTAGCCGATTTCACGGATGGCCTCGCGCGCGATGGCGTTGAAATCGAGCTTCGCCTTGGTCGTTATTTCGCCGCCGACCACGACGAGGTTCGATTTGGCGTAAGTTTCGCAGGCGACGCGGCTGAACTTGTCCTGCGCGAGGCAGGCGTCCAGCACGTAATCCGAAATCGTGTCGCAAACCTTGTCCGGGTGGCCTTCGCCGACGGACTCGGATGAAAAGATAAAGTTCTTGCTCATGGAATTAGGTTTTAATTTTTATCAAAAACATATTGACGTATCAAGATAGGATGATATATCTTATTGGAAGCGCGTCAAACGCTTTTTTGAAATATTTTGGTGCGTGAAAAATCATGTCCTCGACCTTGAAATCATTGCGGGCGCTGTCCGACCCGACGCGGCTGCGCATCGTGGCGCTGCTGGAGCGGGACGAGCTGTCCGTGAACGAGCTTCAGGAAATCACCCGGCTCGGCCAGTCGCGCATTTCCACACACCTCGGCCTGCTCGCGGATTGCGCGCTCGTGCAATCGCGGCGCGAAGGCAAGCGGACGTTTTATAAACTCAACCCACAAGCCACTGGCGACACCGGCGAATTTATCCAGCTCGCCATCCGTGGCGCGAAGGAATTGCCGGAACACGCGGGCGACCAGATCAATCTCAAGCGCGTCCTCGCCCGACGCCGCGAACAGGCGCAGGTTTTCTTCAATCAAGTCGCCGGACGTTTTGACCGTGTCTATGGCCCGGGCCGCTCGTGGCAGGCGTTTGGCCATTTGCTCTTAAGAATTTTGCCGCCGCTCGTCGTCGCGGATCTGGGCGCGGGCGAAGGTTTGTTGAGCGAACTGCTCGCGCGCCGCTGCAAAAAGGTCATCGCCGTGGACAACTCGGAAAAAATCGTCGCGTTCGGCGCGGCCAAGGCGAAGAAGAACGGCCTGAAAAACCTGGAATTCCGGCTCGGCAACCTGCAGAACCCGCCGATTGAGGCGAACAGCGTGGACCTCGTGATTTTAAGCCAGGCGCTGCACCACGCCGAAATCCCGGCGGACGCGATCGCCGCCGCGCATAAAATTTTGAAAGGCGGCGGGCAGATTTTGCTGCTCGATCTGCTCAAGCACAACTTCGACAAGGCGCGCGAGCTTTACGGCGACCGCTGGCCCGGTTTCGCCGAGAGCGATCTGCATCACTGGCTCGAACAGGCCGGCTTCAAGAAAATCGAAGTGAGCATCGTCGCCCGCGAGGAACAGCCGCCGCATTTCCAGACCATTCTGGCCAGCGGGGAAAAATAAATGTCGCGCGAAGACCGCGAAGGATGAGAAGGAAACCATTAACTTCGTCCTCTTTGCGTCCTTCGCGCGACACTTCCCGTAGAAGTCAATTCGCCACGATGTTCACCAGCTTCTTCGGCACGACGATGACTTTCTTGACCGCTTTGCCGGCGTAATATGGCTTCGCTTTTTCATTCGCCAACGCGAGCGCTTCCAGCTCCGCCGCCGTGGCGTTCACGGAAACCTTGATGACATCGCGCAGCTTGCCGTTCACCTGCACCGGAATCTCGATTTCACTTTCGACAAGCCGCGCCGGGTCGAACTGCGGCCACGGAGCGTAAGCCAGGTTGGTTGGGGGTTGAGGGTTGAGAGTTGAGAGTTTTGCCCAAAGCTCTTCAGCGATATGCGGTGCGAAGGGCTGGAGCAAAATCAGGAAATCGCGCAACACGGCCGCCGGTTTCGTCTCCCAGGTGATGGCGTCGTTCACAAAAACCATCATCGCGGAAATCGCCGTGTTGAAGCGCATTCCGTCCAAGTCTTCGGTGACTTTCTTGATGCACGCGTGCAGCGTCTTCAACTGCGCCGGCGTCGCCGCCACGTCTTTGATGGTGGAATTTAATTTTATTAAATCCAGCAGTTCTCCGTGGCTCTGTGCTTCTGTGGCTGTCGTTTCCGCCTGTTCAAATTCCGTTTCCGAATTTTCATCCACGAACAAACGCCAGACGCGGCCGAGAAAACGATATACGCCCTCGACGCCTTTAGTGTTCCACGGCTTTACCATTTCGAGCGGGCCCATGAACATTTCGTAAAGGCGGAAAGCGTCCGAACCAAATTCACCGAGAACATCGTCGGGATTCACCACATTGCCGCGCGACTTGGACATTTTCTGTCCATCCTCACCGAGAATGATACCTTGATTGACCAGCTTGAAGAACGGTTCGGGCGTGGAAACGTAACCAAGATCGAACAAAACTTTGTGCCAGAACCGCGCGTAAAGCAGGTGCAACACGGCGTGTTCGGTGCCGCCGACATATAAATCCACGCCGGCAGCTTTGCCGTTCGACGCCATCCAATAATTATCCGCATCTTTGCCGACGAACGACTGCGCGTTTTTCGCGTCAGTGTAACGGAGATAATACCAGCACGAACCGGCCCATTGTGGCATGGTGTTCGTTTCGCGAATCGAACCGTCGGGCAGATTCAGCCAATCCTTCGCGCGGGCGAGCGGCGGCTGGCCGTCGGCGGTCGGCTTGTAATCTTCGAGCGTTGGCGGCAATAGAGGCAGCGAACTTTCCGGCAGGGCTTCGTGATACAAATTCCCGGCGGCGTCCTTTTTCCAAACAATCGGAAACGGCTCGCCCCAATAACGCTGCCGGCTGAACAGCCAGTCGCGCAATTTGTAGTTGATGGTTTTCTCGCCGAGACCTTTTTCTTCGAGCCATGCGGTGATTTTCTTTTTGGCTTCGGCAGTTGCCAGACCATTCAGAGAAACTTCCAAATTGGCTGAATTGACAGCGTATCCTTCATTCGGGTCGCATTGGTCAAACGTAAAGAACAAATCTGTTTCAACTCCATTTACCAACAACGTAACTTTCTGGTCTCTGCGCGAGTAACCACCTTTAGATTCTACAAACTCAAAACTGTGACCCCTTATCGTCCCAAGGACGGGTTGAATTTTCAGTTTGAATTTTTCAGCAAATTCCCAATCTCGAATATCGTGCGCAGGCACGGCCATGATTGCGCCGGTGCCGTAGCTGGCGAGAACGTAATCAGCAATCCAAATTGGAATTTTCTCGCCGTTGACCGGATTGACGGCGTAGGTGCCGATGAAGACCCCTGATTTATCTTTCGCCAACTCGGTGCGTTCCAAATCACTCTTGCCTGCGGCAAACTTTTTATAGCTCTGAACTGCTTCACGCTGTTCTTGCGTCGTAATTTCGTCCAATGACTTGTATTCTGGTGAAAGAACTATGTAAGTTGCGCCGAATAGCGTGTCCGGTCGGGTGGTAAAAACTGAAATGACTGGCCGAGGTTCAGGCATATCAGCAACTTCAAAATCCACGATAGTGCCTTCACTTCGCCCAATCCAGTTTCTCTGCATTTCCTTGAGTGAATCAGTCCAGTCAATTGTATTGAGGTCTTGTATCAATCGCTCGCCGTAGGCGGTGATGCGGAGCATCCATTGGCGCATTGGCTTGCGAACGACCGGAAAGCCGCCGACTTCGCTTTTGCCGTCCACAACTTCTTCATTGGCCAAAACAGTTCCGAGTTGCTCGCACCACCAGACGGGTTGTTCGCTCACGTAAGCAAGACGTCTGGTATCTATAATATGTCGGCGAATAGCATCCTCTGATTCTCCGCGGGTTACGTTTCGCAAACTATCCAAGTAATTATTATTTCCCCATTGTGATTTTAGCGTCGGATTTTCAGAAAGCGCGTCCTTAAGCAATTCAATCGGCTTGGCTTTGTTCCAATGATAGTCAAAATAGCTGTTGTAGAGCTTGAGAAAAATCCACTGCGTCCACTTGAAATAATCCGGGTCGGTCGTGGCGAGTTCGCGTGACCAGTCGTAGCTGAAGCCGAGGCTCTTGATCTGCCGCTTGAACGTGGCGATATTTTCCTCGGTCGTCTTGCGCGGATGCTGGCCGGTCTTGACGGCGTATTGCTCGGCGGGCAGGCCGAACGCGTCCCAGCCCATCGGATGCAGGACGTTGAATCCCTGCGCGCGTTTGTATCGCGCCAGAATGTCCGTGGCGGTGTAGCCTTCGGGATGCCCGACGTGCAAACCCGCGCCGCTCGGATACGGAAACATGTCGAGGATGTAAAACTTTTCGGGCAACTGCGTTGCGGCCACCTTGCCGGAGAGATGGTGCCGCACAGCGAACGGATGATTCGCGGGAATCTCCTCGTTCGGATTGAACGCGCGGAAAGCCTGCTGCTCGTCCCAGGTTTTTTGCCACTTGGGTTCAATCAGATGAAACGGATACTGCCTGCGACTGCTTGCCATAGAGTGGTAGATGCTACGCGAAAAAACGCCGGACTCAATCGCGGAGTTTGGCGTTGGCCAGCCAGACCAGCCGCAAACCTTCGAGCGTCAAATCCGGCGCAATGGCGGAAATCTCCGGCAGTTTTGACGCGATCAATTTCGCGTAACCGCCTGTCGCGACGACCGGCAGCTTTTTGATTTTCAATTCGCGTTTCAATTTGCCAATCAACTCGCGCACTAGGCCGCGATAACCATGCACCGCGCCGATGAGCATCGCCTGTTCCGTGCTTTTGCCAATGGCGGTTTGGATTTCTCGGATTTTGATGCGCGGCAGCAGCGCTGTTTTCTCGTGCAGATAATCCGTCATCGCCGCCAGCCCCGGCGCAATGATGCCGCCGGCGTAATTGCCCCTGCGATTGATGACATCAAATGTGACCGCCGTGCCAAAATCCACGACGACCACCGGCGCGCCGAAGCATTTCCGCGCCGCCACTGCGTTCGCCAGACGATCGGGCCCGATAGAGTTTGGTTTTGGATAATCAATGCCCACGCCGCGCACGGTTTGCGGCGTGAGTTCCAGCGCGTCCAGCCTCCAAAGCTTGCGGACGGAATTACGCACGAGCGGCGTGGCCCGCGGAACGACGCTGCACAGAGCCGCGCCCGTTGTTTTTTTCGCGCCGACAAATTTTGCCACGCAGGATTTTGCCTTTCCGCCAAACCATTCGCGTGTCGGAACATTGATTTGCCGCAGCACGCGCCGGTTGTTTGCCAGACCGATGTGCGTGTGCGTATTGCCGATGTCGAACAGCAAAATTATTTCTTCATTCTTCATTCTGCCTTCTTCATTTCTCCAGCGTCACGTCGCCGCCGGTGATGCGCTCCAGGTGGCCGTGCTCGGTGCGGACGAGCAGCGCGCCATCGTCATCGAGCGATTCGGCGCGACCGCGAACCTTGCGCCCGCCAATCTGAATCGTCACGTCATTTCCGATGGTCGCGCACTGCGCCTCCCACTCATCGGCAACGGCGGCGAATTTGCCCGAGCAAATCCGCGCGTAATCAAAGTCCAGTTCGCGCAAAATTGCCGCCGCCAGTTCCGGGCGCTCGATCGTCCTGCCGGATTCGATTTTGAGCGAGGTCGCGAGCTTGCGCAACTCAGGCGGAAACTCTCCGGCGCCCAGGTTGACGTCCACGCCGATGCCGAGGATGACGTGCTTGACACGATCCAACTCCGCGTTCAACTCGGTCAAAATGCCCGCGACTTTTTTTCCGCCAACCAGAATGTCGTTCGGCCATTTGATTTCGGGCTTCAAACCGGTTTCCGATTGAATCGCGCGGCGCAAGGCTATGGCCGAAGCGACTGTCAATTGAGTTGTTTCCTGCGGACGCAAATCCGGTCGCAGCAAAATCGAAAACCAAAGCCCTTTGCGCTCCGGCGAAATCCATTTGCGCCCGAGCCGCCCGCGCCCGCTCGTTTGCGACTCGGCGAAAACGACGGCGCCTTCCTTCACGCCATCGCGCGCAAGTTTTTCAATCACGTCGTTCGTGGAAGTCGTCTGCTCGAACACGCGGATGTCGCGCCCGATGACTTTCGTTTTGCCGAGACGCGCCAGCAAATCATCGGCGTGCAGCGCGTCCGGCGCGCTGACCAGCCGGTAGCCAAAATGCGGTCCGGCCTCGATTTCGTAGTCGAGCGAACGCAACTCCTCGATGCGCGCCCAGACCGCCGCGCGGCTGATGCCAAGCTGCTCCGCGAGTTCCGCACCCGAAACGCCGTCGGCATTTTCGCGCAGTGCGGAAAGAATTTTTGCGTCCGTGGTCATTCAAAATCCAATCCGATGTCCACCGAGCGCGCGGAATGGGTGAGCGCGCCGACGGAAATGAAATCCACACCGGTTTTGGCAATCGCTCGGACGGTTTTCAAATTCACGCCGCCGCTGGCTTCGGTCTTCGCGCGGCCCTTCACCATTTTCACGGCTTGTCGCAACTGTTTCAAATCCATGTTGTCCAGCAATATGAAATCCGCGCCGGCAATCACAGCTTGTTCGACCTGTTTCAAATTGTCGGCCTCGACTTCGACATTGAGTTTCGGAAACTTTTGGCGCGCGCGTTGAATCGCAGCGGCAATCGCATTTGGTTTCGCATTTTTCAGGGCGGACAGGTGATTGTCCTTGATCAAAATCATGTCGAACAGGCCGAGGCGATGATTCTTCCCGCCGCCGCCGGCGACGGCGTATTTTTCAAAACGCCGCCAGCCGGGCGTCGTTTTGCGCGTGTCGAGAATTTGCGCGGGCGTTCCACGAATCGCTCCAACAAATTGCGCGGTCAGAGTTGCAATGCCGGAAAGCCGCTGGACGAAATTCAGCGCCACACGCTCGGTGCTCAAAATGGCGCGTGCCGGGCCGGAGATTTTCAGCAAGATTTTTCCGGCGACAATTCGTTGCCCGTCACGCGAAAGTCTTTCAATTTTGATTCGTGGCGAAAGTTCGCGAAACGCGGCTTCGGCAAAATCCAGTCCGGCGACGACGAGCGGTTCGCGCGACCGCATGACTGCCTTCGCGATCGCGTTTGCGGGAACGGTTGCCTGTGTCGTCGCGTCACCGCCGCCGATATCCTCGGCGAGCGCGGCGCGGACGGCTTGGCGGATTTCTGCGGCGGACAATTCCACGCCGTCAAGATGAAGGCGAAAGGAAAACGGGGAAAGGAAAAAGGCGCGACGGGAAAACACGTGCAAAATTGTAATGGCCTGAAATGCGGTTTTGGTTTAGAACGGCGGCGTGCAATCCCTGATGCCCGTTTTTATTGTGGCGGTGGTTGTCATAGCCGTGATCAGCGCCATTTACGGTGCCGTCGCCGCTCGCAAACGGCGCGAAAGCCTCCTTGAACTGGCGCAGCGGTTGAGCCTGAACTTTGCCCCCGAACCGGATTATGGGCTGGCGGAGCGTTTTGGCTTCCTGAAAAAACTGGCGCAAGGCGACAACCGCTACGCCTACAACGTGCTTTCCGGAACCTATCAAAACAACGACGCGCTCGCGTTTGATTACCACTATCAGGTCACCACCCACGATAAAAACGGCAGCCATACGACGCATTACCGCTTTTCGTTTTTCATCCACCAAATGCCGGTGAGTTTTCCCGATCTCACCGTCCGGCACGAAAACTTTTTCCTCAAAGTCGCGGAGGTGTTCGGATACCAGGACATCAAGTTCGAGTCCGCAGAATTTTCAAAAGCGTTCTGCGTGCGTTCGCCGGACAAAAAATTCGCCTACGATGTTTGCAATGCGAAGATGATGGAATACCTGCTGGCCAACCGCGACTTGAGCGTCGAAATTGAAAATCAGGCGCTGGCGCTGGCCTTCAACAACTGCCTGTCGGTCGAACAGATTGAATCCAACTTGCAAAGGCTGGTTGAAATCCGCTCGCGTTTGCCGGAATATCTCTTTACCCAAAACGCATGACTTTTCACGACCATACCAGCAGTGGTGGCATGCTGTGGCAGAAGATTCTTTTCATTGCCGTTGTTGTTTCCATTTTTATTGTCAGCAAGGTCAGTTCCCGCTACAGCCCTGGCGCGGCGCGCAAGCGCCGTGACGGCCTTTCCGCGCTGGCGCAGCGGCTGAACCTCACTTTCAGTCCTGACAATGATTATGGGCTGGTGCGCCAATTCGATTTCCTGAAGCCATTCGCGCAGGGCATGGACCGCTACGCCTACAACCTCCTTTCGGGCAACTATCGCGGTTATGACGTCCGTGCCTTCGACTATCATTACGAAGGCGAGCGGAAAAACAAAAACAGCCGCAGTATGGAATACCGTTTTTCCGTTCTCATCCTGCTGTTGCCCGTGTCGTGTCCCGATCTGACCATTCGACCGGAAAATTTTTTCAGAAAGGCGGCCGAAAAACTTGGCGGCGAGGACATCCAATTCGAGTCCGCCGAATTTTCAAAGGCATTTCGCGTGCGCTGCGTTGAGAAAAAATTCGCTTACGACATTTGCAATCCCCGGATGATGGAATACCTGCTCGCCAACCGTGACTTGAGCATCGAAATACAATATCAAGTCGTCGCGCTGGTGTTTGATTCGTTCGTGTCGTTCAACGCCTGTTTGCCGGTGGACAAGATCGAATACAATCTGAACCGGCTGGCGCAGATCCGTTCACTGATGCCGGATTACCTATTCACCCAGAACGCATGAATCACGGATCGCCACCGCCGCCGCTCCTGCTTGGAATAATCATAATTTTTCTGGTGATTTTTCTCTTTCGCAAATCGGGCAAATATGAACCGGAAGAAATCAGGCGCAGAAAGTTGGCTGCGCTTGCCCAGAAGCTTCAACTGCAATTTAATCCCAAGAACGATTTCAAACTCGCGGAAAGGTTCTTGTTTCTGACATGGTTGAAGCGTGGGGATGTCCCCGATGTCCGTTACGCCTACAATGTGTTTCATGGTCCTCATTTAGGATACCCCGTCACACTTTTCGATTACCACTTTTCTACCTCGGGAGGCAAAAGTGGATTGGATTATTATTGGTCGGCCTTCGTGCTCGAAATGGAGACATATTTCCCCGACTTGATGATTTTACATGAGAGCCGGGAATCACGGCTGGCTGAAACAATTGGTGAATCACACATAACTTTTGAATCAGCGGAGTTCTCGCACATATTCCGCGTCCGCTCTTCGGATAAGAAATTTGCTTACGATGTGTGCCACCCCCGAATGATGGAATACCTGCTTGCCAACAAAGACCTGACCATTGAAATCAGAGGCAGAGCGGCAGCGGTGCTGTTTGAAGACTGGCTGCACCCAGAAAGGGTTGAATCCAATCTTTCGCGATTGATTGAAATCCGCAAACTCTTGCCCCAGTATCTATTCACGAAAACATGATTCCCATCCTCATTGCCATCGCCGTTGTCTTCGGTCTGCCGCTGATTTACCTGCTGGCGCAATATAACGCGCTCGTCGCGCTGAAAAATTACATCCGCGAATCGTGGAGCGACGTGGACGTGGAATTGAAACGCCGATACGACCTCATCCCCAACCTCGTCGCCGTGGTCAAGGGCTACGCCACGCACGAACGCGAAGTGCTGGAGCGCGTCACGCAGCTTCGCAACCAGTGCGCCGCCAACAACGGCCCGGTGGCCGACCAGTCGCGTGACGAAGTCCAGCTCGTGGACGCACTCAAGCAACTGCTCGTCGTCGTAGAAAATTATCCGCAGCTCAAGGCCGACCAGAATTTTCTCCAGCTTCAAAAGGAGCTGGTCAACACCGAGGACCGCATCCAGGCCGCGCGCCGGTTTTACAACGGCAACGTCCGCGACTACCGGAACAAGTGTGAAACCTTTCCGAGCAACCTCGTGGCGAACCTATTCGGCTTCAAATCCGAGGGCGATTTCTTCAGCGTGCCGCCATCCGTCCGCGACGTGCCGAATGTGGATTTTGCGGCGGCGTAGCCGGAGCTGTTTTGTAGCAGCCGGCGTGAGCCGGCTCAATTCCTCCGGTGGAATCATGAGCGGATTCACATCCGCTGCTACCGAATTTTGGATTCACGAATTTTCCGCACTGCGTCGTCCGGCGGTTCGTCCGGCTTCAATTCAATCCATTCTGGGTCAAGCTGGCGGCGGAACCAAGTCAGTTGCCGCTTGGCAAACTGCCGCGTGCGGATTTTCACCTGCTCGATGGTCTCCGCCAGCGTGCGCCCGCCGCGCAAATGCTCCACCACCTGCCGGTAGCCGATGGCTTGCATCGCCGTCTGATTTTGTTCAAGGCCGCGCCGGAGCAGTTCGCGCGTCTCGTCCACCAAGCCGCGCCGGAACATTTCATCCACGCGCAGATTGATTCGCGCGTGCAAATCCGCAGGCTGGCGCGTAAAACAGAAAAAGACTTCGGACTGTGGACTGTGGACTGTGGACTTCCACTCCGCCCTTTGCTCGGAAAACTTCTTCCCCGTCAGCCGGATGACCTCCACGGCGCGGATGACGCGGCGGGGATTTTGTGTGTCAATTTTCTCGTAAGCTTCCGGGTCGCGTTCGCGCAATTCCTTCAAGAGCGCCTCGAACGGCAGCGCCTCCAATTCGGCGCGGAGTTCGGGATTCGCGGGTGGTGCTTCGCCGAGTCCGCTCAAATACGCTTTGAAGTAAAGCCCCGTCCCGCCGCAGAAAACCGGCACGCAACCGCGCGACTGGATTTCGGCAACAGCCTTTTGCGCGAGCCGGATGAATTGCGCGGCGTCGAAGGCTTCGGTCAAATCGCAGATGTCAATGAGGTGGTGCGGCACGCGGACGCGTTCCGCGGGCGACGGCTTGGCCGTGCCGATGTCGAGTCCGCGATAAACCTGCATAGAGTCGGCGGAGATGACTTCGCCTCCGAACTGCTCCGCGAGCGCGAGCGCGATTTCGGATTTTCCGACGGCCGTCGGCCCGGCGATGAAAATCGGGGATCTCATTTCGCTGGCGCGCGGCGCGAAAGGACCGCCGCGAGCGCGAGGCCGGTGATAAAGATCGGGACGCTGATCCATTGCGCCGGCGTGAGGCCGAGGTGGTAGTGGAGATTCGTATAATCGCCGCGGAAGTATTCGACAATCGAGCGCGTGACGGCGTAGCAAAGCAGGTAAGTCGCAAAAATCTGGCCGTCGAATTTTTTGCGGCGGAACAGCCACGCAAGAAAAACGTAAAGCCCAAAGTTCAGGAGCGCGTCGTAAATTTCCGTCGGATGCAGAGGGATGTCGAGCGGCGTCCCGGAGAGTTCATGCGCCTGCGGATTCGTGAAGGTGATGGCCCACGGCAAGTCGGTTGGCCGGCCGTAACAACAGCCGTTGAGCAGACAGCCGATGCGTCCAAAAACGCTGCCCAGCGCGATGCTGGGTGCCAGCACGTCGACGGTTTTCCACACCGGGAGTCTTTTCCAGCGGATGTAAACGAAACCGGTGATGACCGCGCCGATGAGCCCGCCGTAATAAACAAGCCCGCCGTGCTGGATCATGAAAACTTCAGAGAACGGCTGGTCGGCGAATTCCTCCCGCCAGTAAGTCGTCACATAAACGAAACGCGCGCCGATGATTCCGCCGACCATCAGCCACAGGGTCACGTCGGCGATTTTTTCAGCGGAGATGTTTTCGCGTTTTGCGCGGAGCGTGGCTGTCCACAGCCCGGCAAGGAACGCCAGCGCCATCATCACGCCATACCAATGAATGGTCAGCGGGCCGAGTTGAAAGGCAATCGGATGCACGGCGGGAAATTAGAGCGCCACGGCGGGAATGAAAATCCAATTCGCCGTTCAGTTCTCGTTTAGTTCTGGTTCGTGGCCACCGTCGGATTAGGGTGCGGCGTCAGATGGTGCGGCATCGGAGGCATGATGAGCGCGGCCGGCAGCGGCGGCCACAGGGGGACTTGTGCGACCAGGTCACGCCAGGCCTGGCGTTCCTTCGGCGACAATTGCGACCAGTGCTCGGCGCTTTTCAAAAATTCCGCGCGATCCGCCGGACTCATGCCCGCAAATTTTGTGAAGGCACGAATGCATTCATGCCGCTGCGCCGGTGGCAATTTATCGAAGGATTGCAACGTTCTTTCCATCTGGGCGCGCTCGGCGTCGGACAGCGTGTTGAGCGTTTTCTGCTTTTCGTCCGGCGTGAGTTCAAAAAACTGGCTGAACTGCCCGGTAATCTTCTGGCGGTCATCCACGGACAAAGCCTGCCAGCGCGCCTGTTCGGCATCGCTCGGTCCCCGCTGCGCACCCTGATCCGGCGGGGCATTCGTCGAATCCACATGTGAGAAGTATTGCAGCGTGTGCTCGTTGTCCAAAAATTCCTGCCGGGACGGTGCCGGCAGCGCGTCCCATTGCTCGAGCCGGCTTCTGACCAGATCGCGGAGGTTGTCCGGCACCTGCGCGAGGCGCGGGTCGCGATTTGCCGGCGATTCACGCAGCAGCGGCAGCAAATACCAGCGCAGTTCCGTCGCGTTCAGCCGCAACTCGCGTTCATCCGGGCCGAGAGCCAGATATTCACGGACCTTGACGAGAATGCGGTCGCGGATTTCCGGCGGGCGGTTGGTCAGGTAATTCGCGCGCTCCTGCGGCGTCATCGCCAGCAATTGCCGGAAAAAA
>Ga0181537_10001103_pt1 | contig 25158 bp, 23 predicted proteins | sample PEATcosm2014_Bin_39_FD_119765 | JGI IMG/M metagenome (GOLD analysis project Ga0181537, IMG submission 119765) | Peatland microbial communities from MTU Mesocosm Facility, Houghton, MI, USA - PEATcosm2014_Bin23_10_metaG | ecosystem: Environmental > Terrestrial > Soil > Wetlands > Peat | place...
CTCCGCTTCGCCCGCGCACAGCGCAATTTCAACCCGCTGATGGCGATGGCCGCCAAGGTCACGATTGTCGAGGTCGAGGAGGACATTCTGCCGCTAGGCGCGATCGACCCCGACGATGTGCATCTATCGGGGATTTTCGTGCATCGCCTCGTTAAGGTGCCACCGGCACCGGAAGGCTGGTGGCCAATGCGCGCCTCCGAAATCGCCGCCCGGGCGGCTCAGAAAGGGGCCTCACGATGAGCGACGCGCGAGGACTTAGCCGCCAGCAGATGTGCGATCGGCTGGCGATGGAGTTTGAAGACGGCTGGATCGTCAATCTCGGCATCGGCATCCCGACCCTCACCTCGAATTGCGATTTTGGCGACAAGGCGATCATCTTTCATTCCGAGAACGGCGTGGTCGGCTATGGCCCGCTCGCGGCGCCCGGCAAGGAGGACATGCACCTCGTCAATGCCGGCGGGCAGCATGTGACGCTGAACCCCGGCGCGGCGATCGTCCACCATGCCGACGCCTTTGGCATGATCCGCAGCGGGCGTATCGACGTGACCGTGCTCGGTGCCTATGAGGTGGCCGAGAACGGCGATTTCGCCAATTGGAAGATGGCTGGGCAGAAAGGCGGTGGCATTGGCGGCGCGATGGACCTCGCCGCCTGCGCGAAGCACGTCTTTGTCGCGATGGAGCACGTGACGCGCAGCGGCCGCCCGCGCCTTGTCGAGCGCTGCGCGATCCCGGTCACGGCCAAGGGCGTCGTCGATCTGGTTATCACCAATTACGGACTGTTCGAGATCACCCCCGATGGCATGGCGCTCAAGGAAATCGCGCCGGGTGTGTCGGTCGACGACGTCAAGGCGGCGACCGGCTGCAACCTGATCGTCCCGTCCGAGGTGCCCCCGGTGCGGCTGCGGGGCTAGCCGAAGCGGCTTTAGCGGAGGGCGGGGAATGAGGGCGAAAGAAGTCATCCGTGCCGGCGCGCGGCCGACGTGGCGGGCGCCGGCGAATACCAGCACCGGCATGGTCTGGGGCGACACGGTCATCGTCGAGGATGCGCCGTCGCGCATGCGGGCGACGATGTACAATTTCAACCCCGGCGGCCGCACCACTTGGCACAGCCACCCGGTCGGCCAGGTGCTTTATTGCACGGCCGGAATCGGCCGCATCGGCTTCAAGGGCGAACAGCCGCGCGTGCTGGAGCCCGGCGACACGGTCATCATCCCGCCCGATACGGTGCACTGGCACGGCGCCGCGCCCGACCGGTTTTTCGCGCATCTGGCGATGATGGAGGTCGACGACCAAGGCAACGGCACCGCCTGGCACGAGGCGGTCAGCGAGGATGATTACACCGCGCCGGCCATAAAGGATTAGCGCCCCGGCTAATGCCAGCGCGCGAAGGGCACGCGGAACTGCAGACACAAAGCCTCGGCACCGCCGGGGCCGGCGATCGCCGCGAGAGTGCCATCTTCGGGGCCAACGAAGACGCAGGAATTGACCCCGAGAAAACTCGCGCCGGCGGCAGACAGGGTTCCCGCCACCACGACCCAGAACTGCCCGCCGCCAGTGCTCGGCTCCGGCCCGGTCACGGTTGCGCCCGGCGGCAATCGGTAGCGCCAGCTCGCCAGACCGTGCGCGCCTTCGAGAATTTGCTCGCAACCGACAGAGGTCACAGCCTTGAGCGTCGCCTCGCCAAGCGGCGGTACCGGATCGGTCGTCGCTTCCCAATGTGTGTGGCGGTCGCGCGAGGCGCGCAATTCGGCACGGTTTTCCGGCTTCTCCATGTATTTGGCGCCCGGGTCCCAGCCGCCGCGCAAGGTCAGCCAGGCGATGCCGTCATCCGCCGCGACGATCGGGCCATAGGCCGAGAACGCGTCGGTGTAGTGCACCGCGATGCTGCCGGTATCGTGCAGCCCCATCTTCCCGGAACCGCCGACCACGACCTGATACTGATCGGCGCGGTGAAAATGTGGCCGGGTGACGCCACCGGGGCGCTTTTCGACAAGGAACGCGACCGGATGCAGCGCGTCTTCGGCCGGCGGGGTCTCGCCTGGTTTGATGGTATTGCGATTGACGCCGATATAGCTGGTGCTCCAGCCGTTGGGCGCGTCGCGGCGGTTGGTCTGGCGGGCGATGTCGGCGTCTGCGGTCAGGATCACGGCAAAACCTCGGCGGAAGTCAGGCAAACAGCGTCGGGCTGACGCGCCGCCTAGTCAAGCCGGTCGAGGACCGCGCGCGCCAATTTGCGCGCCTTGGCGTTGAGCGAGGGAAACGCGGTCTCGCTGGCGCTGCGGCCAAAATTCTGCGCCTGGCGATAGCCTGGTCGCTCGATCAGCTCGCCGTCCAGAGTCGTGAACCCGGCCATGCCGATCGTCGCGCGCGCCTCGGCCGCCTCGGCTGGGGTCATCACCCGGCACAGCGCAAAGAACGGGCCCTTGGCGGCGTGCGAGGTCTGGGCGATGCTGCGGGCGAGTGCGATCGTCGGCATCAAATCGGCCCGCGATGCGCCGGTCGGCAGGATCACCAGGTCGCATTCCGGCACAATCTCGGCGGTGCGCTTTGGCGTGCCGGGCGCGCCATCGAGCACGATGACGTCGTAATCGCGATTGAGCTTGAGGGCTTTGCGGACATCCCTGGTCGGCTCGGCCTCGACCGCCGGTTCAAGGTCGCGTTCCAAACGCTGGCGCACCCAATCGACCGAGCTCATCTGTTTGACGTCGAAATCGAGAATTTTCGCCTGCTTTCCTTGCGAAGCAGCCTCGCGCGCGATCAGCTGGCACAGCGTCGATTTGCCGACGCCGCCTTTTTGCGACACCACACCGATAACCTGCTGCTTCGCCATGCGGCGATCTTACTGGTTGAGGCCTCGCTGCGCGAGGAGCGCGTCGATCGCCGGCTCGCGGCCGCGGAACTCGCGGTAGAGCGCCATCGGATCGCGCGTGTCGCCGGCGCTAAACACCGTTTTCAGCTTTGCCGAAAGATTTTTGTCAAAGACGTCGCCGGCCTCGGCGAACGCGGAATACCCATCCGCCTCGAGCACTTCGGCCCACATATACGCGTAATACCCGGCCGCGTAGCCGGCACCGTCGAACAAATGCTGGAAATGCGTCGGGCGGTGGCGCAGACCAATCTCCTTCGGCATCCCAACCCGGGCGAGAAAGTCGCGCTCGAACTGGGCGATATCGACGGGCTTGTCGTCGGTGCGCGCGTGCAGCTCCATATCGAGCATCGCGCAGGCCGTATATTCGACCGTCGCAAAACCCTGATTGAAATTGCGCGCCGCCAGCAACTTGTCGATCAGCGCCTCGGGCAGCGGCTCGCCGGTCTGGTAGTGCCGCGCGTAGTTGCGCAGGATTTCCGGCGCCTGCACCCAATGCTCGAGGATCTGCGACGGAAACTCGACAAAATCGCGCAGCACCGCGGTGCCCGATTGCGAGCGGTAGCGGACATGGCTCAGTAGACCATGCAGCCCGTGACCGAACTCGTGGAACAGCGTGCGCGCGTCGTCAAAGCTCAGAAGGGTCGGATCGCCCTTTGAGAAATTGTTGTTGTTGACGACGATCGGCAGGATGTCGCCGTCGAGTCTTTCCTGATCGCGATAGCTCGACATCCAGGCGCCCGAGCGCTTGCCGGGCCGGGCGAAATTATCGTGCAGAAAAACCCCGATCGCCTTGCCCGACGGGTCGCGCACCTCATAGGCGCGAACATCGGGGTGATAGACCGGGCAATCCGGGCGCGGCGCGAAGCTGAGGCCAAAGAGCCGGCCGGCGGTCTCGAACAAGGCCGCGACCATGTTGTCGAGCATGAAATACGGTTTGACCGCGCTTTCATCGAACTCGTATTTCGCCGCTCGCACCTTTTCGGCGTAGTAGCGCCAATCCCACGGCGCGATCGGCTCGTTGAGGCCGTCGGCGTTGGCGGCGGCCGCGAGTTCGTCGCGCTCGGCGGCGGCGCGATGCTTGGCCGGAACCCATACCTGCTCCAGCAAATGCTCCGCCGCATCCGGCGTCTTCGCCATCGTGTCGTCAAGCCGATAAGCGGCGTAAGTCTCGTAGCCAAGCAGCCGTGCCTGCTCCTGGCGCAACGCCAGCAATTCGGCGATCAACGGCGCATTGTCGTGGTCGCCGTGATGCTCGCCACGCTGGACCCAGGCGCGGTAGGCGGTCTCGCGCAGATCACGTCGCGCCGAAAAGGTCAGGAATGGCTCGACCGACGAGCGTGACAGGGTGATGACGTATTTGCCGTCGAGCCCGCGCTCCGCGCCCGCAGCGGCAGCGGCCTCGCGGGCAAAATCGGGCAGGCCGTCGAGTTCGGCTTGGTCGAGCACGAGGCGCCATTCGTCCTCATCGGCCAGCACGTTCTGGCCGAAATGCGTATGCAGTGACGCCATACGCGTCGTGATCTCGGCCATCCGGATTTTCTCGGCCGGACCAAGCAGCGCCCCGGCGCGCACAAAACGCAGATGGTGACGCTCGAGTAGCCGCAACTGGTCGGGCGCGAGGCCGAGCGCGGCGCGCTGCTGATAGAGCGCGTCGATGCGCGCGAAGAGGTCGGGGTCGAGCGCGATCTTGCTGCGATGCGCGGCGAGTTTGGGCGCGTAGTCGCGGGCAATCGCGTCGATTTCCTTGTTGGTCGCACTCGAATTGAGATTGTGGAACAGGTCGCCGACCGTGTTCAGCAACCGGCCGCTGCGCTCGAGCGCCTCGATCGTGTTGGCAAAGCTCGGTTTCTCGGGCGAATGGGTGATCGCGGCGATGTCCGCCGTTTCCTCATCCATGCCGCGGTCGAGGGCGGCCGGGAAATGGGCTGGCTTGATGCGGTCAAAAGGCGGCAGGCCAAACGGCGTCGCCCAATTCTCGAAAAGCGGGTTATCTGTCATCCCGACTATATAAGCAATCCTGAGGCCGGCTGATACCCTTGCCTAGGCGGCGAGGATCTGGCTGAGATTGCCGCGTGGCTTTGGCATGGCGGGGAAGATGTTCGCCATGGCCGCGTCGGGCAGGCGCAGATGCCGTTCGAGGATCGCCGTCAGCACATGCCGGTAATCGGTCGTGACCGCAAGATCGCGGCCCTCAAATAACTGCGCCGTGGCGAGCCCGGGCCATTGGCCATAGATTTTGCCGCCTTTGACCGGTCCGCCCATGACCCAGATCACGTTGCCGTGGCCATGATCCGTGCCACGGTTGCCGTTTTCGTGGACGGTCCGGCCGAATTCGGAAATCACCACAACGACCGTGTCGTTCCAGTCGTTGCCGAGGCCTTGCGCGAGCGTCGCGAGACCGTCGCCCAACGGCTTCAGCCGATTGGCGAGCTGCCCGGCATGGTTGCCCTCGTCGGCGTGGGTGTCCCAGCCGCCGAGGCTCGCAAAGGCGAAGCGGATGTGCTGGTCCTTGGTCATCAAACCTGCAAGCCGACCGGCCAGCGCCGGCAGCGTGTTGGCGGGCGGCGCACCATTGTCGGCGGCCTGCTGCTCGGGCGACGACATATTCGCGACGAGTTCGGTGCGCGCCTCGCGGCTCTGGCGATAGGCCACGCTCTGCTTGTCATTGCCGGCATAAAGCTTGTCGAAGGCGCTGGCGATTTGCGGCTGGTCAATCGCCATCGGCTGCGCCGCGTTTGGCCCGAGCGGCAGGTTGGCGACACCAACCGGCCCCCTGAGGATATAGGGCAAGATCGGGCCGACGCTGAGCGCGTCGGTCGGGCCGCGCGTCCCGGGCAGGGCCGACAGCGCACGGTTCATCCAGCCATCCGGCGTGGTGCCGCGGCCGGGCGTGCCGTTTTCGATGTAGAGCTGCGCGTCGAAATGCGAGCGGTTCGGGTCGGGCGAACCGGCGGCATGGATAAAGGCGAGCTTTTGCTCGCTCCACAGCGGCATCAACCCCGCCAAGGCCGGGTGCAGCGCGAACCGCCCGTCGAGCCGCAACGCGCCGTTCTCCGCGCCGGGTTTCTGGATCGCGATCGTCGGGCGCGCCTCGTAATAGGCAGCTTCCTCGTAAGGAACCACGACGTTGAGCCCGTCGACCGCGCCGCGCAGCATGATGATCACCAGCCGTCGCGGCGGCTCGTCGCCGCGCACCGTCCGGACGACGCCAAAAACCGGAAGGAGCGCCGCGCCGCCAGCCAACCCGAGAAGATCGCGTCTGTTCATGTCGTCACCTACCCGACCTAGCGTCGCATAAAATCGGGGCTGCCGAGGATCAGCGCCGCCTTGAGATTGTCGGGCGCTTCGGCCACGGCGGCCTTGGTGGTGTCGCTGAGCACCGGCGCGAGCAGCGCTTCGAGCGGCGCCGCGTCAAGCGGCTCGGGCTTGGGCGGCTGCGGTTTGGGTTCGGCGCCGGGCTGATCGGCGACCATTTGCGGCGACGGCGGATTCGCCGCGACCTGATTTTCCGCCGCCGCCTTTAACGGCAGCGTGCCCCGCCCAAGCCCGGTCGCAAAACCGATCCGCAGCGTCGTCGCGTCGGGGCTGAGCCACGCATCTTCGGTGTTCTTGTACCCGTCCGGTGTCTGGCACTGGTAGAGCCCCTCGCCGAGCCGGGCCATCGTGCCCAGCAACGGGCGCGGATTATTGACCTCGACCCCGGCGGCACGCGCCGCCGACAGCACGTATTCATACGGCGTCTTGTATTTCTGACCGGCGCTGTCGCGAAACTCACGGCTGGTGAGCAGCGTTTTCAGTACCGCCGCGATATCGCCGTCGGTGTTGCGGAAACGCTGCGCGAGCCGATCGACCAGCGCCTGCGGCGGCTTGTCAGCGACAAAATACTGCGCCAGCTGGAAGGCTATGTGACGCGCGGTGGCCGGGCTAGACGCGAGCATGTTGATCGCCTCGGCGCCTTCGGCCTCTCCGGTAGGCTCGATCGTGCGGCCGAGAAACGTCTTCTCGGTGAAATCATGGCGCGATGGGTCGAATGCGGTTGCGGGGCCAGCGCCAAAGCGCAAATCCTGTCGCTGTAGCCCCCAGCCGGTCAGAATATGCGCCAGCGCGATGACATCGTTTTGCGTGTAGCCGCCATCGACGCCGAGCGTGTGCAGCTCCATGATCTCGCGGGCGTAATTCTCGTTGATCCCGTTGAGATTGCCCTTCGCACCGGGGCTGCCCGGCGCGGTATTGAGCTGGTTGTCGAGATAGAACAGCATCGCCGGCGAATGCGCGGTCGCGAGCAGCAGGTCGCGGAAATGGCCAAGCGCGTAAGGCCGGATCACGTCGGCCTCGTAGCGGCCGACCCACAGATGATCGAGCCCCTTGCCGGCGAAGACGTTGAAATGATTGTACCAGAAATCGACCATGACCTCTTGCAGCTGACGCCGGCTATAGAGCGCGCGCCAGACTCGCGCGTCCTGCGCCTGCTGTACGATGATCTGGGCGCGCTGGCGCCGCGCCTTGGCTTCCTCGGGCGTCGGTTTGACGCCACCATTCATGACCGGAAGGAGCGGTCCGTATTCGGTAAAGAGGCGGGCTGGTTCGAGCCTTAAGGTGTCGAGCCCGGCAAGCCGATCGCTCAGCTGCGACGTTTCGGTGATTGTTTCGGGATGCAGCTGTTCATCGATATAGCGGTCGATGCCGATCGCTTTGACATGCGCGACGTCGCCTGCCGTCGGCCCAAAGGCGATACGGTTGAGGATTTGGATGACCTGCTGATCGGAAGGCGCATCGGCAAAAGCCACTGGCGCGGCGAACACGACGGCGCAGAGGGCGGCGAGGACGCGAATCGATCGAAACATCATGCTAGGCAGCCCAAATGCGGGTGCGGTTGAGATTTTATCACGTTACGCCTGTCATCATCCCCGGGGTTCCTTGATTAACGACGAACGCAGGACCGCTCCCGCATGATTCGGCCGATGATCCGCCTCTCCGACTGCTTTCCGGACACGCCGGCGGGCGCGATGCCCTTGCGCGCGTTCGACTGGGCGCGGTCGGGCGTGGCGCTCCCCTACGTGATCTTTATCACCGGGCGCTGCGGCAGCACGCTGTTGACCCATTTTCTTGCCGAGACCGGCCTGTGCGGCGACCCCGACGAATTCTTTAACGAGGAGCGCATCGTCGAACTCGCAAAGCAGTGGGGCACGACCGCTTTCCCGGCCTATTTCCGCGCCGTCGTGCGCCACAGCGTCACCAACCGCCGCTTCGGTTTCGAGATCGACCCGTTTCGGTTTCAGCAATTATGCGAGCTGGTGTCTTTTCCCGAACTCTTCCCGCCGCAGCGAACCGTGTTCTTCTGGATGACGCGGCGCGACATCGTCAGCCAGGGCTGGTCTTTTGCCAAGGCTAAGAAGACCGGGTTCTGGCACCGCTTCGCCGATGGCGGCGAAAAGCGTCTACCGGCGGTGAATACCGAGGAGGGCGACGCGATCGACGACACCGAATGGTGGCGTGAGATCATTTTAATCCTGCGAGGCGAGCGGATCGTCGAGGAATATTTCGCCTCCGCGCGGGTCGTGCCGTATCGGCTCGACTACGAGATGCTGATCAGCGACAAGCGCCGCACGATGATCCGCGTGCTGCAAGCTCTGTCATGCGGTCCCGATGAAATCACCCGGTATCTCGGCTCCCCGCCCGACCATACCGTGCGCAATCGCTATGACGATTGGCAGGACGCAATGATCGCGTTTTGCGACCGCTATCGCTCCGAGTTGCGCCATATCGAGTGCTACCGCAATCAGGTCGACATCGAGGCGTTGCGCCAGCAGCTCGCGCGGCACGGGGTCAAGGACTGACGCACGAGCGTCAGCCCGGCGGCAGGCCCAAGAGCCGTCGCGCCAGCACGAGATGTGGCTTGTCGATCATTTTGCCGTCAAGCGCGAGCGTGCCGGCATCGGGATTGTCGGCAAAGGCGGCGATGACCCGTCCGGCCCATTCGCGCTCGGCGGCGCTGGTTGAGAACGCCTCGTTGATGGCCGCGAGCTGAGCCGGGTGGATCGCCATCTTGCCCGCAAAACCGGAGCGGCGCGCCGCGGCGCATTCCGCCTTGAGCCCCTCGGGATCGCGGAAATCGGTGTAGATCGTATCGAGCGCCGCGACCCCCGCCGCCCCGGCGGCGAGCAGACATAGCGAACGCGCCAGCTGGTAGGGGCCATCATACGCGCCATCAAGCGTGCGGTTGTTACCACCGAGACAGGTGGCCAAATCCTCAGCACCCCAGGTGATGGCCTCAAGCCGCGGTGAGGTGCCGGCGTAATTGCCGAGCGCGAAAACCGCAGCCGGGGTTTCGGTCGCGATCGCCACGATGCGGATCGCCCCCACGGCGATGCCGGAAGCCGTCTCAAAGGCCGACAGATAATGATGGAGCGTGCGCACGTCATCGGGCACGCATTTTGGCAGCAGGATACCGTCGGGCCGGCCGGCGACAGTGGCGGCGAGATCATCGAGCGCGAGACCGCTCGCCAGCGGGTTGACGCGCACATAGCGGGCGATGCGCTCGCCGCCGTTGGCTTCGAGAAAATCGCGGGCGAGCTTGCGCGCGATCGGCCGGTTCGACGCCGCGACCGAATCCTCAAGATCGAGGATCAGCGCGTCAGCGCCCGATTCAAGGCCGCGCGCGAGCTTTCGCTCGCTATCGGCCGGGACGAACAGAAACGAGCGGATCGGCATCCGATTATCCGCCGAATTCGACGGCCAGCGCGTCGCGCACCGTGTCGAGATCAAGCCGGTTGGCTTCGATCAGCGGCGCGGTCTCAACGATCATGTCGTCGATGTCGCGGATCTGCTTGAGGCGCTTGTAAAGATCCTCGCTGTCGAGGCCGAGCCCCTCGCCGAGCAATTCCATAAAATTGACGATCTCGAAGCTGCGTCCGGTAGCGGCGTCGCAGATCTCGCGGTGATCGGCGTGATAGATCGTCGCCAAGGTCGTGACACCGGCATCGGCTGCCGCGCGGAACTCGCGCTCGAGCAGCTCCTGCTTGAACTTGGGCGGGGAGATCGTGTTGGCCTGAGTTCCGATGCGCGGCACGTCGAGCTCGACGAGCTCGGCGCCGGGGATGATCGACATCAGCTTGCGCACCGCGTCCATGGTCTGCGGAAAGACCGGTCGCTCGTGCAGCGCGACGCGTTTTTCGACCCGGTTCACCATCAGCGCCGCGAGTTCGTCGGTATGCTCGGCGAGAAACACGAGGAACGGGTTCAGATCGAACGGCTTCTCGCCAAACTGCTTCTCGTAATTCGGGAGCGACACCTCGCCGATCGAGATCTGGCAGCTCGGGCACCATGACAGCACGGTCGAGGTGCCGGCCGAAGCCAAGCCCTCGATCGTCGCGTTCGCCATCTTGCTGTTATTGGCGAAATCGCCCTCGCGGAACTGGTAGACGCCGCAGCACTGGCCGACCCCGCCCATGACCTCGTACGACACGCCGAGCCGGTCGAGCACGTCGAGGCTCAACAGCGCGATATGCGGCGTCCGCAACACGTTGCAGCCGGTATAGAAGACGACGTCGGGCGGCGCCTCGCGCGCCTCGGAAACGTGGCGGAAGCGCGCCAGCGTCTCGGGCGGCAATTGCAGCCGCGACAGCACCCGCACGCTGCGGCTCATCGACTGGAACGCGCCGCGCCAGCGCGTCTCCAGCGGCTTGCCGTCACGCGCTCGGCGGGCGAAGCCGCGCGCCATCTGCACCATGAACCTGGGGTTGATGCCGTGCTGGCAAGCCGGAATGCAATTGCCGCTGCCGCTGCAGATTTCGCTCCAGCGCACCGCGTCCTCGGTCCCCGTGCCGCCGGTGATCAGATCGACGATCCCCGCAGTCGTCTCGCTGGCATCGGCGTCGCCGATGCCGCCCGGCTCCGTCATCGGGCAGGCGCGGAAGCAGTCGCCGCAGCGCGTGCACGCATCCGCGATTTCCGCTCCGCGTGACCGGAACAGGTCGACAAACCCGCTTGCGTCGTTACCGTTCATCATCCATTCGCCTCGCTGCTTTCGCACGAGTATAGCGGTTCCCGCCGGATGTTGCTGCTACCGAGCCGATCGCCTTGGCGCTTCGGCGCAAAGAAATCGTTCCATGCAACCACTGCATAACAAATTTGCAAGGACATCGACGGATACAAACGTGTTACACGCTGTTCACATTCTGAAAAGTGCGAGTCGCCAGCCCCGTGGACAAGCCCGACAAAGCGATGACACCTCCTCTCCAGATCGCCACCAACCGCTCCGCTGCCGGATCTCGCAGCTCCGTCGACCGGCGCATCCGCGCCTTCCTCAACGGCGAGAGCCACGGGGAAGACGTGCTCGGCGCGCTCTACGGGGATGTTGCCGCCGAGCCGATTCCCGAGCGCCTGCGGTCCCTGCTGAAGAATTGAACCGCGAAGCGCAGGCCATCCCTAGGCCCGAGCCGTCACGCAACTGCGACATTTTGTTTTCTCGCCTTTTCGGCTAGTTTTTCCAAGGGCGCCGCCTGTGGTCATAGGGCGCGCGAGGGAGGAACAAGCCCATGGCAGCATCGATTACCCACACCAGCGGACCCAGCGCGGCGGTTCGCGCAAATTTGCCGTTTATCATCGGCGCTTCTTCGGTCGGAACGCTGATCGAATGGTATGATTTCTACCTCTACGGCGTGCTCGCCGTGTTTTTCAGCAAGCATTTCTTCTCGCCGGCGATGGACCCGAACCTCGCATTTATCGCGAGCCTTGCGGTGTTCTGGACGGGGTTTCTGGTGCGCCCGTTTGGCGCGATCGTGTTTGGCCATCTCGGCGATCTGATCGGCCGTAAATTTACCTTTATGCTGACCCTGCTGCTGATGGGCGCCTCGACGTTTGTCGTCGGCCTGCTGCCGGGCTTTGACGTGCTCGGCTCGCTCGCACCGATGCTGCTGGTGCTGATGCGGGTGATCCAAGGCCTGGCGCTGGGCGGCGAATATGGTGGCGCGGCTACCTATATTGCCGAGCACGCGCCCGATGGCAAACGCGGGCTCTACACCTCGTGGATCCAGACCACCGCAACAATGGGCATCGTGCTGGCGCTGCTGGTGATCCTCGTCTGCCGGCTCGGCTTTGGCGACACGGCCTTCGCCGATTGGGCATGGCGCGTCCCGTTCTGGATTTCGGCGATCCTTGTCGGCCTGTCGATCTATATCCGGCTGAAGCTCGAGGAATCGCCGCTCTTCGCGCGCCTCAAGGAACAGGGCAAGGTATCGGCCAACCCGGCGCTCGAAAGTTTTGGCAGCGGCAAGAACTGGGGGTTGATCCTGCTAGCGCTGTTCGGCGCCACCGCACCGGAAGGCGTGGTCTGGTATACGGGCCAGTTCTACGCCCTCTTCTACATGACGACCGTGCTGAAGGTCCCGTACGTTACGGTCTACGTCCTGATGATGGTCGTGCTGACGCTGGCCGCGCCGTTCTTTGTCGTGTTTGGCGCGCTCAGCGACAAGATTGGCCGGCGCAACATCATGACGTTGGGCTTCCTGCTCGCCGCGATCAGCTATTGGCCGGTGTTCAGCTGGATGGCGGAGGTCAAGGACAACCCGTTCCTGTTGGGCGTGCTGGTCTTCTACATGGTCATCCTGGTGACGATGGTATACGGGCCGATCGCCGCGTTCCTGGTCGAGCTGTTCCCGGCGCGGATCCGCTATACCTCGATGTCGCTGCCCTACCATGTCGGCAATGGCGTGTTTGGCGGTCTCGTCCCGCTCGCCGGCGCCTCGATCGCGGCAGCTTTCGGCGGCCCACTTTACGGACTGTTCTACCCGATCGGCATCGCCGCGCTGGGCGTCGTCGTCAGCATCGCCGGGCTGCCGGCGCGCAGCGATGAGGTGCAGATTTGGGACGAGGTTGGCGGCGCCCCGCCGCTGGTCCCCGACCAGCCGTAATCGTTTCACCAAGACGCGGACGGGCCGGAGAATGCTCCGGCCCGTTTTCGTTTCGGTTTCGGCTGGAGCATGCTCCGGCCCGTTTTCGTTTCGCTTTCGGCCGGAGCATGCTCCGGCCCGTTTTCGTTTCGGTTTCGTCGGGCTCAGCCTGAGCGGCGCAGCATTGGGCCAAGATCGTGCCCGCCAACGATATGCATGTGAAAATGTGGTACCTCCTGATGCCCGTTCTTGCCGGTGTTGGCGATCAGGCGAAAACCGCTCTCGGCAAGGCCTTCCGCCGCGACGATCGAGCCGATCGCGCGCATGAACGCGGCCAGCTCGGAGTCTGACGCTTTTGCGGCAAAATCGTCGGCCGCGATGTATTCGCCCTTTGGGATCAGCACGACATGGCTCGGCGCCTGAGGCGCGATATCGCGAAACGCAAGCACGTGCTCGTCCTCGTGGACCTTGGTGCACGGCAGTTCGCCGCGCACGATGCGCGCGAAGACATTATTGCGATCATAGGCCATCGGTTCACCCGTCGCTGCATCGTTGTCAGCCGGACGATACTGCAAGGTGGCGCCCGAAGAACGCCACTAACAGCTCCCACTCGCGATTTCGTGCGTCGGAGCGGAAGGCATGGCCCTCGCCCTCGAAAAAATGCGCTTCGGGCGCCCGCCCGGCTTCTGTCATGCGCTCCACGAGGCGACGCGCCATTGCGGCATCCCAGGTTTCATCCTCCGTTCCCTGCGCGATAAAGATCGGACCGGGAAACCGCTCCGGCCGCAGCAGGATTCCGGGCCGCGTCCGCTCATGACTGCCGCGCCACGACCAGGCGGGGCGGTCCGGGCCGCCCGTCCAAGCCTCGCCGGTCAGAAAATTGGTAACGATATAGGCTGGCCATATGACATCCGGTGGCGAATGCACAGCGACCGCATCGGGCGTCGCCGGGTTGGCTTCCTCCGCCAGCAACTCCGCGACGAGCAGCGCGTGTTCCGCGCCGCGCGAGGCGCCGAATAGGCCGATGCCGCAGCCCTGTGATGCGAGCGTCTCGCGCAGGCTGGCGAGCGCCGCTTCAGTGCCATCGAGCGGCACGTCGTCGATGTTCGGACGCCGCAGAGAGGCGGCGTTTTGCGTGTAGGCATGGGCCAGCGCGACAAAACCCGAGGCCGCGAACAGCGCGCAATTGACGTCGTTCCACCCGGCCGAGCCACCCTCGCTGCCGTGCAGGCAGACGATTCCGCCGCGCGGCTTTCGACGCGCCGGCCAATAGATTCGGGCTCCCTGGGGCGAAGACGCGTACCGGACCGCCGGCTTCAGTGCCCGCATCGCGGCTAACCGCGCTCGGCACGCACCTGCTGGCGGAATGCGTCGATCGGCACAGGCTGACCACGCCGCTCGACATACCAGAAGGCCCAGCCATTGCACGCTGGCGCGCCCTGGAGCTGTGCGGCGACGGCGTGGATCGAGCCGCGATGCTCGGCGGAAATCAGGCTGCCATCGGCGCGCACCCGTGCCCGATAGCGCCCGGATTGATCAAACAGCACCTCGCCCGGCTGCAGCAATCCGCGCTCGACCAGGCTGCCAAACGGCACGCGCGGCGCATCGCGCTTCGAAACGATGGCCAGCAGCTCGTCGTCGGCTTGCGTCACGGCGGCGATGCGGTCGCGCGCCAGCACGGCGTAGGTCGGGTCTTGCTCGATCCCGACAAAACGCCGGCCAAGCCGCTTTGCGACCGCCCCGGTCGTGCCGGTGCCGCAAAACGGGTCAAGCACCAGATCGCCGGGCCGGGTCGAGGCGAGCAGCACCCGGTGCAACAGCGCTTCAGGCTTTTGCGTCGGGTGCGCCTTCTTGCCCGCCTCGTCGCGCAGCCGCTCCGGGCCGCCGCAGATCGGGATCAGCCAGTCGCTGCGCATCTGCAATTCGTCGTTAAGCGCCTTCATTGCCTCGTAGTTGAAGGTATAGCGCGCGTCGCGGTCGGCGGCGCACCACAGCAGCGTCTCATGCGCGTTGGTAAAGCGCCGGCCGCGAAAATTGGGCATCGGGTTGGCCTTGCGCCACACCACGTCGTTGAGGATCCAGAAGCCGAGATCCTGCAACACCGCGCCGATGCGAAAGATGTTGTGGTAGCTGCCGATCACCCACAGTGCTCCGGCAGGTTTCAAGAGGCGTTTCGCGGCGCCGAGCCAGGCGTGGGTAAAGCGATCGTATTCGGCGAAATCGGCGAATTTGTCCCAATCCGCCTCGACGCCGTCGACCCGGCTGTTATCCGGCCGGTGCAACTCGCCGTTTAGCTGCAAATTGTAAGGAGGGTCGGCGAAGACGAGATCGACCGAGGCGGCGGGCAGATTGGCCATAAAATCAAGGCAATCGCCGTCGATGACGCCTTCCTTGATGGCTGGATCAACGGCTTCCATATCGCGCAATCTGCGCGTTTACAAAGAATCCGTCAATGAATCGATTAGTTTACAGATCGAGTTCGAGGCTCGCGGGTTTGCCCCCGGCAGCCAGTCGCACCGGCTCGAAGGAACGGCGATGATGCACCGTGACGCCAAAAGCCGCGATCGCCGCAAAATGCGCGCGAGTGCTGTAGCCGACATTGGTTTCCCAGGCATAGCTCGGATGGCGTCGCGCCAAAGCGTGCATGATCCGGTCGCGGGTGACCTTGGCAATGACGGAAGCCGCGGCGATCGAAAAGCTTAGCGAGTCGCCCTTGACCACGGTTTGCGTGCGGCAGCCCAGCGGCGGTGCCTTGTTGCCGTCGACGAGCGCCACATCCGGTCGCACGCCAAGCGCCCTGACCGCTCGCGACATCGCGAGAAGGCTCGCCTGGAGGATGTTGATGCGGTCGATTTCCGCGACGCTCGCCGCGCCGATCCCGATATGCGCGCAATCGAGCAACGCGCGATAGCAAGCCTCGCGCAGATCGCGGCGCAGCAGCTTTGAATCGTCCAGATTTTCGCGCAATTCGGCCGAAAAACACTGGCGATCGATGATCACCGCCGCCGCGACGACCGGTCCAGCGAGCGGGCCGCGCCCGACCTCGTCGACCCCGCACACCACGCCGCGACAGTCATCCTCGATGGCGAAATCCGGCATCCCCGCACCCTGGCCAGCCCAGAACCCCTCGCCGCTTGTGCCACGCGACCCAGGACGCGGCAAGGCCGCAAAATCCCCGGTCACGACACCTCTCGCGCCCTGCGCGAACGGGGAATACGATGGGCGAACTGGATTTGCGGTAAATCGACCCTACTTTAGGGGTTCGCTGCCCGCGCCGACCCCGCCGGGACCAGAACCTGATGAGCCCAGCGCCGGCGTTCCTGTGACAACGACGATCGATCATTCCAGCCATCGGCGCCACGAATCGGGGCCGGGGGACACCGACCCGGTCTGCGGGATGAGCATCGATTCGGTGACGGCGCGGCATCGCGCTGTCCACCAGGGTCGCCACTATTTCTTTTGCGGCGCGCGCTGCAGGGAGCGCTTTGCCGCCGAACCAGAGCGGTTCCTTGCACCGCAGCCGGCATCCTCCGCGTCGGCCGGCACCGGGCAGTGGACCTGCCCGATGCACCCCGAGATCGTGCGCGACCAACCGGGAAGCTGCCCGATCTGCGGCATGGCGCTTGAGCCGATGGTGCCGAGTGCGGCAGGCGAGGCCGATCCCGAGCTGCGCCAAATGATGCACCGGCTCTGGCTCGGGGCGGCGCTTTCCGTGCCGCTGCTGATCATCGGCATGGCCGGGCTGGAGTTTCCCGGCGTGGTTTGGGTGCAGCTCGCGCTCGCGACGCCGGTCGTGTTGTGGGGCGGCTGGCCGTTCTTTCGGCGCGGCTGGGAGTCGTTAAAAAGCCGCCACCTCAACATGTTCACGCTGATCGCGCTCGGCACCGGCATCGCCTATCTCGACAGTGTCGCCGGGGCGCTGTTCCCCGACCTGTTCCCGGCCGCGTTCCGGACGATGGATGGCGGCGTGCCGCTGTATTTCGAGGCGGCTGCGGTGATTGTGACCCTGGTGCTTGCCGGGCAGGTGCTGGAATTGCGCGCTCGTGCGCTGACCGGTGGGGCGATCCGTGCGCTTCTCGACCTCGCGCCGCGCACTGCGCGCCGCATCGGCGAAGACGGTAGCGAGCGGGATGTGCCGCTTGGCGAGGTCGCTGTCGGCGATCTGCTGCGCGTCCGGCCCGGCGAAAAAGTGCCGGTCGATGGCGTCATCATCGAGGGCGCCAGCGCGCTCGACGAGTCGATGCTGACCGGCGAGTCGCTGCCGGTCGACAAGGCCGTTGGCGACAAGGTCACCGGTGCGACGCTCAACCGCGCCGGCAGCTTTGTGATGCGCGCCGAACGGATCGGCGCGGAGACCTTGCTCGCGCGGATCGTCGCCCTGGTTGCCGCGGCGCAGCGATCGCGCGCGCCGATCCAGAAACTCGCCGATAGCGTCGCCGGCCGGTTCGTGCCGGCGGTGCTGGGTGTCGCGGCAGTCGCCTTTCTCGTCTGGGCAATCTTTGGGCCGCCGCCGGCGCTTGGCTATGCATTGATCTCGGCCATCTCGGTCTTGCTGATCGCCTGCCCCTGCGCGCTCGGTCTCGCGACGCCGATGTCGATCATGGTTGGCACCGGGCGCGGCGCGCGCGATGGCGTGCTGGTGCGCAACGCCGAGGCGATCCAGCTGATGGAGAAGATCGACACGCTGGTCGTCGACAAGACCGGCACGCTGACCGAGGGCAAGCCCCGTTTGGTCCGGGTTGTCGCCATCGGTATCGACGAGGACCAGTTGCTGCAGCTTGCCGCCGCCGCCGAACGCGGCAGCGAGCATCCGCTGGCGGCGGCGATCGTTGACGGCGCCACTGCGCGCGGATTGGCGTCCCTGCCCGTCTCCGCCTTTCGTGCCGAGCCGGGCAAGGGCGTCGTCGCGACGGTCGCCGCGCGCCGTATCGCGATTGGCAACGAAGCGTTGTTTGGCGCGCTCGGCATCGATCCGGCGCCGCTCTCCGCCGAGGCCGAACGCCGCCGGCAGGACGGCGAAGGCGTCATGCTGGTCGCGATCGGCGACCGCGCCGCCGGGTTACTTGCGGTCGCCGACCCGGTCAAGAGCAGCGCCGCGGCCGCGCTTGCCGAACTGCGCGCCGAGGGCTTGCATGTCGTGATGCTGACCGGCGACAGCCGGCGCACCGCCGCCGCGATCGGCCGCAAGCTGGGGATCGAGAATATCATCGCCGAGGTGTTGCCCGACGGCAAAGCCGCGGCAATCGCGGATTTGCAGCACAAGGGCAGGGTCGTCGCGATGGCCGGAGACGGCATCAACGACGCACCCGCACTGGCGCAGGCCGAGATCGGCATCGCGATGGGCACCGGCGCCGATGTCGCGATCGAAAGCGCCGCGATCACCCTGGTCAAGGGCGATCTGTCCGGCATTGCGCGCGCCCGGCGGCTCAGCCGGGCGACGATGCGCAACATCCGCCAGAACCTGTTCTTTGCCTTTGCGTTCAACACGCTCGCGGTGCCGGTCGCCGCCGGGGTGCTCTACCCGGTCGCCGGCATCCTGTTGAGCCCGATGATCGCCAGCGCGGCGATGAGCGCGAGCTCGCTGCTGGTGATCGGCAATGCACTGCGGCTGAGGAAGGCTCGGCTGTAGCCTCTACCCATGCTCTATTTGCTGATCCCGCTCCTGCAGATCATCTGCGTCGTCCATGTCGTGAAGACGGGACGGTCGTTCATGTGGATCTACGTCCTGCTGTTCCTGCCAGGGCTGGGGGTGGCCGCCTACGTGATCGTCGAGATTTTGCCGGGTTTCTTTGGCTCGCGCACCGCGCATAACCTGCGCAGCTCGGCGGTCAGCACCCTCGATCCCGGACGTGAATTGCGCCGCCGGCGGCAGGCGCTCGAAGAAGCCGATACGGTCGACAACCGGCGTCTGCTGGCCGAAGCGCTCTTGGCGAACGGAAATCACGCCGAGGCGCTCGAATTGTATCGCAGCACCCTGACCGGCATCCACGCCGACGACCCCGGCATGCTGCTTGGCATGGCGCGGGCGGCTTACGGCGTCGGGCAATACGATCTGGCCTTGCGCACGGTGCTGCAGCTCGGCGAAACCAACCCGCGCTATCAGCCGGTGGAAGCGCAGCTGCTGCACGCGCGGGCGCTCGAAGCCCTCGGTCGCGACGATGAGGCGGCCGACGATTACGCTGCGCTGGTCACCCACGCACCCGGCGAGGAAGTTCGCTGCCGCTATGCGCTGCTGCTCAAGCGCCAGGGCGATCGCAACGCGGCCAAGGCACTGTTTGAAGAAATCCTGACGCGGTCAGGCCGGGCGCCGCGCCACTACCGCCGCCACGAGCAGGAATGGATCGATATCGCTCGCCGCGAGGCGTAGCGCGGATAGGGTCCGGCTCGATCGGTCGAGCCTAGTTCACCACCATCTCGCCGAGATAGGCCTCGCGGATCATCTCGTTTTCGCGCAGTTGAGCAGCGGGACCCGACAGCACGACCTGCCCGGTCTGCAGCACATAGGCGCGGTGCGCGATCTGCAGCGCCATATTGGCGTTCTGCTCGACCATAAAGATCGTCGTGCCCTGTTTGTTGATCGTCTGGATGATGTCGAAGACCTGCTCGACAAAGACCGGCGACAGCCCCATCGACGGCTCGTCCATGCAAAGCAGCTTTGGTCGCGCCATCAGCGCCCGACCGATCGCCACCATCTGCTGCTCGCCGCCCGACAACGTGCCGGCGAGCTGCTTCAGCCGCTCCTCGACGCGCGGGAACAGGCTGAACACACGCTGCAAATCCTCCTCGAACTCAGGGCCGCGGACACGGGTATAGGCGCCCATTTCGAGGTTCTCGTAGACCGTCATGCGCGGAAACAGTCGCCGGGCCTCGAGGACCGGCGCGATGCCGCGGCGGACCCGCTCGGCGACGCTGACCCCTTTCAGGGATTTGCCGTCGAACAGGACATCGCCGCGCACCGGCACGACGACGCCCATGATCGCCTTCATCGTCGTCGATTTGCCGGAGGCGTTCCCGCCCAGCAGGCAGACGATCTCGCCGGCCGCGATCTCGTAATCGACCGCCTTTAGCACATGCAGATCGCCGTAATAGGTATCGACCGCGCGGAACGAGAGGAGCTCAGGCAACCGCGGTGCTCCCCAACGAGGCGCTTCGGCCGAGATAGGCGCGAATGACCTCCTCGTCGCGCCGCACGACATCGGGCGTGCCCTCGGCGATCTTTTCGCCATGATCGAGCACGACGACATTGTCGGCGAGGCTGACCACGACATCGAGCTTGTGCTCGATCAGCACGATCGACAGCCCGTGCTGGTGCAGGCTCTTGATCTGCCCGGCCAGTTCCAGCGTCTCGGCTGGGTTCATGCCGGCGGTCGGCTCGTCGAGCAGCAGCAGTTTTGGGTTCGAGGCGAGCGCGCGGGCGATCTCGACGCGGCGCCGATTGGCGTAGCTGAGGCTCGAAACCAGGTGATCGACGCGCGGCAATAGCCGGTTGCCAAACAGCGCGAGGATTTCGAGGCAATGTTCGCGCGCCGCCGCTTCCTCATGCACCATCCCCGGCAGGCGGGCCAAGGCGCCGACCATGCCGGAATGAAGCCGCGCGTGCCGCCCGACCATGACGTTTTCGAGTACGGTCAGGTTTGGGAACAGACGGATATTCTGAAACGTGCGGGCCATGCCGCGGTCGAGCACGACGTGCGGCGGCAGCCGCAGGATCGACTCGCCGGCGAAGCGAACGGATCCCTCGTCCGGCGACACCAGCCCGGTCACCGCGTTGAACAGGGTCGATTTGCCCGATCCGTTTGGCCCGATGACAGCGACGACCGAATTGGCCGGCACGCTCAGCTCCACCGAGCGCAGCGCGACGAGGCCACCAAACCGCACCGTCAAATCCTTGATCTCGAGCAGCGGGTCGGGGCCGCGATAGGAGATATCGCCAAACCCTGCGAGCCGCTTGGCCGCCGGTGTCGCGCTAAGCTCGACCTGCGCAGTCTGCTCGCTGAGGCTCAGCGCCTGCACGCGCCGCGTCGCCGGGATCAGCCCTTGGCGCCGGTAGAGCATCATCGTCACCAGGATGATGCCAAAAATCAGCTCGATCGACGACGACAGCTCCACATGCTGAAGCCACTCGACATGGATCAGCTTGCCGAGCGCGTGCAGCCATTGCGACAGATCTTCGAGAAACCACGATTGCAGGATCTGCAGGATCAACGCGCCGAGAACGACGCCCCAAATGCTGCCGATCCCGCCAAAGACGATCATCACCAGGATCATCACCGAGACCGGAAACATGAACATTTCTGGTGTCGCGGTCTGGAGCTTGGCGACAAACAGCGTGCCGGTGGCGCCGGCAAACGCGGCGCCCGTCGCAAACGCCAGCAGCTTGAACTTGACCCGGTTGACGCCCATCGCCGCGGCGGCAATCTCATCCTCGCGGATCGCCATCCAGGCGCGGCCGATGCGCGACGATTTCAATCGCAGGCTGGTTAGGATCAGCAACGCGACCAGCGCCAGCCCGACATAGTAATAGGGCATCGCGTTGATGCCAAAGCTCCAGCCAAAGAGTTGCGGCGCGGCAACTCCGTTCAGACCCATCGCGCCATTGGTCAAGGTTGGCGTGTTGCGCGCGACGATCGGCACGATCTCGCCAAAACCAAGCGTGACGATCGCTAGGTAATCGCCCTTGAGGCGCAAGGTCGGCGCGCCAAACAGCACACCAAAAAACGCCGCGAGTGCAGCCGAGATCGGCAGCATCAGCCAAAACGACACCTGGAAATGCACGACATCGCCGCCGGTATCGTGAAACCGCGCGACGAGGTGCAGATATTGGAACGGCTCCCAGAATCCGCTCCACGGCGGCGTGAACTGCCACGACGCGGCGATGCCGTAGGCATAGGCGCCGATCGCGAAAAACGCGGCGTAACCGAGATCGAGCAGGCCCGCCATGCCGACCACGATGTTGAGGCCCAAAGCGAGCGCGGCATAAGACAACGCATTCGCCGCCGCGTCGGTATCGGCATCGTTGCGGATTACGATCGGGAACAGCACCGCGGCGACCGTGACGATCGCCACCATGACTCGGGGCCGCAGGTGCGGGGCGATCCATTGCACGGGCGAGGCCCGCAGTAGGAACGCGAACGTATCGCCGCCGATAGTGCCACGGCGCGGCGCGGCTGGATCGCGGCTACTCATCAGGAGCGCGTCGCAGCGGCACGGCCGAACAGACCGTTGGGGGCGAAAACCAGCACCAGCACCAGGATCGAGAAGATGATCACATCGGTCCAGCGCACTTCGAAGATCTGCCCGCCGATCGCCTCGATAAGGCCGATCAGGATGCCGCCGACCATCGCCCCGGTTACGCTGCCGATGCCGCCCAGCACCGCGGCGGTAAACGCCCGCAGCCCCGCGCTATAGCCGATGATGAAACTGGTCAGGTTGTAATAGAGGCCGAAGATCAGCGCCGCAGCGCCGGCCAGCGCCGAGCCGAGAAAGAACGCGGTGATGATGACCCGGTCGACATCGATCCCCATCATCCGCGCCGCATCGGCGTCTTGCGCGGTCGCCCGCATCGCCTTGCCCAGCCGGGTGCGATTGACGAAGAGATGCAGCCCCGTCATCAGCACGAGGGCGATGATCCAGATCAGCACCTCGCGCAAACGCAGGACCGCACCGGCGATCGGCCAGGTGATATTCGGCAGCGGGTTCGGAAAATTCATCGAGCTGGCGCCAACGGTCAGCAGGATGATGTTGAACAGGATATAGGAGACACCGATCGTCGTGATCATCGCCGCGGTACCGGATATGCCGCGCAACGGTCTGAGCGCGAAACGCTCGATCACGACGCCGAGCACGCCGGCGCTCAGCATCGTCACGACAAAAGCGAAGACGAGGACCCCGATAAGCGCGAAACCGCTCAGAACCACGCTTTGGCCCGACAGGCCAAAAAGCTGCAACGCCCACATGCCGATAAACGAGCTGACCATGAACACATTGAAATGCGCAAAATTGATCAGCTCGAGAATGCCGTAGACGAGGGTGAACCCGAGGGCCAGCAACGCATACATCGCGCCGAGGCTGAGCCCGTTGATTACCTGTTGTAGAAAAATGTCCGCCGTGGTCATGCGGTGCGCCCTATCACCCGTATTGCCTTCTCACGAATACGCAAAACCCAGGAGCAAACGGCATGCCGTTGCTCCTGGGTTCGCTCTGGCTTAATGACGCAGAAAGACGGTGGCTTGTGCGCCGGGCGTTCACGTGCCCTGCGGCGCGACGCCGATATACTTGTATTGGTGCACCATATCGTCGTCCGGCGCTTTCGGATCGTGGACGATCTGGAACACGCTGACGACACGGCTCTTGATGTCGCCGTTCTCGTCAAAGCTGACCTGGCCTTGCAAGGTCTTGACGTTGGACGCCTGGATCGCGTCGCGCACCGCGCTGCGCGTCACCTCCTTGCCAGTTTTGGCGACACGATCGATCGCATCGAGGATGACCAGCGCCGCGTCGTAGGCGGTGATCGAGTAGTTTTCGGGCTGCTGGCCATATTTCTTGGCAAAGGCCTCGATCCACGATTTGGCGCCGGGGTCTTCGAGCGTGTTCGGACCGGCGATCGTGCAATACCAGCCGTCGCACGCCGGGAAGCCGGCGCCCTTCAGGATTTCGGCACTGTTCATGCCGTCGCCGCCGCCTTTGATCATCTTGGGCAGGATGTCGTAAGCCTGCTTGACCAGCTTGACGCCCGCCTGACCGACGCCGCCGTAATACAGCGAATCCGGGTTGAGGCTTTTGATCTTGGTGAGGATGGTCGTGTAGTCGGCTTCCTTCGGGTTGAGCTGGTCGCGCCCGAGAACCTTGAGGCCGCGCTTCTCGGCCTGGGCCTGGAAGGTGTTGGCGATGCCCACGCCGTAGGCGCCGCTGTCATCGAGCACGTAGACCGATTTGACCTTCAGGTTCTCGACATAGTAGTTGGCCATGTTCGGGCCCTGGAAGGCGTCGGTCGTCACCGTGCGGAAATAGATCGCCTTCCCGGCCGGGCGGTATTGGCTGGCGAATTTCGGGTCGGTGATGTCGGGGTTGGTCGAGGACGGGGTGATGATCGCGAGGTCGCCTTGGCTAAGGATCGGCGACATCGCCTTGCCGGAGCCGCTCATCTGCGGGCCGATCGCGGCCACGACGCTGGTGTCGGAGACCATCTTGCGGGCATTCGTCGCGGCCTGAGCCGGATCGTACTGGCCGGCGGTCGCTGTGCCGTCGTCGAGCACCATGATTTCGAGCTTGTAGCCGCCCGCCAGGCCCTTCGCCTTCGCCTCGTCGAGCGCCATCATCGCGCCATCCTTGATCAGCTCGGCGTCATGCGCGTCGGCGCCGGTCAAGGGCAGGTTGATGCCGACGGTGAGGGTCTTGTCGGCGGCAAACGCGCGCACGGCAAATGAGCCGACGGCGACGGCGGCGGGCGCTTGGATAATCAGGCTACGGCGTGACAGCATATTCGATCTCCCGTTCGTTCTGTCGGTTGCGCTGTTTAGCAAGTTTTGCGCCCCGCGCGCGACAACAGCAAGCGTTACGGCGCGCGCAAGCGCTCGGCCGCGAATTCAACCTGGCGGTTTCATCGCCACGTCAAGCATCACATTCGGCAGGATTTCGCGGATCACGCCGCGCAGTGTCGCCTCGTCCGAGGCAGTCGCCGCCGCCAGCAGCCGGCGCGAGCCGCGGCGCAGGATGCGCGCGGTGGCACGGCCGTCGCGATCGGGCCGGATTGTCGCGAAGGCGTCAGCCGGCTCGATCCGCCGCAGCACTCGCTTCAGCGCCTGAACGCCCTCGCTGGTCTCGACATTGTGGGCCGGCGCCTCGCCGACTTCCGCCTCGGGTTCTTCTTCGAGCGGCGCATCGATCGCCTCGACCGGGCGATGCCGGGCGAGCGATTGATAGATGACCCTGCCACCCTCAGTGTCGATGCGCGATTGCAATTCCCAGCTTTCCCCGCGCGCCGACAACTCGCTGATCAGCGCGAACAGATCGTCGCAATCGCTCTCATGCGTGCACGTCAGAAAAGCGAGCCGCCCATCATGCTCGATGATGCGGTCATCATCCTCGAGAAACCCCAATTCATTGAGCGCCATATCGAGCGCGCGGCGCGACGCCACCAGCAACACGGTAACGTGCAGCCGCCGGCTGGTGTCTGGCGCATCGCTCTCGGCGTCTTTTTCGGCCATTGTCGCTCCTGGGGTTGCTCCTCGGGGCTGCTCCCATCGGGGCTGTTCAAACGCTTCAGACGACCTGGCTCTCGCCGAGCCGGCTGATGCGCACATCGCGGTGGATGCTGACATTCATCAGCAGGCCGAACCCTAGCATCACCGTGACCATCGCGCTGCCGCCATACGAAATCAGCGGCAACGGCACGCCGAC
>Ga0181537_10001104_pt1 | contig 25150 bp, 22 predicted proteins | sample PEATcosm2014_Bin_39_FD_119765 | JGI IMG/M metagenome (GOLD analysis project Ga0181537, IMG submission 119765) | Peatland microbial communities from MTU Mesocosm Facility, Houghton, MI, USA - PEATcosm2014_Bin23_10_metaG | ecosystem: Environmental > Terrestrial > Soil > Wetlands > Peat | place...
CCAACTTCGTCCAGCACGCGAAGCTTGTCCAGCAGCTTTGGAACTCCAGTGAAGAAACCGAGCGCCTCTTTCACCGTCATGTTCAGCACGTCGTGAATATTTTTGCCGTGGTAACGCACCGCCAGAATCTCAGGCTTGTAGCGCGTACCTTTGCAGTCCTCGCAGATCAGTTCCACATCCGCCAGAAATTGCATTTCGACGGTCACAGTACCGTCGCCAGAGCACGTTTCACAGCGTCCGCCGGGAATGTTGAACGAAAAGTTCCCAGCCGTATAACCATGCTTTTTGGACTCCGGCAGGGAAGCGAAGACCTCGCGAATCGGATCGAACGCCTTGATGTAAGTCACAGGATTCGAGCGCGGCGTGCGACCAATAGGAGACTGATCTACTAGTTGCACCTCGTCGAGCCACTGCTCTCCCTCGAGTTCGCGCAGGCTACCCTCGCTGATAATTCCAGTTGTCTGTCGTTTGATAGCTGCCAGCCGCTGATAGAGAACGTCATGCACAAGCGTGCTCTTGCCGGAACCTGAGACTCCTGTGATTGCCACCAGCATCTGCAGTGGAATCGTTACGTCAACATCCTTCAGGTTGTGTCCGCGTGCGTCGCGCATTCTCAAAAACTGCTTACCCGGAGTACGCCGCTGTGTCGGTATCTGAATTTGTAGGTCACCGCTCAGGTATCGGCCCGTGAGGGACTTGGGATTCGCGCGAATCTCATCGTAGGTGCCGCTGGCAACGAGTTTGCCACCGTGTTCGCCGGCGCCCGGGCCCAGATCAAGAATCTCGTCGGAGGCAGCCATCACCTCGGGGTCGTGTTCCACCACGAGAATCGTATTGCCTAGGTCGCGCAGGCTCTTGAGAATGTGAATCAGACGCGCCGTGTCGCGGCTGTGCAGCCCAATCGAGGGCTCGTCAAGTACGTACAGAGTGCCAACCAGCCGCGAGCCCAATGAAGTCGCAAGCTGGATGCGTTGTGCCTCGCCTCCGCTAAGCGTCGATGAGAGACGGCCGAGCGTAAGGTATTCCAGACCGACCTCGTTCAGGAAGCGCAAGCGGTCACGAATCTCGTCCAGCAGTTTGCCCGCAATCGCAGCCTCTTCGCCCGTAAGTTGCAGTTCCTGGAAGAAGCGTGCTGCCTCCTCGACGGTCTTGCTGCTCACCTGGCAAATATCCAGTCCAGCGATCTTCACTTGGCGCGCTTCGGTGCGAAGTCTTGCTCCGCCGCATGCACCGCAGAGCGAGTAGCCGCGATAGCGACTCAGGAAGACGCGCACGTGCAGTTTGTATTTCTTCTTCTCTAGATGTTCAAAGAAGCCGCGCACGCCGAACCACTTTCCATCGCCATCCATGATCAACTTCTGCTGGGCCGCCTTCAGGTTCGCCCATGGCACATCGAGCGGAATTCCCGCCAGCCGCGCCACACGCCGCATGTCGGTGCCAAGCGGTTTGTACTTGGGCTTGGTCCAGGGTTCCACGGCGCCCTCGGCCAGTGTCTTGGACTTATCCGGGATGACCAGGTCCATGTCAAAGTCGATGGTGTTGCCAAAGCCCTGGCAACGCGGGCAAGCACCAAAGGGATTGTTGAAGGAGAACAAACGCGGTTCGGGTTGCTCAAACTTGAGATTGCAATGCTTGCACTCAAAGCGCTGCGAGTAGCGCAAGCGGAGCGGCTCACCCTCGCGCGGTGCAGTTTCGAACACAACTTCGCCCGCCTCGCGATAGCCGCTCTCAATAGCGTCCACAATGCGCGAACGCGACTCGGCGTCTACCGTGATGCGATCCAGCAAAATGAAAACCGGCTTGCTGAAATCAATTTCGAGCAGAGACTCGGGAGTAGAGAACTCAAAGAGCTCTCCATCCTGAAACAGGCGGTTGAAGCCCCGCTTGCGCAACTCAAAGAGCCGCTCTTTCAACGGAGCGCTGTGGTCTACTTCCGGCTGCTTTTTGGCTCGTCCCCGGGGCTTCTTCGCGGCTTCGGCTGGAGGTGTGACAGCTTCCGGTTGCAGCAAGGGGAAGAGAGCCTGCACGCGTGTGCCGTTTTCCAGCGCGAGAATAGCGGCAGCGACTTCGTCCACCGTATCGTTCTTCACCTGTGCGCCGCACTGCTGGCAATAAGTTCGGCCGACACGTGCATAGAGCAGGCGGAGATAGTCGTAGATCTCGGTCGCCGTGGCCACGGTGGAGCGCGGATTGCGAGTCTGGTTCTTTTGCCGGATGGCCACTGCCGGAGCGATGCCGTCGATCAGATCTACATCCGGCTTCTCAATTCGCTCCAGAAACTGTCGAGCGTAAGCTGAAAGGGATTCCACATAGCGGCGCTGCCCTTCGGCGTAGATGGTGTCAAAGGCCAACGAAGACTTACCGCTTCCCGAAACTCCCGTCACCACCGTCAGGCAGTTATGGGGAATTTCGAAATCGATATTCTTCAGGTTATGAACGCGCGCGCCGCGAACTACTATCTCTTCCTTGGGCATAGTGAGAACAACCGGCTGGCCCGAGCGTGACACCATCGCATACAGTCACAATCTGCCGCCTGTCGAATCTCACTATTATAGTTCATTCCTCAATTCATAAGCCGCAGAACCAACAGCACGTACAGCCACATCACGGCCATGAAGTGCCAGTACCAGGCGGTTACGTCAAGAGTAATGGAGCGCTTCTCCAAGGAGTGTCGCGGCCCGCTGCCGAGAAGAGCGTAGAGAAGTACTACCAATCCCGCCACCAGGTGCAGCGCGTGGGTTCCCGTCAGAAGAAAAACGAATGTACTGGCCGGCCCGCTGTTCAGCAGGGCGCCTTGAATGTGCAGCTGCCTCCACGCACAATACTGGCCAAACAGGAATGCACATCCCGCAAATAGCGTCGCGCCAGTCCATATCAAGGAAGTTTCCTGATGTGCACGCACACCAGGTATGTTGCTCATGGGCACAAGGATCGATTCGATTCGCGCGTTACGGCGTGCCAGTTCCACCAGCAAACTGCTCAGCAACAGCACTACCGTGTTGATTGCGAGAATCTTCATGGGCAGCCGCACCGCAACCCAGTCGGTATTGAAGGCGCCCGTAATGGGATCATATCTGCCCGCGCCCCGCCGAGCCACGAACAGCGTGGTGAACGAAACAAAGAGCATCATGATCGATGCAGTCGTGAACAGCAGGCCTAGCCTGTAGCGCTGCAACTGCTGGTGGAACCCGTGCAGCCCATCGCCATCTCCCCGGCCACCGCCGCCGCCACCTCCGCCGGAGGCTTCCGGTGGGAGTGGACCGCGATTGCCGCCACCGGGAAGGGTTCTTTGCGTCGAGCGTGAAAGAATGCCTGACATCTAACCGTAGATGCTCGCAACCCCTCGCGTTGCTGTAAATTAATTTCTAGACAGTCGAATTAGCTCAGTCCGGCGGGACGAATCGAATTCTCCCATGCTGAATCAAAACTGGGACAATATGGAGTTCGAAGCATGACATCCCGGCAAGACCACGATCACGATGTGTCCACTGCAGCTTGGCAGCGGGACGGATGCTTCGGCTGCGGTCCAGCGAATCCTCATGGACTACATCTGAACTTCAAGCTTGCGCCCGCAGGCAAGAGCTATATATGCGAGTTTTCATTGGACGAGAGTTTTGTAGGCCCGCCCGGACACGCTCACGGCGGCATCATAGCCACCATTCTTGACGAGGCAATGGGCAAAGCAAACAAGCTGAAGAGCAAGGTCGCTCTCACCCGCGAGATGCAGGTGGATTACCTGCGCCCGGTTCCTCTGCGGCAGTCGCTTGTCGTCGAGGGCCGCATTCTACGCACCCGCGGCCGCATGCTTTACAACAAAGGCGAGTTACGCAATGCCAACGGAGATGTGCTTGCCCGCAGCAGCGGCAAGTTCATGAGCATCAATCCGGAGAAGATGTTTTTCCGCGAATTGGAGCAAGAGCGGCGCAAGCACGAAGAGCGATCTTGAGTTCGCATCGACGGGCTCGCGCCTGCCCACCGCTACGCCACCTTTGAGGTTTGCGCAGCCTTCCCGAGGAACTCAGCTACTGCGCGATTCACCTGCTCCGCATGGGTCCACGCTAAGCCGTGCGGCGCACCTTCCACCACAACCAGCTTGCTCCCTTTGATCAACGCTGGCATGCGCTTGCCGGAACTCGCAAACGGCACAATCCGGTCAGCATCGCCGTGGACAATGAGAGTTGGAACAGTGATCTGCTTGAGATCATTGCGGAAGTCAGTGCCCCACGTATCGACACAATCCAGTGCCGCCTTGGGAGACGCGTTGACGGCGGTCATCCAGTTTTCGCGCACAGCCTGTTCGCTGATCTGCTTGCCTCCGAGCTTGTCCAAATTGAAAAAGTCCGCAAAAAAGTGCGCAAAAAAAGCAGGTCGATCCGCCACTACCGCTTTCTTTATCCCATCGAAGACTGAGCCGTCCACGCCCTCTGGATTGTCAGTGGCTTTGCGCAGGTATGGTGGAATGGCCGAGAGAAATATCGCCTTACTCACATTGCTGCTTCCGTGTTTGCCAAGGTACCGGGCAATTTCTCCGCCGCCCATCGAGTGACCCATCAACACGAAATCCCGCAGGTCCAGCTCTGTTACAACCTTGTGAAGGTCATTTGCAAACGTGTCATAGTTGTAGCCTGACCAAGGCTGGCTGGATCGGCCAAACCCTCTTCGGTCATAAGTGATGACGCGGTAACCAAGATCCAGAAGAGTGGGTATCTGCCTTTCCCAAGCTCGGCCGCTCAGCGGGTAACCGTGAATCAGGACCATAGCCCTGCCGCTTCCGTGATCCTCGTAATAAAGGTCGATGTTGCCTGAATTTTCTTTGCCGACGGTAACGTATGGCATCGCAATTCTCCGTTGTCTGCGTTGAGTTGATATCGTGGTGAACTGGTTTGCAGGGGATTTGGCTTCCGCCAAGCTCAGATGCCGGGAGCCCGGCTGGAGATCGCATAAAATCTCTGCACGCCAAACTTCAGCGCAGCAGTCTTTCTGCCAGTTTTCAATCGTATGAAGTTGCCACAGAGAACAGTTACTTAGGTGCGTTTTCCTCGCGCGCCCACGCCAGAAACTTTCGCAGAGCCTCGCCGCGATGGCTCACCAGGGCCTTCTCATCCGGCGTGAGTTCCGCAAAGGTTTTCGCCAGCGACGGACTCCAGAACAGGGGATCGTAGCCGAATCCCATTGCTCCACGCGCCTCGCGCAGAATCACGCCCTCGGCCTCGCCGCGGAAGTGTTCCACCTCCCGTCCATTGCGTGCTGCCGAAATCACACACACAAAGCGTCCTGTCCGGGCACCGTCAGCCGCGGTCTCCAACTCGCGCAGCAGCTTCCGGTTGTTCGCCACGTCGCTGCTGTTTCCGCCAAAATCGTCGCCTGCGGCGTAGCGTGCCGAGTACACTCCCGGAGCACCGCCCAGTGCATCCACCGCAAGCCCGGAATCGTCTGCCAGCACCAGCTCTCCGGCCGCGAAGCGGCTGTAGTGCTCAGCCTTCTTCCGCGCATTTTCCTCAAAGGTGGCACCGTCCTCCACCGCTTCCGGCAGAGAAGCAAAGTTCGGCAGCTCCATTACATGAATCGCGTAGATATTCGCCGCTCCGGCGAAATCGCGTAGTTTGCCCTTGTTCGAAGTAGCAATCAAAACACGCATATTTCTACTGTAGGGGAGTTCCGCTGCCAAGGAAAGTTCGCGATACGCCCTTACCCTCGGTCTGGCAAGCACCCGACGCAAGTGCCTGCCTTTGAGCACACTAGGCAAGCGTATAAGGAGATCGCAAAAAGTTGACGGGAATATGGCGGAAAGAAATGGTGCGCCCTGAGAGATTCGAACTCCCGGCCTTCTGATTCGTAGTCAGACGCTCTATCCAGCTGAGCTAAGGGCGCGATCCTGAAGCGTTGCGCTTCACTTTGCCTTGTCGTTGTGGCCAACGACCAAACCCACTATAACACATACCTTTACCTGCTCTGCAACCCTGAGCCTGTGGATGACCGAAGCTGCACCCAGCGCCATATCTACCAAATTCCAACGCCAAGGGGAATGAGTCTTTCTTACCCGGTCAGGAAAAGTTTTCCCGGAGCAATTCCTCGCAATCCGCCGCAAGCTATTCATTCTGCGCGGCACCTGGTTTGGCATTGCAGGTGCCATAGAAAAGGACAAGACGAAGTGGCGCAGGAAGGGGCTCCAGCCAATCAAATGATTGACGGAGCCCCTTCTAATTTCACGCGCGAGCCTTACTTCAGGTCCAATCCCGAGCGGCGCAGCAAACTAGCCACTGTCTCAGGATTCAATCGAGTGGCGTCATACTCCACGGCCACCGAGCGCAACTGCTCGTTGAACTTCAAGCGTCGAATGCCGTACACTTCGCGGATGTTGTCAATCCCCCGCATCACCGCTTCGTCCGGCGACATCCCATAGTTGTAGCTGATTTCAACACTGGTCATCGAAATTGTCCGCCATCCTTCGCCGGTTGTAACCATATGCGGCGAGCTTGCATTTAATATAGCAGTCACTTGCGCGCGTCGTCCGCTGATTCCACTCAGGAGTCGCCCGCGCGCCGAAAGGGAATGGAACTTTGCCGGAAACTAAAGCGAAGGACCCCGTCTGCGGCATGATGGTAGACCCGGCCGCACCCCGCGGCGGCTCCTATGAGTACAAGGGCACCGCGTATCATTTCTGCAATCCCAAGTGCAACGAGCGCTTCAGTCTGGAACCGGAGAAGTACCTTGCTCCAGATTACAAAGCCGGCGGAATGCCCGCCACATCGTTCATGCTTCAGTCGTCCGTGGTTCAATCGCCGGTAGTTCAGCTAAGCGGAATTCGTCCCTCACCCGGGATCTCTGCCCCTGCGGCACCGGCTCCGCAACCGCCGCTGGCCGCCATGTCCACAGCTTATGTCTGCCCTATGTGCCCGGAGGTTCGCTCCACCAAGCCTGGCGCCTGCCCCTCCTGCGGTATGGCCCTCGAGCCAGAAATCATCCAGAAAAGCGCCCGAACCCAGTACGTCTGTCCCATGCATCCCGAGATACAACGCGACATGCCCGGCACCTGCCCCAAGTGTGGCATGGTGCTGGAGGCGCGCACTGTCACTCTAACCGAACCGCCCAATCCCGAGCTCATCAGCATGACGAAACGCTTGCGTGTGAGTCTCGCCTTTGGAGTTCCATTGCTCGTGCTCGCCATGTTGCACATGGTCACTGCGCTGCAACCTTTCATCAACGAACACAAAGCCGCATGGCTGCAACTGCTGCTCGCCTCCCCGATCGTGCTCTGGGGAGGTTTCCCGTTCTTCCAGCGTGCCATCGCGTCCGTTAAATTTCGCAGCCCTAATATGTTCACGCTCATCGGCATGGGAGTGGGCGTGAGCTATCTTTACAGCGCGGTCGCTACCTTCTGGCCTGCGCTCTTTCCGGACTCGCTACGTGCTCCTCATGGCCAGCCCGCCATCTACTTCGAATCCGCTGCATTCATCGTCATTCTCGTAATCGTGGGTCAGTTGATGGAGCTTCGCGCCCGCAGCCAAACCTCCAGCGCCATCCGAGCTCTGCTCGACCTTTCTCCCAAGATGGCGCGTGTAGTTGAGCCCAACGGTAGCGAGCGTGATCTGCTGCTCGAACAGGTCACGGTTGGCCAGTCACTCCGGGTTCGCCCCGGTGAAAAGGTTCCCGTTGACGGCCTTGTACTGGAGGGACACAGCGCCGTTGATGAGTCGCTGATTACCGGCGAATCGCTGCCCATCGAAAAGAATCCGGGTGACCGCGTCATCGGGGCAAGCGTTAATGGCAACGGTGCGATGTTGATACGCGCCGAGCGTGTTGGCGAGGAAACCGTGCTCGCGCAGATCGTGCGCCTGGTCAGTGAAGCCCAGCGCAGCCGCGCTCCCATTCAGCATCTTGCCGACAAAGTCTCTGCCGTTTTCGTTCCTGCCGTAATCGCGATTGCGGTCATCACCTTTATCGCGTGGCTTGTTTTCGGACCGGCCCCGGCCCTGCCATTCGCGCTGGTCAATGCCGTGGCCGTGCTCATCATTGCCTGTCCCTGTGCTCTTGGATTGGCAACGCCGATGGCCATCATGGTAGGTACCGGACGTGGCGCGCGCGCCGGCGTCCTGATCAAGAATGCCAGCGCACTCGAGCAGATGGAGCACGTAGATACAGTTGTCATCGACAAGACAGGCACGCTCACAATGGGCAAGCCCACGCTGGAGACTGTCGTCTCACTCGCCAATCACAGTGACGAGGATCTTGTGCAATGGGCATCGAGCATCGAGGTTCTCAGCGAGCATCCACTGGGTGCGGCCATTGTTCGCGCCGCCGAATCTGCGCAGCTTCGCCCGCATCGCGTTGAGCGCTTCGAGTCGCGCGCCGGGCGCGGTGTTCTTGGCGACGTGGACGCCCGCTATGTCGCCGTCGGCAACGCCACCCTGATGAAAGAGTGCGGAGCCGCCATCTCTCCTGAAAACGCCGCGCGCGCAGAGGCCATGCGTGCAGAAGGGCAGACCGTTCTCTATCTGGCTGCCGACCGAGTACTCATCGGCATTTTCGGAATCTCTGATCCTGTAAAGCCAACGAGTGCCATGGCTCTTGAGGACCTCACCCGTGAGGGTCTGAAAGTCATCATGCTAACCGGCGACAGCCAGACCACGGCCGAGGCCATTGCGCGCAAGCTGGGAATTCGCGACTTCGAAGCTGGAGTCTTGCCCGAGCGTAAGTCCGAGGTCATCAAACGTCTTCAGGAGCAGGGAAGGGTAGTCGCCATGGCCGGAGACGGCGTCAACGACGCGCCCGCGCTTGCCCAGGCGAACGTTGGCATTGCCATGAGCACAGGAACCGATATCGCCATGCACACCTCGGGTATTACCCTGCTGCGTGGCGATCTGCGTGGCATTCTGCGCGCCCGCCGGCTTAGCCAGTCCACCATGCACAACATTCGCCAGAATCTCTTTTTTGCCTTCGTGTACAACGCACTGGGTGTCCCGCTGGCCGCCGGAATTCTCTATCCCTTTACCGGATGGATGTTGCATCCGGTCTTCGCCGCCGCAGCCATGAGTTTCAGTTCGGTTTCGGTGATCACGAACGCGTTGCGGCTACGGAATGCAAAGTTGTAGCCGTAACGGCCGTGGCGGGCCATAATTCCAAACCCATTTTGTCGCAATGGTAGACTGCTACTCACTCACGCGAAGGAGCCGTTCCTATGCGCACTCGCAATGCTGCTGCAAAATTCTCAATTGCATTAATTCTTGCCGTTCTCTCCGCAGCAGCCTTCGGTCAGTCAATCGCTTATACGCCGGGCTCGCCAATCCTCATGTGGAAGGTCTCCTCCAAAACAAACTCCGCCTATCTGCTCGGCTCCGTGCATATCTGGGACAAGTCGATGTATCCGCTCCCCGCGGTGGTGGACAATGCGTTCTCCGCTTCTTCAACGCTCATCGTCGAAGTGGATATGACCAAGGTGGACCACGAGCAATTACAGCAACTCATGATGAGTGCTGGGATGTTTCCCCAGGGAGACGATCTCAATCAGCACATCACCCCCGAGACGCGCGCCAAACTGAATGAGTTCACTTCAGCCTTCGGCGTTCCGCCTGACTCATTCTTCAAATACCGTCCGTGGATGGTTGGCCTATCGCTGGTCATGTTGCCGATGCTGAAGGCGGGCATAGATCCACAAAACGGCATGGATATGTATTTCCTTCACAATGCAGGCGACAAGCGCGTCGAGCAACTGGAAGACGCCGCCTTCCAGATCAAGCTCTTCTCCAGTTTCCCAGACAGAGACGCAGACCACACCATCCTGCACGCTCTGAAACAGGCAAAACAGTCAAATGAAATGCTGGCGAAGATCGCGTCCTACTGGAGCCATGGCGAAGCCGCAAAGATTGACGAATTGATGGCCTCCATGAGTGCCGATGACGACGCGGACGAAAAGGCGCTTTCACACCGCTTGCGTGAGGATCGCAACCCGCACATGACCGAGCGTCTGGAGAAATGCCTGCAATCGGGAGAGAAGTGTTTCATGGTGGTAGGTGCCGCGCACACCGTTGGAAACGAGGGGATCGTCAAACAACTGCAGGCACACGGATACCGCGTCGAACAGTCCGTGGTAGAGGCTCCTGCGAAGTAGGTCTTAAACGGTGGCCCACATCCGTCCTCTATCGGCGAATGTGGGTTCACGGAGATACAGCTACATCTTCTTCAGATAATCAACAATCTCGGGCGACGTCCACTCCACCGCTCCAATGAACTTGCGCTGAATCTTGCCATCCTTATCGATTAGAAATGTCTCAGGATAGGCCCATGTGCCGTACATTGCGCTTGACGTGTGGTTGCCATCGCGCACCGTCAGCAGACCCGGCATATGTTTCGAGGTGAATGACTTGTAGGCCGCGTCATCCTCATCCATACTCACCGCAAGAATGGTCACGCGATCACCCATCTGCTGTTGCAATTGCACCAGCGCGGGAACCTCCTGCACGCACGGCGGGCACCACGTGGCCCAGAAGTTCAGCAGCACGGGCTTGCCGCGCAGCTGACTCAGTTGCACGGTCTTTGTGCCGTCGTTCACGGTAAAATCCGGAGCCGTCGTGCCAATCTTTGCCGGCTCGGAGTTCCGGCAGCAGGCGAGGCCAAGTACCAGCCCCGCTAACAGGAGAAGAAATGCAAATCGTTTGCTGGTGTTCACGTCCCTTATAATAACGGAAGCAACCAAATTATGGACTCCACCATTCCTGCGAATTCTGTACCTAAGGTTTCTGTCGTGATCCCGGCACGCAACGAGGAAGCAAACCTCGAGCGCTGCCTGCGTTCACTCGTCACGCAAAAAGGCGTACCGTTTGAGATTCTGGTCGTCAACGACGCCTCCACGGACCGCACCCGCACGATTGCCGAGAGCTTTACCCGCGTCCGCCAGTGCCCATTTATCGCACTCAATCAGGATCTCATTGACGTTCATGTCATTGACGCGCCAGAACCTCTACCCGCCGGGTGGACCGGCAAGGCCAATGCTCTTGTCGCCGCCGAGCGAGCCATAGGCGAAGCTGCTATTCATGGCCAGTGGATTCTCTTTACCGACGCCGATACCGAGCACCTCGAAGGCTCACTGGCTGCCGCCGTCACTGAAGCCGAAGCGCATCAGGCCGACCTGCTCTCCTATTCGCCTGAGCAGCTACTCACCGGGATCCGGCAGCAACTTCTCATGCCCGTTATCTTCGGTGAACTGGCACAGCAGTACAGTCCGCGCCGTGTCAGTGATCCCGCCCTTCCAGACGCCGCCGCCAACGGCCAATACCTGCTTGTGCGCGCAAATGCGCACCGCGAGCTAGGTGGCTTCGCCTCGGTTGCCACAGAACTGCTGGAAGACGTTGCTCTTGCCCGCCTCTACAAGACGCAAGGCAAAACCATCCGCTTCCGTCTCGGCCGTGGCCTTGTCCGTACCCGCATGTACAATTCATGGGCCGATCTTCGTGTCGGCTGGACGAAGAACCTGGCACTGCTTTTCCCGGATGCGCGCGTCCTCGCGCAGAAGAGAAAAGGCGAGTTCTACCGTCTTTGGGTTTCCGTAGTTTTCTCCATCTTCTGGGCCATGGTGGTGGTTTCACGCGGCCTAACCGCGGTGGATTGGCTCGTCTACTTCGCGCTGATCGCGCTTTGGCTTTATACACTCTCCAATTTCGCCGTTTTCTACACACGCGTAAGTCGCGCACATTTCGGACTCTGGCCCACGGTGCTTTCCGTTTTCGGTCTGCCTCTTTTTGCCTCGCTGCTTCGCGAATCCGCAGATGCCCATGAAAAGGGAACTATCAACTGGCGCGGACGGGTCTACCGCACGGCTGAAGCGGAACAGGCTGTTGCCGCATCCAATCCCAAGTAGCCGTATCAGCGCGGGGAGCGCTGCCATGATCTATCTGACCCGCAAAGCCGAGTTCTCCGCCGCACACTACTACCACAATCCGGAGTGGACTCCGGAGGAGAATCAACGCGTCTTCGGCAAGTGCGCCAACCTCAACGGACACGGTCACAACTACACGCTTGAGGTCACAGTCGCGGGAGAGGTAGATGCCATCACAGGCTTCGTCATCGACCTCAAACTGCTCAAAGACATTCTCAACCGTCACGTGCTCGACGACTTCGACCACCGCCATCTCAACAAGGAAGTCGCGGAGTTCTCCAATCAGGTTCCCACCACGGAAAACCTGGCCGTGGCCATCTGGAAGCGTCTGGTCGCCAACCTGCACCCTGCGCGTCTCCACCGCGTGCGCCTCTACGAGCAGCCGGATCTTTTCGTGGATTACTACGGAGAATAGCCTCTTGAAGGTCTATCTCACTCGCCGTTATCTCTTCGTCGCCTCACATCGCCTGCACAATGCGATGCTTAGTGACGCGTCGAACCTTGAGACCTACGGCAAGTGCAACAATCCCCATGGACACGGACACAATTACTTTCTGGAGGTCACGGTCAGCGGCCCTGTCGCCGCTGAGACCGGAATGGTTTGCGATCTAGGCGCACTCGACTCGGTTGTCACGCGCGAGGTTCTCAATCGCTTCGATCATCAGAATTTGAATCATCTGCAGGAGTTCGCTGACATCGTTCCCACAACGGAGAACCTGACCCTGTGCATTCAGCAGATCTTGAGCCTTACACAGTTTCCGGCTCATCTGGAAGGTGTACGCATCGAGGAGACCGGCAACAACTCCTTTGAATACTCGGGGGCGCAGCCGCCACGCCGTTAGCCGCAACACCGCGCCCGGAAGAGAGAGATAATGAAAGCCGTAATCGCAAGCAAACACATGAGTCATCCACAGGAACCCGAGATTACTGACTTGCACGACGTCAGCTTTGAAGCACTTGTCCGTGAAATGATCACGCGTGTCGGTGAAGATCCCTCCCGTGAGGGCCTGGTGGACACCCCACAGCGCGTCGTTAAATCCCTCGAATATCTGACCCACGGCTACACGCAGCAGCCAGCCGACGTCGTCAACGGTGCGCTCTTTACTGTGGATTACGATGAGATGGTCATCGTCAAAGACATTGAGATGTTCAGTATGTGCGAGCACCACATGCTGCCGTTTTTCGGCAAGGTCCATATCGCCTACATCCCCAATGGCAAGGTCATCGGACTTAGCAAACTTCCGCGCCTCGTTGAGGTCTTTGCACGCCGCCTCCAGGTGCAGGAGCGCCTCACCACCCAACTTGCCGAAGCCATTCAGGAGATCATCCAGCCCCAGGGCGTTGGCGTCGTAATCGAAGCACGCCACCTCTGCATGATGATGCGCGGCGTGGAAAAACAACACTCTGCCGCCGTGACCTCGGCCATGCTGGGAACCTTCCGTCAGCAGTCCACTCGCAACGAGTTCCTTTCCCTCTTGAGGCAGAAGGCGCCCAACGGTTTCTAGTGCAGCTTCAACTCATGTGTTTTAGTATCCAAAGCTCGCGCTCGTTGTAGAATTGGCGAGCGCTGGGCGGTAAGGCATGTTTCAACGCACTGACAGGAGAGAGCTGACGTGCCGAGAGCGCGCAACAACCATTCCCCCAGTGAAACTCGTAGCAGCAGTGAAGCTCCTGAGGCAAGCTCGTATCTCAAAGGCTATCTGGCCGCCATCGTGGAGTCTTCCGATGACGCCATCATCTCAAAAGATTTGAGCGGCGTTATTACGAGTTGGAATACCTCGGCCGAGCGTCTGTTCGGTTACACAGCGGATGAAATTGTGGGCCAATCCGTGCTCACCATCATCCCTCAGGAACTCCAGCAGGAAGAACCCGAGATTCTTCGCAAGCTCTGTGCAGGCGAGCGAATCGATCGCTATGAAACCGAACGGAAGCACAAAGATGGACATCGCATGCAGGTTTCATTAACGATCTCTCCCATTCGCGACGAAAACGGCAAAGTCATCGGCGCGTCGAAAATTGCACGTGACATTTCCGGTCGCAAAGCAGCAGACGAGCTCCGGTTCAGGCTGGCAGCCATCGTCGAATCCTCCGAAGATGCAATCATCGGGAAAAATCTCAAAGGCATCATCACCAGTTGGAATGCCGGAGCCGAGCGTCTGTTTGGGTATTCGGAATCGGAGATCATTGGCCAGTCCATTCTGAAGCTGATCCCGGAACATCTCCAACATGAAGAACCCGAGATTCTGAGAAGGCTCCAGGCTAACGAGAGAATTGAACATTACGAGACGCAACGAATTTCCAAGTCTGGCAAGATTCTGGAACTCTCGCTGACCATCTCACCCGTACGAAATTCGCTAGGCGTCGTCATCGGCGCATCGAAAATTGCTCGTGACATCTCCGAGCTGAAGCGGGCACAGGCTGCGTTGATCGAATCAGAAAAAGCAGCAGCGCGTGGCCGCATGGCCAACACTCTCGCGCATGAAATTAATAATCCTCTTGAGTGCATGATCAACCTCGCTCACCTGTTGGTACATGAACCAACATTAGGCGACGAAGCCCGCAAGTATGCGCAAATGCTCGAAGCGGAGGTATCGAGAGCAAGCGAAATCACACGCCAGATACTGACGGCTTCTGACGAGAAGTAAGAATCGGATTGCCTTGGGAGTTTCTGGCATGGCTCCAACTTCTGTGCCAGATTTGGGGCCTTCCTCACATTTCCCGCGACCTCTGCTACTCTCTTCTCATGCCAGCTCGCCCCAAGCTTGCCCTCATTACCGGAGCCTCACGCGGCCTCGGTCAGTCCATTGCCGAGGCGCTCTCTGAACGCGGATTCCATCTCATTCTCACCGCGCGCGACCAACGCTCGCTTACCCGCCTCGCCGCGCGCCTGCCAAATTCCACCGCCGTGGCTTGCGATATCCGCGATCCCCAATCCGTCGCCCAACTTGCCGCCGCGCTTCGCAAGCGCCAACTTTATGTGCTCATCAACAACGCTGGCATCGCCGGGCCTTCCGAGCCAATAGCCTCGCTCAACTTCGACACTTGGCGCGAGGTCATAGACACCAACCTGCACGGCACCTTCCTCGTGACCCAAGCACTGCTGCCCTATATCGCGAAAGGCGGAGTCATCGTCAACAACCTCAGTGTTGCGGCCCGCAATTCCTTTCCCGGCATGGCTGCCTACAATGCCTCCAAGCGCGGACTCCTCAGCTTTACCGAAACCCTGCGCGAGGAGTTGCGTCCACGCTCCATCCGGGTTGTAGCGCTAATGCCCGGTGCCGCCGACACCGAAATATGGAAGCAGTTCTGGCCCGCCGCACCGCGCCGCCGCATGATCTCCCCTGCGACCATTGGCCGCCTCGTCGCCGAAGCCGTCTGCCTGCCGACCAACGCCAACATTGATGAGCTCGTGATCACTCCCTCAGCCGGTGCACTCTAGCACCGAATAAAAAGCCTCGCGTTCAGTCAGAATGCGAGGCCTTCGAAATTCGAAAATTGTGTGCGGGTTATTCTTCGTCCTCGTCTTCCAACTCTTCATCTCTCTGGTTGCGCTCCTCCTCATCCATGGTCCAGGGGTCGAGCGGCTCGGGTTTCGGGAAATCGTAATCGTCGTCCGGTTCGGCTCGGGCGAAAACAGGCGGGCGGGCGAGCTGTTGTCTGGCTTCGAGCATCAAGGCACCTCTGCGAGTGGATTCTGTCCCCTCATAGGAATCCTCACGAGCCTCCCAGCGATGCCTGTGCTCTGGATTTAGTCAGAATTCTGTTTTAGTAGCCGTAGCGGTATCGCCGCGTCTGGGAAGGGAAGAGCCGGACCAGCAACATTCCTGCTGCGAACCCTCCCACGTGTGCCCAAAATGCCACACCCCCGGAACCATGTTCAGCCGCCACCAGCGAAGTTCCCACTCCGCTCAGGAACTGAAGCACAAACCAGTATCCCAGCACCACCCACGCCGGTAGCCAAAGGAAGAAGATAAATAGCAGGGGAACGAACATCAGCACCCGCGCCCTCGGATACAGAATGAAGTACCCGCCCATCACCCCGGCAATTGCGCCGCTCGCGCCCACCATCGCAATCGTCGAACTGGGGTCCGATAGAATCTGCACCATCGCCGCCGCAAAACCGCAAATGAGATAAAACACAAGATAGGCAAAATGTCCGAGTGTATCTTCCACATTCCGGCCGAAGATCCACAGGAACCACATATTCATGATGAGGTGCAGCCATCCGCCGTGTAGAAACATACTGGTCAGCACCGGCAGCAACGCCAGCGCTGGAGACACTGCATGGGCGTGAGAATGCACGTGCGACAGGCCCAGGTTCAAACTGGTCGACAAACGCAGCGGAACCAGACCGAAGGTCTGGATGAACGCCAACTGCTGCTGTGGCGGCAGTGCTGCCTCAAAAAGAAACACCACCGCGTTGGCGACGATCAGGAACAGATTGATCAGCGGTGCGGTAAACCGGGGAGTGTCGTCTTTCAGGGGAATCATGGGCGGTCGGCAAGCCTGTCTTGACTCACATCATACGGCATTTCAGCGGCCGCTCGCTGTAACCTTGAAGTGCCGGTTGACCTCCGGCCAGCTTTCCTTGACCATGGGAGGGAATGATCAACGCAGTTTTAGTTCTCGACAAACCCGCAGGCTTCACCTCCCACGACATAGTCAATCGTGTCCGCCGTATCACCGGAGAACGCAGCGTAGGCCATCTGGGAACCCTAGACCCCATGGCCACCGGAGTCCTTCCGCTGGTGCTGGGACGCTTCACACGCCTCGCCCAATTCTTTAACGATGCCTCCAAAGTATATGAAGGAGAAATACGTTTCGGCTTTGCCACTGATACGTATGACGCTGAAGGGGAGCCCGTTGGCACCATCCAGAACGCCGAACCCTCCTTCGAGGACATCCAGCGCAATCTGCCAGCCCTCACCGGCATCATCCAGCAAACCCCACCTGCCTATTCAGCTAAAAAGATTAACGGCGTTGCTGCCTACAAACTCGCTCGCAATGACCAGCCTGTCGAACTTAAACCCGTTGAAGTGACAGTTCACCGCTTCGAAATCCTGAGCGTCTCCGGCGACCGTGCCCGTTTCGTCACTGAAGTTTCAGCCGGGACCTACGTTCGCTCGCTCGTTCACGACCTCGGCCAAGCCCTGGGTTACGGTGCCCACCTCTCTGAACTGCGTAGAATCCGCGCCGGGGAATTCAACATTTCAACAGCCGCAACCCTCGAAGACCTTGAGCGCTTTCATTACACAAGAGCAGCAAAAACGCGGGAAACTCCTGATTTAGTTCTATCGGCAACGTCCGATAATGCATATTCTGACAAACTCACGAATGGAGCAATCCAGTCATTGGCAACGCCCTACCTGCATCCCCGCCAAATACTATGCAGCTTCCCTTCGGTCACCGCGTCTCCTGAAGTCATCACTGCTGTCCGTAATGGCCGATCCGTGAATCTTCCGGAATTCTCGGACGCACCACTCGTCAAGGTTTTCGCCAATCAGCAGTTGCTTCTGGCGATCATGCACCGCGTAGCCGGAACTCTGTTCCAGCCCAAAGTTGTGCTTTATGGCAGCAATGAACCTTTACCAGTTTAAGAACCGCCTATGCCTGAGCAGACATCAGGCCTTCCAGTTCCTGCCGAAAGCTCTCCAGCTCGGCCAACCGCTCCGGCGTGGCGTCCACCAACTCAGTTTTGGACTGGAACATTCGGCCTCCTGCGCGCTCCACCAGGACGCCGAGAACTTCACCCATCTGCCACCCAGGCTGTCCAATCAAGCGCAGCCCTTGCGCGGTGGGCTCAACCAGCGCAATGCAGCTCCCCTTCGTCAATCCCACAGCATTCGGGAAACGCTCGAAGGTTTCGATTGCAAAGCCAGCTAAATAAATGGCTTGTAGTTGTCGCGCTGGATCAGGCACTGCGTTCCTTTCTATTTAAGCTGAGGGCCTCAGGAGCTGCTGCCGTCCTCCCCATAGCTCCATCTCGCGCGCCGGAGCTTTCACACGAAACAGCGGCACCATCGCGGTAGCCAGTCGGTTTTTGTAAGGATACTCCCCGGTCATAAAGTCCACATCCATCCCCTCGGCCAGAGTCTCTCTCGTCACATCGAAAATCATCACCTGCCCTGGCGAAAAGCGATCCCATCTGGCATCGTGGTGGATCGTGTAGAAGTGCCGACTCTTGCCGTGGTCGAAGGTCACAAGAGCGGCTGCAATCTGACCATCGATCGCCTCATAGCTCCATATCTTACAATTACCTACAACGTTCTTCACAATGTTCAACATGAAGTCTTGCCGCCCTTGGTCGAGGAACAGGTTCTCGCTCGCGCCGCTCCACTCCGTTTTCCTCCGATACACCCATTCCGCCAGCCTATCCAGTTGGCTCGAATGCCGAACCAGCCGCAGCCCTTCGCGCCCCAGTCTCCGGCTCGCCTTGGCCGCCTTCCTGTGCGTGGCCACAAACTCCAGAGCGGAGAGGTCGCAGTGCCGGGTAGTTGGCGCATTGCAGAACGTCTGCGGCTCCAGACTGTGCCAGCGATCGCGGGCTCGCTCACCACGCAGCGCTGTAACCTCCAGCTTCATACCCAGCTTTGCCAACTCCCGCCAGGCTTCCTCCAGAGCTACGCCATCGCCTGCACTCAGCACGTCACGATAATCAAACAGCGTTTCGCCGATCAATCCCAGTTCCCTCTCGCGCCGCACCGCAGGAATAATCGCCATGCCCGAGCCGGTCTCGGCCACAATCACGTGCGGCGTCTCGCGCTTGGCAAACCATTCCGCCGCTTGCCGATTCAGCGCATACCCCTGGAACAGCGTGTAGTCTCCCTGTGCCTCAAGCCATTGCCAGCGGGACTGAAGCCGGTCCAACTCGTGCGAGCTCCGCAGGCACTCAACTTTCAGCACGGCAATTCTCCGGAGCCCGAGATTGTGCAACTCCGAATCGTTGGAAGCCTTTTATCTGTTTTTGGTTCGCCGGCGTATCTAGGAAACCTCAACCGTCTCCGGTTCCGCTACTCCCGCCTTACGGTAGGTTCTCAGGATGTCCTCCACACTGACCACCCCCATGAGCAGGTCCAGGTTGGCACGATGAACAACCGGAAGCATGGGGCGGTCTCTCATAAAGCGCAATGCCACTTCCAGCGATTGATCCTGATATAGGCGCGGCACCCTGGCGCGGATCAGCGACCGTACCAGCTCCGTCTCATCGTGCTCGGGACTGAGCAGCGCTTCACGGCTCAGCACGCTCCAGCGCCCTTCGCCCAGCGAGACCAGAAAGTTCGTTTCCTGCGTCGAGGCGGCGATTCCCCGGGCTGAGCCAATGCCCTCGTCTCCCAGCAGCGCGCGCCCCAGCGTGGGACGCATCGCATCCTCCACCCGCAACAGTGCTCGCTCCGGCTCTTCTTCCAGCGATGGCAGGTCCAGCCCGTCCTGCCGTGAGAGCAGATCGAACAGCGGCACCTCCTGGAAGGCCCGTGAGATCACATATGAGATCGAGTTACAGATCATCACCGGCAGAATGATCGAATAATTTCCACTGATCTCCAGCACCATGAACACTGAAGTCATGGGCGCCCGCAGAATTCCCGCAAACAGCGCACCCATTCCCACCAGAGCGTAGGCTCCCACCGGCACGGCAATCGCCGGAAACAGTTGCTGCTCCACCGTCGCAACAAAGCCGCCCAGCATCGCGCCCATGAACAGCACAGGTGCGAACAAGCCTCCCGGCGTGCCGGTGGCAAAGCTCAAGGCCGTGGAAACAATCTTCAGCCCGGCCAGGATGCCCAGCACCTCCCACGCGAAGCGCTTGTGCATCGCCAGGTCCATCCACTCATAGCCTGCGCCCATCACCTGCGGAAACCAGATCGCAATGAATCCGATCAGCAACCCGGCAACTCCGGGCTGCAGGTATTGCGACCATTGCGGCTGACGACGCAACCAGGGTCTCAGGTTCTTGATGATCTTCACGAACACGACCGATGCCGCGCCGCCTGTGACACCAAGCACCGCATAGGCCAGCAGTTCTCCGGGGTGGTTCAGCGTGTATTGCGGAACCCGGAAGAGCGGCTCATCTCCCAGGAACCAGCGCTCTACCACCACGGAAGAGATTGCCGAGAGCACCACTGCGCCCAGGATTCCAGTACTCCACCGTCCAATCACTTCCTCGATCACGAACAGCACTGCCGTGATCGGCGCGTTGAAGGCCGCAGCCACTCCCGCCGCTGCTCCCACAGGAGCCATTAGCCGCAGCCGTTCCTTACTGAGCTTCAACCAGCGCCCCATCGCGGACGCCAATCCGGCACCAATCTGCAGCGATGGGTCTTCCGCCCCCAGCGATTGCCCGCTGCCAATGGCCAGCGCAGTCAGCACAAATTTTGCCACCACGGTTTCGGGACCTATATAGCCGTCGTAGATGTACAGCGCGCCCTTTGTCTGATTTACACCGCTGCCACGAACCCGCGGAAAGTAGCGTACGGCGATCAATGCGATGACCAATCCCGTGAGCGAAGGCACCAACAACAGCCGTGTCGTGCTGGGATGCAGCGAACTGCCAAGCAGCCAGATTCTTGCCGCCGCAATCGCCACCCGGAAGAGCACCACGCAGAAACCGGCCAGCAGTCCAATGGCAATTGCCAGCACCAGGAAGAATTGCTCCTCGCGGATCGAGATCAGCCCGGAAGGCCCCAGCATTCGGCGCAAGGTCTCAAAGTACTTGCGGCGCACGGGAGTGGCCATCAGCTTGGTCAACAGTTCGCGGCTGCGCTCCGTGCGTGGTTTCATTGGCCCGCTCCCAGGCGCTGCCGGGCCAGCAGCAGGAGCGCCTCGTCGTCCAGCGTCGGCTTCCCGCAATTCTTCTGTGCCGCAATTTCGGACCGTAAAGCAAAGCGCATGGCACTCTCGATCACGTCGTCCCGCCCACGAAGTTTGCGTTCATTCATCATCGGAGCAAGCTGCTCGGCCCATTTTGCGAAACCGCTCCACTGCGCCGGATCGGTTGCTGCACCGGTCTTGATGTTCGTCATGCTCTGTGCAAAGGGTGCGCCGCACGCTGCCAGTCGCTCCAGCGCAATGCGAAAGGCTGCCATCGTGCGCTCCGTCCGAACCTTTCCACTCGCGGAGCGCGCAAAAGGATCAAGCGCCTCCACCCTGTCCAATTCGCCGCGCAGTTTCGCGGCTTCCGGGCTCTCCGGCTTGATCTCCTCCAGGTACCGGCGCGCCGTGCTGTAGCTGCCCCCTGCCAGGCTCGCCTGCGCCGCACCCAGCAGCGCGGCAGGGTCATTCTTCTTCTGGCTTAACTCCATCTCGTAAATGTTCAATGCCCGGTCGGAATCTCCGTTGCGCATCAACAGTTCGGCAAGCCTTGGCTGCTCTGGCGATGCTGCGGGCAACTCCGCCGCTACGGCCACCAGCACTCCTTCGGCTTCGTCCTTTCGCCCCAGGCTCACCAGGTACTCCGCCGCCTCCAGGCGCGCATCAATCTTCTGCGGCACCGGGTCGGAGTGATCCGGCCACACGCCATCAATGGACTGCTGGTAATAGCGTAGTGCTTCGTCCACGTGCTGCCCATGCGCCTCCAATCGTGCCAGCTTGAGGTTTACCTGGGCATCTTCCGGACGCTGCTCCCGGTAGTCGCGCAACTGTGCCATTGCCTCGCTGCTGGCTCCGGAGGCCACGAGCGCGTCGGTCAGTTTCAGCCGGTATTGAAGACTGTTGTGGGAATATACGAGTGCGCTCTCATAGGCCGTCACCGCCTGTGCAGGACGCTTTTCATCCATCGCGCGATTCCCTTCGGCGTAATACCGCTCCGCCAATCCGCGCTGCATATTATTGAAGCTGCCCACTACGAGCCGCGTAAATGAGAAGCCCAGCACGATAATCAGAGACAGCGTCAGCAACGGACGCCAATCCTCAATCGTCCAGATGTGAGCTTCTTCATCGCAGTGCTGGCAACGGCCATTTTCCCCAAGGGGCTGCCTGCATATCGTACAAAGGGCCGTCTCTTCGCTCATTCGCACACCATACCAGCGCGGGCGTCCATCTCCGTCCCGCGCATTTTTCGGCTACTTACTTCATACCACGCAAGCGGCATGCGAAATCAATCGTATAAAAGAAAAAGAGAGAGGCAATCTGCCTCTCTCCCAAAACCACGCTCAAACTTCTGTTAATACAGGTGAAAATTCACTTCTACGTTGATCTGAACCGCGACCGGCGTACCGTCCTTCAAGGCTGGCTGGAATTTCCACAACCGCACGGCCTCAATCGCCTTCTGGTCGAGTCCCATCCCCAGGCTGCGCGCCACTTTCACGTCGCGGGGCTTGCCGCTGGAGTCCACAATCAGCCACAGGACCACCGTCCCCTGATACTTTGCCTTGCGTGCTTCTTCGCTGTAATCAGGACTCGGATTCTCCAGCACCCGCGGTGCGCTCACGCCTCCACCCACGCGGAACACGCCTCCGCCAATGCCACCGCCGCGTCCTGGTCCAACTCCCGGGCCTGTCCCACTGCCGATACCACCACCGCTACCGGAGCCGATTCCGCCGCCCATGCCCGTGCCGTTAGAGGCCACACCCGCCGCCAGCGCAGACTTCGGATCGCCCAGGTTCAGCGACGCCATCTGCGGCAGCTTCACCTGCGGAGGCACCACCACGGTGGGCGCCACTGCCAGCTTTGGATTGTCATTCCTTATCACCATCGCAGGCGGCGTGATCTGCTCCATCGCAAACTTCGGCAGTTTACCCTTGGGAGCCACCAACTTGTCATGGTCGCCGCCACCGCCGCCACCGCCTACAACATCGTTCTTCTTCTGCGAGATCGGCATGTAATCGCTGATGTCCGGAGCCACCAGCGTAATCTGCTGCACTTGTTGTTTGACTACCTTCGCGCCTGCGATTGAGAGTACGATCAGCGCACCGATCGCGATCACGTGCACTACCAGGGAGACGCTCGCGCTCTGCTTTTTGTAGTTGTACTCACCCCAGATGTCCGCCACCTTCACCGGGCGGGAGGTCAACTCCAGCGGTGGTAGCTTCTTAGGAAACAGCTTCTCCCGAACATTGTTCACCAGCGATTGCCAAAGTGGCGGATTAATGTTCTCCCGCATCAGCAGGTTCAACTCCACCTCATGATTCGGAGGTATTCTTCTCGGCGGCACTTCACCCTGGTTCGGCATGACTCTACTTCGCCCCCACCACAAACCGATTCGGCTTGCCCTCAACTTGCGTTCTTGTCTTTCCGCCCCCACGGCGGTGATACTCAGTGCGCCGGTGCGCACGTGTCTACCTATTCAGATAGGCTCGTTGCCCACAAAGTTGTATTCTGCGCAACAAACATCGGCAACTCCGCTTTTCTGCACCGATCCGCCTTCCTCACGCTCATCCCTCAGATGCGTTCAAGGATTCCTATGTCCTCCATCGAGCACAGTGCTTCGGAAGGAGCGATAAGTTCTCGCGGACGCATTGCGCTGCTCCCATTTGTCATCTCCACTGCTCACTCGGCTTATAATCAAAGTTTCAAGAAATATTGATCGGAGACTTAGACCCGAGTGGACCTCAAGGCAACCGTAAATCTGCCCACGACTGATTTCCCCATGAAGGCGAACCTGCCCCAGAACGAGCCCAAGATGCTCGAGCATTGGCAGAAGATTCGCATCTACGACCTCATTCGCAAGTCGCGTGCAGGCCAACCCACCTGGGTACTGCATGACGGGCCACCATACGCCAACGGCGCAATCCACCTCGGCCACGCCCTCAATAAGTGCCTCAAAGACTTCATCGTGAAGTCGCGCACCATGGCAGGCTTCGATTCGCCCTACGTCCCCGGCTGGGACTGCCACGGCTTGCCCATCGAAATCAAGGTGGATGAAGCGCTCGGGCGCAAGAAGCTTGAGATGGACCCGCTCGCTGTCCGCAGCGCCTGCCGCGCCTACGCAGAGAAGTACGTCAAGATTCAGAGTGACCAATTCGAGCGCATCGGAGTCTTCGGCGACTTTGACAATCCCTACTCCACAATGGACAAAGGGTACGAGTCCAAGGTCATCGAGAACTTCTACGCCTTTTTCGAAAAGGGTCTCGTCTTCAAGGGTCTTCGTCCGGTTTATTGGTGTATCCATGACCGCACCGCCCTTGCCGAGGCTGAAGTCGAGTACGCCAATCACACCAGCCCCAGCGTCTACGTGAAGTACGCGCTCAAAAGTGACCCCGCGGCCATCGCGCCAGAGCTCGCTGCCTACGCTGGCAAAATCAGCACCATCATCTGGACCACCACGCCCTGGACCTTGCCTGCCTCCATGGCCGTCGCCTTTCATCCGCGCGCCGAATACGTAGCCATGCGCGACAACAACACGGGACAGGTCTACATCATCGCCGCCGAGCTTGCGCTCACCGTCCTGCCCAAGCTCGGTCTTGCCAACTCCACATCAGTCGCCAGTTTCCCCGGCGCAAAGCTGGAGCGTGCGATCTTCGCGCATCCCTTCCTCGACCGTGACATCCTCGGTGTGCTCGCCGAATACGTCACCATGGACACCGGTACGGGAGCCGTGCACACCGCTCCTGCTCACGGTGCCGATGACTTCTACACCGGCGTCAAGTACGGCATCGATCAGACCTGCCACGTCGATGCCGGAGGCCACCTGCGCGACGGCCTGCCCGAGTACGACGGCCTCACCGTCTTCAAGGCCAATCAGCCCATCGTCGAGCTTTTGAAATCGCGTGGCGTTCTTCTCGCCACCGAAGACATCGAGCACTCGTATCCGCATTGCTGGCGCTGCCACAAGCCCGTCATCTTCCGTGCCACCGAGCAATGGTTCATCTCAATGGAAGGCCCCATCAACGGTGGCACCCTCCGCAGCGAATCGCTCAAAGCCATCGCAGGAGTCAAATGGGATCCCGCATGGGGTGAGGAGCGCATTGCCAACATGGTCGCCACTCGTCCTGACTGGTGCATATCGCGGCAGCGCATCTGGGGCGTTCCCATCGCCGTCTTTTTCTGTGAAAGTTGCGGCAAGTTGCACGAGTCGCCAGCCACCAATCGCGCCGTAGTCGAGCTCTTTGCGCGCGAGGGCGCGGACGCCTGGTACGCTCGTCCCGCCGCTGAAATTCTCCCCGCCGGAACCACTTGCGCTCACTGCGGCCAGAGCACCTTCCGCAAAGAGATGGACATCATCGATGTCTGGTTCGAGTCCGGCTCCTCGCAAGCCTCCGTTCTTCCCAAGATTTTCGGCAAGTGGAAGCCTGCGGATATGTATCTCGAAGGCGGCGACCAATATCGCGGCTGGTTCCACTC
>Ga0181537_10001105_pt1 | contig 25135 bp, 22 predicted proteins | sample PEATcosm2014_Bin_39_FD_119765 | JGI IMG/M metagenome (GOLD analysis project Ga0181537, IMG submission 119765) | Peatland microbial communities from MTU Mesocosm Facility, Houghton, MI, USA - PEATcosm2014_Bin23_10_metaG | ecosystem: Environmental > Terrestrial > Soil > Wetlands > Peat | place...
AGCAGGCAAAATGCGCCCCGGCGTGCGCCTGGCTCTCGCCAACTCCGCCAACCTTCCCGATCACAAGATCACCGTTTTTGCCGGTCAGGATCGCGAGGCAACCGAGCGCGCACGCAGCTACTTCGACGGCAACCCACCCACTTCCCCGGCCATCGCCATTCTCCGCGATGGAAAGCTCGTCTACCTGATGCAGCGTTACGTCATTGAGCAGGCCACCGCCCAGCAGATCGCCGGCGAACTCGTCCGCGCCTTCGAAGAATTCTGCGCCAAGGCCGCGGCGTAAGGAAGTTTTGGCCGCTAGCCTTTAGCTTCCAGTTCGTGGCGGAGATCTTCGTCCGCTTCTCTTGCCATGCGATCGAATTTGTTTAGGGCCTCAGGGCCGTAAAACATCTCTTCAATCTCTTCGGCGAACATCGTCTTGATGTCGTCCGGGCAGGTGATCTGACCTTTCATGAACCCGATGCGCCTGTGCCTATCCGGCGCAGGTGCATTGGGCTGAGCAAGCTCCCCACCGGTTGAAGCATTCTCACCCATCAGTCCGCGCTCTGGCAGGGGACCTGAACTATTATCAATCTCTTCCATGCCCAAAGCATACCGCAGAGGCAGTCCCGGATTCATGCTGATTGTGAAACGAGAGGGGCAAGGGCTTTGAAAGGGCACGATTTAATTCGTGCCGCTAAAGCTCCCGAATCAGCACAGGCTTTAGCCGCCGAGGGATGCCCTCTAAGAATTCAATAGAGTTCGGGTTTTTCCGCATTCCCAAGCAAATCGGCCTCCCGCAAGGGAGGCCGTTTTGCTTTCTGTTCGTGCTTGTCTACTCAGTCGCCAACCGCCCCATCCGGCAGCGCCTGCACCTTGCTGTGTTTCCGCGAGTAAGTAAAATAGATCCCCAAACCCACAACCAGCCAGCTCAGCATAACAATCCATGTGATGCGTTCCAACTGGGTCATCAGATACCCGGCCGTCAGAATGCCGAGGATCGGTATCAGCGGCACCAGCGGAGTCTTGAATGGCCTGTGCAGCTCAGGGCTCCGCACCCGCAGAATCCAGACGCCCGCGCACACAATTGTGAACGCCAGCAGAGTGCCTATATTCACCAGTTCGGCAAGCTTGCCAATCGGCAGAAACGCCGGCATGATCGCCGCAAATGAGCCGAAGATGATCGTTGTGATCCAGGGAGTCCGAAACTTCGGGTGAATGGCCGAAAACGCCTTGGGCAACAGGCCGTCCCTCGACATCGAATAAAAGACACGTGTCTGTCCCAGCAGCATCACCAGCATCACCGTTGCCAGCCCGAAGACCGCGCCCACCTTCACCAGAATCGAGCCCCAGCCCACACCCGTTGCATCAATCGCCAACGCAACCGGTGCGGAGACATTCAGCGTCTTGTAGCTCACAAGCCCGGTCAGTACCATCGACACCGCGATATACAGAATCGTGCAGACCACCAGCGAGCCGAGAATGCCTATGGGCATATCCTTCTGCGGGTTCTTAGCCTCCTGTGCTGCGGTCGACACCGCGTCAAATCCGATGTACGCAAAGAAGATCGACGCCGCCGCTACCGGAATTCCACCCCAGCCGAAGTTGCCGTGCCCGTCCGGCGGAGGAATGAATGGATGCCAGTTGGCGTTGGCCACATCCGGATGATGGAACAGAAACAGGCCGCCCACGATTAGAAAAATACCCACAATTGCCAGCTTGATGATCACGATTGCCGAGTTGAAGTTGGCTGATTCCTTGATCCCGATGACCAGAATCGTTGTAATCACCAGCACAATCAGCACCGCGAGTAGATTGAAGATTCCCGTCACGTGCTCCAGTCCCACATCGCTGACCCCTGGCGGCAGCGACATCTTATCGATCCAAAACTCGTGATACTTCACGAGCACGTTACCTGTGGTAGTGGTCAACTGCGGAGGAATCACGATGCCCAGCTGCTGCATAAGGCTATTGAAGTACCCCGCCCAACCGGAAGCTACTGTCGAGGCGCCAAATGCGTACTCCAGGGTTAGGTCCCAGCCGATGATCCAGGCCACCAGTTCGCCCAGCGTCGCGTATCCGTAGGTATACGCCGACCCGGCAATCGGAATGATCGAAGCAAACTCCGCATAGCAAATTCCGGCAAAGGCGCAGGTGATGCCCGCCAATACAAAGCTGAGAGCGACTGCCGGACCAGCGTGAAGCGCTGCCGCCTGGCCCGTCAGCGTGAAGATGCCGGCGCCAATCACCGCCCCAATCCCGAGCGTGATCAGATTCAGCGCGCTTAGCGAGCGTTTGAGGGTGTGTTCGCCGGTTTCACGCGACTCCTCGGTCAGCATCGACATCGGTTTAATGCGGAACAGTCTGGACATGTATGAGGAATCCTCCCAGCGGTTGGTATTCAGTTGTTTTGCAACTCACCCCAGGCTCACGTGGCCCCTGCTTTGCCGCGACCAGAAAAGATAAACAGGAATACCTATCAGTACCAAAACCAGGCCCGGCCACGTGTATTGAGGCTTGTATCGCAATAATACGATACAAATCCAGGCCGCCATCACGATATAAAGCCCCGGCAGTATCGGATATCCCAGTGCCTTATACGGCCGCGGCGCATCCGGCCGCTTGAAGCGCAGTACAAACAGCCCGACGATGGTCAGGATATAGAACACCAGCACCGCGAAAATGATGTAGTCCAGCAATTGCCCATACGAGCCGGAAACGCATAAGAACGTGGCCCAGACTGCCTGCACCATCAACCCCGCTACCGGCGTTTTGAATTTAGGATGCAGCCTTCCCACCGACTTGAAGAACAGCCCATCGCGGCTCATCGCGTAGTAAACGCGCGCTCCGGCAAGCGTCAATCCATTGGCGCATCCAAAGGTCGAGATCAGAATCGCCGCCGCCATCAGATAAGCGCCTGCGGAGTGGAATATCTGCTCCAGCACCGCTGTGGCCACTCGATCCTCTGCCGCGTACTGCACCCCTCTGGCCATCAATGTTGTGCCATTCGGGTCCCCATGCATCGGCAGTACCAAAATGTATGCCAGAGATGCCAGGAAATAAGCCGTCAGCACAAATCCCGTGCCCAGCACCAGCGACAAAGGAATATTGCGCTTCGGATTCTTCACCTCGCCCGCTGTGAAGGTAATGTTGTTCCAGGCGTCCGACGAGAACAGCGACCCTACCTGCACCACGGCCAGAATCACCAGCCCGTTCACGAGAACAAATGGTCCGCCAATTCCCACCTGCACGGGATGCAACGAACTCCAGCCGGCGTTTTTCCAAAACTCACTCCATCCAGGCCCGAAGTTGGCGTTCCAGGCTGTAGCATTCCAGCCCCAAACCAGTGCAATCACAATCAGCCCCGCCAGTGACAGCGCTTTTGCCGTAGTGAAAACATTCTGGATGATTGACCCCAGCCGCACGCCAAACACATTCACAATGGCCAGAAGGAAGACAATCGCAATCGCCGTGAGGTTGGCCGTGTTGACGCCGATGTCCATGTTGCCCAGCACCATCGGCCCAACCGGAAGCGCCGGCACGTGCGCAATGTGCCAGAGCCAGTGCGATGTGGAGATAGTGGGAAAGAAGACGCCCAGAAACTTCCCGAAAGCGACGCACACCGCTGCGATAGTCCCCGTCTGGATGACCAGGAACAGCGTCCACCCGTAAAGAAAGCCCCACAGTGGTCCCAGCGATTCGCGCAGGTAAATATACTGCCCACCGGCGGTCGGCATCATCGCCGCCAATTCGCCGTAGCTGAGTGCCCCGATCATCGTCAGCACGGCCGTAACCACCCACGCGCCCAGATAGAGCGCTGGAGAGTTCGTGCCCCTGGCGATATCGCAGTCCACCAGGAAGATGCCCGACCCAATCATGGACCCGATCACGAGCGCCGTTGAACTATACAGGCCGAGAGTTGGCACCAACCGGGGAGCGTTGGCGGAATCGGCAGCCTGTGGAATAAGGGTGGTATCCGATGTTGTCACTTGAAGAAGTTTTAACGGATTTTAGCGCGAATGTCTTTCTTTTTCTCAAAGTGCATGGATTTTGGACATCTTGTCCAAATTTCACACACTAACTGTCCCGATTGCCGACACTGCCCGCCGCCATCAATGAATGCAAGTTAAGAACTCAATCCAGCCCTGACTCTCCCAAGTTCCGCGACCCATATTAGAAATTCAGCCGCCGGGTCCGCTTGATGAAACAGTGCCTCGGAAACAGCAACCACGCTAGCCCCCGCGGCCAATACCTCCGCCGCCGTAGCCAGCGTAATACCCGCCGCGCCTACAAGGACCGCGTCCGGTCCGGCCTCGGCGCGTAGCTTCCGCACGCCATCCAGTCCAATCGCAGCTTTTGCGGTCTGCTTCGTCCGCGTGGGAAACACCGGCCCAATTGAAAAATAATTCGCGGGCGCCAGCAGAATGTCCGGAAGCAGCGTGTCGCTCCCGCCAAATGTGCCCACAATCCGATCCGCTCCCAGCAGTCGCCTCGCCTCCGCGGGCGTAGCGTCTCCGGCGTCCACATGAACACCATCAAAGCCGGCTTGGTCAACCAGATCCACACGGTCATCGAGAATCAACTTCACCTGTCCGGCCGGCAATGCTTCACGGAGAACTGCGGCGTCAGCCAACACCTCAGCTTCGGAGCCGGTCTTGTTGCGGTATTCAAGTAACGTCACTCCGGCCTCAGCCAGCGAACCGCCCAGCCTGCGGAGAAATATGTCGCGGCCAACGACCGGGATAATCGAAGAGTCCAGAATGGGATAGACAGCGGGAAATGTATAAGCCATCCAACAAGCCTAGCCGAAACAGCCACCAGCAGTCAGTGATCAGAACCCTTGCGCCATCATTGATGGCCTGAGTTTCGCAGCACCCGTTACGGGGCAAAGGTAACTGATCACTGTCCACTGCACACTGTCCACTGCCTTCACTACATTTCATCCGCGGAAGGTCCATACGTCCCCGGCAGATGCTTGTCGAGCAAGCGCAGGTAAACGCCCAACTGCGCCCTGTGGTGGATCATGTGATTGATCACCCAACTGCGCCATACCCCATACTTCGTATCGTCGATCCAGATCTGGCCGCCGGCCCCCATCTTCCAGTTCTCATCCCATTTCTCCGGCGCAAATCCAGCCAGCGCTGTCTTCACCTCGGCCACCTCCTGGTCAAAACGCTCCAGCAGAGCCGCCTTCGACGCTGGAATGTAAGGTTCGAACTTATGGCCGACTGGAAAAATCAGTTCATGCATGTTCAGGGTGTGGCTCGCCCACTGTCCGGAAGTCTCAGCCAGATGCCCAGCCAACCTGCCAAGGCTGAAGGACTTGATATGGGGGCTCCAGGCGGGATCGAAATCCTCCGGAATCGCATCAAGAATCTTGCGCGTCCGTGCGGTCTCGCGGTCATACTCAGCAATCAATTCTTTTTGAAAGTCCATCGTGCAACCTCCACGTTGCGAAGCAAGCATACAACAATTGCGCATAGAAAAGCGAATAAAATACGAAAATTTTCAAGGGAGCAGTTCCGTGGAGCAACGAACATTGGTTCTCGTTCAAAATCTATGTGATGCTAAAATGTGATACATGAAGAGCGTCTCAGTCCGCGACCTCCGCTACGACTTCCCCAAAGTCGAAGAAATGCTGCGCGCCGGTGAGGAAATTCGCATCACCAAGCGTCGCCGCGTGATTGCGCGCCTGACCCCAGAGCCGATGGACAGGCCTCCGCTGCCCGATTTCCTGGGACAGATGAAGGAGATTTTTGGCGATAAAGTCCTGAAGGTCACAGGCGCACAGATCATCTCTGAAGATCGAGACGAATAGTGATCTACCTGGATGCAAGCATTGTTTTTTCTCTTTATCGACCCGATCAAAATTCCGCATCTGCAGCGTCATTAATCGCCGCAGCCCGCGCACCGCTCATACTCTCATCATTTTGCGAATTCGAAGTAATCAACGCATTCAGTCTATCCGTCTTCCGTAAAGAGATCTCTGAACAAGAGGCGTTGGGCACTCGACGCAAACTCGAAATGAACATTGAATCGGGTGCCTATCTCGTACGTCCGTTGCCGGAAAGTGCCTTCACCCGCGCCAGGTCCCTGGCGGAGAAAATCACTCCCTCCATCGGAGTTCGCGCCGCCGACCTTTTGCATATCGCCGCGGCAATCGAACTCGGCGCAAAATCTCTCTATACCTTTGATCAGAAGCAGCAAAAATCCGCGCAAGCCGCGGGCTTGAGCGTAAACAAGCTACCTAAGCCTTAACGGCTTCTTATTTCGGCAAAGCAAACACCAAATAAGCCCCGCCCTGCGGCCCCTTCGAGTCCCTCGCCCCGCTGGCCGCGATCACCACATATTGCCGGCCGTCAATCATGTATGTGGCTGGCGTGGCCACGCCCGAATATGGCAATTCCGTCTCCCAAAGCAGCTTGCCGCTACGGCTATCAAAGGCCCTGAATTTGTGGTCGTAAATCGTGGCCCCGATAAACACCACCCCGCCCGCCGTCACAATCGGCCCGCCATACCCTTCCGAGCCCGTGTCCTTGATTCCCTGCTTTACCAGCTCCGGATACTCGCCCAGCGGAATCTTCCACAAATACTTCCCGGTCTTCAAATCGATAGCGTTAAGCGTGCCCCAGGGCGGCGCAATCGCCGGGTAACCGTCCGGGTCAAGAAACTTGCGATATCCAGTGAAGGTGTATCGGTCCTGCCCCTCCGCGGAAGAATCTGGCGCCGCCTTCGCCGCCTGTCCCACTCCCATATAGCGCAGCAGCGCCTCCAAGTCCGCTCCCTGAACATCCACCATGGGCGGCATCTCGCCCTTTCCCTTCTCGATCAGGTTGACAATCTGCTCCTTGCTCAACCGGTTGCCAACTCCGATCAGCATTGGAAAGGCCGGCGCAATCCCCTCCATATGATCCCCGTGGCAAATGGCGCAATGATCCGCGTAAAAGCCCGCCCCAGCCTGGTCCGCCGGCGCCTGCGCTGTAATCAAACCCTGCACCGGAACCGCCGCCGGCGTCTTAACCGCCTCGCTCGTGGCCGGACCCGTGGAACCCGTCCGCAAGTACTCAATCAGCGACGTCAAATGCGCATCGTCAATGTTGGGAAACGATGGCATGCGCCCATTGCCGTTCTTCACATTCCCGGTAACCTTCTCCACCGTGAGCCGGTCCACCACGCCCACCAGCGAAGGAAAATCCGGCGGCGCGCCAGCACGATTCACACCATGGCACATGGCACACTGGTTCTGGTAAACCTGTTCGCCCGGGCTGCCTCCGTGGCTCGCTTCAACCAGGCCTCCAGTCCATGCCATCTCCGTCGCATTCACATACAAAACGTCCGTCGCCGGGTCAATCGCGGGTCCACCCCACTCCGCGCCGCCATCGAAACCAGGAAAAACGACCGTCTGCTTCCCAACCGACAACGGTACAAATTGCCCGTCACTCACTAGAGTGTGAAACTCCTTCACGGCCCACGCGTGCGCCTCGGGCGTCCGATTAGTCAGCATATCCTCCGTCAGCCGCTGACGTGCAAAAGGCTCAGGCGCATCGGGCTTGGGCTGTGTCGGAGAGGTCACTTCCCCAGGCACCGTGCTCTTCGGATACGGCAGCTCGTGAATCGGAAACAGCGGCTTGCCCGTCACCCGATCAAGCAAATAGAGATAGCCCTGTTTCGTAGTCTGTGCCAGCGCTTCCACGGTCTTGCCGTCGCGCTTCAGCGTATAGAGAGCCGGCTCCGACGGAAAATCCCGATCCCAGATGTCGTGGTGTACGCCCTGAAAATGCCAGATCGGTTTGCCGGTATTGGCATCCAGCGCCAGCAGCGTATCGGCATACAAATCGTCGCCAACCCGGTCGCCGCCATAAAAGTCGAAGACCGCCGAACCGGTAGGCACGTACACAATGCCCAGCTTGGCGTCCAGCGCCATGCCCGCCCAGTTATTGGCCGCGCCCGCCGTCTTCCAAGCCTCCGCAGGCCACGTCTCGTAACCCGGTTCTCCAGGGCGCGGGATGGTATGGAAACTCCACCGCAGCTCCCCCGTATGCACGTCGAAGGCGCGCACATCTCCCGGTGGCGCTGGATGAGTTTCCGGATTGCGCCCGCCCACAATAATCAGGTCCTTATAGACAATCCCTGGCGTGGTCAGCGCAATCGACTGCTTCTCGTAGGCTCCAGCAGGCGCCATCGGCTGCTTATCCAAGTCTCCGCCCAATCCCCGATCCAGACCCTTACGCAAATCTATCCGTCCCGATTCGCCAAAACTCGCAATCGGTTTGCCCGTCTCGGGGTCCAGGCAGTAGAGAAAGTTCATCACACCGGCAAAGAGCCGCGCCTCCTTGCCATCCGTCCAGTAGGTCATCCCGCGTGCCGGTTGCCATCCTGCAACCCCGGAGTCGAACTTCCACTTCAGAGCGCCCGTCGCCGCATCCAGCGCCACAATCTTCTGCGACGGCGTATACGCGTACAGCGTCCGGCCAATAATCAGCGGATTATCCTGCAGCCCGCCCTTTTCGCCCGTATCGAAGCTCCACGCCACCTTGAGCTGCTGCACATTCGCAGAATTGATCTGCTTGAGCGGCGAGTAGTGATCGCCCTCCGGCCCGCCGTTATACACAGGCCAGCCGCTCGATGTTTGACCCAGGCAAACTCCGCACAGCAACGAAAAAATCAGTGTTCCAAAAGCTACTTGAATGCCAGTTCTTTTCACGCATTTCCCTCGCTGCCCGCTGATTTTGCTTTCTAGTCCCCACCCGGCCAAGTCGACCCACGGCGGATGAATCTGGGTGCCCCACCCTCGCCACGCACTTGTTTTTGTGGCTAGAGTGGGATCGCTGAGCTCATCCTTTGTTTTCCTTAACTTGCATTCTTGTCTCTAGCCCCCATACTTGATAATCGTCATAAACCCATAGTCCATATGCAATTGCTGATGGCAGTGCAGCAGCGTGTCGCCCGGATTGTCCGCCATAAAGTCCACCGCAACCGTCTGCAGCGGCATCACGTTGATCACATCCTTGTGCAGCCCGCTCAGGTCCTTCGACCCGATCTTCGCCACCTCAAACGTGTGCCGGTGCAGGTGAATCGGATGCTGGTCGCCGCTCCCGTTCCGCAGCAGCAGCCGGTACCTTTTCCCCTGCGTAACTTTGATCGGATCCACATCGGGCCACGACTTATTGTTGATCGTCCACGTGTGGAATTTCGAGTCCTTCTGAGAGCCAATATCGTGAAAGGTCAGAGTCACGGTTTCATCGGGCGCGGCTGCCGGCGCACTCAACGCGAACTGCGCATAATCCCATTTCACCGCGGCCAAAGCGGGAGCAGGATCGGTCCAAACCGGCGCACCCGTTTTCCCCGCGTATTCCACCACCACGCCCAGCCCCATCTTCCGCGCCTCGGCTAGTGTCGACCCCAACACCCACACCCCCGGCTGGTTCATCTCCACCACCGCATCCACCCGTTCCGCGACCGCCAGCGAAAGCACTTCCACCGCCACCGGATTCGGCACCGGGTTCCCATCCATGGCGATCACCTTGAAGGTATGCCCCGGCAAAGCCAGCAACACATTCTCCGTCGCGCTGGCATTCAGCAAACGCATCAGCACGCGCTGTCCCTGCTTCACGCGAATCGGCTCGCCCGCCCCCAGCATGTGCTGGTTCACCGTCGCGTATTGGTAACCCACATCCGAACCCGTAGTCAGCGGCTGATTCGCGGATTCCGCCCGCATAGTCTCCACCATGGGCACAAACGACGGCCCCCAATGGTGAATCGCCAGAAAAATCTCCTGGTCGTAATGGCCTGCGTCGACTTTCCCGTCCACCAGCAGAAAACCAAACTGCCCGCTATAAGTGCCCAGCGTCAAATCTGTGCCGGCCCCTGCATGTGTGTGATACCAGCGCGTCCCCGAGGGCTTAGGTGTGTACGTGTAACGCAGCAGCCCGCCCGGCGCAATCATCGGCGAACCCTCTTCCATCGCGCCATCGTTCTTTGAATCAATAGCCAGTCCATGCCAGTGAACAATATCCGGATTCGCGCTAGCGTTGGTCACATCAATGGTCACAGGAACACCCTCGCGAAGCCGCAGCACCGGCCCCGGCACCTGCCCATTATAGGCAGTAGTCTTCACCGTAACCCCCGGCGCAATCTCCAGGCTGCAGGGCTCAATCTTCAGCGAATAATTCGGATTGGCAGCAGCGGGCGCAGCCAAAACAGCAGCGGAAGCCACGCGAGCCAAAGCCGTCCCGGAAGCAACCCCGCCTCCAAGCACCAGTCCCCCACCAAGCAAGAACCGTCTGCGATCCATTGAATTCATCGCAACCCTCGTCACCATCTTTCCCGATCCAATTCTAAGGCGACGAAGCGATTGTTACACGCCCCACTCAGGGTCGGGAAAGTGCGCAGATTCAGATGATCGACAGGAAAGACATGATATTGCCGCTATTGGTCCGGTGCGGTAGGAAGGACGCGGACCGTTGAGCCGAAACGGTGATAGTTCGCGAAGCTGGTCTCATTGATACGCAAGACAGTCTTGATCTCCGATCCCGGTGAGCTTCGAAAGGATGAGATAACCATCCCATGAAGAGGCAAGACGAAAATCTTGCCGCCAATTTCTTCCGGGCCGTACTGCACCGAAGAAGCGACTTGTGTGATGGGATCGGAATCTTTCAGTTCAGCTACGAGAGTAACGCGCAAAACGGTTCCGGTGGAGGGATTTAGATACAGGTTTCCATGATATGGAGGCGTTCCGCGATAGCTGTTCGTGATATCTCCTACCCCTGGAATACGAAATGTCCATTTGGGGTGAGGGCCGCCGTTTTCGAAATGGCGGACGCAGCAAAAGTCGACAGAGTAGTTTGCCGCCCCCGGAGGAACCGTGTAGTGGAATACCGCTGTCAGTCCCGCGGATGTCTGCTCCCAGTGGCCCCAGGTGATCTGGCCTTTCTCCACATCGAGCAGGATTGTGGCCAGTTCTGAGCCGAACTCCCCGCTCGAGACCAATCCAAGCGGCTCCGAAGACGGCATAAGTCTTTGGCCGGCTGCAAGGTCCGAATCGCCGGAAAGCTCATGGCCTTCGCGGTAAGTGATTTCACGATCGAATGTACCCGCCTCATAGAAGGGGCTCTGGACAGAAATGCGGTCGGGATCGGCTGTATTGGCCCCTGAGTCATCGCCATTCACTTTCCGATTAGAAACAAAGATGCTGCTGCTTTCGAAACTGCGCGTGGTGCGCGTCGCGAGGAAATCAGGAAGGTGCCGAAGGGCATTCAGTGCGAAATCTGACGCTCGATTCAACATGGCCTGCTGAGCCTTCAGGTCCGGAGCAGACTGGCTAGCCACCTCATCGGCCGGAGGGCTGAGGAATGTCGAGCAGTCGGAGAGCAGGCCAAGGGCGGCAATTGTTTTGGGACCCGGCTTCAACTCATTCCTGATTCCTTCCATTGCTGAAGGAGTTAGCTGTTCCGTGAGCTCAATGCCAGCCAGGTCGCCCGCCATGGAACTGTCGCGCCTGCCTGCCGCGAGTTGTGAGGAGACAAACTGCCGCAACTGTCCCACCGTGAATCGGTGAGCGGCTGAGGCGGGCAGTGCCATGAGGCCGAAGATGACAAGCAGGATTAGTTTGCGCATTGAAGCCCCGATTCTTTGAGACCCATCATCAAGCAGAGGTTAGCAAACTTTGACCGGCATCAATTCCGAGGCATCGAGCCAGCTTCGACTTCGGCTCAAACAGATCTCGAGCATCCGATTGTCAGTCTCAAACCCGTCTCCGCCAGACCCACGGGGGGATGAATCTGTGCCCCATCCATCGCACGTCTTTGCTTTTGTCCGATGGGTGGGATCGAGCCCATTCCTTCCATTGTTTTCTTCAACTTACAATCTTTTTTCTTTTCAGCTATCCTCGCCCCACTTTGCATAAGATTACGTTCCTCCGGCGCACAATTAGTACAGGTGAACCCATGAGAAACATCACAGTATCCGTCGACAACGGCGTCTACCACCGGGCCCGGCAAACACTTCACCGGAAAAGACTTCCGCATGACCAGTTGAAACGTGTATCACTTTCCATGGTTAGATTTCTTCCTATCCATCACTTTCTATGGTTAGATTTCTTCCTATGCATCAATTTCCATGGTGAGCTTTCTTCCGATCGCGTACAGCGCAAGCATTTGAAAATAAGTTAGTTAGACAGAACCGAATAGCGAAATACCAAATAATCGGACATCGAGTTTTTCGGGCTGTGAAACTGTGGAGCAAGCTAAACCATTACAAATAAATCGTTTACAAGAGAACAACTCACAGTTTCACAGTGGCTGTGAAACTGTAATCCACCGACATTATTCCGCAGCCTTCGCCAAAAACCGCTCCATGAATTTGGTATCGAACTCCCCCGCGCGAAACTCCGCATCCGCAAAAATCGCCTGGTGCAGCGTGATCGAAGTCTCAATTCCCTGCACAATGAATTGGTTCAGCGCGCGTTCCATCTTCGCAATAGCCTCCGCGCGATCCACCCCGTGCACAATCAACTTGGCAATCAGCGAGTCATAGTACGGAGGCACAACTCCCTCGGCATATTGCGCCGTGTCCACACGCACCCCATTGCCGCCGGGCACATTGAAAGCAGTAATCTGGCCCGCCGAAGGAGTGAATTTCTTCGGATGCTCCGCATTGATGCGGCACTCAATCGCATGTCCCCGAATCTCAAGCAGAGGCGGCAGAATCGCCTCCAATCGCTCTCCAGCGGCGATGCGCAACTGCGCCTTCACCATGTCCACGCCCGTGATTGCTTCTGTAACCGGATGCTCCACCTGAATGCGCGTATTCATCTCGATAAAGTGGAGTTGCCCGTCCTCATCCATCAGGAACTCCACCGTGCCCGCGTTCTGATACCCAATCTCCGCAAGGCAACGGCAAAGCGTCTGGCCAATCTCCTCGCGCATCTTCGGCGTCACCTGCAGGCTGGGCGCCTCTTCAATCAGCTTTTGATGCCGCCGCTGAATCGAACACTCGCGTTCAAACAGAGAAACCACGCTGCCGTGCTCGTCGGCCAGCACCTGGAACTCGATGTGCCGCGGCTGTTCAATAAACTTCTCCATGTAGAGCTCGCCGTTGCCAAAAGCATTGGCCGCTTCGGAACTCGCCGCATGGAAGAGATTCGGCAACTCGTCAGCAGAGCGAACAATCCTCATGCCGCGCCCGCCGCCACCGGCTTTAGCCTTCAGAATGACCGGGTAGCCGACCTTTTCCGCCCACACCCGCCCCTCGGCCGCAGTCGCAATCACTCCATCCGATCCGGGCAGAATGGGTACCTTGGCCTTCTTCATCGCCTGGCGCGCCTTTTCTTTCTCGCCCATCAGGCGAGTCACTTCCGGCGGTGGTCCAATGAATTTGATATTCGACGCGCGGCAGACCTCTGCGAAGTTGGCGTTCTCGCTCAGCAACCCATAGCCGGGATGAATTGCCTCCACGTCGGCGATTTCAGCTGCTGAAATCACCGCCGGCACATTCAAATAGCTGTCAGCCAACCTCGGCGGCCCAATGCAAATAGCCTCGTCGGCAAATCGGACATGCAGCGAATTACGGTCCGCTTCGCTGTAGATGGCGACGGTGCGAATGCCGAGTTCCCGGCAGGCGTTTATAACCCGCAGCGCGATTTCGCCGCGATTGGCAATCAATACCTTACGAAACATGCATTTCCTTTAAAGCCGCGCTAGCGGAGTTAGCGGAGTCGGCGGGGTTATTAGAGCTTGCAACTTCCTGAAAACAAGCTAACACCGCTAACCCCGCTAACCGCACTAACTCCGCTCGTCCCTTTAACCTTGCCGGATAGAAAACAGGGGCTGTCCAAATTCGATAGGCTGTCCATTCGAAACCAGGCACTTGACGATTTCGCCTGCTACGTCGGATTCAATTTCATTCATCAGCTTCATGGCTTCAACAATGCAGATCACCTGGCCCTTGTCCACGCGATCGCCAGGGGCGACAAACGGCGACGAGCCCGGCGAAGGCGAGCCATAAAAGGTGCCGACAATCGGAGATTTAACCACGTGAAGGCCCGCATTCGGGTCCGCGGCAGGTTGAGCAGCAGCCTTCGGTGCAGCACTTGCAACGGGAGCAGGGGTCGCCTGAATCGGCGCTTCCCGCGCTGCGGCCAGCAGGCGCGCCAGATCGGACGAGCCGGCAGTCTCCGGCTGCGAAAGCTTAAGCCGGATGCGCAATTCACCGCGGTCCAACTCAAACTCGGAAACCTGATTCTCCTTGAGGAAGTCAATCAGTTCTTTTAGGGCTTCAATATCTTCTGGATTCAGTGGGTTCATTCGTTCCTTGACTCTCCCGCAATCTTGCGGGACTGGCTGATGCAAATCTGTCTAAAGCTCAATCAGGGCTTTCGGAGCTGGAGTCAGCGCCTGCCCTCCGGTTCGGGTTACAGCCACCATGTCCTCAATGCGAATACCGAATTGACCCGCCAGATAAACTCCCGGCTCAATAGTCACAACCATGCCGGGGAGCAGCCTGGTTGTCTGTCCGGCGCCAATCCGCGGCGGCTCGTGAATCTCCAGTCCGACCCCATGGCCCGTGGAGTGAGAAAATGCCTCCGCCAATCCCGCCCTGCGCAATACGCTCCTGGCGGCTTCATCTACGTCCCCGCAGCTTGCGCCGGGGCTCACTGCGGCAACTGCCGCTTCCTGAGCCTCCAGCACTGCGTGGTATGCATTCCGTTCTTTTTCCCGCGGCCTGCCCAGATATACGGTACGCGTCATATCCGAGCAATAGCCTCCGAGGATTATACCGAAGTCGAGCGTCAGGAAGCCTCTGCGCGGTAACCGGGCGCTGGTGGCTCGCCCATGAGGCAACGCCGAACGCGTACCGGAAGCCACGATGGTTTCAAAAGACATACCCTCAGCACCCAGCAACCGTGCCTGGTACTCCAGTTCCGCGGCCACTTCGAATTCGGCCATCCCCGGCCGCACAAATCCAACAATGTGCTCGAAAAGCTTGCACCCAGCCAGTGCCGCCTTCTCCATCAACGCCAGCTCGTCCTCGTCCTTCACCTGCCGCAGCGGTTCCACCAGCGGAGCAGCCAATGCCTGCAGGAAGGTTCGCCGGATCGGCGCCGGCAGCGCACTCTTCCACCGAACCAGTTCCGCTACGGATGTCCATGCTGGATCGAACCCGGAGCACCCCACGCCCGACTGCGCGGCCAGCCACTCCACGGCAGCCACGGCCGGCGAACCGGTCACAATCTGCACCCGCGCGGCCTGCACCTCGTCCGCTGCTTGAGTGGCATAGCGCCCATCGGTAAACAGGCGCACAGCTCGTTTTGAAACAACAACTGCCGCGCTGGAGCCGGTGAATCCTGTGAGATAGCGAAGGTCGGGGAGATGGGTGACCAAAAGCCCAGGCAATCCGGCTTTCGTCATCCTGCGGCGTAATTGGCCGATACGGCGGAAATGATCCACTGATTGAGGATAAACCACGGAAGACAGTTGTCGGTTGTCAGCGATCAGTTGTCAGTTGGAACCGAGGGATTAACGATGGATTGCCAAGTGACAAATGAAATCCGGCAGGGATTGGCAACAACACTGGATGAAAGGCTGGTCTGACAGTTGAACTTTCCGGTCGAGCAGCTCTGGGGCGGAACACTGAAAACTGACAACTGCCCTCTACAGCGCCGCCCGCACCGGCTTCTTCTGCTCCGGGTCGATCTCCGCCTCGGCCGCATGCAGATCGGACTGCCGATCCATCCATTCATCCAGCCGCGACCGCTTGAAACGCCAGCGATTGCCCAGCTTGAAGGCGGGCACAAAGCCCTCCGACGCATATTTGTAAAGTGTATCGGGAGAAATCCCCAGGTAATCGGAGGCGTGGCGAATATCCATCACCTCGCGAACCTCGGGAACAAGCAGGTTGGAACGGGCTGCGGCGTTGCGCATCAGTGCCTCCCGGCATCAGGAGATGCCTCAGGGCGGATTCCGGCCAATCTGCCGGTAGTCTTGTATATAACGCGGTTTCGCCTGTGAATTCAAGGAGTTTTAGGGTGTTACGGGAAATTCATGGGCTTTCCAGTTTCCAAACCGGATACTCGCGTAGACACTAAATGCTGAATGCTCAATCGCTTGGGTCCGAGCCTGAGCCGCACACAACCCGTTGGGCTGTTGAATCGGATGGTGCGCATCCGCAGGAGCTACCCGCGCTTCCCTGACCCGCTGCTCCCGGTTACAAAGGTGTTTTCGCTAGTTGTTCTGGTCTTCCCGCCGGTGCAGAGTGGGCTGGTCGCTGGTGTCGGAACCGTTGTTGGTGCTGCTGCTCGTCGTCGAGCTGTTCGGATCGTCGGCACCCGTGCTGGCGCGCCGCAACGATGGTTTCTTGGTGTCCTTTGTATCCGTCAGGCGCCGCTTGTTCTCAATCCGCGCCAACCGAGCCTTGACGTCGTCAAACTCTGACGTGGTCACGGTGTACTCGTCCCTGGGTGGCAGTATCCGAGCAATTTCCTCCTGCGAGTGCAGGATGCGGTCCGGTGTCTGTGGGTGGTCGCTGAATGCCTTGGCAACCATGCCGGGCTTGCGCTTCTCCAGAGCCTGCACTTTTTCAAAGAAGGCGATAAAGGCCTGCGGATCGTAGCCCGCGCGATACATATACTGCACGCCAAGATAATCGGCCTGCGCCTCGAACTCGCGGGAGAAGTGCAGGAAGGTCATCGGCACGCCGATCGAAGCGGCCTCGTAAATCCCGTATCCAGTCCAGCCCCCGATGAAGATCAGCGGAATAGTGCCCAACTGGGCATAGTTCATCCGCGTTTGTTCGCGCACGGCATGATGGGCGCAAACGTGGGCCGTCTCATGAGCCATCACACCGGCCAGTTCGGCTTCCTCGTCCGCATTCAGAATCAGTCCGGAATTGACGTAAAAGAACCCGCCCGGCAGCGCCATGGCATTGATCTCGTCCGAATCGATAACCTTGATCGTGAACGGCACCTTGCAGTCGGAGTTCTTCACAATGTTCTGCCCGACGCGGTTAACGTACTCATTGATCGTCGGATCGGTGATGAACTTGGTGCTCTTCTCGATCTCCGAGGCGTACATCTTCCCCATCTTGATTTCCGTGTCCACCGAGTACCAGTTGCCCATGCCGCGCGCGCCGATATCGCGATTGCCGACTGCGCTTACGTCGTCAATGCTGCCCGGCTTCACGTTGATCTTCTGGCTACCCGGTTCCACAACTTTCTCCGGGTCCACTGCCGCCGCTTCCGTATCGCCACCTACTGGAGTGGTTCCGGGAGCCGGCTGCTTCCCTGACTGGCTGGAGGAATTCTTATCGTCCGTTTGACCCGCCCCTGACGCTGGCTGCGCCGCCTGCTGTGTGGTCGATTGCGCCGGCGAAGCCGAAGCCGATGTATCGCCGCCAACGGGCGTTGTTCCAGGCGCTGGCTGGGCCGCGGGGGGCGTTGTTGGCGTGCTCGCTGGCTGCGTCGTTGGGCTGCTCGCCGCAGGCGTGCTCGACGGCGTGGACTGCGCCCATACTCCGGTGGTCAGTGCTAACGCCAGTCCTGCCAGCGTTATTGCTCTCGAGCTTACAAAGTCTGCTCTCATGACCTTACCTCCAGCGAATTGACAATTTACAGGGGACGAGCCGCTTCGCTCATCTGTATAGACGCTAGTATCCGCCTCTTGGGCATCAAGTGGGAAGAATATTTCCGCGCGACGGCTTAATCTCACCCAATTCAGGATCCGGATCCACGGTTTCCGGATGCCCTACCCTTTCCGCGACGGCGTCAAACCTGCATTTCTTTTGGGCCCTTCCCTCTGACTGAATTAAAGTGGAGAGCACGCGGCATCGGGGAGGAGTCTTGCGCCGAAAGTTCTTTGGGCTCGCTGTGGTAATCCTCTGCTCTGGGATGCATCTTGTTGCCCAGCAGCCACATCCGCATCCTGGATCTCCACTTCAAGACTTGTTCAGGTCTCATGCTCATGCGCGTCCCGCCCCGGACAACCCCGTCGCTACACCCGAAGCTGTCTTGGACGCCACGGTCATAGGATCCCCAATTCTGCTCGATAAAAACTGGAGGGTGGGCATCACCGCCAATCCGGCTGCGGCGACACCCGAATTCGACGATTCGACATGGGTACTTCGCGATGCCAAAGACTCCTTTGCCGACGTTCCGGATGAAGATCACCCTGCAGATCCACCCGATGAGGCCGGAAACCCTGGTCCGAAAGGCCCACATGGCCCTCCGCCGGGACATCAGCGGCCCTTTGCGTGGTTCCGGCTCCATATAAAGCTGGCGCCCAATCACGGTCCGGTTTCTCTGCTCATAGAATTGCCCGTTTCCGGCAGCACGTCCATTAACCTGGGCGAGGCGGGACTGGCCGCCAATGTGGATCTCTTCGCAAACGGCAAGCAGATCCGCCCGGAGGGACCGCACGGAGATGCTCCGGATAGTTATCAGCCCATCTCCCGCATCTATAACCTGAACCTGCCACCCTCGGAGACGTCCCTTACCCTCGCCCTGCGAACAATCTACATTCCCGCCGGGATGGGAAGTTACACCGGCTTTTTCTCGAATCGCACGTTACGCCTGGGCAATCCTGACGACCTCAGCCGCTCCATCCAATTGTGGTCCCTGCACATATTGCTGGAGCGCCTGCCGCGCCTCGTTTACTCGATTCTGCTCACTGTGCTTGCCCTTTTCCTCTTTGCGCTCTATTTCACGCAGAAAGGCCATGTCGAGTATCTATTGCTCGCCCTTCACGAGTTAGTTCAGGCGCCTATAGGCTTTGTCGACCTCGCGGGGAGTTCAGCCCAAATCGACCAGTTGTGGTACGGAGCCATTGTTATCCAGCTGGTGCTGATCTCGGCCTATCTCTATTTTGAATTCCTTGTCGCCTTCCTTTCCCTCCGCCGCCGGTGGTACATCGTCGTGCCTCGGTATACTGCGCCCATTTTGTTACTCGTCGGCCCCGCATTGCTCATGGTGGGCCACAGCACGCGCCACGTCAGTCAGCAGGTAATTGGCATCCTTCTTGTTGTGGCGGGCGTGGGCAGCTTCTTGTGGATCATGGGATGGCTGGTATTCATCTTCCTCACGCTCATTAGTGCCACCGTGCGCCGTAACTTTGAGGCGGGACTGCTCCTCATCCCGCTTGTGTTGAGTCTCGTCGGCATGGTGGAACCAGTCATGACCGCGGGCATGACCCAATGGGTTGGCAGCGCTTACCACTCGCCACTCACCCTCCAAACCGGCCCGGTTCCCATTCACTTTGCCTCCATCGCCGACTTCACCGGCATCCTTGTCATTGTGCTCATCATCTTCTTCCGGTTCCTCCGCATTCAGGCCGGTCTCCAGCGGCGCGAACAGGAACTCGCCGCGGCCCGCAGCGTGCAGGAACTGATGATTCCCCACGAGAGACTTGAAACCCCCGGCTTCGAAGTCGATTCCGTCTACAATCCCGCGAACGAGGTCGGCGGCGACTTCTTTCATTTGCAACCCACAAGCGACGGTGGGTTGCTGGTGATCATCGGCGATGTGGCCGGCAAGGGACTCCAGGCAGCCATGAACGTTTCCATGCTGATGGGCGCCGTGCGGCGGACCCCCGAACGCAGCCCCGCAAAAATCCTCGAATCGCTGAACCGCGTACTGGTGGGCAGCGAGAGTTTCACCACGTGCCAGGCTGCATGGTTCGGCGCGGATGGGGACGTCATAATCGCAAACGCGGGCCATCTGCCGCCCTACCTCAACAGTCAAGAAATCAACTTGCCCGGCGGACTTCCCCTCGGGGTCCTGCTCGACATTACTTATGAAGAGACACGCCTCTACCTGCATCCGGGCGACCGGCTGCTGCTCATCTCCGATGGCGTGGTTGAAGCCCGCCACTCCTCGGGCGAACTCTTCGGCTTCGATCGCGTTCAGAATCTGAGCAACCAGACCGCCTTCTACATCGCGGACGCCGCCAAGAGTTTCGGCCAGGAAGACGACATTACCGTGGTAACCGTCCGCCGTCTTGCCCAGGCCATGGCCGCGTAGGCTTCTAATCGGACGATCAGACGACCGGCCGCTCTACGGCTTTGTACATGCGAAGTTCGCCCCGTCCATCGGATCGCCGCTTCCGCTATACGTCGCCACGGCAGGATACGCGCAGAGCGGACGGCTCATCACCGGCTTCATCCCTCCGTTCGCGCCCGGACCAAACTTCGTGGCAAACACAGCGTCATCCGGCGCGCCCTTTTCAACCCAGTCCTGCAGCGAATCAAACAATCCGTTCGATGGGCCCTTTGCGGTTCCGATGCCAAACTGCCCGAAGGCTGTGGCGCCGGGACCGCCAAAACAGTGTTCCATGCCGGGGATCATGTAAAGCCGCGTGAACGATTCAGCCTTCTGGTCGCCCATGGTCTTCTGCACTTGCTTGTAATAGGCGACAGTGTTCCACGGTGAGATAGCCTGATCGTTCCATCCGTGATAGAGAATAAGCTTCCCTCCCTTTGCCGCGAATCGGCTCAGATTTGGATTCGTGGAGTCGAGATCGGCCGCGGACTTTTCCCGCGACAATTTGAGAACCTCGTCGATGTTGGCTGTCAAAACATTCCACTTCGGATCGCCGGTAACCATGTAGCGAAAATAGTTCTGCACATACTGCACAGAGGACGACGCGCCGGGAGCGACGCCCACCACCCACTCGCGCCAACTGGTCTCATCGCCCATCGTAAATCCGGGGAAGATAAGTTTCCCCTGACTGCTCTTGGAGCCGGCGTATAGAGTTTTAAGCGTTTCGAGCTGCGGCCGTGTGAGGCAGTCAACATTGTCTCCGGCTTTGCAGAGCAGCACATTCGGATCGAAATGGCATTTTGCGGGATCAGCGATGACACCGTCTTTCACGCCGTCCTGCGCGTCGCATGCATCCAGCGCGGCTTTCTGAATTGCCGAAAGTTTCAGGTCTGGGATGAAGGCGCGCGGATCGCCGACGAGCGCCTGAATTGTACTCACCCCGCCGGCTATCATGGTGGACCACGCATTGGCCGGCGCCCCGGCTAGAATGCCATCGTAGTCCTCGGGAAAACGCTGGGCCTCCATCAGGGCCTCGCGCCCGCCGTCGGAGCAGGAATCAAAATACGCATGATCCTGGGGTTTGCCGTAGTAGGCTGCAACAATTTGTTTGCCGCGCTCGGCAGTCAGATGCACTGCGCGCCAGCCAAAGTCTTTAATCTTTTCGGGGTGTCCGAAGGCCCAGCTGGCATCCTCAGCCTCGGCCCGGTGGCCCGCATCCGAACCGGCAACGGCGAAGCCGCGCTTCAGATACGGAATGAACTGGTTATAGCCGATAGAGCCTGCAAATCCACCATTGCCGACACCAAGAAAGCGCCCATTCCATCCCTGCTCCGGCATCCACAATTCAAAGCGAATCTCTGAGTCGCCCGTGGGCCGCAATACGCCCGTGACGCGGCACATTGCAGGCAATCCGCTCATGGGAATTTCGCCCGGGATTGCAAGCGTGCCTGAAGTCACCGATTCGGCCACGTTGATCTCAGTGTTCTCAAGCTTGAGATTCTTGAGACCGGAGCAATCGGCGGCAAAAACTGCCGAAACTCCCAGCCCCGCCAGGCACACGAATACCGCACAAATACGAATCATTGGATTGCAGACCTTTCTTGCGATTGCCGCATTGCGCAGCCTTTATATCAGATCGAAGTTGCTTTAAGGTGATGAGCTAAAAGAGACCGCCTCCAGGTAAGACATTATTCGTTCAGATTGCGAGCAGCAAAAAGCCCCATCCCTGAGGATGAGGCTTTTGTTTCTGTACCTGCACTTGCGACCAACGGGAGCGTCTGCCTGTAAGGCAGATGCTCAATCGTAGTATTCCAGGCCCAGGTGCGTGATCAGGTCCGCGCCCATAATGTGCCGCAGCGTGTTCTTCAGCTTCATCGACTGAATAAACAAATCGTGTTCCGGGTAAAGCCCCGCAGCCGTCTGCGGCGATTTCAGATAGAAGCTCAACCACTCCTGAATGCCTTTGGACCGCAGTTGCGGTGTGCGCTTGGCCAGGTCCAGGAACAACACCAGGTCCAGAGCGATGGGCGCAGCCAGAATCGAATCACGGCATAGGAAGTTCACCTTGAGCTGCATCGGATAACCCAACCATCCGAAGATATCAATATTGTCCCAGGCTTCCTTCTCGTCGCCGCGCGGCGGGTAATAGTTGATCCGAATCTTGTGGTAGATATCCTTGTAAAGATCAGGGTAGAGCTCCGGCTGAAAGATATATTCCAGCGACCCGAGCTTCGACTCTTCCTTGGTCTTGAAGCTTTCCGGATCGTCAAGCACTTCTCCGTCCCGGTTACCCAGAATATTGGTAGAGAACCATCCCGAAACGCCAATCATTCTCGCCTTGAATGCCGGAGCCAGCACGGTCTTCATAAACGTCTGTCCGGTCTTGAAATCCTTGCCGCAGATCGGCGCCGCATTCTTCTTCGATAGCTCGATCATCGCCGGCACATCCACCGTCAGGTTCGGCGCGCCATTGGCAAAGGGGACACCCTCGCTAAGCGCCGCATATGCATAAATCTGTGACGGCGCAATGCCGATGTCACTCTCGTCCAGACCCTTTTCAAAAGCCTTGATCGACTGGTGCACCTCGGTCGGCTCCATGAAGATCTCTGTGGACCCGCACCAGATCATCACCACGCGATCCACCTTCTTCTTGAAATTCTGAATGTCGGCGATCAACTGGTTGGCCAGGTCGCGCTTCGTCTTGCCCTTCTTCACATGGGTTCCGCTCAGCCGCTTCACGTAATACTGGTCAAAAACCGCGGGCATCGGCTTGATCTTTTCCAGGACCGGTTTCAGCTTGGCCAGCGTTTCCTTGTCCAGCACCGCGGCGTGCACCGCGGACTCATAGACGTTGTCCTTGAAAATGTCCCAGCCGGTAAACACAACATCTTTCAGATCCGCCAGCGGAACAAAGTCCTTGATCAGGGGGCTCTCGTTATCCGTGCGTTTGCCCAGACGAATGGTGCCCATCTGCGTAAGCGAACCCACCGGCTTTGCCAAACCCTGCCGCACTGCCACAACACCCGCAATCATCGTTGTAGCAACAGCCCCCAGGCCCACTACCATCACGCCTAACTTGCCCTTTGCAGGCTCCACCACGCCTGCCGTCGCCCGTTTGCTTTTTGTCACTGCACTTTTCTTCGTTGCCATCTACTCTTCTTATCCTCCGTTGGTCGTGAGGTCGACTGCTCCACGATCCGTTGCTTTTTCGAAATACAAACCGCAAATTGTTCTTAGGCCGCGTTGCTCTGCCGACTCCTCTTCAAATGGTTCCAGACAAACCACACAATTCCCGCAAACAATGCCACCTCCACTGCGAGATGGAACCGATGGAACCACTCATGGAAGCGCGGATCAGTGTTCCAGGCCTCGCCCAGCTTCATCCCGGCATAAGCCAACGCAAAGCACCATGGCCACGAGCCAATAAACGTGTAGAGATGAAATTTGCCTTGTGGCATCTTTGCGATGCCGGCCGGAAATGCGATAAACGTGCGAACCACCGGCAGCAGGCGCCCCAGGAGCACCGTGATCGACCCGTACTTGTTGAAGAACTCCGTCATGCGGTCCAGGTCGTGGTGGCTCATCAGCACCCAGCGGCCATATCGCTCCACCAGCGGACGCCCGCCTTTCGCCCCAATCCAGTACGCCACCAGCGAACCAAGATTGCAGCCAATGGCTCCAGCAGTCGCCGCAAGCCACAGGTTCATGTGCCCCAGGTAAACTACATAGCCGGCAAACGGCATGATGATCTCCGACGGTAGCGGAATGCACGCTGATTCAATTCCCATCAGCGCCGCAACACCCGCGTAACCGCCGGCTTCAATCACATGGGTAACGAACAAAACCAGGAAGGAAATAATCTTTTCACTCATGCTGAACCGAGTATAGCGAGTGCCAGTGGCGTTCTTACCACATTGCCCCAAGTCAGGCTTCGATGATAGTGTTTCCCACCATTTTCCTGCATTTCTTGAAGATTCTTTAACAGTAGTGACTTGGTTTATAGTAGTGACGGTAGCCTGCAATTATCCAAGGAGACGATCCGGTGGCGAGAAAATATTCCATGCGTTGCTCCATCGCGCGCACCCTTGACATCATCGGGGACCGCTGGACCATCCTCATTCTCCGAGATCTCTTCCTGTACCCCACTCGTCGATTCCAGGACCTTGAATCCAGTCTTCCCGGTCTTACTCCCAGCGTCCTCTCCTCGCGAATCAAGGAGCTTACGGCCCACGGCATTCTGACCAGCCACCTCTACGTCCACCATCCTCCGCGCCCCGAATACCTGCTCACACCCAAAGGCCGCGCACTCAACCCAATCCTGATTGCCATGAAGGCCTGGGGCGAGCAATACGCAGCCTCCCCGCCCGCTGCCGCAAGCCTGCAGAGCGACCTTAGGCCGTAAGTGCATCTCAACAGCCGGATACCCGCTTTGCTACCATAAGGAGTTCCCAATCGAGGTGCGTCCCTTGCCCGAGTTTCCCCCCGTCCCGCTCACCCTTGAAGGCTCCAGCCTGCTACACCAGTTCTTTCGCTTCGACTGGAAGGCATGGCGCGCCACTCCCGGCGCCGATCGTGAACGCATAGCAGCCGAAGCGGTTGAGTCGCTCAAGGGCCTGGAACGGACCCATCCGAGCGCGCCCATCCACACCGCCCTCTTTTCCGAGCTGGGCCACAAAGGCGACCTGATCCTCGTCCATTTCCGCGACTCTCTGGAAGCACTCAACCGGGTAGAACTCGTCCTCGCCCAAACGGAGTTCTACGACTTCCTCACGCCTGTCCACTCCTATGTTTCGGTCGTCGAACTCGGTCTCTACGAGTCCACCCGCAAGACCTACGAAGCCGCCTCGGCCAAGGGTTTCGAACCTCACTCCGCCGAGTGGAATGCCGAAATTGCCGCATCCCTCAAGCGCGGCGCGGAGGCCATGGCGCCACGCCTTTTCCCTTCCATCCCCGACACAAAATATCTTTGCTTCTACCCCATGGATCGCAAGCGCGGAGAGCATGTGAACTGGTATATGGTGCCTTTTGCCGAACGCCAGCGCATGATGCATGAGCACGGCATGATCGGCCGCCGCTACGCTGGCGAAGTCAAGCAGATTATCTCTGGCTCCATCGGCATGGATGACTGGG
>Ga0181537_10001106_pt1 | contig 25124 bp, 16 predicted proteins | sample PEATcosm2014_Bin_39_FD_119765 | JGI IMG/M metagenome (GOLD analysis project Ga0181537, IMG submission 119765) | Peatland microbial communities from MTU Mesocosm Facility, Houghton, MI, USA - PEATcosm2014_Bin23_10_metaG | ecosystem: Environmental > Terrestrial > Soil > Wetlands > Peat | place...
AAGAAATCCAGCGGCGGCGCACGTTCGCCATCATTTCGCATCCCGACGCGGGCAAGACCACGTTGACGGAGAAGCTGCTGCTTTACGGCGGCGCGGTGCAGCTCGCCGGCTCCGTGACCGCGCGCAAAAATCAGCGCGCGACGACGAGCGACTGGATGGAACTGGAAAAAAAACGCGGCATCTCGATCAGCTCGACCGTCCTTCAGTTTGATTACGACGGTTACCGCCTCAATCTGCTCGACACGCCCGGCCACAAGGATTTTTCCGAGGACACTTATCGCGTGCTGACTGCCGTGGACGCGGTCGTGATGGTGATTGATTCCGCCAAAGGCATCGAGCCGCAGACGCGCAAACTTTTTGAAGTCTGCCGCCAGCGCGGCGTGCCGATCTTCACGTTCATGAACAAGTGCGATCGGCCGATGAAAAATCCGCTCGAGCTGATTGACGAACTCGAGCGCGTGCTCGGCATCGGCGCGTTTCCGGTGAACTGGCCCATCGGCAACGGCCCGGAATTTCAAGGCATCTACGACCGGCAGACGAAGACGATGCACACGTTCGAGCGTGTCGTGGGCGGCAAACATCGCGCGCCGGTCGTCGTGGGCGGGCTGCACGACCCGGAAGTGCGCGGAAATTTGAGCGACGCGGAATTTGCCAAGACGCTCGAAGAACTGGAGATGCTCGAACTTGCCGGTGAATCCTTCGACGAAGCCGCCGTGCTCGCGGGCAAAACGACCCCGGTCTTTTTCGGCAGCGGCGTGAACAATTTCGGCGTGCAACTTTTGCTCGACGGTTTTCTGAAACATTCGCCCGCGCCCAAATCACGCGTGATGGGCGGCATCGAGATTGCACCCGAAAATCCGGCGTTCAGCGGATTTATTTTTAAAATCCAAGCGAACATGGATCCGAAACATCGCGACCGCATCGCGTTCATCCGCGTTTGCTCTGGAAAATTTGACCGCGACATGACGGTGCATCACTCGCGCTCCGAGAAAAAAGTTCGCCTGTCCAGTTCGCACAAACTCTTCGGCAACGAACGTGAGACCGTGGACGAAGCGTTTCCCGGCGACGTCATCGGACTCGTCGGCCACGACAGTTTTGGCATCGGCGACACGCTCACGACCGATCCAAAAATTCTCTATAAGGAAATCCCGCGCTTCACGCCGGAAGCTTTTTCGTATCTGCACAATCCGAACACCGGGAAATACAAACAATTTCGCCAGGGCCTCGACCAGCTTTTGCAGGAAGGCGTCATCCAGGCGTTGTATCTGCGCAACTCGTCCGTCAAGACGCCGTTGCTCGCCGCCGTCGGCCCGCTGCAATTTGAAGTCGTGCAATTCCGCCTCGAAAGCGAATACGGCGCGGAATCGCGTCTCGAAGCCGCGCCGTGGAGCGTCGTCCGCTGGCTGCCGACCGACATCAAGGAAGAAGAACTCGACGCGCTCTCGCTCCCGACCGGCGCGCGCCTCGCCTACGACATCGGCAAAAATCCCGTCGTGCTTTTCCAAAACGAGTGGTCGGCGAATTATTTTGGCGAGACGAACAAAAACACGCCGCTGTCCGCTGTGCCAGTGCAAACGGCGAAGGAATGATTTGGAAAAGCTTTTCGAGAATTCCAACAAAGGTTAATCTTTTTTCATCGAGTTCCAAATGTCGGATTCAACGGCAACATTTCAAACCAGCCACCGCTTTCTTGACGAAGCGGGCGATACGACTTTTTACGGCAAGGGCAAAATCATTGCCATCGGACAGCCCGGCGTATCGCTCGCGTTTTCGTTGGGGATGGTAAAGTTCAATTGCGACCTCGTCATATTACGACGATCAGTTGTAGAGCTACAACATTCCATAGAAACTGATGACTATCTAAAAGACATTCCCAGTGTGCAGAAAAAAATCAGTAAGGGCGGTTTTCATTTTCACGCCACGGATGATCCGCCGGAAGTCCGGGAGCGGATGTTCAAATTCATCAAGGCCGTGGATTGCAGTCTGGAGATTGTCGCTGGCCGCAAAATGCCCTCGCTATTTCTGCGGAAACACAACGGCAAGGAATCGGAGTTTTATGCAGACCTGCTTTCGCACTTGGTGAAGACAAAATTGAAGCAGGATCGGAAATTGGTTTTGAACATTGCCGAACGCGGGCCAAGCACGAAGAACGCAAACCTCGATCTGGCTTTGCAGAAGGCGGTGGATCGTTTTGGCAAGAAATGGGATGTATCAGAAATTCGGTCGAAAGTTGTGTTCAATGTTCAAAATCCGCGCACTGAACCATTGCTGAACATCGCAGATTATCTGTGCTGGGCAGTGCAACGGGTTTTTGAGCGCGGCGAGATGCGGCACTATGACTTCGTGCGGGATAAAATCAGCCTCGTCGTGGATTTGTATGACTCGGCGAATTATGAGGGCAGTCAAAATTATTACACACGAAACCGCCCCTTGACCGCTGCAAACAAATTAATCTGGCAAGCGTGGACGAAGGAAGTTTTGTGATTCGCCAGTCAACCGTTCAAATAATACAGGCCCGCCATCACCCTGAGAAGGATACCCTTCGACGACATGGAGTCGGCTTTCAGGTGGGGCAGGCCCACGCACAATATGCGCACATCGTGCGCATAAATGCAACATTTAGTATGACTGGGTATTATCCAGTGTCACTCGGTATGATTCAGCCATAATTACCAATGCCCACCATCATTTCCGCCTCTGAAATCACCGTTCGCTACGGCGACCGCGCCATCCTCGACGCCACCACGCTCGGCATTCAGGAAGGCGAACGCCTCGGTCTCGTCGGCCGCAACGGCGCGGGCAAGACGACCTTTCTGCGCATCCTCGCCGGCCTGCAATCGCCCGACAGCGGCGAAGTTTCGCGCCAGCGCGATCTCGTCGTCAGTTATCTGCCGCAGGATTTCATGCTCGATGCCACGAAGTCCGTGGAGGAAAACATCCGCGACGGCGCGAAGCCCGTGCTGGATTTGATCGCCGAATTTGAATCGCTGCCGCACGACTCGAAGCGCCACGAATTTCTGGAGCATCGCATCCAGTCGCTCGAAGGCTGGACGCTCGACACGCGCATCGAGATCGCGATGGCGCATTTGAATTGTCCCGCCGGCGAACGCCGCATCGAAACGCTTTCCGGCGGCGAGAAACGCCGCGTCGCCATGTGCCGCGCGATCGTGTCGCTGCCTGACTTTCTGATCCTCGACGAACCGACGAACCATCTCGACCCGGAATCCATCGAGTGGGTCGCGGAATTTCTCGAGGAATTTCACGGCACGTTTCTCGTCGTCACGCATGACCGTTATTTTCTCGACCGCGTCGTGAAGCGCATGATCGAATTGTCCGACGGGAAATTTTTCTCGCACGACGGCAATTACACCGAATACCTGCTCGCGAAAGCCGAACGCCAGTTCGCCGACGCGACCGTCGAGCACAAGCGCCAGATGTTTCTGAAAAAGGAACTCGCGTGGGTGCGCCAAGGCCCGCGCGCGCAGCGCAGCAAACAAAAGGATCGTTTCGAGCGTTACTACGACGAAGCCGCGAAGTCCGGTCCGGTGATCGAGGAAGACGTGGAGCTTTGCATTCCGCCGCCGCCGCAACTCGGCAATCGCACCGTGGATGTTGCCGATTTGGGCATGACCATCGGCGGCAAAAAATTATTTTCCGGTTTCAGTTTCAATTTTGCGAACGGCCAGCGCATCGGCGTGTGCGGACGGAACGGTCTCGGCAAAACGACTTTGCTTAAAGCCATCATCGGCCAGTTGCCGCCGACCGAAGGCACGGTGAAAACCGGCCAGCTCACGAAATTCAATTACGTGGATCAAGGCCGCCTGCAACTGAATGAAGAACGCACCGTGATGGACGAAGTCGCCGACGGCACGGAGTTCGTGCAATGGGGCGACGCAAAACTTTCCGTGCGCTCCTATCTCAAGCGGTTTCTTTTTTCCGACGACCGCATCCTGACGCTCGTGAAAAAATTAAGCGGCGGCGAACGCAGTCGCCTCTTGCTCGCTCGTATTCTGAAAAGCGGCGGAAACTTTTTAATTTTAGACGAGCCGACGAACGATCTTGATCTGCCAACGTTGCGCGTTTTGGAAGAAGCGTTGATCGCATTTCCCGGCGTCGTGCTTGTCGTAAGCCATGACCGTTATTTTCTAAATCGCGTCTGCACGGACATTCTCGCGTTTGAAGGCGACGGCAAAATCCATCACAGCGTCGGCGACTACGATTATTATCTGGAGAAGAAAAAGCGCGCCGACGTAGCCGCGTCTCGTGAGAGCGCGGCCATCATCGCATTGAACAAGACGACCGCACCCTCACGGGATGCGGCTACGAAAACAAAGCCGCGCAAACTTTCCTTCAAAGAAACGCGCGAACTCGAAGGCATCGAGGCGCAAATCCATGAAGTTGAAGCCGAAGTCGCGCGCATCGAAGGTTTGTTCGCCGACCCGGAATTTTTCCGCAAACACGCCGCGCAAGTGAACCAGCTCACGTCCGAACTCGACACAGCGAAGGCAAACGTGCCGAAGCTCTACGCGCGTTGGGAAGAACTCGAAGCCGTCAAATCCGCGAGCGAAAAATAAGGCTGTTCACGCCGCTTTTATTTTCACTTTTGTGCCTTTAATCTCCGCGCGATTCAGTTTGGCGAGAATCGCATTGGCGTGTTCGGCGGCGACGTCCACAAATGAATGACGTTCGCGGACATCCACTTTGCCGACGACTTTGCCGGGCAGTCCGGTCTCGCCCGCGATGGAATTCACGATGTCAATCGGCACGACGCCCATTTCTTCGCCGACGTTGATGTGCAGGCGCGTCTGGTCCGCCGGGGTTTTGCGTTCGGACTTTTCACGCGTTTTTTTGGACGCGCGTTCCGGCGTCGCCACTTTCGCGTAAAACGGCGCGGGCTTTGGTTTGCCAAATTCCGGCGCGAGCGGTTCAGGTTTTACGGACGCGAGAATTTCCGCGTCGGAAAAAGTTTTTGGCTCGACGGGTTTCGGTGTGGCTGGTTCGGCAACCGGCGGCGCGATTGGCGCAGGCGCGGCGTGAAAAGTTTTTACGATGCGCTTTGCTGGCGGCGGAATGATTGTTTTTGGAACGCGAGGAATTGCCGTGCCGGCAGCCGGCGTTACGAACGTGCGCGGAGGAGGGCGTTGCTCGCGTGTGTCGCGGTAAGGTGCGCGTTCGCGGCGGTCGTCATCGCGAAAAGGAGCGTTGCGCGGCGGGCGATCTTCAAAACGTCCGCCGCGATGGTCGCGGAAGCTGGGACGTTCGGGGCGTTCAAAAGAAATTTCTTCGGGCGGCGCGGGTTTCGCGGGCGCGGCATCGCCGCCTTGCAAGTGATGGATGAGCGCGGAGGCGATGTCGGTCGAATTGAAACCTTCCTCGAGCAGACGTTCGATGAGGTGATCCTGTTTTTTGTATTCGCCGCTGGTCAGCGTGGCGCGGAGTTTGTCGAGGAACAGGCTCGCGCGGACTTCGTGAACTTCGTCCACGGTCGGAATTTTCGCGCGCTGAATCCGCATGTTCGTGTAGCGCTCGATGTTGCGAATTTGAAATAGTTCACGGCCGGACGCGAATGAAATTGCGCGGCCAGTTCGTCCCGCACGGCCGGTGCGTCCGATGCGATGGACGTAATCTTCTCCGTCGTAGGGCAAATCGTAATTGAACACGACTTGAATATCGTCCACGTCAATGCCGCGCGCGGCGATGTCGGTGGCGACGAGAAATTCGAGGCCGGACTTGCGAAATTTTCCCATCACGCGATCGCGCTGCGCCTGTGTCATGTCGCCGTGCAATCGGTCGGCCATGTAGCCTTGCGCTTCGAGATGATCCACGAGATCGTCCACCATGCGCTTGGTGTTGCAAAAAATAATTCCGAGCTTGAGGTCGTAAATGTCAATGAGCCGCGTGAGCAAATCCACTTTGTAGCGGCGGTCCACTTCGTAATAAACCTGCTCGACGGTCGGGACGGTCATCGCCTTCTGGTCAATCTTCACGTTCTGCGGATTGCGCGAATATTTTTCGATGAGGTCGCGGATCGGGCGCGGCATCGTGGCGGAAAAGAAAACGGTCTGCCGTTCCTTCGGCGCGTCTTTCAAAATGGTTTCGATGTCCTCGCGGAAACCCATGTTGAGCATCACGTCGGCTTCGTCAAGGATGACCATCTTGATTTTTTCGAGGCGGATCGTGCCGCGCCGCATATGATCCATCACGCGGCCCGGCGTGCCGATGACGATCTGCGCGCCTTGCTTGAGTCCCCAAAACTGGCGCTCGTAAGATTGCCCGCCGTAAATCGGCAGCGACGTGATGCCGCGCTTGAAAAGCGTCAGCTTGTGAAATTCTTCGGCCACCTGCACGGCCAGTTCGCGTGTCGGGCACAGAATCAGAACTTGCACGGCTTTCAAATTCGCGTCGGTTTTTTCAATCGCCGGAATCGCGAACGCTGCCGTCTTGCCGGAACCAGTCTGCGATTGGCCGACGACATCGCGTCCGCTCATCAAAACGGGAATGGCTTCGGCCTGGATCGGCGCGGCTTTTTCGAAGCCGAGTTTGTCAATGGCCTTGAGGATTTCAGCGGACAGGCCGAGTTCGGAAAATAATTTTGTGGACATAAAATGTCTTTCGACTGTTGCACTCTAGCGGAGTTTGGGATGAAACGAGAGCTATTTCTTAAGGCGCGCAACGTTCCAATCAAATTGTGAGAACTGACCTGGCTTCCAAAAATTTCTTCAACTCCTTTGCTGCTTTTCCACCGAAACCGGGCACGGCGGCGAGTTGTTCCAGCGTCGCCGTGCGCAGCCGCTGCACCGAGCCGAATTTTTTCAGCAGCGCTGATTTGCGCCGTTCGCCGATGCCGGGAAATTCGTCCAGCACGCTCTCGGAAATTTTTTTGAGCCGCAACTGCGCGTTATAACTGTTCGCCACGCGATGCGATTCGTCGCGGATGCGCTGCAACAGTTTCACCGCCGGATGATCAAGGCCGAGCCGCAGCGGTTCGCTTTTGCCCGGAAAATAAATTTCCTCGAACTCCTTCGCCAGCCCGATGACGGGAATTTTTTCAAGGCCAAGTTTTTTTAATTCGTCGAGCGCGGCATTTAATTGTCCGCGTCCGCCATCAATCAAAATTAAATCCGGCAAATTTGCCATTTGGGAGGGACGGCGTGTCGCCGTCCCTGAATTTTCTGCTGAATTTTGGGACGCCGACACGGCGTCCCTCCCGAAATTATTTTTCACCGGCAAACCGCGCCGCGCTTTTCGGCTCGTCTCGTCCACGAGCGTTTGTAATTCCTGTGGGACGGCGTGGCCATCATCGTCATTTTTTGTTTTTTGGGTCGGCGCGACGCTTTCTTTCAGCAGCCGCGAATATCTGCGCCGCACGACTTCCGCCACGCTCGCAAAATCGTCCTGACCTTCGACGGTTTTGATTTTGAAGCGACGATAATTTGCGCGGTCGGGCCGGCCGTTTTTGAAACTCACAAGCGACGCGACGGCGAACGTGCCGCTGATGTTTGAAATGTCAAAACCTTCGATTCGCAATGGCGGCGCGGGCAAATCCAAAACTTTCGCGAGTTCAATCAAATCATTTTGCGGCTGGATGTTTCCCGGCAACGAATACGGAATGCGCGCAAATTTTTCCGTTTTTTTCCAAGTGTCCTTGAGATCGCGAACCAAGTCGCGCAGGCTCGCGGCTTTTTCAAAATCCTGATTCTTCGCCGCCTTTTTCATTTCGCCTTCGAGTTGTTCCTGCATTTCGCGGCACTGACCTTCGAGAAAACTGCACGCGGCAAGAACCTGTTCGAGATATTGCTCGCGCGAAACATTTCCGACGCACGGCGCGGTGCAATATTTCAGATGTGCGTAAAGGCAGTGTTTGTAATCCGCCTCGCCCGGCGTGAAGACGCGGCAGCCGCGCAAATTAAATTGCCGCTGCGCGAGCGTGACGACGTTCCGCGCCGCCGTCGCGTTGACGAACGGGCCGAAGTAGCGCGCGCCATCGTCTTTTTTGAAACGCGCGAAAGTGAAATTCGGAATCGGGTCGTTCAGGTTCACTTTTAGCATCAAAAATCGTTTGTCGTCGCGGAAGCTGATGTTGTAGCGCGGCTTGAATTCCTTGATGAGTTTGCTTTCGAGCAGAAGCGCCTCGGGTTCGCTGCGGACAACGTGAAAATCGAAATCGCAAATCGCCTCGACGAGCGCGTTGAATTTCAAGTCCCAGCCCATGCGCCGGCTGGATTGAAAATACTGGCTGACGCGCTTGCGCAAGTCGCGCGCCTTACCGACATAAATGACCGTGCCGAACCGGTCCTTGTGCAGATACACGCCAGGCTTGTGCGGGACGGTTCCCAGTTTTTTGCGGATGGAATCACTGGCTGGCACGGAAACAATTTACAACGCGAGTCAATTTTCCGCGAAGAATTATTTTTTTTGCAATTGCCGGTGCACGAAGAAATAATAAAGCCCGCCGAACACAATCGCCGCGCCGCCAACCCAAATTGCCACGTCGCGCAGCTCGCCGTGCATCAGCTTTTCGTCCTGCCCGGCTTTCACGCCGACGCAGCAAAGCACCGAGCACCAAATCACCGCGCCGAGAATCGTGAAGATGGAAAATTTTGCGTAGTCAAATTTCGCGATGCCTGTCGGGATGCCGACGAGTTGCCGCGCGCCGGGCAGCATCCGCGCGACGAACACGCCCGCCGCGCCGTAGTGCGACATCCACTGCTCGGCCTTTTCCAGTTTTGCCGCCGGAAAGAAAATAAATTTTCCGTAACGCAACACCAGCGGCCGTCCGGCGGCGCGCACCAGCCAATACATCGCCGATGCGCCGAGCCACGAGCCGAACGCGGCGGCGATGACGACGCCGATTTCCGCCGGCAAGCCGATGAAATGAAATTGAAAGATGTTCAGGCCGTCCGTCCACGCCAGATGTGCGGCGGGCGGGATGATGAATTCGCTGGGCAGCGGCAGGAACGAGCCTTCCAGCGCCATCAATAGCGCGACGAGCGGGAAGCCGCCGGTCTTGAGCGCGCCGAGATACCACGCGATGAGCGGCTGAAATAAATTTTTGAGCATCGGAGTAAAAATTGAATCCGCTAATTACGCGAATTTGCCCTAATTAAAAAGTTAAATTGGCGGCCATTCGAGGATTAATTTTCAGGCATTCAAAAAGAAATTCCGCTGCTTCTCGTTGATTTTCATTTCGAGTTTTTCCATCACGGCCAGCATGTCTTCCCAGACTTTGCGCTTCTCGCTCATCGCCTGGTTGCGCAACAGATACGCCGGATGATAAGTCGGCATGAGCGGCGTGCTGCGATAGGTCTGCCAGTTGCCGCGCAGTTTTGTGATGCCGATGGTCTTGCCGAGCAAGCCTTCCACCGCCGTTGCGCCGAGGGCGACGATGACTTTGGGCCGGATCAAATCAATCTGCTCGTGCAGATACGGAATGCACGTCGCCATTTCGTCGGGCGTCGGTTTGCGGTTGCCGGCGGACTGGCCGGGCGTGTCGGGCCGGCATTTCAAAATGTTCGCGATGTAAACATCCGCGCGCGAAAGTCCGGTGGCCTGGATGATTTTCGTGAGCAATTGCCCGGCGCGGCCGACGAACGGCTCGCCCTGTTCGTCTTCGTCCGCGCCCGGTGCTTCGCCGACAAACATGAGCTGCGCGTCAATGCTCCCGACACCGAACACGACATTTTTCCGCGACGACGCTAGGTGCGGACATTTGACGCAGGACAAGGCGCGCTTTTGCAATTCGGCGAACGCGGCGGATTTTTCGGGTGAGGATTTTTTTGCTGGCATGGGACTTTGTGGAACAGATCCAGTTTTGGAAATTAAAGCAGTCGCGGAATTTTTTTGCGACGGCTGCGCGAGCGAGCGAAGCGTTTCCGTCGCAACGGCGACATTTCGCACGCCGCGCGACTTCAAATCCTCCAGATGCCGGATCGTCGCGTCGAGCAATTCGTTATAGGCCGCAGACATAATTAATTTTCGCGCAAAAATTTCTGGTGCATCCGGAGGGACTCGAACCCCCAACCTTCTGATCCGAAGTCAGAAGCTCTATCCAATTGAGCTACGGATGCGCGCGCGGCCATTGTGCGGATTTTAGCGGCATAATAAAGTGGATTCGCGCTGGTTGACTTGGCAACCGGCTTTGCTAGCGTTGCTCGTCGTCATGGCAAAAAAGAAATTTTTGCGCCTCGTCAAAATCCTCACCGGCATCCACACCGGCGCGGAAAATGAATTCAACCGCCTCGAGCGGTTCGCGATTTTCTGGGTGCTCGTCGTCAAAAGCTTCGTCCGCAACCGCTGCCTCATCCGCGCGTCGGCGTTGTCGTATTCGACGTTGCTAGCGCTCATCCCGCTGCTCGCGGTGGCCGTCAGCGTCACGAGCAGCCTGCTCAAAACGCAGGGCGAAGAAAAAATTTACTCGGCGATTGACAAGGTCGTCTCCAACATCATGCCGCCCGCGACGCTCGGCACGAACGGGAATGCCGTTTCGCTGAATTTAAGCCCGATTTCCATCGCGCTGACGCCGACGAATTCAACGGCGGGAACAAATGAGGTCGCCGCAACGGTCAATAATCCGGACGGCGACGCGCGCGTTGTCACCGCGCAAAAGGAGGCGGCGAAGTGGATCCATGATTTCGTTCAAAACACGCAGAGCGGCGCGCTGGGGATGGTCGGGATGCTGCTGCTCGTGGTCGTCGCCATCCGGATGCTCGCGAATATCGAGGCGACATTCAACGACATCTGGGGTGTCACGCGCGGGCGCAACTGGCTGCTGCGCGTCGTGCTTTACTGGACGACCATCACGCTCGGCCCCCTCGCCATCATCGCCGCGCTCGGCCTTGCGGGCGGAACGCATTTTGAATCCGCTAAAAATTTGATCGGCCAGATGCCGTTTGTCGGCAGTCTGATTTTTCAATTCCTGCCGCTCGTGGTCTTGTGGTTCGCATTCGCGCTGCTTTACCAGCTTGTGCCGAACACAAAAGTCAATTTCAGCGCGTCGCTCGTCGGCGGCATCATGGCCGGCTCGCTGTGGCATCTGAACAACATGTTCGGCTTCCTTTACGTTTCGCGCGTCGTCACCAACAGCAAGATTTACGGCAGCCTCGGCCTTGTGCCCGTGTTCATGATCGGGCTTTATTTTTCGTGGGCGATTTTGCTGTTCGGCGCGCAGGTCGCGTATGCGTTCCAAAATCGAAAGGCTTATCTGCAGGAAAAACTCGTCGAGAACGTGAACCAGCGAGGGCGCGAATTCGTCGCCCTGCGGCTGATGGCATGCATCGGGCAAAGATTTCAACTCGGCCAGCCGCCGGTGACGGTCCAGGAAATTTCCGTTGAATTGGGGATTCCCACAAAACTCGCGCAACAGGTCTTGCAGACGCTCCTCGCCGCGCGGATCGTCGTTGAAACCGGCGGCAACGAAGCCAGTTACGCGCCCGCCCGCCCGCTCGAAACGATCAGCGCGCACGATGTTTTGTCCGCCATGCGCGCCGCCAACGGCCACGAGGTGGCCACGCGCGACGAACCCGCGCGCGACGAGGTGCTGGGCGAGTTCGCGCGGATTCAGGAGGCGGAAAAACAGGCCGCCTCGTCCGTCACGATGCTTGCGCTCGTCAACCGTGCGCAGGCAAAACTGGAAATCGCCGCGCCCGTAGACGTTCATGCGAAAAAGTCACCAGATTGAAACAATGACGCTTGCTCCCACGGTCTGCTTTGGTAAAAATCCAGAAGCATTTTTGCTGTCCCAACTCAAAGGGCGGCAAACGACACAAGGCAAAACCCATGATGACAAAAACAAACAACAACGGACACGGCCAGCACCGGCCTTCCAGGCTGGCGAGTTTTTTGCCGGGGAAAAACCTCGGTCTGCCGCTGATCAATGCCGGACGGCCGCTGATCGGCGTCCTTGAAGGCACGGGCATCGGCCCGCAGGTCATCGGCACGGCGTTGCAGGTTTTGAAATCGGTCGAGCAGGTTTTGAATCTGAAATTCGAGATCCGCCACGGCGGGTTGATCGGCGAGGACGCCATCGCCGAATACGGCCAATGGCTGCCGGAGGACACGGTGGATTTTTGCGCCGACATCTTCCAGTGCGGCGGCGCGATCCTCAACGGCCCCGGCGGCGGGCGCTACGTCTATGATTTACGGCGGCGTTTTGATCTGTTCTGCAAATTCGTCCCCGTCCAGCCGCCGCCGGAACTCGCGCGCGCCGGAAAAATTTCCCCGGAATTTTTGAAGAACGTGGATATGCTCATCGTGCGCGACAACACCGGCGGCATTTATCAAGGCCAGTGGGGCGACCGCGCCACGGACAAGGGCCGCGTGGCCGAACATTCGTTCAGTTACAGCGAATCGGAAGTGCACCGCCTTGTCGAAGTCGCCGCGCGCGCGGCGGCAAGCCGTCGCGGCAGCCTCTATGTCATCGTCAAGGAAGGCGGCGTGCCCACCGTGACCGCGCTCTGGCGCGACGTTGGAAACGCCGTCGCAAAAAGACACGGCGTCGAGGTGAAGTTCATGAACGTCGACCTTGTCGCCTATGAATTGATCCAGAACCCGTCGCGCTTTGACGTCATCGTCGCGCCGAATCTTTTCGGCGACATCATCGCCGACATCTGCGGCGTTCTGGTTTCGTCGCGCGGCGTGACGTTCTCCGGAAATTTTGATCCGAACGGGCACGGCGTCTATCAGACCAACCACGGCTGCGCGCACGATCTGGCCGGGACGGACACGGCCAATCCCGCCGGGCAGATTTTTTCGCTGGCGATGCTGCTGCGCGAAAGTTTCGGGCTGGACGAAGCCGCCGAGCTCATCGAAAAATCCCTCGCCGAAACCTGGCGCGCAGGCTGGCGCACCGCCGACCTCGCCGAGCCGGGATGCCAGATTCTCGGCACGAAGGCCATGGCGGAAAAAGTGGCGGAACAAGTCCTCCGTTCGGGAGAAAAAAAATCGCCGCATGAAACCCGCGTTGCTGTTGGTTGATCTCCAGAACGATTATCTGGCGGCGACCGAACTTCAACCGACGGCCGGGGTTTTGACCGCCCGCGCGACGGCGTTGCTTGACGGCTGCCGCAAGCGAAAAATTCCCGTTGCTCACATCTGGACGACGATTCACCGCGACGACGACCGGCGGCTGCCGCACTGGAAAAAATCAAATCGCTGGCAATGCGTCGTCGGAACCGACGGGCACAAAACGCCGGGATCACTTCAACCGCTCAAAAACGAAACCGTCATCCACAAAAACGGCTTCAACGGATTCGCCGGCGGCGAGCTGGATGCCGCACTCAAAAAAATAAATTGCGACAGCGTCGTCATCGCCGGTTTGCATTTGCACACCTGCGTTCGAACCGTCGCCGCCGAAAGCCTGGAACGCGGCCTGCAAATTTTCATCGCCGACGATGCCGTCGCCAGCAACGATCCCATTTACGCCGCCGCCACGCGACGCTGGCTGTCCGAACGCGGCGTCGAATTTATTTCAGCAAACGAAATACTGTCGCGGCTGGACGGCAACGCTCCGTCAAAATTGATCCATCATTCGCCACGAGAAATTGAAAAAATCCTGTTTGAAATTCCTGTCACCGGCGCGGATGCAATTGCCGCTTCAACCTCGTCCGCGCAAAGCGTGTGGAAAATCTGGCGGCGGACAAATTTGAGTTCGCGTTGCGAAATTCTGGAAAAAGCCGCCGTGCGGCTGGAAGCCGCTGCGCCGGATTTGGCCACGCAAATGGCCGTTGAAATCGGCAAACCTATTTCGCATGGAGCCGAAGAAGTCCGTCGCGCAGCCGCAAATATTCGCGATGTGATCTGCCGCGCCAAAAAATTTGATTTTCAAAAGCGCGAAGCCGCCGGAATTGTCCGCCACGAGCCGGTTGGCGTCGTCGCGCTCATTTCGCCGTGGAACAATCCGGTTGCGATCCCAATCGGAAAAATTGCGCCCGCCTTGATTTACGGCAACGCGGTCGTCTGGAAACCCGCGCCTGCGGCCACGAAAATTTCAGAAGTCATTTTGAAACTGCTGCATGCAGCCGGAATTCTGCGCGGCGCGGTTCAAATTTTGACCGGCGACCACACGACGGCGCAAAAACTGGCGGCGGACGAAAATATCAACGCCGTCACCATCACCAGTTCGGCGCAGGCCGGTCTTGCGATCCAGGAGATCTGTGCGCGACGCTTCCTGCCGTTGCAGGCGGAATTGAGCGGCAACAACGCGGCGATTGTCTGGGACGACGCAGATTTGAAAGAGGCGGCAAAACAGATTGCGTGGGGCGCGTTTGGTTTTGCCGGCCAGCGCTGCACGGCGAACCGGCGCGCGATCGTGAGCGCGGGACAATTTGAAAATTTCTGGCGGGAACTGAAAATCGCCGCCGAAAAATTGAACTGGGGAGATCCGCTGGAAAATTCCACGGACATCGGCCCGGTGATCCACGCGGGCAAGCGCGAGGAGCAAATCGCGCTGATTTCTGCGGCGCAAAATTCCGGCGCGGCGCGGCGCGTTGAATTTCTTTTTGAAAAGCGCGCAAGAGAAAATTGGGTGAAAACCGGCGCTTACGCGCAGCCCGTCATTGTTTGCTGCGACGAGCCGGATCATCCGCTCGTGCAGGAAGAAACGATGAGTCCGTTGCTGGTCGTACAGCGCGCCGAGAATTTCGAACAGGCGCTGGAATTGAGCAACGGCGTCCGTCACGGACTGGTGGCGGCGTTGTTCAGCCATTCATCCGAACTCCATGAAAAGTTTCTGGCTGAGGCGCAGGCGGGGATGCTCAAATTGAATTCTTCGACCGCAGGCGTGGATGTTTCGCTGCCGTTCGGCGGCTGGAAAATGTCCGGGCTTGGGCCGCCGGAACACGGCGAGGGCGACCGGCTTTTTTACACGCGCTTGCAGGCGGTTTATGGCGCGAGCTAAACCGCCTTCAAAGTTTCGCGTCGTCAAGCGTCTTGATTTCCGGAAAGAAACGGCTCATTAGCGGACGGCAGTGTTGCGCGACTTTTTTTTCCAGAAAATTCCGGTCGATTTCTAGGATAATCTGGCGCTGCTCTGGATTTCGATATTCGTGGGTCCGATCCGGCCGGACAGCATGGCGCGGCAGGCGGGCAAAATCTGCGATTTCGTGTGCGCGGGAACTGATTTGATCGGTGCGGACAACGAGCAGCCGTTCTGACGGGATCGCGGCCAGCACCTGTTCATTGTGCGCGGCCCAGCGTGAAAGATAGCCGTCGAGTGGATACAGGCCGGTCGCTTTCAAAACCTGTTCTTCCGGCGAGTGAACCGCACCTGCGCGGTCATATAGGAACTTCCGTATTTTTATCCGTTGCGGCTCCTGGCTGGGAGCATGCAAGACGCGCTTGAATTCCGAGTTCAACCATGAATAGCAATCGCGGATGGTCAGCACAAAGCGCGCCTTGGGAAATTCACCTGCCAGAAAATCAAGGATCAACACATTGAACCATGAGGAATCCACTTCCAAAGCCAGTTCACGGTCGCGGACGTGAAGCCACTCGCGCAATTCCCCGTCGCTGATGCGGCGGTTGCGCCAGTCGAAATATTTACCGATCAGTTGCGGCGCCTGCGGCTCATGGCTGGCGGCCACGTTCCGCGAAAACATCGAGCAGATCGAGTGCGTGCCGCTCTTGGCCGTGCCCACGCAGTAGATCTGCGTACGGCGCACCGCATGCCGCCCCAGAAGAAACCGGTTGAATCGGAAGACAGGTTCGGCAAGCAAAGTCATAAATAAAATAAAGTCGCCCTATCCAACCCAAAAATTCCACGGCGTCAAGCGGTTTAACTTTGAAAAGAAACTGTGAAGGCTGCCCTTGTTTACAAGATAGCAGAGTTGCTCGACTTTTTCCGCCAATTATAGGAAAATCCATCGTCATGACTGAATCGGAAAACCTGTTTCTGACGCGCGTCGGTCCCGGAACGCCGATGGGCAGGCTCATGCGGCAGTATTGGATTCCCGTTTTACAATCGACGGATTTGCCCGAAAGGGACGGCGCGCCGCTGCGTGTGCGCCTGCTTTGCGAGAATCTTGTCGCGTTCCGAAACAGCGACGGCAAAATCGGTTTGATTGACCATGCCTGTCCGCACCGCTGCGCGTCGCTTTTTTTCGGACGCAACGAGCAGAACGGTTTGCGCTGCCTTTATCACGGCTGGAAATTTGATGTGGATGGCAAATGCGTGGACGTTCCGAACGAACCGCAGGGCAGCAAATTCAACGAGCAGATCAAAATCACCTCGTATCCGTGCATCGAAAAGAACGGCATCGTGTGGACTTACATGGGGCCGGACCGCGACAATCCGCCGCCGTTGCCGGAACTGGGCTGGGCGATGGTGGAGCCGAAGCGGCGCGGGGCGTTGCGCTACCAGCGCGCGTGCAACTGGCTTCAGGCGATGGAAGGCGATTTTGACTCCTCGCATTTGAGTTTTCTGCACCTCGCCTTTGATCCGAAACTTCAGGACACTCCCGGTGAAAAAAAGGCGGGCATTGATTATTACCGCAACATCGCGCGCATGGACAAACAGCCGCTGCTCGAAGTTCAGGACACGGACGTGGGCGTGATGTATGGCGCCAGACGCGACGCGGAAGACGGGAAATTTTACTGGCGCGTCACACAATTTCTTCTGCCGTTTTACACGAGCGTCCCGAGCTTCGGCGGAAAAAACCGCGACAAAATCTGGGTGCCGCTCGACGACGAACACACGATGGTCTGGGAACCGCACTGGTCATCGACGCGCGAATTGTCCGAGGAAGAACAAAAAGGCTGGAAAGGCCGCGTCGCGCCCAGCGGTTTTATGCCCGACAATGACGACTGGCTTGGAAAAAGCCGTTTTGCGGCGAACGAGGAGAACGATTACCTGATGGACCGCGAGCGGCAGAAAAAGCTGAATTTCAGCGGCCTTGAAAACGTCACGCCCATCCAGGACGGCGCGATGCAGGAAAGCATGGGCGCCGTCTGCAACCGCACCAAGGAACATCTCGGCGCGTCGGACGCGGCCATCGTGCGCATGCGCCGGCGCTTGATCAACGCGGCGAAGGAACTGGAGAAAAATCAAGTTCCGCCCGGCGTGGAAAACCCAGCGCTTTACCACAAGCACGGCGACCAGGTGCTGCTCGGGGAAAAAGATTCATGGACAGAACATTACGCGGCGAAGATGAGGCTGGATTACGCCACAATTGTCTCCCTTTGAAATAGAAATGATCCCGATATTTCTTTCGCTACAGGATGGAATTCAGAAAGCGACCATGCACCGGAATTTATCCGGTGTGCGACACTGACTCGCGGTTGCAAAAAATTTTATGAATTGGAACGAGTGGCATAAGCACTACGACGGTCTACAGCCTCTTCAAGAACGGCTGCGCATCGTCCGTGAGCAAATTGTTGGGGCGCTCGACGAATTCCGGCCCGGCCCAATTCAAATCGTCAGCATCTGCGCCGGCGACGGTCGTGATTTGATCGGCGCTCTGCATAACCATCCACGACGCAAAGATGTCGCCGCCTTGCTTCTCGACAACAACGCGGAGTCCATCGCTCGAGGCAAGGCGGCGGCCGAAGAAATCGGCCTGGGCAACCTGCTTCGATTCGTCGAAGCCGATGCGACGCTAGCGAAAAATTACCTCGATGCCGTTCCCGCCGATTTGGTTTTGCTTTCCGGCTTTCTCGGCCACTTGCGTCATGCAGATGTTTCCGGTTTGATCGGCACCCTGCCGATGTTTTGCAAAAATGGCGGTCAGACGATTTGGACCCGGCATCTGATTTTACACGATGGTCATGAGCAAGTTCCTTTGATCCGCGAATTTTTCCAAAAAACAAATTTTGAAGAGATTCATTTTGAAAAGACGGATTTAAACGGTTTCGCCGTCGGACGCACACGATTTGCGGGACAGCCCAAGCCGTTGGACACATCGCGCGTGTTGTTTGAATTCGTCGGACTTGACAGGCTTTTGCCCGTCGCAGAATCGTCCGAAGCAAAAGCAATTTTCAATGGCCAGACAAAATCTGACTCTATTGCCAATGCCGGAATCATGCCGGAAGTGGAGATTTCCATCCCCGCACGCTTTCGACAAATGGCCGAATTGCATCCGTCACGGATGGCGCTCGGTGGCGGCGCATGGCAACCGACTTATGCGGAATTGGACGTTGCGACCAACCGGCTTGCCAATTTTTTGATTTCGAGCGGCGGAAAAGCAGGCGACCGCGTGGCGTTGTTGATGCGACACGACGCACAGCTCATTGCCGCCGCACTGGCTGTCCTTAAAGCCGGAAGAATTGTCGTCGTGCTTAACCCGACCGATCCGCCCGCGCGCTTCAAACAAATTTTGGATGACGCGGAGCCAAGTTTGATTGTCGCCGATTTCTCAAATGAAAATCTTGCCGGACAAATCGCGCAAAAAAAACAAACCGTCCTTTGTTTTGAAAAACAAAATTCCGGACCGGCGCATGATCCTGAAATTAAAATCGAGCCGACCGGCATCGCGTGGCTGATTTACACTTCCGGTTCGACCGGACGGCCAAAGGGCGTCATGCAAACGCATCGAAACATCGCGCATAACGTGCTGCGCCTTTCGCGTGGAATGGATTTGAAGGCGGAAGACCGGGTTATCCTGCTAGCCTCGCCGAGCGGCGGGCAGGGCGCGGCCACGACATGGTGCGCCTTGCTGAAGGGCGCAGCGCTTTTTCCTTTTCCTATCAAAGAAAAGGGCGCGACCGGACTCAAAAGGTGGATGCTGGAAAATAAAATCACGGTTTACGTTTCATCAACGTCCGTGTTCCGCAGTTTCGTAAAAACTCTGGATGCCGCCGATCGGTTTCCCGACACAAGATTGGTCCGCTTCGGTTCTGAAGCGGCGACTGCCAATGATTTTGCCGCCTTCCAAAAACATTTTTCGGACAAGAGCGTTTTGCTAAACTCCCTTTCCTCGTCTGAAACCGGCAACATCACGCAGAATCGTTTCGGGCATGACTACCATGCGGTTGAAAACCGGCTTCCGGTGGGCTGGCCGTCGAATGGAATAGAAATTCTGTTGTTGGACGAAAACGGGCAGAAAGTCCGCGACGGAGAGACCGGCGAAATTATTGTCAGGAGCAATTATCTTTCGCCGGGCTACTGGCACAACGAACTGCTGACCGCCGAACGCTTTTCTCAAAACGGTGATGGCGTTCGCGCCTTTCGCAGCGGTGATCTTGGCCGCCGGACGGTCGGCGGCTCGTTGATTTTCATGGACCGCAAGGATGCGCAGATCAAAATTAACGGTTATCGCGTGGAGTTGTTCGAAATCGAGGATGCTTTGACTCAACTACCTGAAGTGGAAGGCGCTTTTGTCTCCGCAAGGACAATGCCAAACGGGGACAACCAGCTCGTCGCGCATGTCATTCCGCGCGCCAGACAAAACTGCACCGCAGAAATTTTGCGCAACGCACTGCACAAATCGCTTCCCGCTTACATGACTCCAGCCCATTTTCTGTTCGTTGAAAAATTTCCGCTGACACCGAACGGAAAAATCGACCGCGAGGCGCTGCCACTGCCGCCGGATAACAAAAAAAATCTGCGCCGGAGCGAACGTCCGCGTGACATCGTTGAATCGCGCCTGACGAAAATCTGGGAATCCGCCTTGGGGATTTCGCCCATCGGGCGGCACGACGATTTTTTTGATTTGGGCGGGACGTCGCTTCAGTCGGTGGAAGTTCTGCTGTTAATTGAGGAATTTTTCGACGCGTCGCTGCCGCCGTCCATTTTGACAGAGTACAACACCATAGAAAAACTGGCCGCGGTGATTGCCGGATATGTTGTAATTGATTCGCCGAGTCCGCTTGTCTTATTGCACGAAGCCAACGGCGGACGGCCTTTATTTCTCGTTCACAGCGGTCAAGGCGACGTGACAACATATGGTCCGCTCTCGCGGCGACTTCAAGATCGTCCGGTATACGGTTTGCAATCGGTAGGGCTCCACGGCGAAAGCTGGCCGTTGATGAGCGTGCCGGCAATGGCGCGGCGTTTTCTTCCTGAAATCATTTCCAAAGACCCGACCGGACCTTACCTGCTGGCCGGAACGTGCATGGGCGGCATGGTCGCTTTTGAACTGGCGCAAATGCTCGTCCGGCAGGGGCGCGAAGTCGCGCTGCTTGCGTTGCTCGATTCAAGTCATCCGCTGCCAAGCTGGCAGCATCACGAATGGAAGGAGAAAATCTACGGTTCGCTGCGCAACCCTGTGCGTGATGCGTTCCGGATTTTGCGCTGGTTTGCCATCCGACGCGCCGGCCTCGGGCGACGCACACGCTGGCTGCCCGCGTATCGGCGTTTTGTGACGCACATGAACAGCCGCGCATACCATTCCTACCAGCCGGATTCCTGGCCCGGCAATCTGACGTTGTTTCTTACCGCCGAAACAAAATTTCCGAAGGAGGATCGGCGGCTTCTGATGAGCCGCTACGCGCGGGCGACAAATACCATCACGATTCCGGGCAACCGCGCCGGACTGTTCATCAAACCTGCGGTGGACGAACTGGCGCGGCAACTGCAAGCCTGCCTGGAATCCGCTGAAGATAAAAGACCGTGACGCAATCTCACCAATCCTTGACCGATTTGTTTTGATTTTCCGGCTTGCCCTGTGGTTTTAATTGCAAAACCTGCTCGTCGCCCTTTTGTGCGTCCAGCAAACGCTTCGCCTCCTCCGGCGTCATCTGCCCCGGCTTGACAGGCTGATTCTCGGCGTTCTGCTCATCCTGGTTATCGCCCTCTTTTTTTTGTTGGGAAGCCTTTTGCTGTTCCTGCTGTTTTTGCTGCTCCGACTGATTTTGCTTTTGTTGGTCTTGTGAATTCTGCTGCTGCTTCTGTTGCTGTTGCGACTGTTGAGATTGGTTTTGCTGATTCTGCTGGTTCTGTTGTTGCTGATTTTGCTGCGATTGCTGCTGTTGCTTGAGTAGCTGCTCCAGCTTTTTCAGCTTCTCGTCGTCAGGATAAATTTTCAGGCCGCTTTCCGTCTTTTCCAGCGCGGCGGGAATGTTGTTGGAAATGTAAAACTGAGCGCCGCTGTTGAAAAAATCATCGGCGGGCGCGAGTTGCGCGCAAACCTTCTGCGCGGCAAAAAACAGCGGCAACAACAGCAAACTATTTCGAATTGGGCGTAACAATCGCATCAATGTCCTTCAGTTTTTTCGTGTAATCTTGAAATTGTTTCGCCGCGACGGTCTTTTGCAGCGGCAGCATGATTTCCAGCGCGCGGTGAAATTCCGCGCGGCGCACGGCGGAGTCCGCTTCGCTTTTCGCGCGGCGCAGCGCCTCCTTGAACCGCTTGATTTGTTCGACGGCGTTCTTGGTGAAATCCAAATTAAAGGCCGCATCCGCATCGTTGGTGTTCAAGCTGACGGCGTGCTCATAAATTTTTACCGCCGTCTCCAAACCGTCCTGCAAGCCGTCCAAATCCGGCGCCTGTTTCGCCTTTTGAAACTGTACGTTGCCGAGGTTGTAAAACGCCTGCTGCTGCAACCTCAAATCCGGCGCCAGCGTGACCCGCTGGAACAAGTTTTGTGCGAGATCAAAATTGGTGGCGCGATACGCCGCGTCGCCCGCGTTGAAAGCCAGGCGCAGGTCATTCGTCCGCGTTTCCGCCAGTTGTGAAAACTCCTGAAGCGCGTTGGTGTAATTTCCAGATTGGTAATCACGCAACGCACTTGACAGCGATGCTTTCGCCGCAACCGGCAAAAATAGGATTGCGAGGAACGCAGCGATTGTTGTCGCTTTACCTTTGAACTTGGTGGCCGTCTGCAAAGACCGTTCCGGCAAAAACATTTCCGCCAGCAGCAGCAAAATCGCGGCGGCGAGCGGCCACTGAAATTGCTCGTGATAACGCCGAATCAATTTTTCCCTGCCTTCCGATTTCGGCAGCGGTGCGAGGCCGCGGCCATAAAGCATGCCAATCGTGTCCGCGCCGCGCAACGGCAGGTAGAATCCGCCCGTGGCACCGGCAATCTGCTGAAGCAGCGGTTCATTCAAGTGCGATTTCACCACGTTGCCCTGCTCATCGCGGACGTAATCTGAATTTCCATTCGCATCCGTCACGCGGATCAAATCACCTTCGGCAGTTCCGATTCCAATCGTAAAAATTTTCAATCCGTCCTTCGCCGCGTTTTGCGCGGCGGCGAGCGCGCCGGATTCGCTGTCGTTGTCCTCGCCGTCGGTCATCAGCACGAGGACTTTGTGCGCGGCATTTTCCTTGAATGCGTTTTGTGCGGTTTTTATCGCCCCGGCAATCGCCGTGCCGCCTTCGGGAATGGAATTCACGTCGAGCGCGCTGACGCTTTGCGAAAACGCCGTGTCGTCAATCGTCATCGGACATTCGAGAAACGCGTCGCCCGCGAACGCGACGAGGCCGAGCCGGTCGGCCTTCGCGGTTTGCATCAATTCCAGCGCGGCGAGTTTCGCGCGTTCGAGACGATTCGGCGCGATGTCCGTCGTGAGCATGGATTTGGAAGTGTCAATCGCGACGACAATGTCCAGCCCGCGCTGGTCGACTTCCTGCAAATCAAATCCGTGCTGCGGCCGCGCGAGCGCGACAACCAGAAATGCGACGGCCAAAATCAAAAATGCGAGGCGGATTTTTCTGCGCGCCGGGGAAATGCCGACGGTCAATTGCGATAACAATCGCGCCTCGATGAATTGCGTCAGCAATTTTCGCCGCGCTCGTTCGCCCCACCAGAAAAGCAAAATCATCGCCGGCGGAATCACCAGCAGCAGCCAAAGCAAATTGTGATTTTCAAATCTCACGGCAGTTTCCTTAAAACGGTTTGCGCCAAAATTATTTCAAGCAAGAGCAACGCGAGTCCGCCGGCGACAAACCACCGGAACAATTCCCTGAACTCCGTGTATTTGCTGATTGTCGCCTCGGATTTTTCCAGCTTGTCGATCTCCGCGTAGATCGCCGTGAGCTCTTCCGTGTTGTTCGCGCGGTAAAATTTTCCGCCGGTCATGTCCGCGATTTTTCCCAGCACGTCGGTGTCCGGCAGATAATCGGCGGGCAAGCCCATTTGCCGCACGATGTCCGCGTTGCCCAAACCGATGGTGTAAATTTTCACGCCGAGCGCCTGCGCCGCTTGCGCCGCCGTGAACGGATCAATTTTGCCGGAATTGTTTCCGCCGTCGGTCATCAGCACTATGATTTTGCTTTTCGATTTCAAATCGCGCAGCCGGTTGACCGCAGTCGTCAAACCGTCGCCGATGGCGGTGCGCTCTGCGTTAATTGAGCCGATGTCGAGGCGATCCAGATTGGCGAGCAAAAAATCGTGGTCGAGCGTCATCGGCGACGCGATGAACGCCTGCACCGCGAACACGACAAGCCCGATGCGGTCGCTTGGGCGGCCTTCAATAAATTTTTTCAGAACCGCCTGCGCGATGTGAAACCGGCTGACCTGCTGGCCGCTGACGATGTAATCCGGCGTGTTCATGCTGCCTGACAAATCCAGCGCGACCGTGATGTCAATGCCGCTGGCCTTCACTTCCGTCGTGCTTTTCGACAAACGCGGCTGCGCGAGCGCGACGATAAAAATCGCGAGCGCCAACCAGCGCAACGCGGCGAGAAAATTTCCCGCGCGTGAACGACGAATGCTCGTCAAGCCTTCGACCAGTCTTACCGACGAATATAAAAATGCCGGCGGCGAACCGCGTTTGCCTTTCAGCCATGCGAGCAATGGCAGGAGCAACAGCAGCAAAAGCAGCCACGGATGCGCAAACGAATTGATTATGGATTGGAAAAAATTCATTGCAAATTTGCCGTTTGAATTTTTTCGCCAGCGGCGATTGCCGGTCGCGGCTCGGTTTCTTCAATGAGTTTTACCGCTGCACCGTGCAATTCGCGCAACTCCGGCTCGCGCGGCTCGTATTTGGCGAATTTGACGAGGTCGCAGCTTGCCAGAAATCTGCCGAGGCTTTCCTTTTGCTCATCCGTCAATAAATCCGTTCCGCCCAGTTCGCGCAGGAATTCCTCCGTCGTCCGCTCCGGCGCGCGAAATTGAAACCGCTCCTCCAGATACGTCCGCGCCGTGTCCGACACCGCGATGACGAACGGCTTCGGCTGGGCGATGAACGCGAACGCTTCCTGTAATTTTTGTTTCGCGCGGATATGCGCAGGCACGGGCGGCACAAACGCGATCCGCGACTTTCGCCTTTGCCACCATTTCCAGGCAACGCGAACAACCGCCCAGGCAATCAGGGTCGCCAGCCCCCACCAAAGCCAGGTCCAGCCGTCCGGAATATCGATCGGCGGCTTGATGTCGCGGATATCATTGGCGACCGGAGCCGCGCCTTGAGCTGTTGCGTTTGTAATCATCCGCGCAGCCTCCGCTTTTCCCGTGTCTCAAAAAATCTGCCCAGCGCCGCCGAATATTGTTCATCCGTGCGCAGTTGAATCGAATCAATTCCGGACGAACGAAATTGTTTTGCCAGCTCCGCGATCTGTTTTTGCTGGCGCAACGCAAACGCGTCGCGGCTGCCCGCGCTGCCGGTGTTCACTTCCAGAATCTCGCCGGTCTCCGCGTCTTCCAAAATCAAACGACCGAGCGCGGGCAATTCCAGTTCGTGCTTGTCCGTGATTTGCACCGCCACGACATCATGCTTGCGATTTAACATGCGCAGCCGGGTTTGCGTCACTTTCGGCAAAATGCCGGCCACGTCCGGCGAGATAAAATCCGACACCACCACCGTGATCGCGCGATGTGCCGTGACGCGCGCCATGAATTCCAGCGCGTTCACCAAATCCGTCCCGCGCCGTTTCGGTCCGAAAAACAAGACTTCGCGGATGACGCGCAGGACGTGGCTGCGGCCTTTGCGCGGCGGAATAAATTTTTCAACTTCATCACTAAAAAGAATCAAACCAACTTTGTCATTGTTGCGAATCGCCGAGAACGCGAGCACGGACGCAATTTCCGCCGCGAGTTCGCGCTTGGACTGGCCGCGCGAGCCGAACAAGCCCGAGCCGCTCACGTCCACGACGAGCATGAGCGTGAGTTCGCGTTCCTCGACAAACTTCTTGATGAACGGATGATTCATCCGCGCGGTGACGTTCCAGTCAATCGCGCGCACGTCGTCGCCGGGCTGGTATTCGCGCACCTCGTCGAAGTTCATGCCCTGGCCCTTGAAGACGGAA
>Ga0181537_10001107_pt1 | contig 25093 bp, 19 predicted proteins | sample PEATcosm2014_Bin_39_FD_119765 | JGI IMG/M metagenome (GOLD analysis project Ga0181537, IMG submission 119765) | Peatland microbial communities from MTU Mesocosm Facility, Houghton, MI, USA - PEATcosm2014_Bin23_10_metaG | ecosystem: Environmental > Terrestrial > Soil > Wetlands > Peat | place...
CCGCAGTTGATGCCCTGGCGCGCACACGCCGCCGCGGGCACTCAATCCTGCGTTGGCTCGGCTGGGTGCTCTGCGGGTCGCTGCCGTTCCTGGTAGCGCTGGCAGCACTGCTGCTGGCACGTGTGACCAACCTGCTGTCGGCGACGCCGCCCGGCGCTGTCGGGGCCGGGGTGGTGCCGATCACCGGCGGCGATACTGGGGTCTTGGCGGGGGTCTTGCTGCTGATGGCTCTGGCGTTTTTCTTCCTGCGGCCATTGGCGCTGCGTGTCGTGGCGTCCGTATCCGGCCAAGTTGCCGCTGTCGGGCGTCCCGCGGGTGGGCCGGAGTCCCCGGCCGCGGATGCGGCCGCCGTCGCGCTGACGCTTGTGATCTGCGTCGTGGCGCTCGCGCTCTGGCTGCTGAACCCGTTCGCCTCGCTCCTACTCGTCCCGGCCCTGCACCTCTGGCTCTGGTTGGCGCAGCCGCGGACCCGCAGCCAACGCTGGGCTGTCCTGACCCTGACGCTGGTGGCGGTGCTGCCGGCCCTGGCCGTCTTGATCTATTACGCGAACGCCTACGGCCTGACGCCACTAGCGCTGATCTGGAGCGTTGCGCTGATGATCGCGGGCGGAGCGATGCCGGTGGCGCTCGCGGCATGCTGGGCGCTGGCACTCGGGTGCCTCGCGAGCGCGCTGGTGATCGCTGCTCGCAGCGTGCGCTCCGGCGCGGCGGTGGTAGACGCGCCCGTGACGGTGCGCGGTCCGGCGACCTACGCGGGCCCCGGCTCGCTGGGGGGGACCAAGTCGGCGCTGCGACCATGACCTGTGGCACACGGGACGCGCCAGCTAGACGGTTGGTCGAGTCTCCGTCCAGAGGTTAAGGGTGGGAAACGTTCTGCCGATGAGAAGCGCAAGGATGAGCAAGGAGGACGAATCCAACATGACCGTGCTTAAAACACAACTTGCCGACGGTGAGTACCGCGTCGACGTTCGACAGGTGGCGCAGGCGATCCTCAATCACCCGGGGTGCATGACGCTGTTCGACCTGCGTCGCCCTACAGCTGGTGTTCGTATCCAGCCAGCTGCTGAGGGCCGCCGTCAAATCGAGCGCCGGCCGGCTCTCCGGGCACAACTCTTCCGATCCAACTGACCGCCGGCCACGCGTCGTCGAGCGCCGCCAGGGCACTCTCGATGGCGGCCCGCGCCTGCGGCGGGGCGCAGAAACAGAGCTCGTAATCCTCGCCCGCCTCTGTCGCGAAGACGGCGGGGCTCTGCTCGAGCGCTGTCGCAAGCTCGGTTACGCCAGGTGCGAGCGGAACCGCCGACAGCGACAGGTCCAGAACGCAGCCACTGGCCTGAGCGATGTGCGCGGCGTCCGTGGCAAGCCCGTCTGAGATGTCGATCATGGCGCTGGCACCGGCGAGCGCCAGCGCCCGGCCGGCGCGCAGCCGCGGCAGCGGCGTCGCGTAGCGCCGATGGAGCTCGCTCGCCGTCCCCGCGCCGACGACGCTGCCGAGCGCAGACCCCGCCCCCGCCCGCCCCCCCTCTCCGACGGCTGCGTCGAGCAGCGCGAGTCCCGCGCCCGAGCCGCCGAGCGCGCCGGTCACGCCAACCAGGTCACCGGGGCGCGCCCCGCCCCGCCCCACCAGCTCTCCCGGGTCCTCGACCCAGCCGACGACCGTGAACGAGAGTGAGAGACTCGCCGCCCGGGTGACGTCGCCGCCGGCGATCGTGACCGCGCACTCGCGGGCCAACGTCGCCGCACCGCATATCAGCTCACGGGTGGCGTCCGCGTCGGAGCCGCTGGGCAGCCCGAGCGCCAGATACGCCTCGCCCGGCTCGGCACCCATAGCGGCCAGGTCAGAGAGCGCGCCCGCCAGCGCGCGGTGTCCGATCTGTGAGGGCGTCAGTTCGCCGCTGCGAAAGTGCACGCCGTCGACCATCGTGTCGAGCGATGTGACCGCGTACCCGCGCGAACGGACGACCGCCGCGTCATCACCGAGCCAGCGCACCACGCGGGCGTCACGCCCGCGCAAGAGCTCGCGCAGCTCGGCTATCAGCTCGAGCTCTCTCACCACCACGGAGCCACTGAGCTGTTACCTGTGGCGGTAGACGATCCGCGCGCGGTCCAAGTCGTACGGGGAGAGTTCCACTCGTACGCGATCACCCGGAAGGATCCGGATGCGGAACCGGCGCATCTTGCCGGCGACGTGGCCGAGCACAACCCGATCCATGTTGTCGAGCTTCACGCGAAACATCGCGTTCGGGAGGGCCTCGACGACCTCACCCTCTAGTTCGACCTTTTCTTCTTTTGGCATTGGCTCTGATTCTATGCGCACGCGTGGGCTTAGAGGTTCCGTGCCTGGATGGCTGAAGGACCGTCACGCGCCGTTGCCCCCGCCCGCCGCCGGCGGGGCGGAGACGATCGGCGTCGTATTCACTGGCGCTGCCGTCTTTTTCGTCGTGGCATTCGTGGTAATCCCGTTTCCGCCGTTGGTCGCGGTGGTGGTCGTATTCGTCTTGGTGGTGGTGGGCGGTACGTACGGCGCCAGCGCTGTGTGCTTGCCGAAGTACGGGGTGCCGTACCAGTACTGGTCGGGCGTCGGGAAGTCCCCGCAGTAGCCGTCGGAGGCCTTCACCATGAAGTCATGCCAGATCGGGGCGGCGAGCGTGCCGCCGAAGCCGGGGCCGAGCCCGTTGACGTCGGTCATGTAGGTGTCGGCGTTCGGATATCCGACCCAGACGGCGGTCGCCAATTTCGGCGTGTAACCGACGAACCAGGCGTCGGTGTAGTTGCTGGTCGTACCGGTCTTGCCGGCGGCTGGGCAGCCGTAGTTGGCCGCTGTGCCAGTGCCGTACTGGATGACCGTCTTCAGCACCTGGGTGGCGGCGTAAGCCTGTCCCTGGCTGAAGACGGTGGTGTGGGTCGGGTTGCCGAAGTACTCGGTCTTGCCGTTTGGCAGGATCACCTTCGAGATGATCGTCGGCGAGATGTGCTCGCCGCCGTTGGCGATGGTCGCGTAGGCGTCGGCCATCTGGAGCGGCGAAACACCGATCCGCAGGCCGCCGATCGCCTCGGCTGGGTTGCTGTACAGGTGCGTCGTGATGCCCATTGCCTTCGCCATCGCGCTGACGTTGGTCATGCCGACGTCGACGCCGAGCTGGGCGAACACGGCATTGACTGAGTCGGTCATCGCGTGTGTGACGCTGATAACGCCGATGCCGCCGGCCTCGTCGTTGCGGACTGCGTAGGTCGGATAGCCGGGGAGCCAGCCGGCGGCCAGGGGTTCCGAGTTGTAGTACGTCTCGTTCGGGTTGCCGTCGTCGTCGTGGATCAACGTCATCAGCACGAACGGTTTGAAGGCTGAGCCGGTCTGCCGCTCGGCCTGAACGGCATAGTCGAATTCAGTCTCACCCGGGCCGTTGCCGTACTTGGTCGAGTTCTGCAGCGCCAGGATGTTGCCGTTGGCTGGGTCGATGCTGACGAGGGCTGCGGCCGGATCACCGGACTCGCCCTCATGCGCCTCGATCGCGGTCTTGGCGGCGGCCTGATCGGCGAGGTTGATCGTCGTATAGACCTTGAGGCCACCACGGTCGACAGTTCCCTGGCCGAGGTCCTGCACGAGCTGCTGCTGGACGTAGTTCATCACGTACGGCTGCTCGAACTCGTCAAAGGAGCTGTTGGGCACCACCTGCAGTCCTGAGGCGTCGGCCCGGGCCTGCTGCGCGCGGGTGATGTAGCCGGCGGTCTGCATCGCGGCCAGTACCTCACTTCGGCGCTCAAGCGCGGCCTTGGGGTCGTTGAAGGGGTTGTAGGTCGTGGGCGCCTGCGGCAGGCCGGCGAGCAGCGCGATCTGCGCCAGATCGAGATCCCGGACGGGCTTGTCGAAGAACATCTTTGAGGCGGCGCCAACGCCGATCGCGCTGCGGCTGTCGACCGTCCCGTAAGCCACGTCATTCAGATATTGGGTGAGGATCCAGTTCTTGGTGTGTTTCGACTGGAGCTCGTTTGCCAGCTTCGCCTGGATGATCTTGTACTTCAGGTTGTGATCGATATCGGTCGGCAGGTACACGTTCTTGACCAGCTGCATGGTCAGCGTCGAGCCCCCCTGAATGCCACCGCCTTCGAAGAGGTCCTTGACCGCGGCACGCACCAGCCCCTCATAGTCGACGCCGCCGTGCTGGTAGAAGCGACGGTCCTCAATCGCCACGGTCGCCTCGCGCAAGAGATCGGGCTGCTGCTGCTGGGTCAGATACTTGCGCAGCACGTCAGAGCTCATGTACCCGAGCGCCCTGCCGTTGCTAGCGAAGACCTGCGTCACCTGCCCCGGAATCCGTGCATGGAACTGGTTCAGGTTGGGCGCGTCGTCGGCGACGGCTAGCACGTAGCCGACGAGCCCGAGCGCGCCCAGAGCAATCGCGCAGACCACCACCACCGAGCCGAGCAGCAGCACGCGCTTGACCGGACGCTTGCGCTTCTGGCGCCGGCGCCGTTCTCGATCGCGTCGGGTCACAAAGAGCATTATTCCTCGTGCATGGAAGACTTCCTCGCCGTGACTGAAGTTCAAGAGCCGGTAAGGCGCGTCGTGTGGCGCGCCTTCTGGTGCTCCCGGCTCGTGGTTTTCCTGGCCGGCGTGGTGGCTGTAGCGCAGTTCGGCAACCAGTCCGTCGCCTCCGGATACGACCCCGACAAGCTGACGGCTCCGTTCGGCTACTTCGCCAACCTGTTGGTCTCGCCGTTCGCGCGCTGGGACTCGGCCTGGTATCTGGCGGTGGCCAAATGGGGCTACGGGCCTCAGACCAGCGGGGTGGCGTTGAACCCGCCGGGCGGCCTGGCACGGATGAACTTCTTCCCGCTCTACCCGGCGCTGATCCATGTGATCGGCTGGATCGTCGGCTCGGACTTGATCGCCGGTGTGTTGATCTCGCTGGTGGCGTTCGCCGTCGCGCTCAGGACGCTCTACGGGCTTGTTGAGCTGGACTTCTCGCCCCAAGTGGCAGAGGTCACCGTGGTGCTGATGGCGTTCTGCCCGATGGCCTTCTACTTCTCGGCCGTCTACTCGGAGTCACTCTTCATGGCGCTGTCGCTGGGGGCCATCTACAGCGCGCGTCGCGAGCGCTGGCTCTATGCCGGGCTGTTGGGCGCGCTCGCCGCCTTGACGCGGATCGAGGGCGTCGTGCTGGTCGTGCCGCTGCTGCTGATCGCGGTCTGGCGTCGGCCGACCGACTCTAATTCAGCCGCCGGCGAACCCAGTGCCGGCGGCGTGCGTGCTCGACTGCGGCGCCCCGGGATCGGTGTTGCCTGGCTCGCCCTGGTACCAGTCGCGCTGCTCGGGTTTCTCGGATATCTGGCGCTCAAGTACGGTCACGGGCTGGCGCCGTTCGAGACTCAGTCGGAGTTCTGGCAGCACAAGCGAACCTGGCCACTCGGTGCAATATGGAAGGGCGCCCAGGCCGCATGGAACGGGGTGCGGCAGCTCGTTCAGGGACCGGTGCCGCCGTATCGGATAGCCCTGTACACGGGGGGGCCGAGCTTCAGCGCGGTGCAGGACATCTACCTGTTCCTCTTCCTGATCGTGGTCGTGGTGGCGTTCATCGGTGGCCTGAGGCGGCTGCACCCTGCCTATTCGGTCTACACCTTCCTCTCGCTGGCGCTGCCGCTGTCGGATCCGGTCAAGCTCTCACCGCTGGCATCGATCCCGCGTTACGCGATGGTCGCCTTCCCGTTGTTCATCTGGGGAGCGCAGCTGGTCCAAAGACATCGGCTGACGGTCCACGCGGTCGCGATCGGCGCGGTGCTGCTCGGCCTCTTCACTGCGGAGTTCGCTACCTGGCTCTGGGTCGGGTAAGTACGCTCCCGGCGATGGCTGACGAGAGCGAACGCGAGCCGGCACCGTACTGGACGGCGCTCGTCGCGGTGCTGCTCGGCTTCGCCGGTGGCGTGACCGTCTCGATCATCGTGGAGGGTGTTGGTGCCGCGCTTGGCGCCTCCACCACCAATCCGCCGCCTGCTGTGAACATCGCGGCGGACTTTCTCTTTGACGGTGCGTTCGTGCTGGCCGCGCTTTATGTGTCGGTGCTGCGAGGCTGGATGGGGCGTGCTGAGTACGGGTACGTCAGGATCCCCTGGCGGCTTGGTGCGAGCGCGTTCGTGCTGGCGGCGATCGGGTACTACGCGGTCACGCTGGCGTATTCGCTCGTCGTCTCGGTGCACGGCACCGACCGTCTACCCGCAGACCTGGGGGTGCAGCGCAGCACTTGGGCGGCCATCGCCGCCAGTGTGCTCGTCTGTGTGGCGGCCCCGATCGCCGAGGAGTTCTTCTTCCGCGGCTTCCTGTTCGGTGTCCTGCGGCGTCTCGACGTTCGCGTCGGCGGCCATCAGCTGGGACCGTGGGTTGCGGCGCTGATAGTCGGCATCCTGTTCGGGCTCGCGCATTTCGATTCGGCCCAGCCGGAGTACCTGATCCCGCTCGGCTTCCTGGGTTTTGTGCTCTGCCTGGTGCGCTGGAAGACCGGCTCTCTCTATCCCGGCATGGCACTGCATTCGGTGAATAACTGCATCGCCCTCGGGGTCAACGAGCTGAGCTGGGGGGCTGGCAGGATCGTGGGGCTCTGCGCCGCTGCGCTGCTGGTGATCACCCTGCTCACCGGCCCGCTCTCGCGCGGAGTCATACGTGCTTCTCACTAATTCCTGTTTTAATGGCCGCATGAGGCTGCGCGTTGGTACGGGGGTTGGGGCGACTGCTCTGCTTTTGGCGGTGGCGGCAGCCTTTGTGCCCGCCGGCGCACAGGCCTCGTCGGGCTGCGCCGCGCCGGCGGCCGCGGTGGTGACCACCACCACGGCCACGACGACGCCCACTGAGACGACGACGACCGGGACGACGACCGGGACCACCACGACCGGGACGACGGTCACGACGACGACGAGAAACGGTCGGCCCACCCCGGTCAAAGTCGTCGCCGAACACCTGACTTTCAGCGGTCTGTTCACGGTCGCCAAGACGCAGGTCACCGTCCCCCATCGCACCGTCGAGATCATCGGTACGGTCCGCCCATACGTGGTTGGACAGCGCTTCCTGGTGACCGAGTCGGTCGGCGGCCGCCGCGTCAGGACCGTGAAGATGGCTGCCAAGTGTCTGGCCGGCAGCAACACGGGGCGCTTCATCCTGAAGCTCTCAGCGCCTCGCTCAGGGAGGGTCAGCGTCAAGGTCAGCCACGCGGCGACCACCACCATGCGTGCCTTCAAGCTCGATGGATCGTTTGAGGCGCTGAACACGAACGTTGGACCCGGTGCGAGCGGCCGGTTCGTCGAGCTTGTGCAGCAGCGACTGGCGGCGCTGCATATCTTCATCCCGCAGACCGGCAAGTTCGACCTCGGGACCGAGCTGGCGTTGGATGCGTATCACCGGCTGCTCGGGCAGGGCGAGGGCATCGAGTCGCTTGGCCCCAAGACGATCACGGCGCTGCTTGACGGTGACGGCACCTTCCACGTTCGCTACCCGAAGCAGGGACAGCACGCCGAGGGTGATCTCTCCGATCAGCTGCTGGCGTTCATAGACGGCTCCAAGGTCCACTGGATCTTCCCGATCAGTTCCGGGAAGCCGTCGACGCCGACGATCCTCGGCAGCTTCCAGATCTACTACAAGGAGCCGGAGTACACGTCGGACGGCATGTACTTCTCCTCCTTCTTCCACGGCGGCTACGCGATCCACGGCTACAACCCCGCCCCGGACTATCCGGCCAGCCACGGCTGCCTGCGGCTGCCGATGGTCGACGCAATCTCAGCGTACAGCTGGACGCGCGTCGGGGACTGGGTCGACACCTACTACACGTAGTGTCTGGGCGCGTCCGGACGCGCCTGACGTGAGGGCGTCGCACCGCCTTACCACCGGTACGTCTTGGATAACGGCCTCACGTTCGCCACGCCCGGCTATAGCGATCGAGTGTCTCACGGGTCTGTTGTGACGATTAAGATGGCGCCGATGTCAGTCATCGAGACTCATGCCGAGGCGCACGGGCGGCTGCTGAACAGTCTGCGCGCGCACGCGCTGGTGATCGGCGAGGTGGTGCTCACCAGCGGTGTGGTGGCGCAGTACCTGGTCGATGCCAAGCGCGCGATCCTCTTGCGCGACGGCTTCATGGCGCTGGGTGAGCTGGTCGCCGCACAGGCTGCCGAGTGGGGCGCGACCGCAGTGGGTGGCATGACAATGGGGGCGGATCCGATCGCCTGCGCCGCGCTGGCGGGCGGCGCCGACGTGAAGGCCTTCTTCGTGCGCAAGGAGGCCAAGGCTCACGGCCTGGCCCGACGGGTCGAGGGTCCGATGCTGACGGCTCGCGACCGTTGCATGGTGGTGGAGGATGTGGTCACCACCGGTGGATCCACGATCCGTGCGCTGGAAGTGCTGCGCACCGAGGGACATGAGGTCGTGGGCGTGCTCTCAATCTGCGACCGGCTCGCCGGAGGCGGCGACGCGATCCGCGAGGCTGCCCGGGTGCCGTACGTGGCATTGACCACGATCGATGACGTCCACCCCGACAGGCCCGATCGCTAGAAATCATTCAGGTAGCGAGCTTGGTTGGCGTCGCTGACCATCGTGTTCGCTATTCTTCAGCATCCGTGTCGCACGAGTTCGGCGAGCGTCGCCGTTGTCAGTTGCCTCTAAATTGCTGCGTGCGCGTAATCATCTCCATCCTGGCAGCGCCCGGGTCACGCTGTTGAGAACTCTGCTTCGGAGATTCAACACAAGCAGCGGGTGGTTCAGCTGAGTTCCGTGCCCGCTCGTGGCGCGCGGACACCAGCCACCACCGAAACCGAATGCCTAGAACGAGGTCCGGCACCACTGGATATCGTGCCGCGGGTGCCACAGTCCTGGGCTGAGAAGATCTGGTGGACGATCGCCGGCATCGCGATGTTGAACTTTGCGATCGGGCTGATCGGACCAGCGTCGGCCTTCCCATGGCTGGCGGCCTTCGTCGTGATCGGCGGCGCGTGGGGTCTTGGCACGATCACCGTCAGCCTGCTGGCGCTCGGGCAGTCGCCCCAGATCCGCAGGTGCTCGAGCGCGCTCAGCTGGGCCAGCGCGTTCCTGCTGCTGGCGATGTTCGCCGCCTGGGCGTTTGTCCAGGTTCACAACTCGCCCGCGTACGGAACCGATGAGCTCGCCTTTGATCAGTACGCGGCCCAGCTGGTCCAGCACGGCATGAACCCGTATGTGCATTCGATGAAGCCGTCGTTCAATCTCTTCCGGGTCTCGCCAGACGGCTTCACGTACACGCTTACCGGGAAGGCGGTGACGCAGTTCTCATACCCGTCCCTGGCGTTCTTGGTCTACCTTCCGTTTCTCATCCTGGGTTGGTCGCATGAGCTCGGCGTCGGCCTCAACCTGATTGCCTGGGCTGCCTCGATCCTCTTGATGTTCAGCATGTTGCCCCGCAACATGCGCGCCGCCGCGTTGGTCATCGGTCTCGTTGATGCGTACATATCCAACGCGGTGGGTGGCGTGACCGACCTGCTCTACATGCCGCTGTTGATCATCGCGGCGTATCGATGGGACCGCTTCGGTCTGGACCGGCGCTCGTACATAGCGCCGGTGATGGTCGGTCTGGCGATGGCGATCAAACAGACGCCGTGGCCACTGTTGGTGTTTGTCCTGGCCGCGTTGGCGTGCGATCAGCACGCGCGTGACGGGATAGGGTCGGCGCTACGCCGCGCGGGGCGCTACCTGGCGATCGTGCTGGCCACATTCTTCCTGGTGAACCTGCCGTTTATCGTGCAGGCCCCATCGGCCTGGGTGACCGGCACGCTCACGCCGCTGGTCAAGGACATGGTTCCGTCTGGGCAGGGGACCGTTGCTCTCAGCCTGTTCCTCCACTTCGGTGGAGGAACGCTGTTCGCGTTCACAGTTGCGACCCTGTTCATGACGCTGCTGACGCTGGTCGCCTACGTGGGCACGTACCCGCTGCTGCGTCCTGCGACATTCATGTTTCCCGCACTGATCTACTTCTTCGCCTCCAGGTCCCAAACCAACTACCTGATCGCGCTGATCCCGGTCGCCATCATCGGCGCTGTGACCGTCGGTGCAGCTCCGCAAGCCGCGCCGGCGAGTAGGTTCGACGGCGCGCTGCTGGAAGCCGGCCCGCCGGGCCGTGGCTGGAGGGTGTGGTTGGGGCGGATCGTCGGTCCGACCGGTCCGGTGCGGTCGCTGCGCTGGGCGCAGGCGATCGCCGCGGCGGCGTTGCTTTTTGTGATCGCCACCGTTTACTCGTTGACGGCCTCCTCGCCGCTGAGCATGAGCATCACCGGCGTGCGGGTCAACGGCATCCTCGGGCTGGTCCAGCAGGCGACCGTCAGTGTCACGAACCGGTCCAGCTCGCGGACAAGGCCCGCTTTCACGATTGAGGATTCACGGGGCTACACAACCTTTTGGAAGGTGGCACGTGGGCCACGTTCCCTGGCTCCTGGCCAGACCGCCAGTTATCAGATCTACGCTCTGAATTCAGGCGCCGAGCCGTCGATCGCCGGCGGCTTCACGGTCGTCGCGTTCACCGACAAACCCGGCTCTGTCAGCGCCAGCAACCGCTACCTGCCCGAGCTCATGCACCTGACGTTCAGTCCACAGGCGTTCACCTCTGAGGTTCCAGTGGGCCGAATCGTGAAGATCAGGGTTCAGCTGGTCGGCCACCTGAACGAGACAGCCGAGAGGCCGCACGTGGCTGTCTATCTGACCCAGTCGGTCTACACGGGCCTGGGAAAGACTCGCCCCTCTGCGATCATCAACGGCAGCAAGGTCGGCAAGCGCCAGGTGGTCGCATACACCAACTCACACGGTGTCGCCACGTTCCGCGTGATCGGGACAGAGCCCTCGGAGCGTGCGCCCACGGCGTTCAACGCCCATCTGGTCGACAAAGGCGCGCAATATCAGTACGGGGTGACCGGCGCCCTAACGGTTTGGTTCTCAGCGCCGAAGCAGCAGTGATAGGCAGTGGTGGTGCTCCGGCAGTAGTGCCCCCGGCAGGAATCGAACCTGCATCCCGCGCTTAGGAGGCGCGTGCTCTATCCATTGAGCTACGAGGGCGCGTCGTCGCCGTCGTCTTCTACGTACAGCGATTCGACGGCGAGCGACTGGCCGCGGGAGCCCCAGAGCTTCACGTCGAGGTAGTCACCGCGGTAGTTGTCGGCGGCGATCAGAGCGAAGCGCTCGTCCAGCAGCTCACACTGGTCCACGGCCAGGTCAGCCAATTCCGCAGTCACGAGGGAGCCGCCTGGGACCATCGGAACGCCCCAGATCAGTGTCATCTCGGCGGTGTTGCCGCCGTCGCCGCGCCACGTGCCGATCACCATCTCATTGAGATCGAGCTTCCAGTCCGGGTTGTTCTCGGCCGTGTCCCCGGTGAAGTCCGCGCGCGCCTGGAAATCACTCGGGCCGGAGTTGCCGCTCTCCGTGAAGCAGACGTAGCCGAAGAGCTCGTAGCCCTCGCTTGTCCGAGCGGTCGCCCCGACATAGGTGCGGCCCTCGAACGTCCGGTCCGGGAACCAGCGGATCTCGCCGGGCTGGCCAATCTGCTCATCGTCGGTCTCGATGTCGTTACACGCGGCGACAAAGTGCTCGCGCAGGGTGTCGGCCCAGCGTCCATAGGGCAGCGCTTCCTGGGGCGGCTCTGCCGCGAAGCTGATTACAAAGCGGTCTGTGGGCGGCATCGCAGCGTCAGGCTAGCGGGAGCCGACCAGGGCGTCGCGGCCCGACTTGTCGAGCGTCAGTGCGAGTCCTTCACGAAGCTCGATCTTCGGCTCCCAGCCCAGCAGCTCACGTGCCTTCGCGATGTCCGGCTGGCGAACCTGCGGGTCGTCCGCGGGCAGCTCCTCAAAGACGATCTCCGACGTTGAGCCGGTGAGCTCGACCACGGCGTCAGCCAGCTCCAGCAGCGTGAACTCGTTGGGGTTGCCGATGTTGACCGGATCGTGGTGGCCTGACTCGGCCAGCGCGATGATCCCGCGGACCAGGTCATCGACGTAACAGAACGAACGGGTCTGCGAACCGTCGCCGAAGACCGTGATCGGCTGGTTCTGCAGTGCCTGGCGCAGGAAGGTCGGGATCGCTCGGCCGTCGCGGGCGCGCATCCGTGGACCGTAGGTGTTGAAGATCCGCACTATCGCGGTGTCGACGCCCTGCTGGCGGTGGTAGGCCATCGTCAGCGCCTCACCGAAGCGCTTGGCCTCGTCGTAGACGCCGCGTGGCCCGATCGGGTTGACGTGACCCCAGTAAGTCTCAGGCTGCGGGTGCACCTGCGGGTCTCCGTAGACCTCGCTGGTGGACGCGGTCAGGAAGCGGGCACGGTGGCGCTTGGCGAGTCCGAGCGCATGGTGGGTGCCGTACGAGCCGACCTTGAGCGTCTGCAGCGGGATCCGCAGGTAATCGATCGGTGAGGCGGGTGAGGCGAAGTGGTAGACGAAGTCGAGCGGCTCGTCCACGAAGAACGGCTCGATGATGTCGACGTTCATGTGCACGAAGCTGTCGCTGCGCAGGTGGGCGATGTTTGAGAGCGAGCCCGTCTCGAGGTTGTCCACGCATATCACGCGGTTGCCGCGGGTGAGGAGCTCGTCACAGATGTGAGAGCCGAGAAAGCCGGCGCCGCCGGTGACCAGGCAGGTAGTCATTGGCGCTGAATCTACATCGTCTCGGCGCTTGGACTCGTGCCAGCGGCCCACTCGCCCGCTTCACGCTTCCAGATCGGAGCCTCTGCTTTGAGCGTGTCGATGATCTCGCGCGCTCCCGCGAAGGCCGCTTCGCGGTGGGGTGCTGAAGCGGCGATCACGACTGAAGGTTCGGACAGGTGCACGGTGCCGATCCTGTGCTCGGCCGCTGCCGAGCAGAGGCCGTGACGCTCCGCGGCAGCCGCCACGATCGCCAGCAGCTTGCGCTCGGCCATCTCCACGTACGCCTCGTACTCGAGCGCCGGAACCTCGCGCGTAACGCCCAGGAAGGTGACGACCGCACCGGCGCGCGGGTCGGTCACACGGGCAGTGAGCGCGTTGGGGTCGAGCGGCTGCGCGCTGACGCGCGCGTGAAGTGAACGACCGCCCGCCCCGCCGGAGACCGGTGGGATCAGCGCGAGCTCGTCATCGGGTTGCAGGGTCAGGTCGGCCGTCGCGTACTCACGGTTTACTGCCATCACGACGCTCGCCTCGCCCGTCAACCATCGCAACTCGGCGAGCGCGTCACTGACCAGCGCCCCGTCGGCCAGCTCGAGCGTGACCTCGTCGGCTCCGGCGCGGTCTCTCAGGGCGGCAAACAAACGGATCTGAACGCGCATCAGGCAGGGATCGTAGTGGTCCCGATGCGGGTGAGCGCATGAGCTTTGGCCAGCTGGAATCACAGGTTTGGCCAGATGGAGGTGTTCATCGCGGCGCTTGGCGGTGAGTATTGGATCGCGCTAGCTGAACCGGGCCACTTGCAGTGCTCGACTGACATCGTTGCCCTTCTTTGCATCGATTCACACAATCTGCCGAGAATCGGGTTAGCATCGCGCCTTTGCAATTCGGATTAGGGAGGGACGTTGGGAGCTACCGCAAATCAGCCACAGGTGAGGCTTGACGTCGAGGGGCTTGACCGAGGACTTGGATTCTTCGGACTGCTCTGGGCGTCGGAGACGTCGATCATCGGTTCCGGTTGGTTGTTCGGCGCGCTCGGAGCGGCGCTGATTGCGGGACCATCCGCAATCTTCGGATGGATTCTCGCCTCGATCATCGTCGCGATCCTGGCGCTGATTCACGCCGAGCTTGGCGGGCTGTTCCCCGTCACCGGCGGGACGAGCCGCTTCCCGCATTATGCGTTCGGTAGCTTCGCCGGCGCCACCTTCGGTTGGGCGTCGTACCTGCAGGCGGCCAGCGTCGCGCCGATTGAGGTCCTGGCGGCCATCCAGTACCTGTCAACGGCCCACTGGGCGCATAGCTGGTACACGAAGCAGACGACCGGCCCGGGCACACTGTCAGGTGCCGGGATCGTCGCCGCGATTGTGCTGATGGTTCTGTTCGTGATCTTCAACCTGATCGGCATCCGCTGGTTGGCGCGGATCAGCAACGCGATCACCACGTGGAAGGTGTTCATCCCGGTCATCACGATCATCATCCTGATCCTCGGGCACTTCCACAGTGGAAACTTCGGGCACGCGGGCGGCGGCTTCTTCGCCAGCTCGAGCCCGATCAAAGCGATCATCGAGACGCTGCCGGCCGGTATCGTCTTCTCGCTGCTCGGCTTTGAGCAGGCCGTGCAGCTGGCCGGCGAGGCGAAGGATCCGCAGAAGGACCTGGCGAGGGCGGTGATCGGCTCCGTGGCGATCGGGGCGGTGGTCTACCTCCTGGTGCAGATCGCGTTCCTCGGTGCGCTCGATCCCCACCTACTAGCCGTCAACGGCGGTTGGGAGGGGCTCGGTGCTCCTGCGAAGGGTGTCTCCGCGGCCGTCTCACGTGACATCGTCAACCTCAACGCCGGCCCGTTCTTCACGGTCGCCAGCCTCGCGGGTGTCGGTTGGCTCGCCACAGTGCTGCGGATCGATGCGGTGATCTCACCGTCGGGCACAGGCCTGGTGTATACGACCTCCGCGTCCAGGCTGAGCTTCGGGATGAGCAAGAACGGATTCCTACCGACGGCGTTCGAGTCGATTGAACCCCGCAGTAAGGCCCCGATCTTCAGTGTGGTCGTGGCGGCGATTGTCGGCCTGTTGTTCCTGCTGCCGTTCCCGAGCTGGAGCGCGCTGGTGAACGTCGTGACCGCCGCTTCGGTGCTGATGTACGCGGCGGCACCGTTGTCGCTTGCGGCGTTGCGGATGCAGAAGCCGAACCTGCCCAGGGCGTACTCGGTGGCCGGTGCCTCGGTCCTGGCGCCACTCGGGTTCATCGGCGCCACCTGGATCATCGTGTTCTCCGGCTGGGAGACGTATACGACGCTGATGGTGGCGGTGTTGATCGGCTACGGGTTGATCGCCCTGTCGTATCGCTTCAAGGCGAATCCGAAGGCTCCCGCCATGGACTGGCAGGCGGCGCCGTGGATCGGGGGGTACTTCATCGGCATGCTGGTGATCTCCTACCTCGGTGCGTTCGGTCCGGGCGGCATCATCGGCGGGATCGGGATCTTCAAGACCGTGCTTGACCAGGGCGGCACCGATGACATCGGTCTCGGAGGGACGCTGATCGCGTCCACAATCTGGGCGCTGGTCGTCTACTACTGGGCTCTCTCAGCGCGCTTGTCCGAGTCCAAGGTCGATGAGTACGTCCAAGAGGTCTATCCGTCGGCAGATTCAATCGCTGCCCACTAGCTAGTGGGGGCCTGGTAGAGGTCGTAGTTCACGGTGGGGGTCGCGGGCGGAGCCCGCGACCCCCACCGTCGTTTCTGGCCGGCCCCGGAACTCGCGGGTAAGCTCCGATCGTGATGGATCAGAGTGAACGAGAGACGGTCGCGCCGGTCGTCGGGCCCGACGATCCGCGCCGTTTCACCGATTCGGGCATTGAGATCCAACCGTTGTACGGCGAGACGGATGTGGCGGACGGTCTCGCGGAGCGTCTGAGCGAGCCTGGTGACTACCCGTACACGCGCGGTGTGTATGCGCAGATGTACCGCAAGCAGCTTTGGACGATCCGCCAGTACGCGGGCTACGCGAGCGCGAAGGAATCGAACGAGCGTTACCGCTACCTGCTGGCCAACGGCTCCACAGGTCTGAGCATGGCGTTCGATCTGCCCACCCAGCTCGGGCTTGACTCTGATGATCCACGCTCTCTTGGCGAGGTAGGTCGCACGGGGGTCGCGATCGATTCGATCGATGACATGCGTACGGCGTTCAACGGCATCCCGCTGGACGAGGTCTCTACCTCGATGACGATCAACGCGCCCGCATCAGTGTTGTTACTGCTTTACGCACTGGTCGGTGAGGAGCAGGGTGTCAGCGCTGACGCCCTGCGCGGAACCACGCAGAACGACATCCTCAAGGAGTACATCGCCCGCGGGAACTTCATCTATCCGCCTAAGGGCGCGATCCGTCTGACGACCGACCTGTTCTCGTACTGCAACGAGAACATCCCAAAGTGGAACATGATCTCGATCAGCGGCTACCACTTCCGTGAAAAGGGGGCGTCTGCGGTTCAGGAGGTCGCGTTCACCTTGGCGAACGGGATCGCGTACGTTCAGGCCGCGCTCGACGCTGGCCTGCTCGTCGACGATTTCGCGCCGCGCCTGGCGTTCTTCTTCAACGGCCACAACAACGTCTTTCAGGAAGTTGCGAAGTTCCGCGCCGCACGGCGGATGTGGGCACGTATCATGCGCGGGCGATTCGGCGCGAACGATGAGCGTTCATGGAAGCTGCGTTTCCACACGCAGACCGCCGGCGTCACGCTCACCGCACAGCAGCCCGAGAACAACATTGTCCGCGTCGCGTTGCAGGGCTTCGCCGCGGCCTGTGGCGGCACCCAGTCGTTGCACACCAACGGCTTTGATGAGGCGCTCGCGCTGCCGACGGAGCACGCGGCGAAGATCGCGATGCGCACCCAGCAGATCATCGGCTATGAGTCCGGTGCCGCGGACACCGTTGACCCGTTCGCCGGGTCCTACTACGTTGAGGCGTTGACCGACGAGATCGAAGCTCGCGCCCAATCGCTGATCGACAAGGTCGACGAGCTCGGCGGATCGGTTGAGGCGATCGATTTCATCAAGAACGAGATTGAGGAATCCGCGTTCGGATACTTCGAGCGCTACCGGCTTGGGCAGGACATCGTCGTCGGCGTCAACAGATTCGTCGAGGAGGAACTCACGATCCCAGACCTGATGCGCGTCGACCCGGCCTCCGAACGTGACCAGGTAGGCCGCCTGAAGGAGTTCAGGGCCAACCGTGACCAACAGCTCGCCGACCGGCGCCTGGAAGAGGTCCGGACGGCCGCCGGTGGCACAGAGAACGTGCTGCCGGTGCTGCGCCAGGCGCTCAAAGACCGCTGCACGCTGGGTGAGGTCTGCGGTGCGATGCGTGATGTCTTCGGCAGCTACCAGCCAACCAACTGACAACGCCAGATCAACGTCCTGATGGCGGTTCCGGTGATCGTGACCGCATTCCCGATGCTCATCTGGTGAGGGATCTTCTCAATCACGCGCAGGAGTCGTCGACGCGCGGCCGAATCCGGTCAGTAATGAGAGAAGTCACAGCTGGCCGAACCCTTGTCAAATCCCCACCGGAACTGTGGGCCGTTTGCAGCGATGCGAATTCACTCGCCCAACATCTGGAGGCCTTTGGGGAGATTCGGATCACGCGGCTCGAGCCGGAGACCACCGTCGCCTGGGAGGGCGAGCGCGCAAGCGGCACGGTGCGGATCGAGCCTTCGGGGTGGGGCACGAAGGTGACGGTGACCGCCGCTCAGACGCAGACGGTGGCGGCGCCGGAGCTGAACGCAACGCCCCCGGCGCCTGAGGATGCGGCGTCCGTCGTGCCCGGTCCCGATGTGCACGCGCTCCAGCGGGAGCGCGTGTTGCCTGAGCCCCAGCCGGTGCACCGGCCCGGGCTCTTCGCCCGTCTCTTCGGCGGCGGTCGTAAGCCGGTCCTGCAACCGGTTGTGTCAGAGGCCGTCGCTTCGCAGCCGACCGTCGCCGATCCGGCCGTAGCGCTGACGGCTTCGCAGCCCGAGGTTGCGCCCGATGCGGCGCCGGGCGCGGACCAGCAGCCGCCCGTGGACGCGGCGGCGGCGCTGGAAGCAGCGCTGGACAGCCTCGGTCAGGCGCATCGGCGTCCGTTCTCCAGATAGCCGCACGTCGGACAGTCACGGATAGACTCGCGCTCTTGCCGATGATGCGTGATCATGCCCCCGAGACTTATGTGGAGAAGCTGGCTCAGCTTGAGGAGCTGAAATTCGAGGCGATTCACGCTGGTTCTGAGGCTGCGGTCGCCAAGCAGCACGCCCGGGGCAAGTTGACGGCTCGTGAGCGGTTGGAGAGGCTGCTTGACCCGGGGTCGTTCCAGGAGCTGGATGTTTTCGTTCGGCATCGGACGACTGATTTTGAGATGCAGAAGAACCGTCCGTACGGGGATGCGGTCGTGACCGGGCACGGCCTGATCGACGGTCGCCGCGTCTGTGTCTTCAGTCAGGACTTCACGGTCTTCGGTGGCTCGCTTGGTGAGGTCATGTCGGAGAAGATCTGCAAGATCATGGAGTTGGCGGAGAAGATCGGCTGCCCCGTGATCGGGATCAACGATTCTGGGGGTGCTCGCATCCAGGAGGGCGTCGTGTCACTTGGCGGTTACGGTGACGTCTTCTTCAAGAACGTTCACGCATCCGGGGTGATTCCGCAGATCAGCTTGATCATGGGGCCGTGTGCTGGTGGGGCGGTTTATTCGCCTGCGATCACTGACTTCGTGTTCATGGTGAAGGAGACCTCGCACATGTTCGTCACCGGGCCCGAGGTGATCAAGACGGTCACCGGCGAGGACGTGGGCATGGAGGAGCTGGGTGGCGCGATTGCGCATAACGCTCGCTCGGGCGTCGCGCACTTCGCCTCAGAGGACGAGGATCAATGTCTGGCAGATGCCAGGTATCTGCTGTCGTTCCTGCCGCAGAACAACCTTGAGACCGCGCCACGTGTGCAGAGCGCGGACGACCCGCAGCGCCAGGACCCGGAGCTGGATCATGTCGTTCCCGACAGCGCCAACAAGCCGTATGACATGCGCGAGGTTGTGCACCGTGTGGTTGATGACGGCGATTTCTTCGAGGTGCACGAGCTGTTCGCTCGCAACATCATCGTCGGGTTCGCTCGCCTGGATGGGAACGCGGTCGGAATCATCGGCAACCAGCCATCGGTGATGGCCGGCGTGCTGGACATCGAATCGAGCGAGAAGGCGTCCAGGTTCATCCGTACGTGCGACGCGTTCAACATCCCGATCGTGACGTTCTGCGATGTCCCGGGATTCCTGCCCGGCACCGCGCAGGAGTGGAACGGCGTCATCCGCCACGGCGCCAAACTCTTGTATGCGTACGCGGAGGCGACGGTCCCGAAGGTCACGGTCATCACTCGCAAGTCATACGGCGGCGCGTATGACGTGATGGGCTCAAAGCACCTCGGCGCTGACATGAACTTCGCCTGGCCGACCGCAGAGGTCGCGGTGATGGGCGCGCAGGGCGCGGTCAACATCATCTACCGCCGTGAGATCGCGTCCTCACCAACACCGGACGAGCGCCGCCAAACGTTGATCGACGACTACAAAGCACACTTCGCGAACCCGTATATCGCAGCCGAACGTGGCTACATAGACGACGTTATCGTGCCGAGCCACACACGACCAAAACTGATCGAAGCCCTACACATGCTTCAAACCAAGCGCCAGCCGGGCCCAAAACGCAAACACGGCAACATCCCGCTGTGAAACCGCCGCCCGACCCACAGATCGTTGCGTTCGGACCAACGTCACAGGAGGCTGCGGCCGTCATCGCCGCGGTCGACGAGTTCCGGCGTGACGCGGCTTCGGTGCCGGTGCCGGTGGCCGCTGATCCGCGCCTGAACGCCTGGAAGCAGGCCGCGCTGCACGAGGGTGTCGCGCGGGCGCCAGATCAATAGCCTGAAACCCGCTCGGGTTTTGGTACATTTACGTGTCTCACCTCTGACGACCAGTTCAGACAAGACCACCACGAGGGAAGACATGTCGCCGGCCTCGCTTGAAGACACCACGCAGGGACAGGGCCCCAAGCAGGGCTCGCTGGAGAACCCCGAAGTCCTGGAGAACGTTCCCGGGCACGTAATCCCGATCCTTGAACGGGAGTTTGACGACTTTGACACGGAGGCCGCCAAGTTCCTGCGCGGTGAGCTCGACAGCGATGAGTTCACCAAGTTCCGCTTGCGCCAAGGGGTCTATGGCCAGCGTCAGGCTGATGTCCAGATGGTGCGCGTCAAGCTGCCGATGGGCGGTGTGACCGCGGATCAGCTGGACGTCTTCGCGGACTCGATTGAGCGCTATGCGCCGCTGCGCAAGGGTCATATCACCACACGGCAGAACATCCAGGTTCACCACATCCCGCTGGACACGATGGCGGTGATGATCCGTGAGATCAGTGAGAGCGGACTGTCGAGCCGCGAGGGCTGCGGCAACACCGTCCGCAACGTGACCGGTGATCCCCGCGCGGGCACGCTCGAGCGTGAGCTGTTCGACATCACCCCTTACGCCGGCGCCTACGTGAGGTACTTTGTGCGTCACCCCACCACGCAGCTGATGCCGCGCAAGATCAAGACCGCGTTCACCGCAACCGACGCTGACAACGCGATCACGCAGATCCATGACATAGCGTTCACGCCTCGCCTGCGCGAGGACGGTACTCGCGGGGTAGAGATCCGCGTCGGCGGCGGCACATCGATCATGCCGCGCCTGGCACCGGTCCTCTATGAATTCGTCGAGCTCGACAACGGTGACTACCTGAAGATCTCTGAAGCGGTCTTCCGGATCTTCGACAGGACTGACTTCCTGCGAGTGAACCGCGCTCGCGCCCGCATCAAGGTGCTGGTTGACAAGATCGGGATTGACGCCTTCCGTGAGCTGGTGGAAGAGGAGATCCAGGGCGACTGGGTCGACGAGCGCGACTTCTCAATCGAGAACATTCTCTTCGAGCACGACGAGCAGGCGCACGCACCGGCCAAGCCGCTGCAACACGGGTCGCCGAACGGCGACCGGCGTGAGTTCGACCGCTTCCTTGAGAGCAACGTCAAGCCTCAGCGTCAGCACGGCTTCTCAACGGTCGAGGTCAAGATCGACCGTGGCGATGTGACGCCTGAGCACCTGCGAGGGCTCGCGCAGATCGTGCGTGACTTCACCGGCGGCTACGCCCGCACAACCGTGCAACAGAACATGGTCCTGCGTTGGGTGCGCGATGAGACGGTCTATGACGTCTGGAAGGCGCTCAAGGCGATAGACCTCGGCGACTCTGGCGTCAACGAGATCACCGACACGGTCAGCTGCCCCGGTACCGACTCCTGCAAGCTCGGGATCACCAGCTCGATGGGGCTCAACCGGGCCGTGCGCGAGCGCCTGCTCTCGATGGAGCTCGAAGACGAGCTGACCCGCAGAATCCACATCAAGATGAGCGGTTGCCCGAACGGCTGCAGTCAGCATCACATCGCCAACATCGGCTTCTACGGCGCCTCGATCAAGGTCGGCGAACACGCCATCCCCGCCTACATCCCGCACATCGCAGGTAGCTTCGAGAACGGGGACGTGCGTTTCGGCACGCGGCTCAAGAGCCGCCTGCCCGCCAAGCGCGTCCCCGACGCGGTTGAGCGCTGGGTGCGCTTCTATGAGCAGGAGCGCCAGCCTGGTGAGGAGTTCAACGCGTTCGCCGCACGCGTCGGCCCGGATCAGTTCGAGGCGAAGGTCAAGGATCTGTCGATGCCGGCGGAGTTCTCGCTCGAGAACATGGGCCTCTTCATCGACTGGACCAAGAACGCTCCGTTCCAGGTAGAGCGCGGCGAAGGCGAATGCGCCGTCTGACGGCGGCGGATCGGCGCGTGGCGGCGTCCTCCTTCGCTCGCGTGCGTTCGCACGCCACGCTCGGTGCGTCCTTGCCACGCTTGTTCCGGCGCCGTCAGACTTCAGCGGCGGTCCCCATCGCCCTCAAGCAAACCTATCGCTACGCTGAAGAACAGCTGTGAGTACCACCACGCATCCCGACCTTGAGGCGGCCAGCGCCCAGGAAGCCCTGGCTTACGCGGTTGAGCAGTTCCATCCGCGTCTGAAGACCGCCTGCTCCTTCCAAAAGGAGGAGACGGTGCTGGCCCACATGCTCTCGCAGATCACGCCAGACGCGAAGCTGTTCACGATCGATACGGGCGTGCTGTTCCCGGAGACAGTGGCCACCTGGAAGCTGTTTGAGGAGCGCTTTGCGCTGCCGATAGAGGTCATCGATGCCTCCAGTCCAGGCGTGCCGTGGACCCAGAACAACTGCTGCGGTCAGGCGAAGGTCGACGGCTTGGAACTGGCCCTCGCGGGTACCGAGGCGTGGATTACGGGAATTCGTCGCGAACAGGGGCCGACGCGTGCCGGCGCCCGCAAGCTCGAGCGTGATGAGAAGCGGGGGATCTGGAAGCTGAACCCGCTCGCCGACTGGACCGACAAGGACATCTGGCGTTACATCTTCGAAAACGACCTTCCGTACAACGCGCTGCACGATCAGGGCTACGAGTCGATCGGCTGCGCCCCATGCACGTTGCCGGGGTCAGGTCGCGCCGGCCGCTGGTCAGGCGAGGACAAGACTGAATGCGGACTTCACGTATGACCTTCCACGTGGGCGACGACACCTCCACCCACTACGAGCTCTCCCACCTGCAGGCGCTTGAAGCAGAGTCGATCTTCATCATGCGCGAGGTGGCGGCTCAGTTTGAACGGCCGGTGCTGCTGTTCAGCGGCGGCAAGGACTCGATTGTGCTGATGCGCCTGGCGGAGAAGGCCTTTCGCCCGGGGCGCTTCCCCTTCCCGGTCATGCATGTGGACACCGGTCACAACTTCCCAGAGGTCATCGAGTTCCGTGACCGTCTGGTAGAGGAGCTCGGCGAGCGGCTGATAGTTGCCAACGTTCAGGACTCGATCGATGCCGGGCGGGTCCGTGAGGAGAGTGGGCCGCGCGCCTCTCGCAACCGTTTGCAGACGACAACGCTGCTGGACGCGATCGCTGAGTACGGATTCGATGCCGCCTTCGGCGGCGCACGGCGTGATGAGGAGCGTGCCCGCGCGAAGGAGCGGGTCTTCTCGTTCCGCGATGACTTCGGTCAGTGGGACCCCAAGAACCAGCGGCCTGAGCTCTGGTCGCTCTACAACGGAGAGATCCGCAAGGGGGAGCATGTCCGCGTCTTCCCGATCTCCAACTGGACCGAGCTCGACGTCTGGCAGTACATCGCCCAAGAGCGGCTAGAGGTCCCATCGATCTATTTTGCCCACACTCGCGACGTGTTTGAGCGGGACAACATGCTCTACGCGATCAACGAGCACATGGAACTGCTGGATGGCGAGGCGCCATTTGAGGCGTCCGTCCGTTACCGGACCGTCGGTGACATGACCTGCACCGGCGCAGTGCGCTCCAATGCCAATACGCTGCTCGAGGTTGTCACTGAGATCGCCGCAACTCGGATCACCGAGCGCGGCGAGACACGGGCCGACGACCGCGTCACCGAGGCGGCCATGGAAGACCGCAAGCGCGAGGGCTACTTCTAGTGGCCGCCTGCGGACGGAACCACCAGTGGTTGGGACGGACCACTGATGCCCGGCAGTGAGCTGCTGCGGATCGCCACCGCGGGATCGGTTGACGACGGTAAGTCAACCCTGATCGGGCGGCTGCTCCACGACACCAAGTCGATCCTCGAGGATCAGATGGATCACATCACGCAGACGTCCGAGCGGCGCGGTGACGGCTACGTGAACCTGGCGCTGCTGACCGACGGCCTGCGCGCCGAGCGTGAGCAGGGCATCACGATCGACGTGGCGTACCGGTACTTCCAGACCGGTGCCGCGGCGACGCTGGACGACCCCCAGGTGGGCACGCTCGAGGCCGCGTTCAAGACGGGGCGCAAGTTCATCATCGCTGACACGCCCGGGCACGAGCAGTACACCCGCAACATGGTCACGGGCGCCTCGACCGCCGATCTCTCGATAGTGCTGGTGGACGCCCGCCGCGGCGTCAGCGAGCAGACGCATCGTCACGCCTACATCTCCTCTCTGCTACGGACGCCGCACCTGGTGGTGGCGGTCAACAAGATGGACCTGGTCGATTTCGCCGAGGAGGTCTTCAACGGGATTGTCGCCGAGGTGACCGATTGGGCCGCGCGCCTGCAGATCGCGGACATCGTCTTCATCCCGATCTCCGCCTTGCAGGGCGACAACGTCGTCGAGCGCTCGGTGAACATGCCGTGGTACCAGGGGCCCTCGCTGCTCTATCACCTGGAGCATGTGGTTATCGCGACCGACCGTGAGATGGACAACGTGCGGTTCCCGGTTCAATGGGTGATCCGCCCGATGAGCGACGAACACCATGATTACCGCGGTTACGCGGGCCAGATGGCCGCCGGCGTGCTGCGTCCCGGCAGCGACGTGGTCGTGCTGCCGAGCGGCCGCAAGACGAAGGTCAAGACGATCGACAGCTACGACGGCGAACTCGACGTCGCCTTCCCGTCAATGTCGGTCACGCTGCGTCTGGAGGACGAGATCGACATCTCCCGTGGCGACATGATCGTCGACGCTGACGAGGCCCCGACGGTCGCCCGCGAGTTTGAGGCGATGGTCTGCTGGATGAGTGAGGAGCCGATGCGGACCGGCGGTCGCTACGCGGTCAAGCACACCACTCGTGCAACCCGCACGATCATCGACAAGCTCGAGTACAGAGTCGACGTCAACACTCTCGAGCGCGACCACGACGTGGACGAGTTGCGGCTCAATGAGATCGGTCGCGTGCATCTGCGAACGAGCACCCCGCTGGTGGTGGATCCGTACTCGCGCAACCGTGCCACCGGCAGTTTCATCCTGATCGACGAGTCAACGAATGACACCGTCGGCGCCGGGATGATCCGCTCCGGCCGGTAGTCGCGGTCGCCGCCGGATCCGCTCTGGCTGCCAAAACCACTAGCGTCACGCCGATGCTTGCTGCCCGACGCCGGCCGACCGGCCGCGATCTCCGGCTCGATCTGATCGTCGTCGCGATCCCCGTGCTGGTGGGCGGGGTTTTCTGCGCGATTGAGCTGAACACGCGCAGCCTCTGGCTCGACGAGGGCTCGAGCTTCGCGATCGCCTCGCAACACGGCGCTGCGCTGTGGCGCGGGATCGCGCACGACGGCGGCAACATGCTGCTCTACTACCTGCTGCTCCACGTGTTCATCAGCCTCTTTGGTGACGCGACCTGGGTGATGCGGCTGCCATCGCTGCTTGCCGACGCGGCGACCGGTGGGCTGGTTGTGGTGATCGGCCTGCGGCTGCTCGGCGACCGCCGCCAGGCGGTCGCGGGCGGCCTGCTGACCGTCGTCAGCGTCCCGCTCGTGTTCTGGGGGCAGGATGCGCGCGGATACTCGCTGATGCTCACGCTGGCCACCGCGTCGATGCTCGCGTTCATCGTGATCGTCGACTCG